>Ga0247811_1000012_pt1 | contig 118324 bp, 113 predicted proteins | sample UWRJL134311R1_FD_189018 | JGI IMG/M metagenome (GOLD analysis project Ga0247811, IMG submission 189018) | Plant litter microbial communities from Arlington Agricultural Research Station in Wisconsin, United States - UWRJ-L134-311R-1 | ecosystem: Environmental > Terrestrial > Plant litter >...
GTGGCCAATTGTGGCCGTAATGTTCTGTGTTTCGATTGGACTCGATTGATACACTTCGCGCTTGACCGATACCTTACGCACCAGGCGTTGACCAATAATTGTGTTCACAGTGCTGGCGATCAAGAAGGGCTCAATATCCATATCTAACAGACGCGGCAGCACACCCGCGGCACTATTTGTGTGCAGCGTACTAAATACCAAGTGTCCGGTCAGGGCAGCTTGCACAGCTAAAGCCGCAGTCTCGCTATCACGGATCTCCCCCACCATCACAACGTCGGGGTCTTGACGCAGGATCGAGCGAAGACCGTTGGCAAAGGTCAGTCCAACTTCGGCGTTTACCTGGATCTGGTTGACGCCGTCCATCTTGTACTCGACAGGGTCTTCAAGGGTCACGATGTTGACGCTATCATCTTTAATTTCTTTAATCAGCGCGTAGAGGCTGGTTGACTTACCTGACCCAGTTGGACCAGATGTCAGCACCATGCCGTTGGGTCGTTTGATACCGTGGCGGATGACGCGCAGTCCACGACCGGCGTAGCCCATCTCTTGTAGATCGAACGAGTTACCGGACTTGTCCAGCAAACGGATGACAATTTGCTCACCCCAGACAACCGGGCTAATCGCAATACGAAGGTCAACTTCTTTGCCAGCAATTTTAATCGTAAACTGACCGTCCTGTGGGATACGGTGTTCGTCGATCTTTAGTTCAGAGAGGATCTTCACGCGACTCACGAGGGCCGGTTCGATGCTCTTTGGCAGCTGCATAATCTCACGAAGGATACCGTCGACACGGACACGGATTTTCAGCGTCGCCTCAAGCGGCTCAATGTGTACATCGCTAGCGCGCGACTTTACGGCGTATTCAAGGATCTTGCTCAGGGCCTGGCTAATTGGTGAGTCTTGGACGATTGTCTTAACATCACTCGCCTCTTCAGCGCGGGCTTCAGCCTGTGAAACTTCAGCGGCCTTGTCGACGCTGGAAAGGTCGGTACGATACTGGTCTAGTACGTGTCGGACACCTGCTTCTGAGGCCATGAAGACCTTCAAGGGGCGCTGGATACGGTTTGCAAGGTAATCAACCGCCTGGACGTTATTGGCGTCGATCATAGCGACTGCAAGGCGGTTCTGCATCTCGGCCAACGGCACGGCCATGAAGCGTTCCGAAATATCTTCCGGTAATAAGTTCAGTACGTTCTGATCCACCATCGTGTTCGTCAGGTTCACATATGGCACACCCGATACCTGCGCAATGGCGTGCGTCAGCAGTTCGTCATCAATCGTATCTTCTTCAGACAGCAAACTAAAGAGCGGCTGCTTGCTTGCAGCAGCGTCGGCTTTGGCCTTATCTAGTACCGCAGACGTCACAAGCCCCTCATCAATGAGGAGTTTGATTAGTTTTTCTTGAATGTCATCGGTCAGTAGTGGCATGTCACTCCTTAAGGGCTTGTATCCGTGTCTGCATTTGTTGTTTGTGTACTGGCGGCACCAGCTGGTGCGGTGTCGGTGTTATTAATTTCAACATTCACCGATGGGTTGATTGCGTCCTCGTTAAAGATCGTCTTATCTGGTTGTTCGACGGTGCTCGTAATCGCATCAATCGTTTGAACTGAAGTTCCCTTTGTCTCTGTCATACTGCCAAATACGCTGTGTGCAACAAAGTAGGCTATGCCTGCGCTGACGGCCGCAATCAGGACAATAAGTGCTATATCTGTGCGTTTCATGGCTTGACCACCTTACTGTAAAGTTTCACATCTTTAGCTGGTTCGTAGAACGCACGGCCTTCGACGGTCATCGTTTGCGCTGCGCCCTGGTTTTCAATCTTCAGGCTCATGATATCGATTGTACGAATCGAACGTTCGAGGTTTGTCAGTGCTTTTTGTAGTGCTTCTTGGCTACCCGTAACGACAAAACGGAATGTAATTTCATTTGCTGTCGTGCCTGTCGTATCGCTGACTTCACCACTTGATGACAGTGATTCAACACCGATGACTGGATTCACCTGAAGGCTATCAATCGTCAGTCCCTCAACACCAGCGAGCAGCTTGTTCTGCAGCGATGCGCCAAGCGCGAGCGAGTTCGCATCTGATGGTAATGCATCTAAAATCACCTGGATTGCTTGGTCTGATTCGTTCGCTTTCACCTTTGCGAGGTCATCATTTGTATCCAGGACACGTACTTGAGTCTGTAGTTCATCAACCACCTTATTGTTCGCATTCAGCACCGAGATTGTCTTGTTCTTTTCACCCAACACTTTTTCATTAAAGATCAGTTTTTGCGTTAAGAAGAACGCAGCGACGACCGCAAATGCGACGAGGGCTGACGCAGCGGCGATCCAGATAAACATCGTTCGACTGGCTTTAGAGATTTGAGTCCGCTTGCGCAGCGCTGTGTCATTTGGCTTCATTAGTTAGCTCCCTTTACGTCAGCCGCTTTATCAACAAAGATACTCTTTGGAATACCAAGGTACGAGTCGGTCACGTTTCCGCCGTTAATCAGTACGATTGTTGGATTTGTAATAGTCTGCGAGAACAGCTCCTCTGCATTAGTGAAGCTAATCGTAAAGCGCAGCACTTTCGTGCCGGTCGAATCTTCGCCAAAGCTAACGTTAGTCAAGCTAATGTCAGTTGCGAGTGGAACATCCTGCTGTGCATCAGTAGTGTCTTTGTACCGCACATACGCCGCGCCGATTGTCTTCTTGAACGCCTCGACTGCAGGGTAGGTTAACGCCTGACCTTCGAGTGTGATGGTCTTAGTTGTTGCATCAATGCTAGCGGTTGAGATCTGGACTTGGTTTGGCTCTGGCGGTATCACTGCCTGCAGCATCGTGAACACGCGTGAGTCGATTTGCTTGGCATCGTTCAAAGCGTTAATCTTGGTCAACTGATTTTGAATCGTCAGAACCTTTGAAAGGTCTTCGACAGAGGCGAGCTGTGCACCACCCTTTTTAATTGCATCGTCAGCAACGGTGTTGCGAAGCGTCTGTACACCAAACACGTAAATTGAAAGCAGCACGACGAGTGCGATAGCCGCAATTGTTGCAATGATTGAGACCGACACAACCGCAGCGCGGATAGAGCGAGCCCTGATAAGTTCTTGCTTTACATCGGGGACAAGGTTAATTTCAATCATTACTTCTTGTTCCTTCGCTGCGCCAGTCCAATGACGGTCGCGAATTCAGATGCCACGTTTGTCAGCTGTTGTTGGTCAGCTTGTGAAACACGGACCTTCTGCCATGGATTCGCCACCGTTGAGGGGATGCCGGTCTTCGCTGTGACGTAGTCACCAAATAGCGGGACAATCGCCGCGTAGCCAGATAGAAGAATACCGCCAACTGGTGTACTAGGATAGCTAGTCTGGAAAAACTTGACCGATTTTGTGAGTTCAGTCGCAAAGTTCTCGAGTGTCCCTTCGACTGCGCGATAGACTTGGCCTTCGAGGCGGTCAGGCGCAAGGCCAAACTTCAAAATGAACTGGCGGGCCTGGTCCTCTTGAACATTTAAGTTCTGCACCGCAGCTTTCACCAGTGAACGCACACCCATAGGGATGGTACGGACTAATCGAGGGCTATCACCGTAGGTGAGCGCCAGGTCAGTTGATGTTTCACCAACGTCGATGATCAAACGCGCGTCAGGCACGCCTGCAGGCAACAATGAACGCACCATTGCAAGCGGGTCAGGTTCAGAACCGATCACATCCAGACCAAGGCCTTCAATAAATTCAAGCCGCTCTTCGGCGTACGCGTTCGAGGTACTCGCCAGCAACACTTCTTGTTGCTTTGGGTCATGCAGAGACGTACCCAGCAGTGCCCAGTCGACTTTCGCTTCGTTTGCTGCCATCGGGATATACTGGTCAACCTGGTATTTCAGGGTGCTTTTTAGCTCAGCTTCAGGCATAACAGGAAGTTCAATCACTGTTGTGAATGTCTTGCTTGAAGGTAATCCAACAACGACGTTCTTGGATTTAATCCCACTCTGCCCTACTGCGGTCATGATAATTTCACCCAGTTTACGAAGTGCTTCAGGTGAATCGCTGGCAGCAGTTTTCTCGTCGATTGGCGCATAGCCAAAGTGATCAAGTGACCAGCTATCAGGCCCCGTCGAAGAAAGTTGCAATACTCGTACTGCATTTGTCCCGATGTCTAGTGCAAAGAAGTCGCCCACGCCTTTTATAAATGCCATATTGTCACTCATTATACGCAATGCATAAGCGAAATAGCAAGGTAAAATCTCTTAATATCGTGGCGGCAGTTCAGTTTCGTAGGTCGATTGTAGTCGCCCACTCTTTGCAGACTGCGCAATGCCCCATAGATATGCGTCTGGACGCAAGTTGAAGATCTCTGCTGGCTTTTCCAGGTCAGACGCGCTCGCACCGCCCGTACGTCGCAGCAGCAGGTTATCTGCCATTACAGGTCCGTTGATCGTCAGCCGTGCGCTACACACGGCAGCTGTGAGGTCTTTAAACTCAGCCACGTCGCTACAGGTGTTCAGTGTGCCGCTTGTAACGAGCCAACTATCGATATTCGTCACCGCGTTGTTGCTATCTTTGCCGATAATATATATGTTCTTAGCGATAATGACGACTTGTGGGATCTCGTCGATGCGCGTAAATTTGCCGCCATCATACGTAATATTCTTACTAATTGTCACGTCGGTATTCGGCGCATTAATAACGACTGTCTTGCCTCGCCCAATAACACCCCCAGTGATATTCAAGGTCGCTCCTGCTTTATACGTACCAGAGAGCGTCGCAAGATCAACATTACCCGTCAGCGGTGTTGGATTTACATTGGTCGTGAAGTAGCCAGTCACATTCGGCATCGTATTGTTCGTCTTGTAGCCACCGAAGCTTGCGGTCGTCGTATCACACCCCGCAGGTGCTGGTACCGTAGGCGCCGTTGTCGATGGGAACTTCGTCGTATTTGATAAGGTCAGGTTCGATGCCTCACATGTTGATTGATTCGTGCCACCGGCATAGCCTGAGGCTGTTCCAATGCCCGTAATGGTGCCGGTTGCAGAGGCCAAGTACTCAACCCACGAACCGTAGGTACTGCTATTTTTACTGACCGACGTCTGAATAGCAGATGTTGGGACTGTTCCGCTGGCATTCGCAGCTAAGCGCCCGACGAACAGGTCGTTCCCCAGGATTTGGATCTTTGGTTTCTTACCAATCAGGACACAAGCAGCTTTCGAATGCCGATAGTCATCATTGTCCGATTCATCCGTTGGGTGAATAATCGAGAAGACAAAGCAGAGCCGTTGCCCAGGCTGCAGCGCTGGCATACCCTCGCTGGGTATATCGCCTACCCTTAAGGCCGTTCCCTTCCTAAACACACTCATGTCTGTAGCAACAGGTGCGTTGCCACAGTTTGCGCCCAGAGCAGCATAGGTCGCCCTTCCGTTGATCCTGTTATTGATAATGCCTCGTTGATACGCAGTATTCCCCGCAGGGAGTATGCATCGGTTGAGCTGCCACGTGTGGTTATCGCTGGCGCCAGGACCGGGGTTGGTTGTTGCAAAAGTACCAGTCAATGTGCCCGTCAATGCTTCGCCCGTTGTTGCAGAGAGACTCACTGTTGGTGTCACGTCATACCCACAATCCGCAATTGAGGTGATGCTGTCATACGGCAATTTAAACTGAATAACGTTATTCGTGTAGACATTAGACAATCTAAATTCATATTTATGGTTTGCTTCGACACTAAAGGTATATACACGCGTCCCATTATTCTCACTCGTACTATCGCCTGAACCAGGCGCATTTACCCTATCGCCACTACTGCTGTCCGTGACGTCGTACACCCCGACGCTAAAGGTGCTGGTGCCCTGTGCACTATATCTTGAACCCGCGACATTATCTCCGTCATAAATTTTTGCCTCGACTTGAACACTGCCCGTCAGCGAACATGGCGTACCAAAAGGTATATTGTAATCAAAAAAGTCGCCACAGCCAGACCTGTCTTCATCATCTCCTGCGTCACAACGTTTCTCGTTCGCGATAGCGAAGTTATCACCGTTTTTTGCTGAATACCCGATTTTACCTATGGTTCCTCTGCCCGTAAGACTTCCTTCTGGCTCTTGTACGTGGACCCTGTACTGTGCACGATTGTCATTGCCGCCCGGATTCAGGAAGGTAATAAAATACGATTCCCAAGCGTTAATATCAGCTCGATACGTAAATGACTCGCGGGGAATTATAACCGACAGCCCTCCCGACACACCATTTTGACCTCCAACAGGTCCATAATCTGTTCCGCCAATAACGTTATCATTGACGACCCGTCCACCGATATTTACTTGTATATTTTTATTCGTACGCGGACCAAAGTCATTAACGCGTATCTTCATATCCGCTGGTGGGAGTGCCGTGTGGCTCGCGGGTGTCCCTGTGCTGAGGTAGTACACCGGAATATATGCATACCCGGCCTTCTCTACATCATCAGATTTTTCGAGCGCATACCGTATCCCGTTACCAAACTCGCCAGGATCTGGCCCGACATCTGAGATTGCACTCACCTGTGGCGCAGCGACAACCGCTACCGCTCCTACGAACAGGGCAACCAGCAGCAAGGCAGGTGACGTGAAGAATGAATGTTTTCGAATCATAGCTACCATAAGCATAAAGCATTTAGGGGGCAGAGGCAATGGCGTACTACCCCTGTTATGGTACAATAGGGACATATGAGTTTATCTATCGGTATCGTCGGCCTTCCAAACGTCGGCAAGTCCACCCTATTCAACGCGTTAACTGACAATGATATTTTGGCGGCTAATTATCCGTTCGCGACAATCGAACCGAACACCGGTATTATTGCCGTGCCCGACGAACGCCTGGCGGTCCTTAAAGACATGTACGATGCCAAGAAAGTTATCCCCGCGACGGTCACCTTCGTCGATATCGCTGGCCTTGTCGCTGGTGCCAGCAAGGGCGAAGGCCTGGGCAACAAGTTCCTCGCCAACATCCGCGAGTGCGACGCAATCGTACACGTCGTACGCGCCTTCGAAGACGCTGACGTCATTCACGTTGATGACACGATTGATCCGAAAAAGGACATCGAAACGATTAACACCGAATTAATCCTGGCCGACCTCCAAAGCATCGAAAAGCAAATCCCCCGCCTTGAGCGCGAAATTAAAGCGCGTCCCGCGGCCAAGGCCGAACTAGCCGAAGTTCAAAAATTGCAAACCCCGCTACTAGAAGGCAAACTGATTAGCGAAATCGAAGGATTGAACACAGAACTTATCCAGGGCCTACAACTACTGAGTGGTAAGCCCGTGATTTACGCATTCAATGTCGACGAAGCCGCCCTTAGTAATGAGGCTCGTAAACAAGAATTAGCAACCCTCGTCGCCCCTGCACAGAGCGTGTTCATTTGTGCCAAGATCGAAGAAGAACTCCGCGGTTTGGACGAAGCTGACGCACTCGAGTTACTTGAAGCCTACGACGTCAAGGAATCTGGTCTGTCACAACTTGGTCGCACTGCCTACGAAACACTTGGTTTGCAAAGTTACCTGACTGCTGGCCCACAAGAAGTCCGCGCTTGGACAATCCACAAAGGTGACACGGCGCCGAAAGCCGCTGGCGTGATCCACGGTGACTTTGAAAAAGGATTTATCGCTGCCTCAATCGTCGACTTCGACGACCTCGTTGCTGCGGGAAGCGAAACGGCAGCCAAAGCTGCCGGAAAAGTTCGCACTGAAGGCCGTGACTACGTCATGCGCCCTGGTGACATTGTTGAGTTCCGCTTTAACGTCAGCAAGTAATCTTACGCTGCGACATCAAATAGTGGCCGCTGCAGTTCGAAAGCGAACTGTGCACCGATAACCCTTGCTTGCAGCTGGTGCTCCGTCTCTTCTTTCGCCTCACCCGCCGAAGTAATGGCTTGATGTAAATTCGGTCGTTCCAGATGCCAGAGCGCATTACGTTCAGCGATTTCAGCAAACGCCACGGTGTGACTATTAATCAGGTGAATGTCTGCACGCATGACCGCCAGATCGGTGTTATATGCCGCACCCGTCACAAGAGTTTGGACTAATTCGTATGCAGCAAACCCACCCGTGAATGAGCGGTACTCCCGTGGCGCATCGGCGATTCTGAAGCCGTTCATCCATAACGATAGTTGGGCGAGCTCAAACAACGCACGTTGGTGTTCAAATAAGCGATCAGTCTCCGCGTCGAGCCCGGCGGTGTCGCGTAAGTAATGCAACCCAAGCATGTCGGCGTTTTGTGGCAATAAGTCTTCGCCAGGAAATTCCGGCTGCGGTTCGAGAACAATAAATTTTGGCTTTTCCATGAAGGAAGTATAGCGCGTTATTTCTTTTTAGCTAGTAGGTAGAACCGTTCTTGGTTCCCTTTCGCACCTGCGACGTCACTGTCGCGCTTGTCACCGATGAAGAATAGGTCACGTGCCCATAGTTCGAAATCTTTTAAGATCTGGCGTCGGACAGCATCGTTTTTGATAATTCCTTTGTTCGTTTGGTCCTTGCCTGCTTCGAACTGCGGCTTTACCATGGCGACAATTTGCGTGTGTTCACCCGCCAGTTCGCGTGCGATATGTGGGAGAATTTCGCGCAGACTAATAAATGACACGTCGATGACGACGATATCAGGTGTATCTTTACGAAGGTAGAAGTCACGAATGTCTGTTTTTTCGTGCAAGCTAATCTTCGGGTGACCCTGCAGACTTGGGTGCAGCTGGTCGGTGCCGACATCAACAGCGAACACTAATTTTGCACCACGTCGTAGCGAGTAATCGGTGAAGCCACCAGTGCTACTACCGACATCAAGAACGATCTTATCGCGGAAGTCGAGTTTTAAGATCTGCGCCACGCTCGCAAGTTTTAACCCTGCGCGGCTGACATATTGTTCATCCACGTCTAGTTTAATCTGTGAGGTTGCAGTCACGAAGAAGCCAGGCTTCTCGATCAGCTGGCCGTTGACCTTCACCTTGCCGAGTTTAATAAAGCTCTCGGCTTGCGAGCGCGTCGGTACTAACCCACGACGGGTCATCTCGGCATCTAGGCGTTTTTTCTTATCCACTACTTCTTTCGTTCGCGGTATTCACCGGTCGATGTATCGACAGAGAGAATATCGCCGGTCTTGATGAAGGCCGGGACCTTTACGACAAGTCCTGTCTCGAGCGTTGCGTCCTTTAGGACACTACTGGTAGTATCGCCCTTTACGACGTCTTCCGAATACGTCACCTGTAGGTAGACGTTCTTTGGAAGCTCAACGTTAATCACGCGGTTATCGAAGAACTGAAGACTCAGTTCATCACCCTCTTTTAGGTAGCCCTTCGCTTCGTCAACAACGTCAGCTGGTAGCTGGAATTGTTCGAATGACGTTGGGTCCATAAAGTAGTAATCGGTGCCGTCGTTGTACAGGTACTGAACAGTTTGGCTGTTCACTTCAGCGGTTTCAACCCGCTCTTGCCCCTTAAACGTCTTTGGAATTACCGATCCGTCGATCAAGTTCTTGATCTTGACGTTCACGATACTTCCGCCACGGCCCATTACCTTCTGGTTATATTCGATGACACGAAAAGGCTTGCCGTCGATTTGGACGACAGCACCTTTTTTCAGATCTGTTGGCTGGTAGTATCCCATCGCGGTATTCCCAAACTATCCTTGAGATACGAATGGTAGTAGTGCGAGGTGACGTGCACGCTTGATCGCAGTCGCGAGTTGGCGTTGTTGTTTAGCGCTCAAACCGGTCTTACCGATTGGCTCAATTTGTCCGTAAATGTTTACGAATCGTTGCAAAGTTTTGACATCTTTGTAGTCAAAATAGGCAGGTGTGTCTTTCTTTAGTCGCTTTGGCATGTTCTTTTTCTCCATATTATTTTCCTAGTTGTCTAGAAAGGAATTTCACTTAAATCAATTGGTTTGTCTTCGATGTCTTCAATGACGACATCATCAGATTTGTTTGAACTACTAGAGTTCGATTTTGAATATGAACTTGGGGCGCTTTGGCGTTGGCCATCGTCGTCACCGCTTGGTCCATCGAGGAAGGTAACGTCAGTTGCGGTTACTTCAACGCGTGAGCGCTTTTTACCGGTTTCTTTGTCATCCCAGCTATCTTGGCGAAGGCGGCCTTGTACAAGTACGCGGCGTCCCTTAGCAAGGTACTGCACAACGAGTTCACCGAGCTTTTCCCATGCAGTGATGTCGAAAAAGTCAGCTTGGTCGCTATCACCACCGCGGTCAACAGCAATGCTGAAGCTTGCGATAGTCTTGCCACCAGTTGTGGTTCGTTGTTCAGGATCACGAGTCAGGCGACCCATGAGGATTACTTGGTTGATACTCTTCGCCATAATGGTTACTCCCCTTTTCCTATTCGTCGTTTATTCTTTAGTTGTGTCAGTTGAAGCGTCTTCGCTTACTTGTGCAGCTTGCTCAGCGAGGGCCTTGCGGGCTTTCTCGTTTACAGTCACCAAGAGGTAACGCAGTACTTCATCGGTGATGTTGAAGATGTTGCTGATCTTCAATGGCGCGTCAGCCGGTAGTGATACATCCATGTAGATGTAGATACCAAATTCTTCACGACGGATCTGGTATGCAAGTTTTTTCTTGCCCCAGTTGTCTTCGCGAATAATTGTTCCGCCAGCGTTTTTGATGATGTCACGGACTTTCGTCAGTGGTGTTTCCAGATCTGCTTCCAGATCAGGGTGAATAACAACGGTTAGTTCGTATTCTTTCATGTGTGCTCCTTTTGGAATCCTTAACCTACTTTCGTAGGCGGATGCTTATGCTTTTTTATACATAAGCTTGAGTTATTATCTCTGTTATTATACCGTAACAACCCTCTTTCGGCAAGTCTGCGCTGCTGCATCCCGTCTCTTATTTTAAGCGTCCAAAAAAGCCAGGACAAGCCTGACCATATATTGGTTCATAATGTTATAAGAATGAGATTAATTCGGATAGACGTAGCAGGACTTCTGATAGCCAGATGCTGGGTCATCAATGCCTAAACTTCCGTGCGCACAGGTTATAGGACTTGTCTGGTTCACAGCACGCGTGAATTTGCCTAACGAAGGATTCCCGTACAGAATCGTTGCCGTACCCGAGAACGTGCATGTACTAGGCTCTGTGGCGCACACAGCCGGCAGGTTCAGATACGTCGTCAACGCCGAACCAATTGAGATACTGTCGCAAGGACGATATGCGTCAATCGTGTTATCTTTTACCGCGGCAGCACCCGTTTTCGAATAATACTTGTCCCCTGCGAGCGTTTGAACCGCCAAGATAAATTGTGTTGTTGTCGCACAGAACGTCACAACCTTATAGCGCGATGTATCAAACTTAGTAGTGACGGGTCCGCCCGGCATCACATCAACGCTCGCGTAGATACCTGTCGGTGATACAGCCGCACCAGCAGTAATGGCTTTCGCATTCTGAGCCAGTTCTGATTGAATCGCAGCGACTGTCGCGCGTTGTTGAATGCCGTTATATGCCACGATTGTGATAGCGGCAAGAATACCGATGACCACAATCACAATCAATAATTCAACAATCGTAAAACCCTGAGCTTTGTTTCTGAGTGTCATCGATGCCCTTTAATTAGCTCAGTAATATTGTTTTTAGTGTACCACGAATCGGAGTCTATCTGAGGTCGTCACCATTAGCGTCCGTCGCGCCATCTGGTGTACGTGCACCAAATACATCGTCGATACTGCTGACAAGCACGTCACGTGGTCGCGCACCGTCCGCTGGGCCAATAATGCCTTGTTCTTCCATCTCTTCTACCAGGCGAGCTGCACGGGCGTAGCCAACGCGCAGACGGCGCTGTAACAGGCTGGCGCTTGCCTTGCCGCTATCGATCACAACTTGCACTGCGTCTTTAAACATGTCATCTTCGCTACCGCCACCGCTAGTGTCGAAGTCCATCACGACCCCGCCCTTACCATTCAAAGTAACAGGCATACTGACAACGTCCTCGTTGTACTGTGGTGGTGATTGCGCACGAAGGTGATCGGAGATCTTAATAACCTCTTCATCGGTTACCCAGGCGCCCTGGATACGCTTTGGCTTGCTCATTGAAGGCGTCAGCATGAGCATGTCACCCTGGCCAAGAAGCTTCTCTGCACCAACTTGGTCAAGAATAGTTCGTGAGTCAATTTGTGATGCAACCGTAAAGGCGATACGCGCCGGGACGTTGGCCTTGATCAGACCGGTAATGACGTCGACGGACGGACGCTGCGTCGCAAGGACCAGGTGAATACCGACGGCACGGGCTTTTTGCGCCAGACGCACGATCAGCGCTTCAACGTCGCGTGAGGCGACCATCATCAGGTCGGCCAGCTCATCGATCACAATCACAATGTATGGCATGGCGCCGTCAGAGTGTTCTTGCGGAATCCCTGATTCATCAGCGACAGTAATTTTCTTGGCACCAGATTGAATCATTTTGTTATACGTTGCAATGTCGCGGAACTTGTTCTGCGCCAGCAGCTTGTAGCGGCGCTCCATCTCGTTGACAGCCCACTTTAGGGCGCTAATTGTCTTTTCTGGTTCATTAATGACAGGGGTCAGCAGGTGCGGGATGTCTTCGTATGGTGCCATTTCGACTTGCTTCGGGTCAACCAGAATCAGCTTCATTTCGGATGGGCTGTTGTGGTACAGCAGGCTGGTTAGCAACGTGTTGATCATGACGGACTTACCAGAACCTGTTTGACCGGCGATCAAAAGGTGGGGCATCTTGTTCAGCTCACCCAGGGTTGCTTGGCCGGAAATGTCCTTACCAATGGCAAACTTCAGCGGCTCACTATTCCCCTTCCACTGCGGACTCGTCAAGATAGAGTGTAGGCGCACATCAGCGGCTTTACGGTTTGGCACTTCGATACCAACAGCTTTTTGGCCAGGGATCGGAGCTTCAATACGCAGGCTTTGCGCTGCAAGGTTCAAGGCAATATTGGTTTCAAGTTGCGTAATACGCGTCAGCTTCACACCTGAAGGTGGTTTCAAAGTGTACTGCGTGACCTTCGGGCCAATGTTCGCGCCTTCCATATCGACGTCGATATTAAATTCGCTTAATGTATCTTTAATAATTTGGGCGTTTTGTTGCACGTCACCGGCATCGGCAGGAGATTGCTTCTTTTCAAGCAGGTCAACGGATGGAGCTTCCCAGTTGGGGTCGCTGACCGTGACAAGTGCGGCGCTTTCTTCAGCGACCTTATCGCGCGGCGTTGAGCCCTTGAAACTAGACATACGAGATGGCTTTGCGTCTTCTGCGCCACCGTTGCCGTCGAGTGTTGGAACACCAGCATTCAGCTTGAAGTCAGCCGCAATCTTGGACTTTGTTGGCGCATCAAGCGCAGCGGCGTTACGCATCACTTTGACGTTCGCATCTTGCTCACTGGTATCGCGGCGCGTCATCTCGTAGAGCTTCTTGATAATTGTAATAGGTGAAACGCGCACGATGAAGAGTGCCGTGATCAAAATCAGAAGGATATACACAAAGGCAGCAACTCCCCTATCAACAAGCATCAACATGGCGCTGTTATTAACGAAGTCACCGATAGCGCCACCGGTTGTTTTGCCGTCAGCAGCCTTCAATAGTCCGAAAAGACCAGCGAACCAAACAAGCGACAAGACCGTCGCTGTTTTCATCACAAAAGGAAGGCGGTTATCTTCGGCGCGGAAGGTTTCAACGGCAACATAAATAAAGACCAGTGGGACAACGTAGACGGCGTACCCGATAACACTCATAGACGTGGTGTAGAGCCAATCAAGAATAGGTCCACCAAGGCCAAACCAGCTCAGGATGAGCAGTAACGAGAACGCAATTAAAAGAATAGCCCCTACTTGCGACCAGAACCCTGCTGGCAGCGTGTGTTGCGGTGACTGAGGTGCCGACTTCTTCTTACTTGCGCTTCGTTTTTTCTTTTTTGCCATAATCTTTTTCATTATAGTTTATTTTTAGCGGTTTAGAGCCGTTTCATAAAAGTTATTATAGCAAAATTTACTACATTTTGCAATAGGCTTACGGTTATCACTACCCATGTGCGGGTCGCGCCTTTGTGGTTGCGGTTGCAATAAAGCATTCTGCGCTTATACTTGGGGGAATTGTCCCCTATCAGGAAAGGTGGTGGACGATGTCCCTCACGAACAAAATGTGTATACTGCTGGAAGATGGAACCGAGTTACTGTACGAGTACTTCAACGACGTGTGGCGCATTAATGGCGTTGCACCAAGCGCTTCGCTTGCTGCGCGCCTACGTCCACACATCGACGACGCTGTGGCGATGCTACAGCAACAGATAGAAGAAGCCCGGAGCAAGCACGGTCGCGAGCTAGCCACCAAGGAACTGCTGAACGACCCTACCGAATTCCGCGCAACGGCGTTCAGGGTGCTGGTACAGAGGCACCTTGAGCTGACATCTGTCGATAGGCAGGGTGATCCGTTCACCAGGAATGCCGTCGTCCTGCTGTGGTACCGTCCGCGGTACAACAATCCGGACAGCACCAAAGACGTCATGCTGCTACTGACCAATGTGGAAATCGTCGTCCACTACTAGCCCCGTGCTGCGTCGAGCACTTCTATATAAGAAAGAGCTCCGCGGTTACGGGGCTCTTTCTTTGTCGCTCGTGGTTGCATACCCCCACCACTGATCTATACTTGAAACATTGTCCCCTATTCGAAAGGTGGTGAGGGCAATGCCCTTACGGATCAAGCTTTCATTTTCAACTGTTCCTGTTCAACTGGCTCATGGTCCAGAAGACACCATCGTCGTGACGTGGATGAGCGCGACGAGCAACACCCAAGAAGGCGTCAAGTTGCTGACGGAGCTCAAAGAAGCTGTCGAGGCCAACCCCGAGCTGGCGCAGTACCTTCCCGACGAACCTACGCACCCGTTCGACGGACTCAACCGTCCTGAGATCCTTCGCGAAATCCAGATCTTCACCTACGGTGACAACGACATAGGTGACGGAAGCCGCATCAGGCTTCACTTGGCCTCGCAGGACACGCCCTTCAGCAAGGCAACCGTTGAAGCCCTGCGATTCAACCCACGCCCCGCATAGCGTCGAGCTCACTTTTAAAAAGAAAGAGCTCCGCAGATGCGGGGCTCTTTCTTTTGTACTAGGTTACGCTGGAACTAATTAGTAGCCGCGACCTTCAGGCTTCGCCTTTGGTTCGTTTGCTTCTGTGTCCGGTGTTTGTGGCGCCGGGAAAGACTTCGTCTCTAGACCAAGCGCTTCGACAGCTGGTGCAGCCTCTGGGCTGTACTGTGGACGTCGGTCAGGACGTGGACCACGTTCGCCGTTACGACCATTTTGCTGTCGTGGACCGCGACCATCGTTTTGAGATTGGCCTTCGCCTTGTGGCTTTGTACCACCGCTGCCACCGCCACCGATTTCGTTGATCACTGGGATCACGATAGGTGTGCGACGAGTTTGGTCGTACAGGACGTGTGTTAACTCATCCTTAATTTCTTTCTTTACCGTATCAAGGTCGACGCGGCGACCGTTGAACGTACGAGCAACTTTTTGCTTCAAGTACTGGCGGATGATACCCATCAACTCTTCACTATCACGCAAGTAGATAAATCCACGAGAGATAATGTCGGGGCTGGTAAGCAGGCGTCCACTTCCCTTTGAAACAGTCAAAATCACGACGAACATACCTTCGGTAGCCATGTGGATGCGGTCTTTAAGGACGACTTCTGAAACGATTGCGCCAGAGTCATCGTACATGACACCACCAACTGGAACGCGCCCAGCTTTCTTGGCACCATCAGTGGTAATTTCAACGACGTCACCACTGTCACAGACAAAGATGTTATCGCGTGGAATACCAGCTTCTTTTTGTGCAAGTTCGGCGTTGTGTACAAGCATGTGGAACTCACCGTGAATTGGCAGGTAGTACTTCGGGTTCAACGCGTTAATAAGCTTCACGTGGTCGTCGTAGTAGCCGTGTCCTGAAAGGTGGAGTGGGCCGATACCCGTAAGGTGCGTCTTGCCGTTTTGGATAACAGCGCTTCCTTCGCGCATCAGACCATCAACAGTACGGACGACGTTCTTCTCGTTACCAGGAATGGCGTTCGAGCTGAAGACGATGATGTCGGTGCTTTTGATCTTGATGAACTTGTGTGTACCAGAGGCCATACGGTTTAGTACGGCGCTAAATTCACCTTGTGAACCAGTACAAACGATAGTGACTTTGCCGTCAGGGAACTTGATGATGTCTTCCATTTTGACGATCACGTCTTTTGGAACCTTGATCATACCGTTACGAAGTGCAACTTCGACGTTTTGGATCATGCTGTATCCGGCGAAGGCAACCTTACGGTCGTGCTTCTTTGCTTCGTCGAGGATGACTTGCATACGGTGGATTTGAGATGAGAAACAACTCAGGATGAGGCGGCTTTCAGGATACTTGTCCATCACCTGCCCCATGCTCTCTTGGATGTCGAACTCACCGTGGGTGTGGCCACCTTCGGATTCACAGTTAGTTGATTCGTTCATCAGCATCAAGATGCCTTCTTTTGAAGCGATCTCAGTCAGGCGTTCGAGGTCGAACTTCTTGCCGTCAACCGGTGCGTCTTCGAAGCGCCAGTCACCTGTGTCCACAACAACACCAAGTGGTGTACGGATAACAACCGCAGTCGCATCAGGGATTGAGTGGTTCACGCGAACGAGTTCAATACTGAAGCTGTCGCCAAGCTGCACGCGTTCGTGAAGATCAGGGTCTAGGATGTTGTATTCAGGTTCGAAGCCAGTTGTTGCTTCGTCCATGTTCTTTTGGACCATAGCGAGAGTAAACTTTGAACCATAGACTGGTGCAGGGATTTTGTCGATAATGTGGCGGAATGCACCAATGTGGTCAAGGTGTCCGTGCGTAAAGACAATGCCGCGGATCTTGTGTTTGTTCTCTTCAAGGTAGGTCGTGTCAGGAATAATGTAGTTAATGCCTGGGTAGTCTGAACCTGGGAACAAGAAGCCCATGTCGATCACAACAATGTCATTGTCGTATTCAATCGCCATCATGTTCTTGCCGATACCCATTTCACCAAGTCCACCAAGTGGAATGATGCGGAGCTTTGGACCGTTTGTACGTGGTACTTTCTTTTGGTCAGCAATGCTGAATTGGCGGCCACCGTAGCCGTTAAAGAGTGATTTGTTCACAGGCACGTTAATGATGTGCTGTGAAGCGCGTAGGTTTACACCTTCGCTGGTTCGACGCTGCGCGCGGAAGACTTCACCACGACGGGTTTGTGTACCCGCAAGAATAGTGTTGCTCTGCTTTGGACGCGGCGTGTTGCCGTTTTGATTGTTGTTACCGCGTGGATTATTGCCGCGTGGTTGTTTTGAGGCATCGTCAGCTTGTGGCGATCCGAGTCGTTGTTGACCCATATATGTTTATTCTCCTTTATGAAAATATTGTTTATATATCAATGATTAAATAGTTTACAAATTCTAGCTTGGGGAGGCGTTGTATCCGGTGTGGTGTGTATGCCACGACATGTGCCCCTCCGTATCAAGTGGTCTTATTGTAGCAAACTTGAGCTACTTTTGCAATCGCTTCATCTGTGAAACAAGTTCAGGAACTTTTAAGAAGTCGTCAATCAGCGTCTGGCGCAATCGCCCGTTGTACAGCGCCGCAGCGGGGTGAAATAGTGGCATAACCACCACATCCTTGCCATCGAGTTGGATCGTTTGAGGTTGTCCGTGAATATCCCCTATTTTTACGCCTGGCAAGAAATACTCCATGCCGTGACGACCAAGGGGCGCAATAATTTTTGGTTGAATTACCTCTATTTGACGCAACAAATATGGCAAAAAAGCGGCTTTTTCGGCCGGTGTTGGATCGCGGTTATTTGGTGGTCGATACTTCACGATACTAGTAATAAAGACATCCGCGCGCTGCATGCCGGCAGCATCCAACATCTGATCGAGGAATTTACCGGCTGCACCAACAAACGGCAACCCCGTTTCGTCCTCTTTTTTACCCGGTGCTTCACCAATAAAGATAATGTCCGCGTCTGGGTTGCCATCCCCCATTACCAGTCTGTGCGCTGTCTTGGCCAAATCTGGACAGATATTCTTTTTCAGAATATCTGCCGCAATTTGATCGAGCATAGCTGCTTTAGCGATCATAAAAACTACTGTGCTTTTTTATCCAGTGCATCGCTCACGGCTTTGAATGACGTGGTGATGTTGTCGGTTTCTTTATAGCGTTTGGCGATATGATCAGTCACCGACTTTGAAGCTGTTGTGTATGCCTCAGTCGCTGGTGTAAGCTTTTTCAGTGCTGCGAAGGCTGCTGTGTAATCATTACTGGTCGTGCCAGCGTAGAACTCTTTGTAGACAGGTCCTGCGGCATCCAGATACGTGATGTACGCCTTAATAAAGGCCTTCCAATCAGGATCGCTGACTTCTTGGGCAGCTACTAGAGCCGCGCGACAGGTCGCGGTTTGCTTTTGGTAGGTGTCATAGGTCGGTGTTGCAGGAGCATCTTTGTATGCTTCGGTACATTTGGTAGATGCGCCGAGTGCCTTACTAGCAGATGAAGTGTACGAAGTTGAGAAATCAACGTATGCGTTGTAGTTCGTCTTGAACGTCTTGTAAAGCTTGCTGACGTCACCATCATGCAGCGCCTTTTGCTTGTCGAATGTATCGATCGCTGTCTGGTACGCAGTCAGTGATGTTGTCACGTCTGACATCGCCTTGGACACCGCTTCGGTAGTCGTGAAAGTAGGCTGTTTCTCGGCTGTACCCGTGATTAACTGGAGGCTTTCACGACTTTTCTTTTCAAGTGTCGTGATGTCTGCGGTTGCAGCAGCAGCTTGCTTGTAGTCTTCCTTTGAAATACTAAAATAAACAAAGAAGAAGATTGCTGCAGCGATGGCAAGCAACACAACTGCACCAATACCTGCGAACAAGAGCGGTTTTTTGCTGCGCTTAGCGGGTGGTGTCACTGGTGGTTGCGGTGCAGCACCAGGTGCCACGGTAGGATCAATCGGTGCCGACGGCGCTGTTGGGGCACCAGCCGTAGGTTGCGGCGCAGTGTTTGCCGCACTAAAAAATGGGCTTGCCACTGACGGCTGCACTGGCTCAGCAGGATCGACAGACTGAGCTGCCACGTCAAATGGTGGGTTTGAAGGTGTTGGCTCGGGTGTCGGTTCTGGTGGCGTAGGGCCTGCTGGAGGCTGGTTCGGCGGCGTAGTATCCATGTGTAGATTTCCTTAAGTTATAAGTTATGCTTACGTCTACTATACCAGAAATCTCAACTCGATTTATTCGTCGATGTTTTTCAGAGACAGGCTGAGGCGGCCGCGATCGTCGATACCAATCAGCTTCGCTTTCACGATTTCACCCTCGGTAAGGACGTCTTCGACACGTTCAACGCGTTCGTTTGAAAGTTCAGAGATGTGCACCATACCATCTTGGCCAGGTAGAATGTTGATGAAGGCGCCGAAGTCTTTAATACTGACTACTTTACCTTCGTAGATTGTTCCGATTTCTGGTTCGGTTGTCAGTGAACGAATCCAGTCGAGCGCTTGCTTGATCTTCTCACCATCAGCGGCGGCAACAGTAATGAGACCGTCTTCCTTGATGTCGATTTCTGCACCGGTTTCGGCGGTAATGCGGTTAATCACTTCTCCACCCTTACCGATGACTGCACCGATTTTTTCAGGGTTGATCTTGATCTTCTCAATGCGAGGCGCGTATGGGCTGAGTGATTCGCTTGGTTCAGCGATCGTTGTCAGCATGTGCTTCAGAATGTGCGCACGGCCAACTTTTCCAGCGAGCAGTGCATCGCGAAGGATTTCAACAGGCAGGCCATGGACCTTCATGTCCATCTGCAGCGCAGTCAGACCATCGGCAGTACCGGCACACTTGAAGTCCATATCACCGGCGAAGTCTTCGGCGTCGGCAATGTCAGAGAGGATGTATGGTGTATCACCGTCCATCATCAGTCCCATAGCGATACCAGATACAGGAGCCTTGATTGGCACACCCGCGTGCATCAGTGCAAGGACTGAGCTACAGACTGCGGCCATTGAGGTTGAACCATTTTGGCTCATGATTTCAGTCACGCTGCGGATCGCGTACGGGAAGTCTTCTTCAGCAGGTAGTACAGGCAGAACCGCACGTTCCGCGAGGTAGCCGTGTCCAATTTCGCGGCGGCCAGGACCACCGAGGCGTTGGACTTCACCAACGGTGTAGCCAGGCGCGTTGTAGTGGTGCATGTAACGACGTTCACCGTCACTAATTTCCATCGTATCAACCATCTGTGCATAGCTGAGTGGCGCAAGTGTCACGATGTTCAGACCCTGGGTCATTCCGCGCGTAAAGAGTGCTGAACCGTGTGTACGAGGCAGTACCCCTACTTCGCTTGAAAGCTGGCGGATTTCGTCAAAGTGACGGCCGTCTGGACGAAGGTTATCGTCGACAATACCACGACGAACATCTTTGTGTACCGCAGAAGTAAAGGCTTCGTCATACTCACCCTTCAGGGCTTTGTATTCAGCTTCGCCGATTTTCTCAACCATATCGGTGTGCAGTGCCCAACGAAGTTGATTCACCATTTCATTGCGTTCGGCATATGGCTTGCGGATTGCTTCACCGAGTTTGCCATGGACCCATTCGTTGACAACCGCTTGGATATCTTCGTCTGGAAGTGTGAGAGTGTATTCTTGTGCAACTGGTGCGATCTTGGCAGCTAGTTCTTGTTGTAGTTTAATTGCAGGTTGGTAGTGTTCGAATGCCCAGGCAAGCGCATCGGCAACGACTTCTTCCGGAACTTGGTCAGCACCGGCTTCAACCATTGTGATACCGCTTTCGATACCAGCGACAACGAGGTCGAGGTCGCTTGCTTCACGCTCTTCAGGTGTTAGGAAGGCTTTAAATTCGCCATTCACGCGTCCAATGCGAAGACCCGCAACAGGACCATCGAATGGTGTTCCTGTCAGCATCAAGGCAGCGCTGGCTGCAAGCATACCAATCATGTCAGGACGGAAGGTTGGGTCCATTGAAAGGACACTCGCGACAACCTGGACCTCTTGGCGGTAGCCTTTTGGAAATAGTGGACGGATTGGACGATCGATAATACGACCGATAAGGACTGCTTCGTCAGAAGGGCGACCTTCGCGCTTAATGAAACGGCTGCCGCTGATTTTGCCAGCTGCATACATTTTTTCTTCGTAGTCGATAGACAGTGGGAAATAATCTAGTACGATCGGGCGTGTCCCAACCTGTGCGGTACCGAGGACTACTGTTTCGCCGTAGGTCACCATGACTGAACCAGTGCTGCGGAAACCAACACGGTTTACTTCGAGTGTCAGCGGACGACCCTCAAATTCGGTTGTAACTTTAATAATATCCTTACCATAAGGGTTGATTGTTGCCATTAGACACCTCTTTTCTCTCACTCTATTATTCTTTTATACGAATAAGTAACGGGTACAAGGACTCTTTTTTTGTTCAGAAGTCGTTCTATCCAGCACTTACTTCGCAGCGAGTGAGTACTTTTATTATAGCACAGGGGTGGTGGTCGATTAGCTTAGAGGCTATATCATTTACGCTTGCAATTTTAGAGACGAATTTACACACTATAAACAAATGACAAACTTTATTGATGATTTTGACAGGCAGCGAAATATGGAGCTGGCGGCTATTCAACGGCGCAATAACGCCGAAGAACGAGAAAAACAAGCAGCCGCAAAACACGACATGGACGAAATGCATGCGCTTGACGTCGTAAGGAATAAAGCGATCCAAGAACGCAAAATTACCCTCGACTGGGCGTGGGTGGCGGCAGAGTTTATTAATGAGTCAGGGGTAACACCAAACCTCTGGACGTACGAGTATACAAAAAGGCGCGGATTGTTCGGCAAGGTTGCGCTTCAAGGAATTGCTGCAGAAGGGTGGCATTTACTGGACTGGAAAAATACTTATTACGATAGAGTACCTCGCTATACACTTATTCTGACTCCGCAAGATGCGAATAACTCAGGTATACACCTCAGTTATTTCTCAGAGCTAGTGAATCAAGATGGGACGCCTCGCGAAGCCGTGCTCCCCAATCAAGTGCATCCCCTCTCGCAAATTCCATTCTCAGAAAATGATATGCCGTGGCCAGAAACAGTTACAGGCGGGTCCTACGAGTCACTCAGCAACCCCATAATAAGGCGTCCGTGGAAAAACAGTCGCTCACTCAGATACAACGATCTCAGTCGTGCAGAAATTCTAAAAGCAACGTACGAAGACTTCGGCCAAGAATCCGAAGCGTTGCTGACCCTCATCAAAGAGTCGCTGCTTCCGACACGATTCTCTTATGAACGCTATGCCGAACAACAAACTGAAAAGACTATCCGTAGTGCAATTGCCCAAGTTGCAGCAGAACTGACCTCAGTTAAACCGAGGGATTTCGCGGCGCGGCTTAAAGAGCTACCCGTTTCCAAGAATGAAATAGAGCCTCAAGAATAGAGGCTCCTATTTTATCTGCTAAAAAAGAACTCCGTATTGTGTACGGAGTTCTTTTTCTTTGGTGGGTTACTTGCGTAAACCGAGTTTTGCGACGGTAGCCTTGTAGGCTTCGAAGTCTGTAGCTTCGAGGTATTTCAGAAGCTTTTTACGACGCGCTACCATTTGGATCAAACCGCGGCGACCCATGTGGTCGTGCTTGTTCGATTGAAGGTGGAGTGTCACTTCTTTAATACGAGTCGTCAGCACTGACGCCTGAGCCTGTGGGCTTCCGACGTCGGTTTTGTGTGTCTGCGTCAGCGCGAAGGCTGCTGCTTTGTTTTCTGCTGTAATCATCGAGACGTATTGTAGCAGATTTATCCCCACCTTTCAATAGGGGCAATAAAGTGGACTGAATACTATTTATATAAGGCTGCAAAAGGGACCATAAGGGGATTGACTTTTAAGGTGTTCTATGCTATTATTGTACAGTTATGGAACTTTTGAGGTCCACTTCGCACCGAGGGTTCTCAGTACGAGGTATTTTAGTTTTTGTCTTAACCGTTATTGTAGCGGCTTTGCTCTGGGCAACTGTCTCCCCTGCACCAACACAGGCGTTAGAGCAAGAGGGGCCTCCAGCAGCAAGCTGGAAAGGTGAAAGCATCCTTTATGCAGGTCACCAATATATCCAGCAACCTGATGCGCTGAAAAATAATAGCCTTGGACTCCCTGAAGGTACGCACTACTTCCTCTATGCCCCTGCCGTTGAGACAGGAAAATATACTGTCACCGCCTACGTTATTTCGTTCAAACCAGGAACTGATCCGCCAGAAGAGACAAAAGCATCGTATGCAAGTTATACGTATGACCCTCAAGTGAAACATTTCTCAAACCCTGCCGACAAGCAGATAATCGATATCACCAAAGAGGGTGACCAGAACAGTTACAGCTCGTGTACTGTTGAAGGTATCGGCTGGATTATCTGTCCAGTAGCCGTCTTTATGGCGGATAGCATGGATAACATCTTTGACCTCGTCAGTGGTTTCTTCACCGTACAGCCAGTGACAATGACAAACCAAAATAGCAGCGTGGGCGCACCAAGTAGCCTCTATACTGCCTGGAATGTCATGCGCAGTATCGCGAATGTCGCGTTTATTATCGCATTCATCATTATCATCTACTCACAACTGACCAGCGTCGGCATTACGAACTATGGCATAAAGAAACTTCTGCCACGCATCATTGTCGCAGCGTTACTAGTCAACCTTTCGTACATCATATGTTCGGTAGCCGTTGATATCTCGAATATCCTTGGCTTCTCACTACAAAATATATTCATACAGATCCGACAAGATACGTTTGCCATCACGAATGACTCGTGGGACGCATCAACCGTTAGCTGGACAAGCCTGACGACCTTCATTCTATCCGGTGGTGCAATCGGTGTGATCGGTGTTGCCGCAGCAGGACAAATCGGTGGCGCACTATACGCGCTACTCCCTATTCTCGTCGGTGTCATCCTGACCATCCTTGTTGTACTGCTGATCCTGGCTGCACGCCAAGCAATCATTGTTATCCTGATTGTAATCGCTCCCCTGGCATTCGTCGCCTACTTGCTGCCGAATACAGAGAAGTGGTTTAAACAGTGGCGTGACCTATTCATGACAATGTTGATCTTCTTCCCTGCATTCTCACTGGTATTTGGTGGTTCGCAGCTGGCGGGTGGGTTAATCCTGCAGAACCCTTCATCGGTATTTATGATCATATTCGGTCTTGCTGTGCAGGTTGCTCCGCTTGTCATTACACCTCTGCTTCTCCGCCTCAGCGGTGGACTGCTTGGTAAAATCGCTGGTATTATTAATGACCCTCGCAAGGGACTGCTGGATCGCACAAAGAACTGGTCAAACGAACGTGCCGAAATGCGCCGCCAGCAATCACTGAAGCGAACTGGAACAATTAACCCGTTCCGCAGCATTGCGCAAAAACTGGATAACAATAACCGACGCGTCAAAGAACGCACCGAACTGTATAAGGCCGAAAATGATAATCGCTACCACGAGACAGCCGGTCACGCGCAGCTACACACCGCCAAGCACAGTGCCGACCTAGATAAAGAGCGTATTGAGAATAGCCTCAAAACCCACACTCAAAGCGCGATTAACACCCGTGGTTCGTACCTGAATGTTCAATCAATTGAAGTTGAAAATGCGAAAGTTATGCTGGAAAAGCAAACTGAAGCGACAAACGCCATGAATGCGGAATACCGTTCTGGTCTCTACGACACTGGCGGAAACGAACGCCTCGCACGACTGCAGTCTACAATGGCCGCAACCGTGATCGAGACCGCTGCGCAAAAGCAGCGCCAAGGTGCCGCACAGTATGAACAGCAGCGGGCAATTTCAACACGGCTGAGTGACGACAACGATGGCCTATTGACCATTGCCCAAGGTGTCGGTGGCAACAGTGCACGCATCCGCGCTCGCTCAACGGCGCTCGCTGCGCTGAACAAGCTTGAGGCTGAAGCGCTTGAGAATAACGTCAAGCTGATTGCTGATGTCGCCTTGAGCCAAGGCCAGACGCTGAAGCAGTACTCTGCTAGTGTCGTCCAACAAGTTGCCGCATCCGGACTGGGAACATACAGTGAAACAGACTTTGCCGCAGCAGTACAGGCTCAGATTAATGAGAAGAACATGACCCTCATGGAAGTGGTTCGTGGTTCAACACACGTAAACCAAGAACTCATCAACAAGCTCATTGTTAACAATGCTGGTACCTTCAAGGAAGCCGGTGGGTATCACATGCAAGATGACCTTACGCTTAACATCAACAGCTTTGGTGGCGACGTCGAGAAATACAACAAAGCCGTGGCTGCGAAGCGCGTCGAGACACTGGGTAACGTTGCCTCTACTGATCTTAGCAAGCTCAAGTACGGCTGGGTCGCATCCTTTGCGGGCGACAAGAACGATAACGTTCAGCTCTACGAGAACGTCAACAACGCGAACCCTGCAGACCTTCGTAAGGCTTACACCAACCTTAAGGATGCGCTTACGAACCCTGACACACTTGCGCTACTGGGTGACCGTCAAGACAAGATTCGCCGCATCGAAGCAGCAATGGCGTACAAGCTGGGACTCCAGCCTACCCCTGATACTCGTGATCCAGCAGCACGTCCAGGACCGAATGATCCTGATCGTATCGACGGCCCTAACGAGCCTATCCGTAGCCGACCTCGCTAGTAGGTATCGGGATCAAGTTGCACAGAATCGTCGATTGAAAAGTCGGCGATTTTTGTGCGTCGCAGTACTGGGCAGTATGCGCCAGTGCCTAGCTGAAGGCCGATATCTTGTGCCAATGTTCGGATATACGTGCCGCTACTGACATGGACGCGAATCATAATGTCGGGATAGGTGTAGCCCAGCAGTTCGAGGCTATAGATGCTGACTGTGCGGACGGGCATCTCGATTGTTTCCGTTGTGCCGCCTTCACGGGCGAGTTTGTAGGCGCGCTGCCCATTGATCTTGATGGCGCTGTAGATCGGCGGTGTTTGTTGGATTTCGCCAACGAATAGCTCCAATGCGTCTTTCACTTCGTCTTCAGTTGGCACGATGTCGGCCGCAGGCGTTAGTTCACCCTCTGGATCGCCCGTAGAGCTCGTCTGACCCAAATGAATCGTCGCTTCGTAGACTTTATCGAGTTTCGAATACGTACCGGCGTTACGGCATTCTTTGCCCGTGACGATAATCATCAGGCCGGTCGCAAATGGGTCAAGTGTTCCCGTGTGCCCCACTTTGGCCTTCTTGCCTAGTTGCTGGGAAAGTTTTCGACGGACACGCGCAACCACACCAAAGCTGGTCATACCAGCTGGCTTATCAATTAAAAGAACGCTGTCTTCTTGCATAGAAGGGATTATACCTTAGAAAGTACTATTGCTGACCAGGAATCTTGAATTGGCCTGGATCGTTGCTGACAGGTGCAGCGGGCGCGATAGGCGCTACGGGTTGCGCAGGCTGTGGTTCTGGGGCAAGGATATCACCCAAAATCTCTGGCTGCGGCGCTATTTCTGGCTGCGGAACGATTGGTTCAGCAGGTCCGTACGCGTAGGCTGGTGCCGGCTCAGCGATGGCAGGTGGCAATGAGAAATCAGGCAACGCTGGTGGCATCGGCAAGCCAAGGTCAACTGGTGTCGATATAATCGGCGCAACCGGTGGCTGAATCACCATTTCGTGTGGCATTACTTGGTTCACAGGTGCGGGCGCAGGTGCTGCAGGTGTTTCCGGTGTGTTTTCGGCGGGTTGCTGCATATACGCATGTGTCAAAATTGTCTTGTTTTGATCGTTTTCTTGTTCACGACGTGCGTCGTCAGCAGCTTGTTCGCTAGTTGCGTTCAGTGTGCCGCCCAGGACAGGTCCGGGATTTGAATCATACGAAGCCGCAGGTTCAACAATTGGATCAGCCAACGTTGGTTCCGGTGTCGGTTCAATAATAGGTTCAGGTGCGACCTCAGGTGTCGGCTCTGGTGCAGGTGCTTCCGCTACACTCTCTTCGTCTTTGTGATCGTCAGTGACGGCATAAGCGCCGGCAGGATCGTCATGTGATACGTGTTCACTTAGTTGCTCGTTCGCTTCTTTAGCAGCCTCAGCTTGTTCGGCAGCCTTCACGCGCTTATCCATTTGTTCGAGTGTTTCATTTTGTTCGTGCGTAATTGAGAGGACGTCTTTACGAGGCGCCTCTTCGACTGGTGTTTCTTCAGGTTCAGCATCAGGCGTATCAGTACTGTCATCGCTGGATGTATCGGTGGTTCCAATTTCGTTCGAAGCTTGTAGTTTTGCAGCAATTAATTGCTGATCAGCACCCGCAGCCATCAGGTTCGCCGCGACGGTCATTACTTTTGACGTCGTGTGTGCGTTACTGAAACGATCAGTTTGCGCGACAATTCCGGTCAAGAACGCGGAGGCAATGGTAGCATCAAGGATCGGTTTCTTGTCAGGTTTCAGTGCTTCAGAGAGGCCGGTAATCATTTCACTCAAGCTACTTGCTTGGTCGTCGTGCCAGTCGATACCGCCAAGGTTACTGACCTGGTCGCCGGCGGTGACAGTAATAATTGTTGCATCGTGCAAAATTTGGCCGTGTGAATCAAGCGCGCCATCGAGGTGTTCTTGAACATCGACACCAAGTGCGATAACGAGTTCAACGTTAAAGTCACCCTGGCTAAATTCAAGGTCATCACTAGTAATCGTTGTTTTATACGGCGTAATGAAGATACGAACGCTGTCGCCCTCTACCTTGTAGCGAAGGTGGTCGGCTTTTTCCTTATCGAGCGCAATAATGAAGTCACGAAGGCTATCGGTTGTTGTATCGAACGTTTTTTCTGGCTCAAGAAAGGCAATAGCGGGTGGCACTTCCCCACTAAAGACGGCCGTTGGGTGCTTTTCTAACTTATCAAGCAATAAGGTGAGTCCAAGTGCTGCAGACAGCGCATCAACCGAAGGGTCGTTTGAAACCGTCACAAGAATATTAGTCGATGACTTTATCTTCTCGACAATCTGTTGTTTTGCTTTTATATCGTCCATGTCTTTTTTTGTTTCTTTTTGGCCTATTACCGTTTTCGCTACTATACCATAAGTATTTTATCAACGTCAACAAATATGTGGTGGTCTTTACAATTCACGAGTTTTCCTCTATAATCACCCTTTGAATACGCATAGCATTTAAGAAACAAGGAAACTCATGCCAATCATCAAATCCGCTATCAAGCGAGCCAAACAAACTATCAAACGCCGCGACCGCAATGTCGGTATCAAGCGTGATATCAAAGATGCAGTCAAAGCTTTCGTTGCTAACCCTTCTCAGACAACACTTGCTAAGGCACAAAGCGAATACGACACAGCTGTGAAAAAAGGTCTTCTCGAGAAGAACACTGCTTCACGTCGTAAAGCTGGTCTTTCAAAGATTGCAAAAGCTGCTGGCGTAAAGCTCGGCGCTGCTGCGAAGACAGCAACAAAGACTGCTGCACCTAAAGCCGCTGCTGCGAAACCAGCTGCTGCAAAGAAGCCGGCCGCAAAAGCTGCACCCGCTGCGAAAAAAGCTCCAGCAAAAACTGCTGCGAAGCCGGCCGCAAAGAAACCTGCTGCAAAGAAGTAATTTCTTTCCGCAATAAAATAACTCCCTCACTTCGAGGGAGTTATTTTTTATCCAAACGTAGCGGCTAGAGCGCAGTTTCCAGTAACGCACGTTCGATCAACAACCAAGGATCGGCTTTTGATAGTTTCATATCGGCATCGGTTTGCGCAAACGACTGCAGCACCCGGGCAGCACCGCGTGGTCCACGCCGCTTGGCGTGACGTTCCATTTTGGACGCGACGAATGGATGGATCCCAAAGTCTTTTGTTGGAGTGTCCCCTGCCCCAGCGTTCGCAACAGCAGCGAGCTGAAACGCCTGCGATGACAACAGTGCAAATAGTTTATACGGGTCCTCGATCAGTTCGAGTGTGCGAATCATATCGTGGAGCTCTTCGCGGCGGCCCTCTAGCGCTAGCTCGAATAACTGGAAGACATTTTCCGAAGGATTTGGTTCAATCGTATTATTGATTGCCTCGGGGGTAATCGCATCTAAAAGCGATAGCTTTTCGAGGGCATTCGCAAGCTGCCACTGATCTAATCCAACCCGCATCACAATGTGGTGCGCCAACTTTTTATCCAGATTGATGTCCAGTGTTTTCGCATGTTTCACGAGCCACATTTCGGCAGGCAGCTGATCGCGTTCACCCCATGAGGGGAAATCACGTATGTCGACGCGCTTCTTTACTTCCTTATAGATCGTCGTACGCTTATCGGGTTTCGCATCAATCAAGATTAGTTCGATGTCGTCAGACAAACGATCGAGCCATTCAGGCAGCTTTTCCCATACCGCGCTATTTTGCGACAAGTCTTTAATAATCACGAGGCGTTTTTCGGCGAACAATGTGCCCCCCATCAACAGGTCGGGAATATTTTTTAGCTCCAGCGTAGTGCCGTCTAAACGTTCAGCCGTGCCCTCAAATGCGGCCATGCACGTCTGTACAGCCTGCTGAATTTCAAACGTATTATCACCGGTAAACCACTGTGTCATTGCTTTTAGTATACCTTAGACAACCTGGCAAAATGGACAGACATGCGTTCCGCGACCAGCAACACGCAGTTTCTCAATCGTGGTACCGCAACGAGGACACGGCAGGCCTTCCCGGCGAAAGACATTGGCGAAGTCCATATAACTCCCCCGCTTGCCTTCGGCGTTCACATAATTACGATTCGACGAACCGCCTTTTTCAATCGATAGATTCATGACCGCACGTAACTGTGTGTACAGCAGTTCGAACTCGGCATCAGTTATTGATCCGACTAACCGCTTCGGGTGGATCAGCGCGCCCCACAACGACTCGTCGGCGTAAATATTACCCACACCGGCGACTACCGATTGGTCCAAGATCGCGGCTTTGATGTTTGTGCGGGCCCGGCGAGCAAAACGCTCGCGAAACTGCTGGGCGGTAAATGTGACATCAAGTGGCTCAGGGCCGACCTTCAGCATGAATGGCAGGTTCATAATTTCGGCTGTCGGCATGAGTTTCACCCAGCCGAATTTGCGCTGATCATTAAAAAATAACTGCGAATCGTCCTTAAAGCTCATCGTCACACGGGTAGATTTGTCAGGCAACGCGTTTACCAGGCTATCGTTTGGATGTCCGGCGCCAAAACGGTTTTTTGCATCAACGTACACCAGCTGCCCAGTCATCTTTAGGTGAATTACCAGCGAGTAGTCGGTCGACAGGTCAATCAGCAGTACCTTAGCGCGACGGCGAACTGCCGTAACGGTGGCGCCCACCATAAATTGCTGCACATCCGTATCGGTGTTTGGAAAGCTTTTCAGTGTGTCACTAGTAGCACCAAGGACGTGCTTACCGATAATCAATTCGCTCAGGCCACGACGGACCGTCTCTACTTCAGGAAGTTCAGGCATACTACCCCTTTTCTACTACTTAACGAGATCGTGAAATAAGTGCGCTTGCGTTCGGAATTTGGCTGACAAACAAGCTGTTGAGTTGCGCAACGCTGCCGTTCAATGAGCCCTTCGAGCCACCACATGTCGAAGTCCATAGTTCTTTCACAGGATCATTGTCATTCAGGATCATGAACTGTGTCAGTGTGCCAGTGGCGCAGACACCGCGGATGTCGTTCTTATCACCTTCTAGCTCTTTACCCTTCGACAGATTCGCCTTATCTAAAGCGTGTACAAATTCTTCGTACGATGCAACATTATTGCCGAGACTTATTTCGTCTACAACCGTGTCAGTGTAGCCGCTAAATGTTTTTAGTGAGCGGTTTGATGAAGAAATATCGATTTGGTACGAGTGGAATTTTTCATCAGCAACAATTGGGCCGCGCACAACCATGCGGACACTGTGAGTAACAGATGTGTCGAGAAGTGCGGTTCGGCTGGTATCAATACTGACTGTTGAAGTCGATTTTTGACCCGAGAAAAATACTACGCGCGCCAGTGAAACAAGCGCAGCGATTGCAATGATAATAATAACGACAACGAGGATGATCGGAAGGACACGAGAGGTTCTGTAATTAGCCATAGTTTAACCTTAGTAGCTTTAGCCTTTATTGTCAAATCCGGTGCTGCCGAATCCGCCCTCACCGCGATCGGTTTCTGAGAGTGTTTCGGTCTCAATCCAGGCCACTTTGTCGTACTTTGTAATGAGTAGCTGTGCGATGCGCATACCAGGTTCAATCACGAAGGCTTCTTGGCCCAAGTTAATCACCAGGACGTTCAGTTCACCCCTATAATCAGCGTCGATTGTCCCGACGCCATTCACCATAGCGATGCCGTGTTTGATGCTGAGGCCACTGCGGGCGCGTACCTGCATCTCGTAGCCTTCAGGAATTTCGAATGCCAAGCCAGTCGGTACCATCGCGCGCTCCATTGGCTGCAGTGTCATTGGTGTATCCAGGCAGGCTTGTGCATCCATTGCCGCCGAGTGCTCTGTTTGATATATAGGCAAAAGTGCGTTCGGATTCAGTTTCTTTATCTTTACTTCCACTACACTGTCTCCTGTATGATTTTCTTAATAGCTACAACTGAAGTTGCGTCGTTTACGAACGTGAAAGAATGCATGCCAATCTTTTCAGCAGCCTCCGCAAAGGTGCCGATATCATCAATGAACAGAACTTCTGCCGGATCGACAGCCAGTTTCTCGACGGTCATCGTGTAAATTTCTGGTGCGGGCTTTTCCCACCCGACATCACCCGATACCACGACGACATCAAAAAGCTCATCTAGTTCACCGGGCTTGAAGCGCTGATCAAGTGCGTAGCGACTGCCAGCATTCGTCAGCATCGCTACTTTGTAGTCTGGCTTCAGTTCGCGAATAAGGTCCATCGTTATTTGAATCTGCGTGCCACGCATGATGTCGAGGACGACACCGAAACAATCAAAAATTACTGCTTTAATCGCCACTACAGGTCGCCCCAGGTTTTGCCACTACTGACATCGACGCGCAATGATATGGCTAGGTCTGGCGCTATTTCTTCCATGGTTGTTTTCAAAATCGTGGCAACTTTCTCGGCGTTTTCGGCCGGACATTCAATCAGGATACTATCGTGAATTTGTAAGACTTGATTACCTAAATCACCGAGCTTTTCGTCGACGCGAATCATCGCTAGTTTCATCAGGTCCGCTTCAGTCCCCTGGATCGGCATATTTGCTGCGGCACGTTCAGCTCCAGCACGCACCATGAAGTTACTACTGGTAATATCCGGTGTCGGGCGGCGGCGGCCAAGGTAGGTTTCGACGTAGCCTTCAGTGCGGGCTTTTTTCAACGTGTCATCAATGAAGGTGCGGATCGGTGCACGCAGCTTAAAGTATTGATCGATAAAGTCTTTCGCTTGTCCAAACGTCATACCAGTCTGCGCAGCAAGGCCATGTGGGCTCATGCCGTATAGCACACCGAAGTTAATCACCTTCGCGTCGCGACGCTGGCTTTTCGTGACGTCTGCCATCGGAATACCGTAGACATCACTAGCGGTTTTTGTGTGCACATCCAGCTCGTTATTAAAGTCATCGATCAGGTTTTGGTCACCCGCCATCACTGCAGCCAGTCGCAGTTCAAATTGCGAATAGTCTGCACTGACAAGTACATTCCCCTCATCAGCGATAAAGGCTTCACGAATCTCGCGGCCCAGTTCGGTCCGAATCGGAATGTTCTGCAAGTTCGGGTTCGTGCTGCTAAGGCGTCCTGTTGCGGCAACGTCTTGGTTGAACGTCGTGTGAATACGATTCTTTGCATCAGCTAGTTTTGGTAACGAATCGGTGTAGGTATTTTTAAGTTTCGCGAGCTCGCGGGTCTGCTCAATCAGCTCGATAATCGGGTGTTGGCCACGCAGTTTATCAAGCTCCGCTTGGCCGGTACTGTAGCCGGTTTTACCTTTTTTGATACCCGTTGTTGGCAACTGAAGTTTCGTAAATAACACCTCTGAGAGCTGAGCGGGACTGCCAATATTAAACTCAGAACCGACCATTGTATACATTTCTTGTTCAAGAGTTGCATGCTTCTCGCCAAGGCGTGTGCTCATTGCAGTAAGCGTTTCGGGACTTATTAATACCCCCTTGTGCTCGATTGCAAATAAGGTGTAGGTGAGCGGGAAATCAAGTTGTCGAGCGATGCGTCCCACCTTCGGCTGTGCCTCAAAAAAGGCCACCTGTTCATCATAGACATTCCAGAGTCCCGCTAGAAGGGTGGCCGGTTCAGGTGCCTCATGCCCTATCAGTGCATGCGCAGAACGATCACGTCGCAGTGGATCAATCAGGAATGCGCCTTGACGAATATCGTGCACCATAGGCAAATGCGTAAAAACATCGTGCGCCGCAAGCTTGTGGTAGATGTCTTTGACGTCGTACCCAACGACAGTCGTCATTTCAAGCGCACGCCAGAGGCTTGAGTCGACGTCGGCTACAGGTTTTGTAGCGACAGTTTCGCGATCAGATGAAACCCATAGTTGATCATCAATAATTTCGATAAGCACTGGACCGTCGATTGAAAACATCTCTGGCCATTCGACTGTCGTCAGTGGTTCGATTTCCTCAGCAACAATTTCAGCGATTTCTTCCTCGACATCGATCACCTGCGTGCCCAGCTTCATGTGCTTCGGCAAACGTCCGATCAATGAATGGAACTCATACTTGCGCAGGACTTCTAAAATCTTATCAACACGTGTACGCTCAATGCTAGTTTCATCCCAATCAATCTTAATTGGTGCATCAACAAATATCTGCGCTAATTTCTGGCTCATGTAGGCAGAGTCTTTCCCATCAACGATATTCTTTTGTTGTGCGCCCTTTAGGTCATCCGTGTGCGCATAAATACCATCAAGGTCGCCGTACGCCGTCAAGAGTGTTTGCGCAGCCTTCGGGCCGATCTTCGGAACACCAGGAATATTATCACTACTGTCCCCTACCAGTGCCTTGTAATCCACAAACTGACTGACCTTCACGCCGTACTTCGCTTCGAACGCATCATCGTCATAGCGGACAAGGTCGGTGCTACCAGTGCGCGTAATATAGACACCCGTATTGTCGTCGATCAGCTGCAGCATGTCGTAGTCACCCGTGACCAGACAGACTTCAATGCCCTCTTCTTTACCCTGGGCGGCGAACGTTCCCATAATGTCGTCGGCTTCATACTGATCTAGCTCGTACAACGGCCAGTTAAAGGCTTCAAGCACTTCGCGAAGGATCGGAAGTTGCGCATAGAAGTCATCAGCGGGCTTGCTACGGCCTGCTTTGTAGTCGGGAAAGATCTCGAGACGTTTGGCGATACTGGTGCCTTTAATATCCCAGGCAACCGCAACGTAATCCGGTTCTAGTTTTTTGATAAGTTCAATCGCAATAGACGCAAACCCAAACACTCCACCTGTTGGTGTACCGTCAGGTAGGGCAAGATTTGGCATCGCGTAATAGCCACGATAAAATACGGATTTTCCATCAATTACAGCCAGCCGTTTCATCTCTTTAGTATACCAGCTCTACCCCCGAAGCGTTAGGCTTGGTGTACACCTCGAGGCGCAAGCATAACCAATCTGTTACAATAAACGTATGAGCCACCATGAAAATCTACAGATCCTCGCCTTCGTCGGACTCTCCGGCTCGGGCAAAACCGTTGCCGTTGAACACTTTACCCAAAAAGGCTTCCCGAAAGTATACTTCGGCGGCATTATTTATCAGGCGATGGAAGAAGCCGGTATCCCAAAGGGTGAAGATAACGAAAAAATCTTCCGTGTCGAAATTCGCCAAAAAGAAGGTGTTGATTTCGCCGCAAAACGAATCATTAAACAAATCCACGACCTCGCTGATGCTGGCCAACACCGCGTCATCGCTGACGGCATTTACTCTTGGGATGAGTACAAAACAATGAAACACGAGTTCCCTGCCGAAATTACTGTCGTTGCTATCGTGACCCAAAAACACCAACGCTATAACCGCCTTGAACACCGCGAAGATCGCCCCCAATCGCAAGCAACAACTATGGAGCGTGATAAACACGAGATCGAAGATATTCAAAAAGGCGGCCCTATTGCAGCAGCCGACTATTACATCCTGAACGATGGCTCAAAAGAAGAGCTTGACGCGAAGCTCGACGAGCTACAGACCTTACTCGGCTTTTAGATCGCTGCCGAACGAGACACGCTTGGTACCGCGGCCACCGACTTTTCCGACCTGGCGAAGCACTTCACGACCATCAGGTAAATACACGGGGCCAGTTATCGCCGCTTCTTGCTCGCGAGAAATCTTGGCGACGTACGCAATACCGTTACTATATTGAATATCCGTGATGACTCCCCCTATATCCAACGTTGCCGGCGAACGTGCAAGCATTTCAGCGCGTGCGTTGCTATCGTAATATCGCTCGATAGAAATATTCTTTTCATAGGCATGCTCACCAAGCAGTGCATCAAGTTCCTGCACTAGTCGAGTTCGTCCAGCGTATAGCTTCAATAGTCTATCAATTTCTGTTTTTGTAAAATCGACCGGTGCACGGAGGCGGCGGTATTTTTCAACCTCCTCGTTACCAAGTGTACGACGATACTCTGCCAGTTCGTCTGCAGTTGAGCGCATCGCAAGTTGCGCAGGACCCGGGTTCTGCAGTGAATAACGCACCAGTTCTTTTTGTGTATCAACTGGTATAAATTCTCGGTTCGTTGCGACGTCTCGTGAGCCAAGGTTCAGTGAACCGAAGACGATGGTTTCACGCTCTACGGCCATGCCGCCATTGACGCGAGATGAACCCTTCACAGGCTTGTATTCTACCAGGTGATTTTGCTTCGCGAAGCGTCCAATAACCTCAGGTTCAACTTTTAGCGTCATAGAAAGCACATCCTTCAACGTGATGGTTGTTCCACGAATTTCCTCGTAGTACTGCGGAATACCCGCGATAACCATACCTGCGCGTGGCTCTGTCACGCTCTGCGAACTGATTGTTCTAAATGGAACACTTTCTTTATCGCGAATATGCGTAAACGTACGTTCCTTTCCTACTATGCCGGCGTCGCGGTAGACTTGGTCGTACATTCCAGAGGTAAAGTCTTCACGCAGTTCGCGCAGTTCTTTAGCAGTTGGCGGATCGATCTCTAGGTCCTCAGGGCGGAAGCTCAGACGACGAAGAATTTTTTCTGCCATCCTTTGGGCGTCCTCGACACGCTTTGCGCTCAAATCGTTTGCACGTATATAGAGGAATTTTTCGCGTTTACTCTCGAACTCATGTTCTTCTGTTCGCAGTGCCAACATTAGGTTTAGTTGGGTTGCGAAATCATCGTCCGCATCACCATCAACAAGTGCTTTCCACTCCTTACCCGCATTCCCCCTGAAATCTTGCACGCCACCGACGTCAACGGCTGCAGCCGTAAGTGCCATACGTGCCATGTGCGGTCGTGAGCGACCTTGCTCAAGCCCTTCCACGAGCCCTCTTGAGAGTTGAGTCACTAGCGGGAATTCACTCATCTTTAGACCGCGCGGTGTAATATTTCCGTCATGATCAAGTGCACCGAGTGTTCGCGTTAACCCTGTTGTCGCGTTTTGAATTGTTGCCTCATTCACCTCTTGGTGTGTATAGTGCTTTAATTCTGAGTAATCTAACCCGTGTTTCTTCGTTGCAAGAATGATGCTCGAAATGTCGGTATTAAATATAGAGGGCTCTGGATGTTCTGCTCGATCTTTAAGCGCCATAAAAGGAAATAGCACCTTATGTTCTTCCACGCGACGTGGGGTCATATCGCGCGGCATCGGTGCACAGATGTAGCCAACTCCGCCAGCAACATCACGACCAACGCGACCAATTGTCTGGATTATCTCAGCCTGAGAGTAGTACTGAGAAACAAGTCCCCAGTGACCGTCTTTGTTTCGAATTTCACGATTCACCATACCGCCAGTTGCGGCAAACGTCGCACCCGGTATTGTGATTCCGGATCGAATAGCTGGTGACGCAATAATCACCAGTCTTTGATGTTCTTGTAGATTTTCGGCCAGCGAAATAATTCTTGAACGCGCGATGTCATCTGTCTCACCTGAATAGGTTCGGAACATGTACTCACCATTCTTGTTTAGGCCTTTTTGGCGCAAGCCCTCTTCAACAACGCTTCTGATGTTCTTCATTTGTTTTTCACCGCGGTCTGACAAGATCGCAACATTATGATCGAGTCCGAATGCAAGGTATGCTTCGGCTGGGTTCATATCAGGTGCTTCTATCACCTCAACGTCGAAAGGACGCCCTTCGACTTCAATCACAGGCACATGAACCGCGTCTGGATTCTTTGGATTAGTGATGCGACCAAGCGGACGCATAAAGCTATCAGCATTAATTGTTGCGCTTGAAGCGATGAAGCGTGCGCCATTATTGTTGTCGCGTACTGCCATGGCAGCCGCACCCATTGCGACGGTTAGGAGAGGATCATCCTCATGCGCTTCGTCCAATAAATACGCTGATTTTTCTGTCTCGGATTCTTCTCTGATTGTGCTCAGCATGGCGAGCAGCGTCATAGGAGTTAATACATAAATTTTATTATTTGGGTGCCGGTCTGAGCGTCGGCCGTGAATGGCGCCAACAAGCTGTTCCGCTCCAGGACCAAGGGCTTGAACGAGCTCTGCGCGCAGGCGCTCAACGAGTCCATCAACCATAGAACGACGCGTCTCTACAATGTAGATTTTTTTAAATTCTTCTTCCAAAAGGTACAGTGGCAACTGAGTGCTTTTCCCACTTCCGGTTGCACCCTCGGTGATAGTAGCTTTGTAATCCCGTATCGCATCAACGATTTGCTGCCTATGCTTAAAAATAGGCAGATTTACGTTGCCAAGGTTTGCATACGGCCCCATGATATCTTGTTGAATGGTTTCAAGAACGGGCAATTCGGCGACGGGTTCTACGTATGTAAATTGGCTATCGTTGCGTAGTCGCGAACGCAGTAGCTCGCTATCACTTTTAGATTGCAATGAACGTCGCAGGTACTCTTGGCTTGGCACAGAAAACACGCTTCGTTGCCCACTTCCGTGCGTATTGCGTTTGTACGGCACATTCCCATTAAATCGTTCAGCCATTAGAAACTCATAGTAGCACCCCTACACCGCGTATAGAAAGCGTGAGCATAATAAATAACAGATTAATTAAATTGAGCAGTCACAAGATCGCGTACATTGTCTTCCAGCTGGTTAATAGCTCGGCTATTCGAGCCGTGACCGGCATCAAGTGCGGTCGTATCGGTAGTATCCAAAAACAGCTGTTTTGGGTCGAGCCCCATGTCGATAAAAGCTTGGTAAACGTCATGCGGCGTATCAATACCGAACGAGTATTTCTTCTGATCGCCCATGGTCGCTTCATCGGTAATACCAACGAACAATCGCCCTTCTTCAATCTGTGGGTTTTTCTCGCCGTCGGGCACATAGCCTTTATATCGAAATGTCTCGGCGTGTCCGCCAGGCGTAATGTACACACGTAGGCTTTCGTGATCTATTTCCAGTGCGTCGAATTCGCGCTGCATGTCATCGTATTGACCAGATGCAGGACCCTTCCATGCAAAATGCAGCAACATGTGTACCCGTCCACGTGGAGTCTCGGCCGTCATAATTGCAATCGGACAATCAGCCGGTCGTGCAGCGAGGACAATGTCCGGGTTATAGGTATACAAGAAATCTCCTTGGCCCTCTAAACGTGCCGGTTCGACTCCGTCGTATGTCGTCGGGTCTTCATCGACATTAACTGCAACCAATGGCGTTGAGTAATCGCGGTCGGGGTTCAAAATACGTACTGCAGCCGGATCAATGCCAAGGTTTTTCAGGTGGGTGTTCATATTCTCGCGCGCGTCAGCCAGACGCTCATCACTGGTCATAGCTTCGGGGCCAAAGGCAGCTTTTCCATCACGCACGATAGTACTCATATTTCCCGCTAAGATAAAACGCGCCGCCCGGTTCGTTTCGTCCGAGATACTCGCTGTATTTCTGCGTCGTCGTTCTGCTACCTCTTCGGGTAATTGCACATCGGGAATGATCTTTTCACGCGGTTGGCCAATGCTATGTACAGAAACAGCGACCGTAAAAGGACGGTCGCTGTCAGTCATATAAAATGAATTTTTATTCGCCACATCAATCGCATCGTAACGGTGCTCAAACTGTGCTGATGTAGCTTCAATAGTCATTGCTGACGATTATAGGCCTAGTTAAGGTATTCGTGAAGCTTCTTTGAGTCTTTGTGCTTACGAAGCTTGGCAAGTGCCTTAGCTTCGATTTGGCGAATACGTTCGCGGGTGACGGCAAATTCTTGGCCGACTTCTTCAAGGGTGTGGCTTTTGCCATTTTCCAGGCCGAAACGCATCTTGATGATCTTCTGTTCACGGTCAGACAGTGTCGAAAGGATCGCTTGGACCTGTTCCTTCAGCAGTTGTGACGCAGCTGACTCTTCAGGCGTTGCGCTGTCTTCGTCTTCGATGAAGTCACGCAGTACTGAGTCTTCGTCGTCACCATCACGACCGACACCGGCATCAAGTGATGTGATGTCTTGCTTGATTTTCATGACGTACTCAACTTTTTCCGGTTCCATTTCTAGTTCTTTTCCAAGTTCTTCGATGGTTGGTTCGCGGTTCAGTTCTTGGGTCATACGACGTTGGGTACGCAGCAACTTGTTAATTGTTTCCACCATGTGGACAGGAATACGAATTGTACGCGCTTGGTCAGCGATCGCACGGGTAATTGCCTGGCGAATCCACCATGTTGCGTAGGTTGAGAACTTGAATCCCTTGTCCGGGTCAAACTTTTCAACGGCGCGGAGTAATCCGGTATTACCTTCTTGAATCAGGTCAAGAAAGTCGAGGCCACGGCCACTGTAACGCTTCGCAATCGAGACAACCAAACGCATGTTGGCTTCGGCCATCTTGTCTTTGGCTTTCTTTTCACCAGCAACAACACGTTGTGCGAGTGCCAGTTCTTCTTCGGCGTTTAGTAGTGGGATTTTACCAATTTCACGTAGGTACAAACGGACGCTGTCATCGCTGGCATCGTCAAAGTACTGATCTTGGCTCAGAAGGTCTTCGCCCTCATCAACTTCTTCCTCTTCGAGGTCTTCAGCGGCTGGGCCGTCGATTTCAGGAATCGCAAGTCCACCGGTAATCGGTGTTTCTTCTGCTTCATCATTTAGTTCATCATCGATGATAGGATCGTCGTTCTTTTTACTTCTGGGCACGAGGTATCTCCTTTATAAGTTCATTCAGCTGCTGGCGGATCTCTGTCGCACGATCATCCTCGCCGTTTTCTTCGGCGGCTCGGAGCTGTGTCGTCAGGGAATCTTTTTGTATTTTCTTGTGTTCTGTTATCAGTTGGCGGACCAGGCGGGCAGTTTCGAAATAGCGATCTTCGTTACTCCACTCCCCATAGCGAGCATCGGCCTTTAATAATACTATTTTCACATACTGATCGTAATTTTGCAAGTCAGTGGGCACGTCCACCACTGGCTCTGTGCTCTTTTGAATGAAGTCGAGCACCGCAATGCGCTCATCTGTTGATAGCATTCCCGGCTTGAGGTCTTTCAACAGCTCGCGAACCGCCGGGTCAATCAGCGCGACTGCCAGCAAGTTCTCTTCGGCACCCGAACCATCCGGCTTGATGGCGTCAGTGGTATGCGCAACTTTTTTCAACACACGTTCTTCGGGTTCATCTGTACCCGCAAGCTTCTCTTTCAGCGTATCTATGGATGAATCGGTATACGTCGAAACTTTTTGCAGATAATGTTCTTGTTCAACTGGATCTTGGAGCGCGCGAATCACGCGTAGCGCGGCGGTCGTAAATTTGCGCTTCCCTATCGCCGTCGTCAGATCTTCACGCTTTGAGTACTGCGTCAGAATCCAGTCGACGACACCCTCTGATGTGTCGATCGCCTTTTGCCATAAAGCTGGATCTTTTTGGATAAGCTCGTCAGGGTCTTTTGCTCCGTCACTGAGGCTAATGATCGTCAGATCGATATCAACCGCCTGGGCAATCGGGATTGCACGTTCTGTCGCCGCCAGTCCGGCCGAGTCCCCATCGAATGCCAATTTCGCATTTGGCGAAAGCCGCACCAGGGCCTTCAAGTGACTCTCGGTCATCGCCGTACCAGCTGTGGCAACAACTTGCGTAATCCCGACCTGGTGACTACTGACAACATCAAGGTTTCCTTCGACAATTACCGCGTAATCGACCTTTCGAATCGACTCCTTTGCCTGTGATAGCCCGAAGACATGTCGACCCTTGTTGTACAGCATCGTCTCGGGAGTGTTCAGATATTTCGGTGCATTTGGCTCATCGTCATTCAGTACGCGCGCAGTAAAACCAATCACGCGGCCCGAACCGTCCATTAATGGCACCATCATGCGCCCACGGAACAGATCACCGCTATAGCGATTCAGTAAGCCGGCGTCCATCGCCTCTTGTTGGGTAAAGTGACGCGCTTTTAAGAACTTCACCAATGCATCCCCCGTTGAAGGTGCGTAGCCAATACGGAACGACTGCACAATTTCCTTGCTCAACTTGCGTTTACCAAACACATATTCGACGGCGTGTTCATTTTTAATAAGGCTCTGTTGATAGTACTGCGTGGTCAGTTCCAAAATTTCGTACAAGCGTTTTTTGCGTGCCGCCATTTCTTGGCTGCCTTTCGAGTCGTACATGCTCATATCGACGCCAGCGCGGCGTGCTAGAAGCTCGAGTGCTTCCTTGAAATCAATCCCCTCAACTTCCATCACAAAGCTAAATACATCACCGCCTTTGTTCGAAGAAAAGTCATGCCAGATATTCTTATCTGGACTCACATAAAAGCTCGGGCTCTTTTCGCCCGTAAAAGGACTAAGGCCCTTGAAGTTGCGCCCCGCTCGTTTAAGCTGAACGTACTCACCGACGACATCCTCGATATTGAGGCGAGATCGGACTTCCTCTTTCATGTCCTGCATAGTGATAGTATAGCACCCTTTACCTCTGTTATTGTTTGTGGTTAAATTGTCGTAACAATGTATCCAAATGACCCTCAGCAACACCCAACCCCTGCACAGCCGACTGCGCCCCTTGATTACCTGAATCAAATTGCACCACAAGCACCGAAAAAATCACTGTTTAATTTTGGTGTTCCTAGGGTTCTCTTGATTCTAGGCGCCGCCATTATCGTCGTTATTATCTTGTCAATTGTTGCTTCGTCAGTCGCGCGTGGCCGGACCGAGCCACTTGAACGCCTCAGCGTACGACTGGGTGCAACCCAAACCATCGCAACAGCCGCACAGGGTCAGCTCCAAAGTAGCAAATTGCGTAGCTACAACAGTAATCTCTCGCTGTACCTTACCAATACAAACCGCGACATCGCAAAACCCCTCCTTGCAGCCGGTGTCCAAGCTACAAAGATTGATAAAGCCTTGCTGGCCAGCGAATCAACAACCGCGCTTACCACACGACTCGAAGATGCCCGCCTTAATGCCGTCTACGACCGCACCTACGCGCGCGAGATGACGTATCGGCTCGAAACCATCCTGACGCTTATGAAACAGGCCTATAGCAGCACAAGCGACGCCTCATTGCGTGCATTCCTGACAACTGCCTATGACAACCTCGAGCCAACCCAAAAATCATTCGCAAACTTTAGCGCGAGTGAGTAGTACCGCTGACAAGGTTATAGCTCAAGCGAACTAAATCTTCAATTTCATCATTACTCAGCTGACCTGAGCAAATAACGGTGTTCCAATGCTTCTTGTTCAGGTGATACCCAGGAACAACAGTCTCGTACTTCAAACGCAGTGTCTCTGCCAACACGGGGTCACATTTCAAGCTAATGCGCAGTGGTTTAGATCCATCATCGATAAGTGCATACATTTTGCCTTCGCCAGATGCCTTGTCCCCTACCTTGTACACCGAAGTTCCTTCACCAAAGGGATAATCAAGCCACGTGTTTGGAAAACTTAACAGATACGTTTCAATTTCTTTGTGGGTCATAGCTTCACCTTTCCTAAGTAATACTTTAGCTCCATGATGCTCCCACGAATGTCTTCGAGTGCACGGTGCGCTTCGGGTTTTGAGAATTTCTTTTTGTACTTGCCTTCAAAGACAACCTTAAACGCGCTCACGTCGAGCATCCGATAGTTGAGCTTGGCATCAAGGCGGTCCCACTCGTTAATAATAAAGCGGCGATCCATGTGAATCGAGTTTCCACCCAGTAAGACTGGTGTGTCTGCATCAAAGTGTTTGTCAATAAACGCAATAAGTTCGTTTTCAATTGTGCGACCAGAACGGCCACTTTCCTCGTTTTGCGCAACAAGGGCTTTATAGACCTCTGGAAATTTCAGCCAAAAATCTTTTGATGGTCCGTGAATCATGCGCTTCTCCATTAAACGAGGGCCGACCTTTACGGCAGCTTCGTACGTCGCAAGTTCATTGAAGTCCCAGTCGGTGACGATCGCGGCAACTTCCAAAATACGGTCCTCGATTGGGTCGAGGCCGGTCATCTCTAGGTCAACCCAAAGGATTTTTTTGCTTGTTTTATTGCTCATTCGGCCTATTATACCTTTTTTGTATCTGTTGTGACAGGGGTGAAGGTTAAGCTCAGTGAATTGATGCAGTAGCGCTGGTCGGTCGGGACACCGAGTCCCTCGCCTTCAAAGACGTGACCAAGGTGCCCGCCACAGGTTGCACACGTGACTTCGGTTCGCGTAGCGCCAAAACTCTTGTCTTCGTGAAACTCAACTTTATCAGGAATCGCGTCGTAAAAACTTGGCCAGCCGCAGTGGGCGTCAAACTTTTTATCGCTATCAAAAAGGACTGTACCGCAGGCAGCACAGGCGTACTGCCCCTGCGCGAATTCTTGATCATACTCGCCACTAAAAGGTGTCTCGGTAGCTTTATTAAAGAGTACGTCGTACTGCTCGTCCGTTAGTTTTGCTTTGTAGTCTGCAGGTGTTGTCATACACCTATTATACGCTAAGCCTTCTTGCGGTCGATCTTATCGAGTTTGGCGATATGCACAAGTGCGTAGATAACGAGCGCCGTTGCAACAAGTGTAATCAGTGCAGAAAGGATCGCACCCCAACTCAGCGACAATCCACCGGTACCATCCATCTTCGGATCAACGACGACCCATTTCAGCTTGACAAGATCAATGCCCCCAATCAAGAAGCCGACGATTGGGTTAATAAAGCCGTCGACAATTTGTTTGACCGCAGCTCCGGCAGCGGTACCGATTGCTAGACCGACAGCCAGTCCAACGACACCCTGTTCACGCACAAAGTTAATAAAACCCGTTGCTTGGCCTTTACTTGCGCCTTTTACTTTCGTAACGCTTTCTTTCGCTGCTTCTAGTACTTTCGCTTCTTTTAGTGGGACAATTCGTTTTTTAGGCGGGGGCGTTGCGACCATGATGTTTCTCCATTCAGTATATTTTTAGTGTAGCCTAGTCGGTTATTTCTTTTCAATTTTATGTTCTATCTTTCGGGGTTTGAAGATGTTGAATAGCATGTAGACAACAAGGGCGATTAACAAGAAGTTAATGAAATCATTTATAAACGTCCCATAGTAAATGACTGCCATCTCACCATCGGCAGCTTTTCCGATAGCAAAGCTCAGGTCTTTGAGGCCGTGCGCAGACCCCAACAGCAGTCCTAGAAAAGGCGTAATAATATTTTCAATCAGCGACTTGGCGATGATCGTAACTGCACCACCAAGGACGACACCAATAGCGAGCCCCATCACACCTTGCGTACGAAGGAAGTCAAAGAAGCCCTTTACTTGCGATTCACCTGTGTGCACAATAATTTCGATTGGGGTGATACCGTGTTTTGTTTCGGCGTCAATTTTCTTTGTAACTGTCGGCATATAGTGTTCCTGTTTATATACCTATCATACTGCATTAAAAGAATCAGGAGGATACAACCTAGGGGAGGCGGCGCAGCGCCACCTCCCCAAAGAGGTCATTAGTTGAGCTGGACGGTGATCTCGTATTCGGCCGGAGACACCTTCCCTTTCGTTCCGCTGATTGGCCCGTGCTTCAAATCGTACTGCACGTCGAGCGCGCCGGTCGTGTCGAGAAATTCCAGCGCCTTACGGACGGTGTCTTCGGTGTTGGGCTCACAGTTGAACAGCGTCGCGAAGGACGGCGTGAAGTTCTGGGTTGTTGCAGGTTCGAAGTCGGTAAAGACGACGACCTTCAACCTCCCGTCAGTGAACTCCTCGTGGATCTTCCGCGCACAGTCCATCATTGGTGTTGCCATTGTATCCTCCTGATTGTGAATGCACGGAAGGTTTTTCCGCGACTTGCCACCGTAAAAAATAAAAAAATGTCGAGATATCGCCTCGACATTTGTCTATCCCTGACGATAAGTCATTATATTACGCCCTCTACGTCGTAGTGGCAAGCTACATTTGCGACGGGATTTGAATTCCCAGTAGGTTCAATCCATGCGCAAAGACGTGTGAGACTTTTGCGATTATTCCAAGGCGCGCTTTCTGCTGCAATTCTGTTACGTCGCCAGTTGCGACAGGCGTCACTTCGTAGTAGCGGTTCATGTCACGCGCCAGTTCGTACAGATAGTTTGCAATGCGGTGCGGTTCAATGTCACGCGCGCTTAAACGAACAACATCAGGATAGGCGGATACCTTAGCGATAATCGCCTTTTCAGCTTCGTAATCATAGCCTTCAACCAATTGTTCACCCTGGCCATTCTCGGTCAAGATTTTATTCACACGTACGGCAGCATATTGAATGTACGGGCCACTAAATCCACTCAGTGCAAAGATATTGTTCCAGTCAAATAAGATGTTCGTTCGACGATCCGACGTAAAGTCGCTAAACTTAATTGCACCCAGCGCGATCTTTCGTACATCCTCTTCGGATACATCGCGGCCCGCGACAACTTCGTGAGCTTTCGCTTCAGCCATATCCAGCAGCTCTTCCATCAGTACGACGCCCTTGCGGCTACTCATCTTTTCGCGCGTACCGTCTTCACCCAGTTGATCAATAGTGCCGAACCACAAGTGATACAGATCGGTAGTAATGCCTAGCTTCTTTGCCATGGCAAATAACTGCGAGAAATAAAATTGTTGTTCAGCACCAACCGCGTAAATAACACGATCAGGCTGCCAGTTCTGTTCGCGGTACAAAATCGTCGCAAGGTCGCTGGTCGCATATAATGCAGCGCCGTTACTCTTTTGGACCAGCAGCGGCACGTCAAAGCCAAAGTCGTCCAGTGGCACAATGATTGATCCGTCATCATTCTTAATCGCTACGCTGCTCTCTAGTAATTTCTGCACGGCTTCTTTACCGCGGGGCGCAAAGAAGGCCTCCCCTAGTTCGAACTCGGTCGAGATGTTCAAACGGTTCATAACTTCATGAATGTGGTTCAACGAAATTTCGTTAAAGCGTTGGCTATAGGACACGGCAGCCGCATCGCCCGCCTCGTATTTCAAGAGCCAGTCCTGGGTTTCGTCGGCGAGTGCGGAACCACCCTGCTCCTTCTCTTCCTTTAGCGCCTTCTTCATATCGATGTAGACTCGACCGAGTTCATAGACGCCATCTTTGGCGAGCGCTTCTTCGCTCGAGAACTTCAAGAAACCAGTAATCCAGATGCCAAGCGGCGCACCGTAGTCACCTAAGTGATTATCGGTGATGACACGCCAGCCAGTAGCTTCTAATAACTGCTTTGCTGCCCAGCCCTGGTTGCCTGGACGAAGGTGTCCAACACTATACGGTTTTGCCATGTTAGGACTTGGGTATTCAACAACCGCTACCTTACCGTTGCCGTCTTGGTTATTACCGTATTGGTCTGACCATGCACCGTTTAAGGAACGCAGCATTGCAACTGCACTTAAACGGAGGTTAATAAAGCCAGGTCCAGCAACAGACACATCGCTAAATTCACCTGTCTCGCGGAGTGTCGCGGCAATTGCCTCGGCGATCTCACGCGGGTTCTTCCCAAGTCGGCCAGCCAGCTGCAACGCGATGTTTGTCGCGTAGTCACCAAACTCTGGCTCAGGACGCGTCAGCGAAACCTGCACGTCGATGTCGAACAGGTCTTTGATACTGAGGGCAATTTTTTCTTCCATTAAAGAATAGTATAACAGAGGGTAATTAATTACTTCTGAGCTGCGGCTTTAATCAGGCCCACAAACAATGGGTGTGCACGGAATGGGCGACTTTTGAACTCGGGATGCGCCTGTGTGGCAACGAAGAATGGATTATCAGCAGCTTCGATATATTCGACGAGTTTTCCGTCTGGTGAGCGGCCACTAATAGTCAGGCCACCCTTTTCGATGTCAGACAGGAAAGCCTGGTTTACCTCGTAGCGGTGGCGGTGTCGTTCGACGACTTCTTCCGCACCATACGCTAACGCGGCTTGTGATCCAGCCGTCAGCTCTGCGGTGTAATCACCGAGGCGCAATGTCCCACCGGTTGATTCTTTGCCTGCTTGGCCGTCCATGATGTAGACGACGTTATGTGTCGTATCAGGATCAAACTCGGTGCTGTTCGCATCTTTTAACCCAGCTTTTCGGGCAGCGGCAATCACTGCAATCTGCAGGCCTAGACACAGTCCAAGATATGGCTTTTTCGCATCGAGTGCATAGGTCGCAGCTTGAATTTTCCCTTCGATACCACGGCCACCAAAGCCACCAGGTACCAGGAGGCCATCCATTTTTTCGAAGTCCGATATCTCGCACGCTTCAGCGTTAATCCAAACGATATCGAGTCCAACCTTTTCCTGCCACGCAGCGGCCTTGAGTGCTTCCAGCACAGATATGTACGTATCTTCGTTATCCAGGTACTTTGCAACCATACCGATCTTCACGGTTTTGTCATAGGTTGCGTTTTGCGCTTCAACCAGCCCACGCCACTTTGAAAGATCCGCCTTGTTGGTATTACCCGTAAAGCGCTCAAGGACAGCGTTGATTCCGCTGGCATCGATAGTCAGTGGCACTTCGTAAACCGTCTTGGCATTCGACAGTAAAATAACTGCATCTTTTTGCACGCCACTAAACTGGGCGATCTTGTCGGCAATTGCTGCAGGCGCTGGGTCATCAGTACGCACAACGACGCAGTCAGGCACAATACCGAAGCCGCGTAGGTCGTTCAACGCGTTCTGCGCAGGCTTTGACTTAAATTCCTTACTCGTTCCAATAAATGGCACGTAGACAACATGGACGTACATACAGTTCTCGCGTCCGACGCGACCGGCGAACTCACGGATTGCTTCGACGTAGCTCAACCCTTCATAGTCCCCGACCGTACCACCGATTTCTACGATGTGCACATCAGAGCCTTCAGACGCCAGTTCGATTGCATCTTGGATCGCACCAGTTAGGTGTGGCACCAGCTGAATCGTTTGGCCGTGAAACTTGCCTGCGCGCTCGTCATCAATCAGTTGACGTAATAATTTCCCAGAAAGCGTTGCGCTCTTTTGTGTTAATTCGACGTCCAAGAAACGTTCGTAGTGCCCCAGGTCTAGGTCGGTTTCGGCACCATCCTTCGTGACAAAGCACTCGCCATGTTCTTTAGGATTCAAAAGACCCGCATCTACGTTAAGATACGGGTCACATTTTTGAATTGAAACCTTACTGCCTTTCGCTTGCAAAATAGCACCAATGCTTGCGGCGGTAATACCCTTACCGACGCCCGAAAGGACACCCCCAGTTACAAAGATATACTTCTGCGAATTTCCCATGTTTGTTTTCACCTCCATGGGGTTTTATTGTACCACTAATATTCGGCAATACGCTATATGCGGGACGTTGTATTATTTTCACTACACTAGATATAGCGTTAGAGCAGTTTTTCGGCCGCTGTACCAGGGGCATATAAAGCCAGTGGTTGGTTGTCCATTCCCCACGCTTTTTGAATCGGGGTCACAATTTCCCAGGCGCGAATAATCTCAGGACTTGTCGTGAAGATATACTTGCGACCACGAATCGCTTCTACTAGCACGCGCTCGTAGGCATCGGGAAGCTTGATGTCCGTTGGTGTGACCTTCCCCTCTTCGAACACATCTTCCATGCCGTCGTGATAGCGCACGATAATTGCACTTCGCTTTTGGTCTAAGTTTTTGCCGGTCGTCAGTCGAAGCGGTACACCAAGCCAACGCGCATCGTCACTCGTCAGCTGGACACTGGCGAATGTTTCGGTTTGACTGCCCGGGTTCTGTACTTCATCCTGATAGCCTTCGTACTGCGCGCGCGTTGCTTCAGCCGGATCAGCCACGTTCAGCTGTTCAAGCGCCTTAAAACGGCGTGAGGCGATATCAATAATCGTGAACGGCCCCTTGAGGTCCATCAATACCAATGATAATAGCTGCATCAGATGCCCTTGAATAAAGTCGCGCAGCGCGCCGGTCTCTTCGTAGAACGTCGCACGGTCTTCGATACCGATTGCTTCAGAGGCAATGATTTCCACAGAAGCCACCGATTCGTTTCCCCAGTGGTGCTCGCTGGTCTCTGCATTTGAGCGCAGGCGAATAATTTCAGCAGCAACTTCTTTTGCCATATAGTGATCGATACGGTAAATCTGCGGCTCTTCGAAGTAACGCCCTGTTCGGTCAATGAAGTCCTGTGCGGATGCCAAATCAAAGCCAAAAGGCTTTTCGAACAGCAGCTTTACGTGAGGTGTATTAAGTCCGGCCTCACCGAGGAAGTCGACGATGTTTGCTGCCGCACTCGGTGGTACCGAGAGGTAGATTAATACCTGCTCATCCGGTTGAATAGCAAGGTGTTCACGAAGCAACACATAGTCTTGTGCTCGGGCCAGGTCCATCGTAAAGATCGATGTCAAATCAGTCAGCACTTCACTATTGGTTGCCGTCTCGACCAATTCCGCAACATTCACATCGCGGCGCGAGACACCAATAATCGAAAGGTCCTCAAACTCGCCACTTTGGACGATTTCTTTCAGTGCAGGTAATAGTTTGCGACGACTTAAGTCGCCTGTAATGCCAAAAATAACAAGTTTCGTTTTCATACTATTAGTATATCACCTCTGAGAAGTTACTATACATTTTATAGCAATTATTCGTATAGTATATATGTATTGACATTTTGTTACAAATTTGGTATAATATGCACAATTCACTCATTGGTGAAGTACCTCCAAAGAAGGGAACCCAGGTGTCCGACACGGCTACCGATTGCATCATCTCTGCCACCGCGGCAGAGCTGGAAACACTGTTCAACGAAGATGAACACGGCGACTTCAACACCGCCCACGTCATCGTCCAGACCCCCAACAGTTCGACCTACGAGATCACACTCAAGGGCGAATCGATGATCGGCATGCTCGACGGCGTCTACAAGACTGTCCGTCCCGCCAGCTACGTACGCACACGCAGAGACAGCGAACCTGCTCAGCCCATCGAATGCTACATCGGCTTCGTTGTCGACATGCAAGGTGCACACCTGCTGTTCATGCCCAGCCTGGACGTCATCACGGAACACACCATGATCCGCCCGCTGATGTCGCTGCCGCTCGCCCCCGAGATGCAGCTGTCATATCAGTTCTGAGCGCCTCATGGCGAGTACCAAAAACCCCCGGATGCATTCGTGCGTCCGGGGGTAACTCATTTCTAGGAAAGTTTTATCTTACTTCAAGATGCTGTTGTCTGGGTTGTTCTCGTCGCGGTCTGCGGCGGGACTCTGGCCCCCAGCGGGTGCAGCGGCACCACCGGCGTTCACTTCGTAGCTGGTGTTAGTTGCTTCAAAGAAGTTCACCAGTTGCAGTGTGTCATTCGCACCAGCCATCCACTTCGCAGGGTTTGAAACCTTATAGTGTGGTTCAAAGCCAAGCTCTTCCAGGCGGCGATCAGCCAGGTACTTCACGTACTGGTTGATGTAGTCGCTGTTCAACCCAAGGATACCGTTAGGCAGCAGGTCCTTGTTGTAGTCCTCTTCCATCTCGACGCCGTCAATCACCATTTGGCGAATCTCGTTAGCGAACTCTTCAGTTTGCAGGTCTTCATTCTCTTCAAGTACAGTCAGGATCAGGTTGATACCGAACTTCAGGTGCAGCGATTCATCACGCACAACCCAGTCGATCAGGCTTGCGAAGTTACGCAGCAAGTTACGCTGACGGAAGCTAAGGGCGACCATGAAGCCGCTGTAGAACCAGATACCTTCAAGGATAACGTTGTAAGCAACTAGGTTACGGACAAAGTCTTTCTTACCTTCGGTTGTCGTAATGTCGAGTGTTTGCTCGGTCATACGCTTGATAAATCGTGTTTCAAACTCTTCTTTGCGAGCCATTGAAGGGGTATCAATGTGCGCATCGTAGGCTTTTTCACGATCGATCGGGAATGTTTCCAGAACGTACTCGAATGACATACAGTGGTTTGCTTCTTCCCACATCTGCTTTGCGAGGTACAGGTGGCACTCGGCAGCGTTTACATATGGGTAGACACCAAACGCCAAGGCTTTGTTCACCAGTAGTTCGTTCGGGTTAAAGTAGCTCATCAGGAACGTCACCGCGTGGCGCTCTTCTTCACTCATCTTCTTCCAGTCAGACAGGTCCTGTCCTAGTTGGATTTCGTTCGGAAACCAGGTGTTTGCAACTGCTTGGTTATACAAATCCATCGCCCATTGATACTTGATTGGCTTCAAGAGCAATCCGTCTTGAATACCTGTTCCTAAAATTCCTGCCATGATTCCTCCGAGTACGTTATTGCTTGTTATAGTTCAGTTTACCTAGGGACACCTAACTCACCAAGGTTAAGCACGATGGTTGAGTCAGGTGTTTGTTTTCGCGTTGACTGCTTATTGGCAGCTGTCGCACATCGTCAGATCTGCTGGATCAAGTGGTGCAGCAGAGACGCCCCGAGCGGCTGCGTCGTCATTGGCCATAGATTGTGCATTCGCCATCGCTGCGTCGATTGCTGCTAATTTTTCTTCTAGGCTCATTGTGTCGTTGATGATTGTTGATGCGTTCATTGCTGAAGTCCCCTATTTTTTACTATATGCTTTTTTAATTAATTTTCGCTTTGAGTGATTTATTCGCTATCCATAGGCTATACCCCAACCTCTTGCTTCTTTGCGAATCCGAAGCCAACTTTTCGTGCACCGCCGCTTGATGTCTCAGCTTTATTCACCTTTGTGGTTGATTGTTCTGCTGAGTGACGAGGTTTTACGTGCAGGTAGTAGGTGGTTTTGAGGCCGCGCTTCCAGGCTGCGGTGTAGATATCAACCATGTCGTCGATATCGCGTGTTTCAAGGTACATGTTGCGGCTGATTGCTTGGTCAACCCACTTCTGTGCGCGGGCCGCTACTTCCAAGAAGGCGTATGGGCTCAGCTGGAAGCTGGTCTTGTAGACGTCGCGTACCTTTTGTGGGATCACGTCGATTGTCTGCACGTCACCTTGGTTGATAAGGATCTGTTCCTTCACGTCGTCCCAAAGGCCAAGCTCCTTTAGGTCGTGAACAAGGTTAGTGTTCACTTCCAGGAACTTACCGTTCAATGTTGCGCGACTGAAAATCTGTGCGAATTGAGGGTCAAGTCCAGGGGTGGTTCCGGCGATGTGTGCAATGTTCGCTGTTGGCGCGATTGCCATCAGTGTTGCGTTACGCATCCCCTTCTTCACCTTGCTACGGAGTGATTCCCAGTCCAGGCGAGTCTTGCGGTTCACTTCAACTTTTACCTTGCGGTCAGCTGCGAGTGTATCGACAGTATCGATTGGCAGAATTCCCTTGCTCCAGCCACTTCCCTTGAAAGTTGGGTAAGCACCGTACTTCTTTGCCAGCTCTGCAGATTCGTCGATAGCGTGGAAGCTAATGAATTCTGCAATTTGGTCAACGAGGTCGTACGCTTCTTCTGATTCGTAGCTAAAGCCAAGCTTCTCGATAACGTCTGTGAAGCCCATAAAGCCAAGGCCAAGTGCGCGGTTCTGATTGTTAGAGTGCATTGCTTCTGGAACTGGTGTGTTTGTAATGTCACACAAGTTATCTAGTTGACGGATGGCGCTGCGGCTTGATTCAGCCAAGCGGTCCCAGTCCCATGTTTTGTCCGCACGAAGGTGTGATGACAAGTTGATGCTGACAAGGTTACAGACAGCTGTGTTGTCCTTATCTTGTGGCAACGTAATTTCGGTACAAAGGTTCGAGAGGTGGATTGTCGAGGTGTTGTTGTTCAGCGCGCGGACGTTGATCGTGTCCTTCCATGTTAACCATGGGTGGCTTGTTGCCTGTAGTGTGATCAAGATCTGGCGGAACTGTTCACGAGCTTTTGTCTTTGTGAAGTCGCGCATTTCGCCGGCTTCTGCTTTTTTAACGTAGCCCTTGTACGCTTCTGAAAATGCAGCGCCGTACAGTTCAGGCAAGTCTTTTACTTCTGCTGGGTCGAATAGGTACCAGTCTTGGTCTTTTTCGACACGCTTCATGAATTCGTCGCTGATGAATACCGCAGTGTTCGCCAAACGAGTTCGAAGGTATGGGTCGCCAGAGTTCTGCTTGAGGTCAAGGAATTCCGGGAAGTTCATGTGCCAGTTTTCCATGTAGAGGGCAGCTGCACCAGCTTTTTTACCCTTGCGGCTGACTGCGAACAACGCCGTGTCGATCATCTTCATGAATGGGATTGGGCCAGTCGACTCAGTATTAGTCGTCTTTACCGGAGACCCCGCTGCTCGGAGCTTGTTCAAGCTAATTCCGATTCCCCCGGTACCTTTGGCAATCCACATCACGTCGCGTACACCCTTGGCGATTGATTCCATGTCGTCTTGGACTTCAATCAGGAAGCAGTTCGATAGTTGTGGGAATGAACCACCCGCGTTCACACGAGTTGAACCACCAGGAACGTAGTCGAGGTTCGCCATGTGTGTATAAAAGTCGAGTGCACATGCTGTTGGGTCTTCGGCATTAAAGCTGAGCCCCATCGCAATACGCATGTGGGTAAATTGTGGAACTTCCACAGGTTTGCCACTTTGACCGCGCAGTGCGTAACGGTTCTTGTTCGTCACAACACCAAGGTATTTACTCAGGCCGTCTTTTGAAGGATCCAGTGCCTTTGCAAGCTTCTTGAGGTCGAAGACCTTTGCGCTCATTCGTTCGTCCAGTAGGCCTTCTTTGATGCCGGCTTTTAGGTAGGCAACGAATTGATCTTCGTGGAGCTTCTTTAATTCTTCAGCAGTTTTGAATTCGCCAAGGATGTTTTTGTAAATGTTCTTTAGTAGTAGGCGCGTTGCGATGATATCGAAATCAGGGTCGTCCTTTACGTTTTGCAGTGCCGTGTGGATGACTGCTTCATCGAGTTGTTCAGACGTAATACCGTCAAATAGTGTCAATTGTAATTCTGATGCAACTTGGACTACCTTGCTGATCTGGTCTGGAAGGCCCTCACTTGCCTCGACCAATGCAAGGTTAATCTTGTTCGCGTCGAATGGCTCGCGGGTGCCGTCGCGTTTTACCACTGTGATTGCGCTCATGAAATTCCCCTATGCTACTTACTTTATTTTGTTGAACTTTTTGGTGACATCCACACCACCTCCCCAGATGCCCCAATGAAGAAATCCAAAGGGGTGCAAGAAGAACGCCTTCATAGCGAATGACCGTTCGAAACTTGCTAAATGTGTATTTTGATGTCAGTACTACATATGTAGTGCTTATGTAGAACTATAAGCCCCCACATATGGTTTTTCAAGCACTTTTTTCGGTTTTTTTGACTACATCTAGCGTAAGCGGTAAGATCGATGTATTTAACCCCTTGAAACTAGCTATAGTGTTGTAAATTAGAAACGGTACGCTATATGTGGTGTAGGTATCATATTTCATGAAGTGGATTTTTAATACCCAATAAAAAGACCCGACCTACGGGTGAATGACGCTTCGACAGTATGTCGGGTCTTTTCATCCCTAGGAACGGGCTTTATGAGATGGAGCTATTCGCAGCAGGCAAGGGCGAAATGCAGTTCGACCAGCATCCCCACATATCGCTTGGGCAGCACACCATCGCCATACGTAAGGACGACATGTCCTTTCGCTTCCTGGCGATGCCGTGGCAACCATTCTACGGACATCAAGCGAGCACCGCGCGGAAGATCACAGCTGGCGATGAGCTCATCCACGGGCACATTTTCGCTTTTAAGCGTCCAGTGCAGTGGCGTGTACGAACGGGGCTCGGCCGGCTCGACATACCGCTCTAGCGGAAGACTACGAAGTGGACGAATCTCGGATGCCAGCGACTGCAGGATTGCATACGCTGTGCTCTGGCTGACATTCGAGTCAACCACAAGGTTGCTTCTGAAGATCTCCACGGCAAACCCGTGACGAGCGTCTGTTTTCTCCAGAATCAACTTGCGTAGCCACATGAACCAGAATCGGTTCAGGCAGGCACTTCCAAGCTTCGTGGTCTGCACGCGCAGTCGATCACCCTGAGGCATGATCTCCAGGAAAGATTTGTGCTGACCGTATTTGCTGTAAATCGGAACTGCTGTACGAACTGTGGGCGGCAGAGTGTGTGCCATAGGTACTTCGTCCTCTCAATCTAACGGGCGGATGCCTCGTTACCCGCTGTGACGCAGGGTGTCACCCACCGAAAAAGTGGACAATACGCTGCGTCGCAGACATGACGATAGCTATAGTTATGACTCAGAAAACACTTTAGTGCAAGCACAGCAGTATAGAATTAGGCTTTGCCCCAAATCAGATCAAACATATTCTCCTGGGTTTTAGCTACACCTGGATTATCAATAATAATGCCGCTCGTGTGGTTATAGGCGTCGATACTAGCAATCGCCACCTTCGTCCCGTAAATAATAGTGTAACAACCCGTATCCATCGGACTATCTGTTAAAGCCCTCCAGCTCGACAGTTCCGCTTCTTGTTGTGTGGCCTTCCCCTGGCGCAACACTTTCACTCGCAACTCGTGCTTAATGCGCTCCCGCGTATAATGTCGAAAGTTATTGTACAGATACTCTGATACGCTCGGTGAAGAGATGACCTTATATTCTTGGATGTGCTGAATTCGACACGTCGACAGCACATCTCGTAACATGCTCGCCATCCCCTCATCGCCGTCGTAGAAGGAAGCAAACTGAAATACATTAGGCTCATTTCGCCCCAGATTCAGTTGCTGTATATATGTGTCTACTTCGGAATGTGTATCCAGCAGTTGTCGCCGCTGTTCATTAATAATTTCGTGCAATTTCTCTGGGTTCTCTGCCGCGTAGCGAATCGTTTTGCCCTTAGCGACGTAGGTGACGAGTCCAAGTGACACGAGCGCCTTTAACGATTCGTACACGCTCCCCCTATTTATACCCGTCAACTCAGCAATACTGCGAATAGAGGCTTCTTCGTGACCCAAGAGCGCATCATACACTCGCTTGTCCCTATTATTTAGTCCAAAAATACTAAAATCAATCATTACTATCACTATACCACCGAAATTAAATCATTAATTGTGTCAAAAATAATCAGCCACCTTGTCTATATTTTAGACGCTGCATTATCTACAGTAAACATCACTAATTAATAAGGAGAAACAATAATGGCAAGTAGATACGTACGCATATATAACGGCCCAGAGAACGCAAATACAATTGGGTTTAGCGCCAGCGCAGCACCAGAAAGAACCGATAATTTTGAAGGCTTTATGGAAGCAAAAGGGTACCAGGTAGAGCAGTATCAATGGAATGATGAGCGACATAAAGCAATCATCCATGCACTCGGCGGCGTTTCGTCAGCTTACTACGGCATTGAACCGCCCCTCAAAGACGAAGATGCCATTGAGTTAGCAGAATGGTGCGCCGAACATGTCTACACCGGGCACAACGACGGATTTCTTATCGATAATCGCATGACGCCAACACCCTTAGTGGCTTTTCACAATACCGATCAACGAGTAATTGCGCGCTGGTAAAATGTAAGGCATGAAGAAGCAGCGCGATACCAACCACAGGTTCTCTTAAACTAATACGTCCTGCAGGTAATAGAATTGCTATATGTATATGTAGAGCTACACGTAGTTGTGTACGAGCTTGGATAATACGTACTGTAGCTCGGTGCTTGTTGGACGACCTTTTCAGCCGGAGGTACGTCGGCTATCGTTGTCTGAGTGCCGTTGCCGTTCTGTGCGCAGTAATCAACGCTTTGATGCGTGAAGCCTACCCTAGGGTCTTTAAACTGCTCGGCGGTATAGTGACGATAGCTTCCATCCGAACAATACATATATTGATACCGCCTACTGCCGTTCGCCGTGATTTGATCAACCGCGTCTGAACCACTGGTCGATATTTCTGTACCGAAAATCAAGGTATGTTTTGTTTGCTTGTCGCCGTCTTTTCCAACCTGCCTGACTTCGGTCTGACCAAGTTCCAAGTCAGCGTCTGTGGTTGTGACCGAGTTAAACTTCACAGCCTCGGTTGTTGTGTAGGTTCCGAAAACAGCCAATCCAATCATTACGACCCCGATCAATCCATACACGATAAACCGGACAGGTGGTCGCTTTCGTTTTGTAAAGCGGCGCCAGACCCTATGGACACTCACGAGCAGCACAATAATCGCAACGAATAGCAGCAACACAACAAGACCTAGCAGTACAGGGCTTCCATCTTCGAAGCCGCCCTCTTTAAATGGACTATTGAACATCAGCAGGAGGATCGCTGCGGCAACGGAACTCCATACGACGGCAATCCATACTCTCGCACCTTTCATGCGTGTCGCAAGAGGCTCATCAAACCGTCTGGTAGCTGATGTGTCGATAGAAATAGCGAGTCCAAACGCAAACAGCAATAATAACGACAGAATCATAGTAATCAGGTCAAAAACACCGTACCACTCAGAAGTCGACGAAATGTTAATCGTAAAAATCGTTAAAACAAGCACCGTGAGCGCAACTTCGAGAATAATTTGCGAAGTATGAATCCGGTTCAGCGACCTTCGTTCTTCTTTGTCCAAAGGATCTTTACGATTACTTTTTGCCATGTACCACTCCCCCATTCGATGATGCTCTCATCATAGTCGGTTACGGTTACAGAATAAAGAAAGAAATTTGAAAAGCTATAGACGGCCTTAAAATCTAGCCTATACCATACGATTGGACAACAAATTAAAATAAAGGACTGCATCGTGAGAACCATACATAACTACAATCTGAGTAATTTCGTAAATACCCCATTGGCATTCGCTGATCGATTCCCCTGCCCATCGTGTGGGACGGTCTTGCCATTGGCTAATGGCCAAATATTATCCTGTACTAAATGTAATGTTAACTTTAGATTAAAATTTATTTACGACAAGAATTCAGCAGACGTAACACGACCGGCTACAAGATAATTCTTGTAACTATTCGGTCTTTAACACGTATAGGATGTAAACCCATGGTAATAGCGTCACAGATAAGCTCCGGAGCCACATTAAAGACTTATCGACTTTTTTTCCAATACTTGGTTTGTGCATATTACGCTTTCTTTCTGTGGTGTTTATTTGCTATATACTCTCCTATACGCAATGTGCCAGCTTTGATGTGCTATTTCAATAGTAAAATTTATAAATTTAGCCAGACTCTAGCAGCCATAGATAAGGATGAGATATCGCGCAAGCGCTCCGCCGTTTGCTCGTTCTGACAAAAGTAAACTTTTTCAGAACTTCACTGCACTCTGCCGTCCTCACGGTCGCGCCAACACGTTGTCGCCCGTGAGTTCGAATCTTCAACTCAGCAAATTAAAATAACAACCACATTGGGTTGTTATTTTAATTTGGCGGAGAAGATGAGATTCGAACTCACGGTACCATTGCTGGCACACACGCTTTCCAAGCGTGCGCCTTCAACCACTCGGCCACCTCTCCACTGATGTCTAGTATAGCAAGTACCTCAGTTTTAAAGGGTTGTTATTTCCACGCCACAATTGTGGTTGTATCGCAAGCCATCTCCTCTCATAATAGAGTAAATGCCGAATACAAAAACACCGCCATCGACCGCGCCGGTCATCGTACTGAAAGATCTCCGGAAGCGCTTTGGTATTGGTGAGTCTGAACACTACGCGATTGACGGCATCGACCTGACAATCCAAAAAGGTGAATTTATCGCAATCATGGGTCCAAGCGGCTGCGGAAAGACAACGCTGCTTAATATCCTTGGCCTACTGGATAGCAAGATTGAGGGCGAGTATGAACTAGAGGAACGATCTGTCGCTAGCCTCAGCTCACGACGCCAAGCAAACATTCGCAGCCAGCAGATTGGCTTCATCTTCCAAAGCTTCAACTTGATCACGCGCCTGAGCGTTATCGAAAATGTTGCATTGCCACTCATATATAAGGGTGTGTCTCAAACGACCCGCTTGAAGCAGGCGAGTGCGATCCTGCATACCTTTCATCTGGGCGAGCGCGAATACTATATGCCCTACCAACTATCTGGTGGCCAAACCCAGCGCGTTGCGATTGCGCGCGCCCTCGTCAACGATCCATCGATCATCCTCGCCGACGAACCGACCGGTAACCTCGATTCACACGCCAGTCACATCATCATGGAAGAACTATCCGACCTACATAAGCGTGGCAATACAATTATTATGGTGACACACAACCCTCGCCTGACCACCTACGCCAGTCGCGTCATTACGATGCTCGATGGCAAAATTGATACCGATACTGGTGCACCAAAAAAAGCCGAGGATCCGAACAAGAAGAAACCACTGAATAAAACCAGCAAGAAACGTAAAAACCGCAAAAAGAAAGCAACGAAAGCATAATGCGCTTCCTCACCATTAATCACATCCAAAATGCACAGCAATCACTCCGTAGCAATCGTATGCGTAGTACGCTGACCATGCTGGGTATCACCATTGGTGTTGCAAGCATTACAACGATTCTTGCATTAAGTGGCGGTGCAGGCAAAATTGTCGGCGACCAGGTCGATGCCCTAGGCGGTAACATCGCAGTTGTTCGTCCCGGCACGCAATCCGAAACCAACCTCCAAGACATTACGCAGTTCCCAAGCGCGCAGCACTTCGCCGCCAGCACCCTGACCGAAAATGACCTCCGAGCGATTCAGAACGTCCCACACGTAAAAGCCCTCACGCCTTTGATGATCTTATCGGGTGCGGTCAAAGCCAGCTCAAACGCCCCAGTGAACACGGCGATCGTGGCAGCCAGTCCCGATCTTGCTACAATTAGCGGCCTCGAAGTTCAAGACGGCACCTTCCTTGATCCAGAACTCAGCCCGTACACGGCAATCATTGGTCCGCAGCTTTCAATCGATATATTCGGCACCGAACAATCAATCGGCAAGACTGTCACCGTACGCGGACAAGCGTTCACTGTTATTGGAATCCTCAAACGCCAGAATAACCCAATCAACTACAATGGCGTTGATTTTGATAACTCCGTTGTCATTAGTCGCGAAGCTGGCCGTGCACTAAACGATGGCGCGTCGCAAATTCAGCAAATTAATATCCAAAGTGACTCAATCTCAAACCTTAATAACGTCATCGTTGATGTTAACAAGGTGCTCTTAAAAAATCACTTAGGCGAGGGTGATTTCGTCGTATTGTCTGGTGAACAGATTGCGCAGCCAACGAATCGCCTCTTTATGGCAATCGCCGGAACAACGACCGCTATCGCCGCTATCTCATTGCTGGTAGGTGGCATCGGAATTATGAATATTATGCTCGTCAGCGTCGCCGAGCGTACACGCGAAATCGGCGTCCGAAAAGCGCTTGGTGCAAGCAATTACGACATTGTTTCTCAGTTCCTCATCGAATCACTCAGCCTCAGTATCGGCGGTGGTGTCAGCGGCTATATAATCGGCTACCTTTTGGCCTTCGGCGTCAGTACCTTCTTGCCGTTCAACCCAATATTCACATGGGAGATCGCGGCGGTTGCAGTGGGCCTCTCGATCATCATTGGTACACTCTTCGGCCTCTACCCCGCCATTCGTGCAGCTCAAAAAGATCCAATTGACGCGCTCCGACAGTACGATTGATACAGCCCTCACAGTCATCCCGCTAATGGTATAGTTAAACCATGAACGAAAGGATCCATCTTCCGCCTCAACACGACATGATCCCAGAAACCGTACCCCTTGTGTTTTTGGGTGGTCCCGCCGAAGGCGCACCCGATTGGCAAACACCGACCGCAATTAGTCTGACGGATAATATCGATACCGTGCACGTTGCAAGTCCACGCCGACGGACGGTGAACGGCTTTAATTATGATCAGCACATTAGATGGGAGAAAGATCACCTGCGGCGCAGCAGCGAGCTAGGGGTTATTATGTTTTGGTTTGCGGCCCAGCGCCCGGACATACTAGGCTCAGCGGCGCAATCATACGCCCAAAGAAACCGCATCGAAATCGGTCGCGTACTCGGCTGGCACGACTACAATCCCTTCCCTCTCGTTATTGGCATTGATCCACATTACACCATGAGTGGTGGCGGGAATGAGCACTATTTTAGAAGTTTAGCCGCAGAAGCGAATATTCCAGTCTACGACGACCTTGAAGAAACGATTGATCAAACAATCTTGCGGATTTGAATTAAGCGTACCTAGAGTTCTTTTTTCAGTTTTTCGATCAATTCGACTGGTGTCGGATCAACACCGTTCAATGTTGCAACATAGATACTGACGTAGTCGGCCAAGATAGATCCCCACAACAGTTGGGCAATCAGTGAATCACCGACAAGGTTCACGACCGTCGACTTTGGACGCTTACCGCTCAGTAGGCGATCGGAAATTTCAAAACGGCGCAAAATCTGTGCGTGTTCGAATGAACTGACGAGGTCAAACACGGCAAACGGCTTCTCGATAGGATGTGACGTCCAGCCCATGAACTCGTTGTGATTAAACTCTGGATATTCATTCCAAAATGATAAGTTCTTTGCGTTTTCGTTCCAGCTAATCTTCCACTTGTAGGCAACGGGTGCTGTCAGCGCACCTCCGTAAAAGACAGGCGTCTTCCCCACCGCTTCTTCAGCTAACTGTTTCGCATAATTTTGTGCAGTTGGGATTTCTGGTGCCCATGCAGCCGTTTCCTGACCAAGCCAGCCGGATAATTGCGCAATCTCTTCAGACTTGCCGCGTACTACCCCAAAGTTCTCTAGTAGCGCCAATAACGCACGTAGGTTATAGATAACCGCCATACGAGGCTGCAGCCCAGAAGGAAGGCCAACGTGTGCAATGGTATGCTCTGTTGCGATATCAATTAACTTGCCGCCAGACGCGATGACACCAAGTTGCGCACCGACTGCTTCGGCCTGTCCGAGTGCGCTGACGGTCTCTTCAGTATTACCTGAATAACTGCTGGCGATAACCAACGTATTCTGTCCGACGTACTCCGGTAAGTCATATCCGCGAATAATTTCAAATGGAACCTGAAAATCGTTCTTCAGCCATACTTTTGCAACCAAAGCCGCAAGGGCAGATCCGCCCATACCGGTCACGACGACACTCGTTATCGCACGATCATCGTGTTCGGCGTGTGTCACGATAGCCTCGAATGACGCCTGTGTATATTGCGCTGCTGCGACCTTTAATGCCCCTTCGGGGTCTTTTTGCGCCAAATTGTTTTCATTATCTAAGATATCACTCATGTGCTTGCCCATCCCTTTACGTCTATGATACAGTATTTCCAAGAAAGCATAAGCTTAATAATAAAGAAAAGTAGGGGTGGGCCATGGACATTACGCCGCAAGACGACGCACAAAATCAATCAATTAGTGATGACCAAGAACTTGCACAGGCACTTTCTAGCGTCATGCCCGGTGTTCCCGAAGCACTTGCTCCAGCCCCACAAGCCTCAGCACTGCAATTTGAAGAAGAGAACTTCGCCCCAGCAGTCACGCTTCCTTCACTTTCTGTAGATGAGCCTATCGTCGTTGCAGACCCAGTACTATCCACACCTGCAGCAGTCGCGACCCCTGTCACGACACCACTCTCTGGTGAGCTTGAAGGCATCAAAAAGAACGCCCTCGAACAACTTCGTCCGCTCATCGGAAAAGTTGATCTTCCAGCCGAAGAAAAGTTTGACGTCTACCTCATGCTTATCCGTAGCACCGACGACGCATCACTTGTCGGCCCTGCTAGCGATGCAGCTAAGAACATTAGCGACGAAAAGCGCCGTGCCGAAGCATTTCTCGATATCATCAAGGAAATTGACTACCTTTCTCGCAACCAAGCTGCTGCCTAAGCAAAACCACCTTCTCGTCAGCTACCGGATACGGTACAATTAAGCTAATGTCTGTTCGATTCGCCACACCAGAAGAAATTTCTCACTGGGATGAACTTATTCTCCGCAATCCGGATGGTGGAAACATCTTTTCAAGCTATGAATACGCCGAGCAGAAGCTATCCGGTGGCTATAAGCATCGCTTCGTCATGGTCGACGACCTTGCGGTAACAATTCTTGAAAAGAACACTCCCCCGCTGGGAAAACTTTGGTATATCCCCAAGGGTCCAAATGTTACGACATGCAAGGCGCTGTTCGATGTGTTGAAATTATTACAACCATTTGCAAAAAAACGCGGTATTTTCGCCGTTCGAATTGAAACCGAGCTCCTCCGCACCCAGCAAGCATCACTGACGCGTCACGGCCTACGAAAAGCCGCGCCGATTATCCCCAACCCTTCAACCATCACCCTTGATCTAACGCCATCGCTTGATGACATCCTCATGACTTTGCCACAAAAGGGTCGCCATGCAATCCGCCGCGCCGAACGCGATGGCGTGACAACCGCGCTCGTCCCTGCTACCGACAAGAACTGCAAAACAATGTATGCCCTTCTCGCCGAAACCGCCAAGGGTCAGTTTGGTATCCGTGACTACACGTATTTCAAGACATTCTGGCAACGCTTTGAAAAAGCCGGCCTCGGCCAACTGTTTTTTGCCACATTCGAAGGAAAGATCGTCGCCGGTGCCTACGCTATGGCCTACGGTACAAAGAGCACCTACAAAGATGGTGCATCGGTTCGTAAACGCACAGCCTATGGTGCCAGTCACCTCTTGCAGTGGACGGTCATCGAATGGGCAAAGTCGCGCGGTGCACTGATTCATGACTTCTGTGGCTCACCACCCAGTGACGAGATCGCCAATCAAGAACACCCGCACTACGGTATCGGGCAGTTCAAAACCGCGTTCAATAAAACCGTCACCGATTACATTGGCTGCTATGACCTCGTTATTAGCCCTATCCGCTACAAGGCTTGGACGAAACTCGGCGAAAAAGTTTATCGCCACTACTATTACAAGCGCACAAAAGACTATTACTACTAACCCCTGCATTCCGGAGGATTCCTCACATGTCACGAATTAACCACACAGTACTTATGTCCGACGCACTACACTTTAGCGCAGCACAAGCAATCAACCCGTACTATGATGACCAGCACGTAGATATCGCTAAAGCAGTAGCAGAGCACGAGGCAATCACACACGCGCTGTCTGCAGCTGGCATCGCAATCGCTGCCGTTCCCTCGCCTGCCGATAGCCAAGATGGTGTCTATACCGCTAACTGGGCCCTGGTCCGTGGCGACAAAGCAATTCTTGCGCGCCTACCTGATGTTCGCAAAGCCGAGGAAGCCTACGCTAAGCAAGTCCTCGAGCAACTCGGCAAAACTGTCATTGAAGTACCAAAAGGCCTAAAATTTAGCGGCCAAGGTGACGCGCTGGCTTGTGGCAACTTCCTTTTCTGCGGACAAGGCTACCGAAGCGACGTCAAAGCACAAGAATTTGCCGCCAAAGAGCTTGGCTACGAGCGCATACAACTGCAAACGATCCCCGAACTCGATGCGGCCGGCAACCCGATGAATAACGCCGTCTCCGGATGGGCCGATAGTTTCTTTTACGATATCGACCTGGCACTCTCGATCATCAAGGCACCAGAAGGTGACAAAAAAGGCCTCATTGCCTACTGTCCCGCAGCTTTCACCCCCGAAAGTCGCCGCATCCTAGAAGAGTTCACCGGTGTCGATAAAATTGAAGTCAGCATTAATGAAGCGACCCACGCTTTCGCCCAAAATCTCATCTCAACCGGTACTACCGTTGTTATGAGCGCGCACGCGCCTCAGCTAAAAGCGGCGCTCGAAGCCTATGGACTAGAGATATATACACCAGAAGTGTCAGAACTCGCAAAGGGCGGTGGCTACATCCGCTGTACAACACTCACTATCGATTGATCCGCGAAAGACAAAGCCGCCTAATCTAGTGAGACTTGTTGATCTCTTGCAATGCCGCACGTGCAACTTCTGCTTCATTCCACGGATAGACACCATCGGCGCGTTCGATTGTCAGCTCATGACCCTTACCTAAAAGTACGACAACATCGTCTTTGCTTGTCGCCTGCGTCATCGCAAATCCAATTGCCTCTTCCCGGTTCAAGATCAGGAACAGATCCTTGTCTTCTTTTTTGCCAGCAGTTTTCGCACCGACGGCAATTTCGGCCATAATTTGATTGCCATCAACATCGCGATCATCCTCTTCCGTCACAATAACGACATCGGCATTTTGCCCAGCGATACGCCCTTGTACAGCTCGTTTTGTCTCATCGCGGCGTCCTGCGGATCCAAATACGGCAATCAGCTTGCCCTTAGTCAGCGGCCGAACACTTTCGAAGAATCGCTCAAATGCATCAGGTGTACTCGCAAAGTCTACAATTACTTGGAACTTTTGCTTTTCATCAATGACGTTCATGCGCCCTTCAACACCCTCAAGTGCAGCGATACCTTTTTCAATATCGGCTTTTGAAAGTCCGAGCTTTCGTCCTACCGCAATTGCAGCCAAGCTGTTACTGACATTGAATTCTCCTGGAATATTCACGCGAATATCATAGGATTCATTTTCTATATTCGCGGTATAAGTTGAGTACGCACTGGTAAGTTTTACATTTGAGGCCGAGAGATCGCCCGTTCCAATGCCATACGTTGTTGCATTTGCAATAGTATTCACGAATGCATCGGCGCTTGGATCCTGCTGATTAACGACGCCAAAGCGAAGCCCATGTTTGTTTGCAATCTTAAACAGCCGTCGTTTTGCTTCAACATAGTTCTTGAATGTACCGTGGTAATCCAGATGTTCGTGTGTAATGTTTGTCATCACTGCGATTTCGTACGGTGCACCCCATACACGGTATTGCGCCAGCGAGTGACTCGATGTTTCGAGCACTACCCATTCAACCCCCGCTTGAGCGTATTCCTTTAGCCTTTTTTGCAGCACACCAGATTGTGCAGTAGTAATATGCTCGGGTTGCGGCACAATATTATCACCGATACCATTCGCTACTGTTGTCAAAAGTGCAGCTTTTATTCCAGCCTCATGTAAGAGTCTGTGAATAAGGAAAGAGGTAGTTGTCTTTCCGTTCGTCCCGGTCACACCAATAATGTGAAGTTTTCGTCCGGGGAATCCATAGCGAGCGCTCATCAGCACGGCCTCGCCAAGGTGTCCGTACGGTTCAATTTTCTTGAATAACCCCGAAGGGATAAGTGTTTTTACGATCGTACGTAGTCCAGCCATATAGTTATTATACCTAACCTGAGGGTTTCGCCCATCGCAAGATCAGCAGAATAGCCAAAATCACGAGCGGTACACCGACGCCCGCCATCAACCACGGCGATACAGTGTTCGCGACGTCACCTTGGTACCTGACCATGTCACCAAGTTGTTTCGCTATCTTCGGAGTGCCGGCATTGAGTGCACTAACGATGTTCTGTCCCAGCACACCACCTTTCATGGCGACATCAATGTCGGAATGCGATTCATCGGCCACTCCCGTATCGTGCGCTCCTCGCTGCGGCGGAAGCACTCCGCCCGTTGTCATCTCCATCGTCTGTAAACCACTCGCTGACTGCGCCACATGCACGAACTGGTACAGATCAACAGCTGTGCCATCTTCACTTGTCCCAAAAAGATGTAACGTATGCTCACCCTCTTCGATTGTATCGGGCAATGTCACAATCCCATCAACGACACCCCTATTATTAGCTCGAAGCGTCCCGAGTACAGCGGCGTGCGAGCGAATCTCTACCCGCACCGTGGAATCCTTATGCAAAACACCTTCCTCAACAGATATATGCAGCATCGGTGTCGTTTCGGGACTGGTGTAGGCAAATGTCTGTGCGTAGCTCTCGACCACCACCCCAGTAGCGCCGCCCGGTCCCGGTGACCAGTACTGCGAAGGCTCCGGAATTACGGCGGATGTAGGGCAGGTTGTTTGGCCATCGCCACAGTAATCCTCGTCCGTAATATCGTAATGCTTGCTAGTGAAGGCCGCCGCGATCATTGCGTGCCCTGTTGGGGTAGGGTGGAAACTCTCCGAACCGATTAGTTTCAGGTCTGGCAACGATGTAAAAAGTGCAGTATCATCGCCAAGTCGTAGTCCATTCATAGCAGCTACGGGCTGCCCACTACACAGCTCACTCCCCGATAAACTGTCCTCTATATCGATATACCCAATCCCAGCCCTTTGCGCAGCCGACTCAATCACCCGGTTGAGATACTGAATGCTCTCTCGCATATATGTCCGCTCGGTACGGTCAAATAATAGGCTCGTTACCGGATCGCACACACCGTCCTGATGCATGATATTCGGATATCCTATGGCAAAAAGTCTGGTAGCGGAAGACATCCGGTGCATGTCCGCGTATAGCAGCACAAGCTTATCAAAAAGTCTCCGTATCTCGGCAGCTGACGCGCGCAGCCCGTCCCCGACCGCCCACTCACACGTGCCGGGCATGGCGCATACACGGAGTTTCCCCATCAACCCTGCGTCATTCCCGCCAATACCGATAGTAATCGCCTTCGGTTGATAGCGATCTACGAATGCTGACTGCAACAGACTTCCGGGTGTCAGATTGGACAATACCTGTTCGCGCCGCACCTCAACCGTATTTGCCGGTACATCCCTCCCACCTTGCCCGCGATACTGCGCACTCGAACCTGTAATATCCCCAATTCTTGCCCCTGCACAGGCAACTGAGCCCACCCGCGTACTTGGCAGCCATGCTATCGCACCAACCAAATATGGATATGACCGTCGACTGATATGGCACGTATTGGCTGCATCGAAGTAAAAGCTGCGTTGTACCTCCCCTTCTCCGCTGACGAACGAATCACCAAGTGCAATGTAGTCAAGTGGCGATTCTATACCCATATACCCCGCCCCAAATGTAACCAGTCGATCAGGCTTCCCCCATATCCCTACCACAACTTCAATACGGCTATCGTCGGCGATAAACTGCGGCCGTTGTACGAGGGCCAACGGATAAAATCGCTGCGATATATTCAAATCGGTACTGGGACATACCTGCGTATCGGCATCAAAAGTTAACCCACTCCGCAGCGACTGTCCGCATCCAGGTGTAATGTCCAAGACTGAAAAACCGACATGCGAGCCCGTCACTACAACGCTTTTCCCGTCATTCGATACCGCCAACTCCATGAGCGGATCTTGCCCGTACCCATACGGGAAGCCCTTTGAACTAATCTGTCGTACGGTAAAATCATCAGTCTTCAGCAGCGCCACTCCCTTCTCGCGAAGCTCCAACGCCAACCACTCGCCATTACTTGAGAGGGTAAACTGGGGTGACGATATAAATTCTTTGTTTGGAATCCGTAGTTCATAGTCCGGCGCATCCAAAGAAAGCGTATAAATTACCCGACCAGCCGAATCCTTAGATATGACGATGCGTTTTGAAATATTTTTGTAGATAACAAGCCCTTCGGTCGCCCAGCCTATAGCCTGGTGTGTCACCAATACATCCGTCGCCGCAGAGTACTGACAGTCGTATGTTCCACAGACGCCTTGAAGGGTGTGCATTTCAGCATCAAATGGTTTACTAAATACCGTCGCTCTGCGACCAGCCTGGTCATAGAATGTGCCGAATCTCATCCGCGCATCGCCAAATATACACACTTTTTCGTTCTTCCCACGATCCGGGATAAACATTTCCTGGATATATGTTGGGCAATGACTGGCGACATCAACATGCGATGGTACATCCCGTAACGCATCGATAGCGGGATCAGACCATGCTCTCACCTCTTTTGCATGCACGGGGCTCCCTAATAAAGTCGCCGCGATAACTAAAAATACCCACACCGAAACTAAGGCTACCGCCTTCATATGGCCCTCCTGACATTTACCTGAAACTCTGCTGTATATTTTAAGCTCGTCCTCAGCATTGCACAAGATATATCGCGAAAAAGTTCATCATGATAAAATGTTACAGATGAGAATTTTAGGAATCGAAAGCAGTTGTGACGAAACAGCTGCCGCAATCGTTGAAGACGGACACCTGTTGCTTTCAAACGTTGTCCATTCGCAAATTGATATTCACGCCGTATACGGCGGGGTTGTTCCTGAAATCGCCGCTCGTAGCCACATCGAAGTGGTCAATCCCGTTATTAATCGTGCTTTAACTGAGGCCAACCTTACATGGGATGACATCGACGCAATTGCCGTCACCTATGCGCCAGGACTTATCGGCTCGCTACTTGTCGGAACTCTTGCAGCCCGAACCCTTGCGACCCTTAAGAATAAACCCCTCTACCCTATTCACCACGTTGAGGCACACGTCTACGCAAACTTTATTACTAATCAGGCTAATGGCGTGAGCCTAACGCTCCCCACTAAACAACCAGATTTCCCGATGCTCGCGCTTATCGTCAGCGGTGGTCACTCGCAACTCGCACTTTTCAAGGATCACGGCGATTTCACCCTTCTAGGCCAGACTCAAGACGACGCAGTTGGTGAAGCGTTCGATAAAGTCGCAAAAATCCTCGGACTCCCCTACCCCGGTGGTCCTTCAATTACTGAGGCTGCAAAGAATGGCGACCCTTACGCATACACCTTCCCGAAAGCAAAAATGCAGGGCAAATACGATTTTAGCTTTTCTGGCCTTAAAACAGCCGTTCTACGCACAGTTCAGCGCGAAGTGGGCGTTGAGACGACTTTTCCTTCCCGTGAGCTTGCAGCGCTCTTAAATGATGTACAGAAGGCTAACTTAGCGGCAAGCTTCCAACGTATTGCAATCGAAACACTTGTTGATAAAGCAGAGACCGCTTTTCGCGATTACTCCCCCGCTTCCGTCGTTATTGCCGGTGGTGTTGCAGCGAACCAAGAGTTGCGCACGCAACTATCCGCTCGCCTCCCCCTGAACATCGAGTACGCACCAATGAGCCTTTGTACAGATAACGCCGCAATGATCGGTGCACTCGGTTACTTTTATGCACAGAAAAAAGACGCCGTCTCTCCCTTCGAACTCGAAGTTATCCCCAGTCTTTCGATGACAAAAACAGCCTGGGCATAAACCCAGACCGTATACATTCCGCTACTGCTTAACTTGGTTAACTAACGACGAAGTTTTTGCACAATAGCTTTCGCCTTCGGAAGCCCCTTGCTCCATGCCGCGTAAAGAGGGGAGAGCCCCTTGTCATAGGTGCCCGCAAAAGAAGTTTCTTCGCTTGACCACCCCTGTTTAAAGATCGAAACTCCGCCAACGACAAGACCGCCGAAGTCGTACTGTTTCAGCCCCCATTCTTTTACCTTGCGAATAACGTGCCACTTCAGAGCGTAGTTAGCGCGTAGGAGTTGACCATCTTCGTTCATCCCCCCATACAGCTCGTATGCAGTATCGGCACTAATCGCCATCCATAAGAATGCAATGGGTTTACCCTCTAGATACGCAGCAAAGATAGGGGAGTGGTCACCCAAAAGGTTAAACACGTCTAGATAGTACTGATTCGTATGGAGATTAAACTTAGCACGCTCAGCGGTTTGACGGTAAATATGCAAGCATTCCTCTAATTCATCCCGAGTACGGACTTGCTTGATCGTAATACCCTCAGCGGCAGATTTACGGATGTACTGACGGGTTTTCTTCACCATGTCAGCCAGCAGGTCACTCTCTGTTTTCTTTAGATCTAGCAGAATCGTGTGTGGGGATAAGATCTTATTTTCAGACTTTTTCCACCCTTCTGGGGCATCAAATTCGAAGGTGTTAGGTTCGATTGATAGCGCGACTGATCGGTAGTCACGCTTTACAAGGTTTGCAAGCCCTTCGAGGAACTCGTTGCGGAATAGTTCTTCAACGATAGGACCGCGAGGAATATACGCAAAAGAACGAAATGGAAGAGGGAGTTTGCGTATTAACACCTGTGCTGCACCGACAATTACATCGTTTTTATCAGGGTCGTACGCGAAGACACGCTCAGCAGTCCAGCCATGCGCAGCTTTTACTTGTCCCCAGCCCCAAAGCTGCAGCGGATGCCCGCCATGTTCCAGTACATATTCATCCCACTGTTCCTTGTCCGTACACTTCTGAAGCTCAATCATATACCCATTATACAACGGGGGTTATGGTATAATTGAAAACCAGTAGTCGTTCACGTGAATTCTTAAATAATTATTAACTTTTCACGTGGATTAAGGAGAATCTATGAAGCTGGCAAAGGCCTACGAGCCAAACGAATACGAACCTAATATATACGCCCTCTGGGAAAAGAGCGGCGCTTTCAAGCCGTCCGGAAAAGGTGAGCCGTTTAGCACAGTTATGCCTCCGCCAAATGCCAATGGAAACCTTCACATTGGCCACGCCCTCGATATGGGCCTCAAAGATATTCTCGTTCGCTATAAACGCATGAAGGGGTTCGATACTATTTATATCCCTGGCGCAGACCACGCGGGGTTTGAAACATGGGTCGTCTTCGCACGTGAGCTTGAAAAGCAGGGGAAGAATCGTTTCGATTTTACCCGCGAGCAACTGTATAGCCAGGTCTGGGATTTTGTTGACAAAGAACGCGGCAACATGGAGCTACAACTACGCGCTATCGGTGTCAGCGCATCGTGGGAAGATCTTGTCTTCACGTTGGACCAAAAAGTCATTAAAACCGTTAACACAACCTTCAAAAAACTATGGGACGAAGGCCTCATTTACAGAGGTGAGCGCATCGTTAACTATAGTACTGCCTACCAAACGAGCTACGCCGACATCGAAGTAGATCACAAGGTAGAGAAGGGGACACTTTGGCACGTTGCGTACCCACTGATCGACAAGATCGGTGAAATTATTATTGCGACAACACGACCAGAAACCCTCTTTGGTGATACGGCAGTTGCCGTCAATCCAAACGACGAACGCTATAAACATCTTATTGGTTCGCACGTTATTCTTCCGCTCACAGGGCGCGAAATTCCAATCATCGCCGATGACTACGTTGACATGGCGTTTGGTACCGGCGCAGTCAAAATTACCCCTGCCCACGATCCGAACGACTTCGAAGTAGGGAAGCGTCATAGCCTTCCCCGAACACAGGTTATCGACTTTGACGGAACGATGATGAACGTCCCAAGTCAGTTTATGGGTCTTGACGTAGAAACTGCCCGCAAACGCACCCTGGCAGCGCTCGCAGCCGAAGAGCTGATCCGCAAAGAAGAGCCAATCGAACACACCGTCGGGTATGACTATAAGAGCGGCCTCCCTATTCAACCCCTTATTAAAGACCAGTGGTTCCTCCGCATGGAACCTCTTGCAAAGCGCGCGCTCGAAGCCCTCGACAATAACGAAATCAACTTTTTCCCAGCTAGTCGTCAGCAGATTCTCAAACAATACATCGGTAATGTTCATGACTGGAACCTTTCACGCCAGATTCCTTGGGGTATTCCGATCCCTGCGTTCCAAAATGTCCTGGATGATCAGGATTGGATCTTTGACGAGCGTGTCGACGAAAAGACAATCGAAGTCGACGGTAAAACCTATCGTCGCGAAGAGGACACTTTTGACACCTGGTTTAGCAGTGGTCAATGGCCCTTCATTACCACCGGTGCGACGGATGGGGGAGATCTGTCACGATTCTACCCAACCAGCTTCATGGAAACTGGCACCGACCTCTTGGACCGCTGGATTGCGCGCATGATTATGCTCGGTCTGTACGTCACCGACCAGGTTCCCTTTAAAGACGTCTACCTGCACGGTATGGTCCTAGATGAACATGCTCAAAAAATGAGCAAAAGCAAAGGCAACGTCATTAACCCGATGGAATCAATCGCCAGCTACGGTTCAGACGCACTGCGCCTCGGCCTGATTGCCAGCCGTAGCCCTGGTCAAAACCAAGCTTTCAGCACCGATCGTATCGTTGCCGGCCGAAATTTCTGCAACAAGCTATGGAACATCGCTCGCTTCATTGAAAACAAGCTCGGCGAGAACTACCTACCAGGCAAGCCCGAAGCCAAATCACTCGCTGACCACTGGATCATCCGTGAACTAGAAACGGCAAAAGAGAACATCGAACGAACGCTCGATGGTTTCCGTTTCGCAGAAGCCAGCGACGCTATGTATCACGCAATCTGGGACAGTGTTGCCGACTGGTACATTGAAGCATCGAAGGACCAGGACAATCCTGACTTACTCGCTTGGGTTATCGACACAAGCCTCAAGCTTGCGCATCCTTTTGCTCCATTCGTCACCGAAACTATCTGGCAAACGCTACAGTGGCACAATAGCCTCCTGATAACGGAAACATGGCCCGAAACGCTTCCGTACAACGAGATTGCCGCAACCGAATTTGGCCAAGTCCAAAAACTGGTTAACGAAGCCCGCTTTGTCATCACCTCCCTCCCAGGTAACGAGAAATACTCTCTGCTCTACCTACAAGATAGTTTGATCGAAGATAATAAAGATCTGATTAAACGCCTCGCGAAACTCAAAGATGTTGTCGGCGTCGATGTCGCCAAGGGCCTCCGCCTAGCGGTTACCGGTCGCGATGCCTGGCTGGATGTATCAGAGCAAACCCTTTCAGAACACCAAATTAACCTGGAAGAGCGCCTTGCTTCAACACGCCAGGATATCCAAGCCCTCGAAGGCCGCCTAAAAAACGCCAACTACGTTCAAAAAGCACCCCCATCACTGGTTGCAGAGACACAAAACCAACTAGAGGAGAAAAAAGCCGTCATCTTACGGCTTGAATACGAACTAAAGACGCTGGCCTAATTTAGACCGAAGGCCACAGCGAATTACTGTCGCTGCCTGTCATTACTTTTTTCGATACAACATATCGACGCGCATCGTCGCGGGGTTGTGTACGGGGCATATCTGTTTGAAAGGCACCAGCAGATGAACGCATCGCAAATTTCTCAACGTGAGTGTGTTCGCTTGATTTAATCACTGAGTCCATCGCTGCAAAACTGGCAGCAGCAACCACAGGAGCTGCAATCGCAACGGCGGTCGCTTGATCAATTTTCGTATCATGCGCCAATACACCAAACGCGGTTGCGAAGGTAAAGGCGATGATGATTGGATTTACTAAGCTATTCATATTTTTGGTGTTTGTTTTATTTTGAAACTAGAAACTATATGAATGATAGCATAAGCTTTACTTTTTGTCAATAAGTGACCGGTAATACTCTATTCGTGATGGTATGATCCACCAAGGGAGATCTGCTGTGATCGGTATACCTGTTCTATTAAAATCAGTCGCACCAGCTGGTGGGGGAAGACGAGGGGTGATAGCGACCATACGAGATTCACATCATCGCGCAGTTCATCTGTAACGCCATAGGCACCACCGATGACAATCGCCACCTTACGTGATGCATCAAGTTGGTCGCGCAATACCTCAGAGAGGCGAGGTGAATCTAATGTTTTGCCACGTTCATCCAAAAGAATAGTGTAATCATATGTCGACAGCCTCGCAGCGAGCCGCTCAGACTCGTCTAAACGCGCTTTTGAGCCCTCCAAAGACGAATGTGGTAAAAGAACCCATTCCACCGAAAACGGCGCTTTCAGGCGCTTCTGATAGCGTTCAATGCCTTCCGCAACCCAGGATTCGTGTTTTTTGCCGACGGTGATGATGTGTAAAGACATATCGCTATTCTAACAGGTTAGAAAATCGCTTTTTATCATGGTTGTGCTATCCTGTACTTATTCATGACTGATACGATTCACTATCAGGATGTATTTCAAACAATAAACATCCCAGAAACAGAACGTCATTTTGCCCTTGATGCCAAGGACCTGCTCGATAGTGCTCACGGCATTCAGTGGCAGGCAAGCGTGCAGACACACCTTTCAAAAGTGTTGGATACACCAGAGGCCAGTCAGGCATTTTGGGAATTTGAAAATGACGCCGAATTTCAGTACGACCGGTTTGTGATTACAGCTATGCGGCGTGGCCTTACGCTAGCAGTCGAACACCGTAGCTTTAATCGTACAGGCGATACGTTTCGTAGTAGTATTCATCTGGAGAACGGCCAGACAAGCGTACATTTCTCAGATCTCAGTCGCGGCGGCAGACTCAGTGAGCGTTTGACTCACGTCGAGGCAATTACGCAGTTCGATGAGCAATTTACGCGCGTCACAGCGAACCTTGGATTAACCAGACGAATTCAAGATCTGCATCAAAGGGCAAGCGACGCAGCAAGCTTCGCCAGCGCGGCGTGATCGGGTTCGATCATTAGATCTGCTTGATGGTGATATTCAGACTCGTGCGTGAAGGGGATAAGGTGAATATGCGTGTGCGGCACATCGGTGCCAACGATTTTTTCACCGACATAAGGAACATTTAACGTTTCGCGGAGGTGGAACGCTATTTTTTTCACCGCCAGCATCAGCTGTTGATACGATGCATCATCCAGATCCCAGGCAAATTCAACCTGCGTCTTTGGAATAACCAACGTATGACCAAGCGCCGTGGGGTGAATATCCAGGAACGCAAGCACGTGCTCGTCCTCATAAATCTTGTGTGATGGAATCTCGCCTTTGATGATCTTGGTAAAAATAGAATCTTGCATATCATTATCTTACTACGAAAAACGAACCCCAAGAGGTTCGCGAATCAGATCGTGGCGGAGGGAGAGGGATTCGAACCCTCGGTGCCTTGCGACACACTTGTTTTCGAGACAAGCCAGTTAAACCACTCCTGCATCTCTCCAGAAATTCTATTGTAACAGATGGGCGGGCGGATTAACCCGAGCGAAATAGACATCGTATCTCATACCCAGGGAACAAATAAGCCCCGTCCTTCCACGGGGCTTATTGCTCAACGTGGGGGAACGGGGCTAGGTGGAGGTGGGTGGTACAAAACGCGTTGTCTCAGTACTTCCAAGCAACATTGCATTAGCAGCCTTGGTCAAATCGGCCTGTAGCTCACGCGCACGATCTGCCGCCAGCAAAAATTCATGCCGGAACGACCCGCAGATACTCGAAATCACGTACAACGGAACAAGTCCGTCGTCTCTGGCCCCTGTAAATCGCTCGAGCAGGTGATTGACCGTCACGGTCGCAAAGTCAACCTCACGACTGGCAGTCGCGTGCTTCACCCAGTACCAGTAGCCGTTACGATCAACGAACCAGTACTCGGCGCGGTCAGCGTCGGCCCATGCCTCATCACCAATTGTGTAGACCTTGAACGCCCACTGTTTTGCAAATTCTCCGGTGAGTTGGGCGTTGACCTTCGAATCTACCTGCTTACCGATTGCCGAAAGTGTCATCCGGCGCAGTAGCGGCAATGCAATGTGCAGATGTTTTTCAATCACCTCGACTGCGTGCTCGGGGGTCAGCCCACTTGCCCCATACACGCTTCCGTTCATGAGGTATGTGAATGTTGCCTTTTCTGCCGAATCACTGGACATGTCCATGCGATCCACCTTTCTTGTAATGTGCGGTCTTCTTCGCGGCATACCGATGAAGAAGGGTTACCGCCATAGTATCGTAAAATACCGCCGCGTTGGCAAGCACAACTGAAAAGACCACCGTACATGGAATTTCACTGGACGCTTCAAGGACAACCTAGTGTGGGAAGTCAGAACAGTATTAACTCAATAAAAGCGATAAGCCCCGTCCTTCCACGGGGCTTACGCTCTACGTGGAGACGGGGCGATTAGATGAGCTGGGGCGGCACGCCGCTGTTAGCCCATCGATTTGTGGCCTCAAAAAGGCCAGTTCGAGCTTTTTCTTCGGCGTGTGTGGTCCGAAAGAGGAGGCCTCCCATCTCTCGCAGTGTCCGCCGCCAGTGCATGATAAGGCCTTCAGCGATCACGAGCGGGATGTTGTGGTTGAACGTGGATCCGCTGTCAACGAAAGTTCCGTTGTCAGATTCCCACTGCTCAACTTGAGGCGGCAAGATCTCACGTGTACGTTCAATCAGCTCTTCAAGCGAACCGAACAATTCAACATCCCTCCGCCCAATCACGAGAACCCAGTCGTGCTTTCGCGTCACCAGAACCTCCGCCAGCGTCACATCGGTCGACCAGTCGCTCGCGTTGTGTCGCTTGCGAGGATCGAGCTTGTGATAAATCCGCTCGCTGAACCGTGCCAGAATCAGCACTTGCTGGAACCGCTTGGGATCCTCGAGGGCTTCGGGCAAGAAGAACAAGTTCTCCTGTTCTGCCGACGCCATCACCTGATCGAGCGAGACATAGCCCCTCATGTAATCCATGAGGGGGACCGCCATGTCGTACGCGTTTCTTAAGGCGGTGATATCCTCACCACTCTCTTTGATACGCTCGTACATTGCTCGTGTTCGAGCAGCATACTGCGAACCAGTTTCTTCTTGACGTTGACGTGCGGTGAGCGCAGCCATAGTCATACCTTTCGTAAGATGTACATCCTCAGGGCGTACCCATCTTGGAAGTGGCGGCGGATTGCCGACAGGATAATTATGTCTGATTACCAGTTTGTTGCAAGCATAAGAGGTGAGTGTCAGACTCCCATCAGTACCCAATCAAAAACGACCTCCTTTTACAGAGGTCGTTTCGACATAATTTTGGTACACCTGGCAGGATTTGAACCTACGACCTCTGCCTCCGCAAGGCAGCGCTCTATCCAGCTGAGCTACAGGTGCATACATATAACCCGTTGTCTTAAGAACAACGAGCTATATCATTGTAACTAGAAAGGACTTTCGTTACTTTCGCGACGAACAAAGGATATTGTACCACAGTGAACGTCCCGTGGCCACTGTTCTAGGGATCTAAAGGCGTAGTTTACGGACGACGATATCAATTAGGTCAAGTTTTAGATCTTCCATTGGCAGCTGTCGTCCAAGGATATCAACGATCTGTTCACCCGCATCTTCGGGGAAAAATACCGAAACACCGGGCGAGAAACGCTTTACAGGAATGAGCATAATTGAGTGGTGATCACCATCTTTGATAACACCGAAAGCCTTAAATTCCTCGAATAGGTACAGGCGCTGGTCAACATGCAGTCCGTGCTCACTACTAAGGCTATAAGTAAGCATGCGTGGGGGACGACGAGTATAAATAATGACTGCTATCGCCATAACGATAACGAGCGCAGAGAATGTCCACGATTGAAGCACGAACACATCGATAGCGATCAGTCCTAGTACGACTACGGCGAAAATAACAAACCAAAGGGGGGATTTGTCGATATGGACGTATTCTTGAGCAGTCCATGTTACGACACTATCGTCAGTTTGGCTGTCTTCCGAGATATTGGTAACACCTGAATATTGAGATTCATCCTCGTCTGGATTCTCCCAGTAATTTTTGGTCTCATCTTCTGGCTTCATTGTATGTTCAGTATAGCATGAGCAAGAAAAAAGCCCTGATACAGCAGGACTTTCTTCACTTGGCGGAGGAGGAGAGATTCGAACTCTCGCTCCAGGTTTCCCCAGACTAATGATTTAGCAAACCATCCCCTTCAGCCACTTGGGTACTCCTCCGGGTTTAACTAGATTGCGTCTTCGTGTAACTACACGGGTTACTAGGAAACCTCGGGGATGGTTACACCATCAGATAATTTCCGTTTCACGTAGCAGCCACTCAGGTACGCATCTCTATATGCCGCAGCTTTTTTACAAGCTGTACGACTTGAACGATTGTAGCATAAAACAGATGTGGCGACTAGATTTTCCAGAGACAATTTGCTATAATTAGTACATAATTATCTAATAGTGTAAAAGGGGAAGCAGCATGAACGTTTTGAAAACGACCATACCTATTGTCATCGCAACACTGCTTGTCTTTGGACTTGCGTTCTTAATGCCACAGAGCGCCTTTGCGGCAGCGCCTATTATTGACGGTGCAAATGCTGCACGGGGAAGTGGACAACCCGCTGATCTGTTCGGTGATGTTGGCATTGTTACAACAATTACTAACATCCTCCTCTTTATTGTCGGAGCGCTAAGTGTAATCATGCTGATTTTCGGTGGACTCCGCTACGTCATTTCGGCCGGTAACTCAACTGCCGTCACGGCTGCCAAGAACACTATTCTTTACGCAATCGTTGGACTGGTCATAGCATTCCTTGCGTATGCCGCCGTAAACTTTGTCCTTGGTGTGTTTGTCCCCGGCTCAGGCATGGGCAGTGGCTTCACCAACGTCTAATAACGCCCGTTAAAGTCCCTTTAGCTCGTTCGAGTACGCTTCAAGCTTTGCAGACAGAATCGAAGACTGGATCAACTGATTCAGACTTAAAGAGAATACGATCGCACCAATAACGAATCCAGCGAGTACAATCGTGCTTATTTTTGACGCACCGCGAAGGGCAAACGCCGCAACACCCACGCTGGCGAGTCCGATAATGAGCGGGATAATGATAATCAGGTATGATGCGGTATTTGCAAAGAGGACAGGGAGCAGGATAAGACCGACGACACCTAGTGCAAGACTGATCAGACCAAATAAGGGCAGACCACCCTTAGCAGACTGCGCTGGTGATGTATAGCCGGCTGGCGACGCAGAAGGCGTCGTAATGGGTGCAGGGGCAGGCACGGGCGCTACTGGTTGTGGCTGGTATTGTGGCTGTGGAGCTGGTTGTGGCTGCACAAAAGGCTGGGGCTGAACCTGGGGTTGCGGTTGAGGTTGCTGCGGTACGGGTTGCTGTGTAGGGTCGTTAGGGTACATCATTATTCCTTTTATGCTTATATACCTCTATAGTACCTGCTTACGCGGCATAACGATACAAATAAGCGTCTAAAAACTAAAGGAATTAAAAAACAGTCCCGAAAGACTGTCGTTTAATTGGCGGAGAGGGCGAGATTCGAACTCGCGGTAAGTCTCCCTACGCTTGTTTTCAAGACAAGTACCATCAACCACTCGGTCACCTCTCCAGGCAACTTGCCCCATTTTAACAGATGTCAGTCAATCAGTCGAGCGGTTGACGCGCAATTGCTGCTACCCAGATAGTAACCGCACCTGCTTCTCGTAGTCGCAGGGTGGCTTCAAGAAGTGTGGCCCCGGTTGTGACGATGTCGTCCAGCACGATATACGTACACGTAGGATCAAGTCTTTCTGTGACCTGATAGGCCGATTTTGCTTGGGCGAGTCGCTCGATGCGCGTTGCGTGGTGTTGTACTGATACCCCGTTTCGCACAAGAAGCCGCTTCATGGGCCGTTTTACGCGTCGCGCCAGCTCCTTTGCAACAAGTGCCATGTGATCATACCCACGCTCCCTAATGTGCACGGGTATCGTTGGGATAGGCACAAATATTACGTTGCGACCAAGGACGGGGAGTCGCGCCTGCAGCAGTTCTGCCAGTGGTTCGTAAGACTCTTTAATGTTCCGAAACTTAAATCCACCAATTAATCGCTGTAGTGCACCGCTTCTTTCACCGACAATGAAAGCTTGCTGAAATGCAACTTTATGGTCATAACAGACGCCAATTTCCGCAAGTTTTCCGCATACGATGCAGCACGAAAAAGGCTCCGAAATGATGTTGTATTTACAATTGTCACAAAAAGTAGCCCCGATAACTCCACATCCAGAACAGAGGTGTGGAGCCACAAATGAGAGCAGTGTGTCAACTATTGTGTTTTTTACGTTTAGCATGGGTAACCGGTTGCTTATAATGCATATGCCATTTATAATACGAGGGACTATTTGTCAAATGAGCCTAGAGAAAGTGGAGGATATCATGGCCCGCAAACAAAACGAAGACCTATTAATTGAAGATGAACTTGCCGCAGCTTTTTTGAGCGACGACGATCTTTCATCAAATGACGCACCAGCGCCAGCCGCAACTGACGATGCATGGGACGACAGCGAAGAAGAATTTCCTGGCCAACTTGCAGTCGACGTTTACGAAACAGATGAAAAACTAGTTGTAAAAGCCCGCACAGCAGGTGTAAACAAAGAAGAACTCGATGTCAGCATCAGCGACGGCATCTTGACGATCAGTGGTACACTGAACAGCGGTGACGACAGCGATGCACTACAGTGGCACATTCAAGAATGTTACTGGGGGGAGTTCAGCCGAACACTCGCACTGCCTGTGAGCGTGAAAGAAGACGAAGTAGAAGCAGTCCTAAAAGACGGCGTCCTCACAGTTACTTTCAGCAAGATCAAGCAAGAACAAGCAAAGAAGATCCAAGTTCAATAATCTTCATGCAATTAATAAAATAAGCTCCTTCCTGGAGCTTATTTTATTTGTCTAATATTAGGTTTATATTAACCAAAAAGAAAACCCCGATAGCTCGGGGTTTTAATTCTATAATGAGGATCTATTAAACTAAGGGGTTGTGACCGCTGAGTTAGGAATAAGTGAACCAAGTACAAAGTTGACGATTGCGAAGGCTAGGATAGCGATAACAAGACCAACGATTGCATACAAGATAGTATTCTTGGCTGCTGTGACACTTCCGCTATCACCGGCAGAGATTGTGTAACGAATACCTCCGTAGATCAACATGATGACTGAAATTGCACCGATGATAAACAAAAGGATGTTTACGATAGTATTGAAGATTGAACCGTTTCCGAATAGGGTAACTGGAACGTTGTTTCCTGGGTTAGCTGCACCAACACCACCAGCTGCACCGTCACTTACAGCTGCGTATGCGCTGGTTGGGACAAATAGCGCAACAAATGCAAGCGCTGTAGGAGCTGCCAGAGTTGCGATGACTTTTTTTGTTATTTTCATATGATAAATTCCTTTCTTATAGAATCTCTTGTTAATGTTATAGCAGATTGTACGGTGTTTGTTAAGGGGGTAGACAACTTATATAAGCGTATCCGTGACAAATGTTACGATTGCATACGCAAGGATAGAAACAACGAGTCCCACCACGGCGTACATCACCGTATGCTTGGCCTTGGTCACTTTACCGGCGTCGCCCGCCGATATGACATACAGTAATCCACCGGCGATAATCATTACGACAGAGATCGCACCAGAGATGAACAGTAAGATATTAATAATTTTACGTATGAATGATGTTGGGCTCTGATTTTTATTGTCACACACAGATGAATCAGTCACACCCTTACACTGTTCATCAAGCACGCTGGCCGCATTCGCAGTCACGGGTACAAACAGGCCGATGCCTACCATCAATGCAAAAACCATCAGTAGTTGTTTGATTTTTTGAATCACTTTAGAAGCTCCCCAGAATAAATGTTGTCACGGCGTACGCAATGATAACAACCACTAGTCCAACAACGGCGTACAAAATCTGATTCTTTGCTTTTGTAATACCAGCGGGGTTACCTGCAGAGGTGCTGTAAAGGATGCCACCCAGGACAATAACAATGACCGCGACAATCGCCAACAAGAAATAGGTAAGGTTCAATCCGTTACGAAGTACTTCGTCGGCTTCAAGCGTAGGGATATTTACTTGACTCTTGCCGGTACCGGTTTCGAGTAGATCTGCGAGGTAGAAAAATGTCTTGTTCATAGTGTTACTTTAACAGCTCAAATATTAAGTTAATGATTGCGATCGAGCTGGTTGCGATAATCAAGCCGATAACAGCATTTAGGATCGTCTTGCGTGCTTTCTCGATCTGGGCAGGGTTACTACCACCGGTTAAGAATTGGAAGCCTCCGTACACAATAAAGAAGAAGGCGATATAGCCGACAATCTGTAGCCCGATCTCGATGACGTTCAGCGCAATACGCCAGATAAAGGCGTTAAGCGTGAGCTTATTTTTCGCACCATCAGGTGTATCACCGGGTCCCGCTATTCCACACTTGTCCAGCTTAGGTCCTTCGAACTTTGAAAGCCCCTTAAACCAAGGTGAAATTGTTAGAATCTTCTTTTCACAGACCTTTGCGGCAGAATCTTTCGCAAAGGTCTCGTGTGGTGCAGCGACCACAAAGGCGGGTGCGACAACGAACGCAGCAAACGCGAGCATGACCAGTAGGCGAGGGATGATTTTTTTCATTAGCTGAATAACCCTCCAGGAATCAAGAAGTTAAGTAGTGAGAACATAATGGCGTAGGCGATAACACCGATAACGATATTCGTTATCATGCCCATGGCCTTCTTTACTTGCTCGGGACTGCCACCTGCGGAAGTATAGAGGATTGAAGCGTACACAACACCACCAAGCGCAACCACCGCAACACCCGCACTGAGAATATTAATAGCAAGTAGCAGAATACCCCAGGCACCCGTGTCCTCAATTTCGCCACTGGCATCCCTTTCGTCACACGCAATAATCGCAGTCTGAGCTTTACCACATTGTGCGGCCGAAACGCTCACCGGTGCGGTGACGACAAAACCGGCGACAAATAGCATCGCGCCGAGTACTAAGGTTTTTACTGTTTGTTTTATCTTCATACTCTCTATAAATTACGACTTTCCTTGATTTTTTGCAAGTTTGAATACATAAGCTATTTACTTTTTGGTGTTTATGTGATATATTAATCCTAACAAAGTACGATACGTACTGATGTTGCAACAACAGCCCAAGTCGATACACATATAATGTCGCCAAGCGCGAAAGGAACACACTAACGTGTCAGAAAATATTAGCAACAAATTCAACCTAAGTCCTCGAATCCAAACTGTGGACGTTCTTGATACGCGCACTACAACCGGAGGCGCACCTTCACCCGAAGCACCAAAGCCTAAAAAGAATCGCAATAAAATAGTTGCAGCTGCGGCAGCTGTTGCTCTTGTTGCGGGTGGCGCTGCGGCTGTTGCCGCACTAAACAGTGGCGAAAAAGCCCCTGCAGCTCCACAAACAAGCGAACCTATTCCACCCGTTGACACTGTCGACCCCGGTGAAGTCGAACCTCCTGTTGAGCAACCTACTGGACCTTGGTACGAAACAATGAATGTTGACCCATCAAGCAACGAAATTATCCTTAGTACTAATGACGTTACGCCCGAACAGCTTCCCGAAGCATTTACTAACACCATGACGGTATGGCTTAACTCTGGATACAGTGCTGACTTCGCGAATACTATGTTCGAATCTGATGATTTTGAGGCAGACGTCAATGAGCGCGCTGCAGACTACGATAAGCTGTTCAAGAAAAGTCTTATAGCAGAGGATTCAACTGGAGAAGTTAACGATTACTTTGACCGTACCGTATTAGCTCACCAAAACGATTTGTATTTCTCATCGTACACATCATTCCCTGATGATGTCGCAGAAGACGTAGAACCATACATGCGACAAATTGAAGTAGTAAGCGTAGAAGACCTTACGGTCGCAGAAGACGGTACCGTAGAGTTTACTGCAGAGACACAAGATAGCGATAACTCAGATCTAAACCGCGTCGGTGAAGACCTGAGTGGTGGCACGGCACTCAACACCGATGTTCAATCAGCTCACTACACATTTGTCGTCGAAGACGGAACATACAAACTCGCAGACTTTCGAACCTAGTTTAGATTAGTCGCTAAACCCTCCATTTCCTTTCAATTCATACATGCTTATGCTTCAATAGACATAGCATGATGATTCACTCATTCATCTCTAGGCGTAGGGAAATATTACCAAGAAAAAAGATAAGTATTAAACCACTTATCTTTCTTGGTTTTTTCGTCTTTTCTTTCCTTTCTTCAACATACTTAACCGCACAGCCTGCATCAGCTATAACAACAGCGGCCGAAAAGGCCGAAACCGATCCTATGTGGAGCATAAAGTCGATTGTGTACTACCGCGCTATCGCACACTGTCTTGTAAACTCACCAATGTCCGGAACATACGGGTTTCCACCACTTGCATATGGTGGACGAATAGACACTAAAGACGTCTCTAGTGGCGCATGGTTTATAGACAACGGTGTTCGTATGGCATCAGTGCCTATCGGTATGATCTTTAAAGCTGATTTTGACACCCTTGACGCCGGGGGTAGAATAGCCTGCCACGGTACCGATGGGAAAAAGCTGATTTCTGCAGCGCTAACTCACTGGGGTATCGACGCGGAAACACTCCTTTGTAACATAGGTATGGTTCGTGTAGACAACGGTGGTAAACAGAGTGTTCCAGATTGTTTGGCGGGGTCTACGCAATTAGAGCGTCCAAACAACGAAGGTGAGGATGGTTGGACCAAAGGCGCTGAAAGGCTCAAGAATTATATAGGACAATCCGTACACGGCCTGAGTGGTGGTGCAGAACCGGAACTGAAACCTTTCGAAAAGTATCTACTCTATAAAACAGTGCTTGCAAATAGCTGTATTCCAAAGATAACGAGCGCTCCATCTTCCACACCGACGAAGAGTGATAACCAATATGGGTACAATGACGTCAAGTGGGTGGATGTGACAAAAGAAAAAGTGTCCGACATGATTGTCACGGGATCATATGTAGGTACGTGGAAAAAAACCGATGACGTCACGAGTCGTCCTGGAGTGTATGCACAGTATAACGAGCAAAGGGCTAGTTGTGCAGCAACCGCAAAAGCAATGGGTGACTACGCCGACGACTACGCACGATGGGTGTTCCTCCATCCAGATTTAGCTAAAAGTGCTGACACACCCGTAACCGATAAAGCAGATAAGGGCACATCATGTGGCATTGAAGGTATCGGCTGGATCGTTTGTCCGGCTATGAGCTTCATGGGGAATATCTTGGATGGCGCATTTAATGGGCTGGCGGATAATTTTCTTGCAACCGATATCGCGCTATTTAAAACAGATTCTGGTACATATGATGCATGGAGTACCTTTAGGAACTTCGCCAATGTCGCGTTCGTTATTGCATTCTTGATTATTATCTTTTCGCAGCTGACGAGTGTTGGTGTATCTAACTATGGTGTGAAGAAATTATTACCGCGTATTATCATCGCGGCAATCTTAGTGAATGCTTCGTACTTTATCTGCCAGATAGCAGTCGACCTTAGTAATATCCTGGGCTACTCATTAAAGGGTGTGTTCGACGGCATCATAGATGACAACTACGGTAAAGATGGACTATTGGGTGTCGCTGGGCCAAATGATGATGCAAGCGGCAATGGTGGGGGTGTGACGGTGATCGTATTGTCCGTTATTGCCACGGTTGGACTAGTGAGCTACTTTGCACTTGGAACACTCGTGCCGGTGCTGCTGGGTGCCGTTGTTGCAGTACTGATGATCGTACTCCTACTCATTGCACGAAAAGCAGCCATCGTCCTGCTGATCGTACTTTCGCCGCTGGCCTTCGTCGCATTTTTACTTCCGAATACTGAATCGCTATTCAAGAAGTGGCGCAAGGCGTTCATGGGGTTATTATTATTGTTCCCAATTGTTGCGGTCGTATTTGGTATGTCGAGTCTTGCATCTGAAATTCTACTCCACACCGGCGGTGCAGATGCGAACTCGAAAGACGAAGCGGCTGTTATATTAAAGATTATTGCACTTGGTGTATCCGCACTGCCATTCTTTGTCGTTCCAGCACTACTGAAGTCGTCCATGGACGGCATTGGAAACGTTGGTTCAAAACTGAACAACTTCGCATCCAAGACAGGCAGTAGCTTCGGAAAAGCCGGTGGGAAAGCGTTTGATAATTCGCGTGTTGGGAAACATGAACAATACCGCGCGGCCGAACGCGCGAAACGTAATGCGCTTATCCAAGCAGGTGCATTTGATAAAGAATACAAGCCATGGGACCCACGAAAAATCCGCAACGCTGCAAACGCAGTAAATAGAGGCATAAATAAAAGGAGTGGCACATTTGGTAACCGTATCGCAGCGGGCGGTGTACAACTTGCGGCCGATTCAAACAAAAAAGATATTGGCACAGCAAAAACCTTACTAAGCTCACGCGTTGCAGCGGGTGAAACGACTGCCAAAGACGAGATGGAATCAGCGTTACTTGCAAACGATGATATTCGCGCAAGGGCAGCCGCTGACTACATGGAGGAACAGGGATCTAGTGGTGTTGATGACATGCGATCAGCTTTCAGTGATGTCAACGGCGACAAGAGGGTTAAATCACGAACCATACAGTCTCTTCGTCAACACCTGACTAATGAACATGGTCTGACACTGAAAAATAAAGCATCTGATATCCTGTCATGGGCCGGTGACAATGGCGGCGAAGAAAATTTCGATGTTTCTAAGTACACCGGTAAGGCCAAGACATGGGCGAAGTCAGCAGGAGTTCTTGCAACACAAACAGGGGCTTCTTTGGAAGCTGCTGTACGGGAAGGCAATATCGATCCGTCACTTGCAGCCAAAATGATCAGCGATGATCGTATTACCGAACGTATGGATTCTCGACAGATAGAGGCATTAAGAGCGGCATCAAAGCAGGACCAGGTGACCTATAATGCGAAAATGACGACAGTTCCAAATAAACCAGAGGGCTACGTCGCACCAGCAGCACCGGTCGTAGTACAACCTTCACCTAGTTCAGTACCTGTGCAGCAAGTACCTGCAAGCTCTACTGGAGGGGCAATTGATAGTCCAGTCTCAATTCCTACATCTATCTTTACTGCGCCAACCGCACAGCAAACATCAGAACCAACACAAACTAATACGCCTATTAGCCAAATGCCAACGTGGACAGAAGCAGCGCAACCGCCAAGCGGCGGAACACCAGCACCAGCGCCTAGTTCAGGTAGCACACAACAATCACCATGGGCTCCACCGTCAAGTGCCGAGCCATCGCCGCAAGCTTCACCAGCCCCATCCCCAGATTCCTCGAATCCATTCGTTGTCAGTAGTGGGGGAACCGTCACTGGCGGCAGCAGCACTGCAGCTCCTAACAGCGCACGTGCACGCATCGAGGCTGCTATGGCAGAAGCTAACGAAGGCTCGAGCGGCAGCAGTGTCTTTACAGTTGATTCATCTAACACTGTCACGAAACCAGGCCAACCGATTACGCGTCAAGCACCCCCTGAGGCGCCATCAGCGCCCGCGCAGCCACCCAATAGTCTTCCAAAAACAGATGGGACCGGCTTCCAGTCACCAAGTAGTGCACCAGACCCAGACCAATATAGGGATGGTATGAATCGGTAGGCTAACTACTGATATACTATATCTACAATGGCAACATATAAAGTTCCCCAAGACGTCGAGGCGGATGACAAGTTAATCGGACCGTTTAGTTTCCGACAGTTCATCTATTTGATTATCGTTGCGCTGGCGGGTGCGGGGGCGTGGGGACTGTCTAATATATTTGTTGGCCTGGCGATTATTCCGCTGCCTATTATCTTGTTGTTTGGTGCACTGGCGTTACCACTGCGCAAAGATCAACCGATGGAAATTTATCTAGCGGCGATTATTTCGTTCTATCTAAAGCCGCACAAACGACTTTGGGATCCAGACGGTGTTGAGACACTGATCGAAATCACTGCACCAAAAGTCGTTGAAGTGCAGCGTTCTAAAAATATTACCCAAGCTGATGCCGAACAGCGCTTTAGCTATTTAGCAGATATTGTTGACTCACAAGGTTGGGCAATTCGCGGTGTAGGGGTACAAGCACCGAATATGACACTAAACAACGATATTATCGTTGAAGCACAAAGCGCTGAGGACGTCTTGGACGACAACAACATGGTTGCACAGTCATTCAACGTAATGATGAGCAAAGAGGCCGACAAGATACGCGAAGATGCGATTCAGCGTATGCATGCGCCAACCGTAGCAGAGCCTGCTGTGGCAGTACCAACTATGTACGCGCAAACACCCACACCAATCACAGCCGATCCAGTAGCGCCTATGTACAACCCGTATCCGACGAACATTCAACAGACTGTCATTCAACCCCTTGGTGATCCGGCACATCAGACGACACCCGCACCTATAATTCCGCCTGTTGAAACGCCGCTTGCTACTAGCGATAAACCCCCTTCAGCTGATATAATGAACCTTGCAAATAATTCTGATTTATCAATCGAGACAATTGCCCACGAAGCACATCGAATTCACGAAAAAGAAAACGATATGTCCGAGGAAGTGGTGATTTCGTTACGGTAATCAGGTCTAACCAGGGTTCTGGAGTGGGAAAGAGGACGAGCGCTATATGCCGCCGAATAATCCGTTTATAAATCAACCAACTCCTGATGGAGCAGCTATTCCTATTCCTATTCCTGCACCTGCGCCGCCAGCGATGCCGGTGATTCCTCAAATGCCGCCACAGGCTCAACCCATCATGCAGCAACCCGTGCAACAGCCTTATCAGCAGCCTGTTCAACAGCCCATTCAACAACCTCAGCCCGCGCCAGTTGCACAACAAGCCGCTAATCTTGGCTCTGGTGCTGCACAACCAACCAAACAAGCTCCAAAGAACCCTAACTCAACACAAAGCACACTTCAGTTATCTGAAGTCCGCGACAATATGGTAGTAATGATCGATGGATCAATGCGCGCTGTGATCGCGTGTAAATCAATTAACTTCGATTTAATGAGTGATCGCGAACGTGAAGGCGTTGAGTACAGTTACCAAAACTTCCTTAACTCATTAAACTTCCCGGTTCAAATTTTGATTCGTTCACAGCGCGTTGATATTGGGCCATACCTTGATAAGCTAATTTTGACACGTCGAACACAAGACAACATGCTGCTCGGCGTACTCATGGACGACTACATTAATTACATCGATACGCTGTCACAAGAAGCGAACATTATGGAGAAGACCTTCTATATTGTTGTTCCATACTTTCCAAAGGGTGACGCCGCGAACCTTGTTGAGCAGGGGAAGGGCTTCTTTGGAAAGCTATTTGCCCGCCCAACCAATACCATCACTCGTATTGATACTGCCAGCTATGAGAAAGCGAAGAGCGAGATTAAGAACCGTGTCGATAACGTCATCGCTGGTATGTTCCAGATCGGTGTACAGAGTGCGCAACTGAACACAAAGTCGCTGGGTGAGCTATATTACAGCTTTTATAACCCCGATATTGCCGTGCGCCAACCACTGGGTGATTTTGAAAATTCAACCGGTATATATACAAAGAGGGGTGGTCCCGAGACCACTCAAAACCCAGGAGTGCAACAATAATGGCTAAAAAGAACACCGCCGTCGACGTCGCCGCCCAACAGCGCGCGCAAGAACAAACAGAGGTCGAACAAGCCTTTCTAAAGGGTGTCACGACACTTCGTGATTTGATTGCGCCTAGCAGTATTGAGATCCACGCATCATATTTTCGCCTTGGCACAAAGTACGGCCGCACCCTGTATATCTACGGCTATCCTCGCCAAATCTACACCGGCTGGTTAAGTTCACTCATTAACATCGACGAAGTACTAGATGTCAGCATGTACATTTATCCAGTCGATAGCCAAGTGATCCTCAACAACTTGCGCAAAAAAGTGACGCAGCTGGAAGCAAGTACCTCAATTAACAATGAAAAAGGCAAGACACGTGACCCGGGCCTTGAAGCCGCTATCAACGATGCCGAAGAACTGCGTGACCAAATTCAGCTTGGCGCTGAGCGCTTCTTCCGCTTTGGTCTGTACGTCACACTGTACGCCGACAGCCTCGACGAACTAAGCTTTGTACAAAATAAAATTGAAACACTATTTGGTCAGCAGCTCGTCTTTAGTAAGGTTGCGTCATCGCAACAAGAACAGGGCCTAAATAGCACAATCCCACAAATGTCTGACCAACTACAGATTCGTCGCAACATGAACACAGGTGCGATTAGTACCAGCTTCCCATTCACGAGTGCCGACCTGACCGACAACACTGGTATTTTGTATGGCATCAACATGCACAACAACGGACTCGTCATTTTCGACCGTTACAAACTAGAGAACGCCAATATGGTGGTCTTCGCGAAGTCTGGTGCAGGTAAGTCGTTCACCGTGAAGCTCGAAGCGCTCCGTAGCATGATGCTCGGTACCGAAGTTATTATCATTGACCCAGAGAACGAGTATCAAAAACTTGCCGAAGCGGTAGGGGGCAGTTATGTTCGCCTAAGCCTCAACTCAAACACTCGTATTAATCCGTTCGATTTGCCTCGTGTGATTGATAGCGATGAAGCCGAAGATGCACTTCGCGCAAACCTGGTTACACTGCATGGTCTGTTCCGCCTGATGCTTGGTGGTACACAGGTTGCCGCAAACGGCACAACGATGGCGGCACTGAACCCAGTCGAAGAAGCCGACCTAGATCAGGCGCTTATAGATACCTATGCACGCGTTGGTATTACCAGCGATCCTTTGACACATCGTTCACCACCGCCAACTATCTCTGACTTATACGACACACTGCTACACATGGGCGGCACAGGGCCACAACTTGCGCAGCGCCTGCGTAAATACACAACCGGGACATTTGCTGGTATCTTTAGCCAACAGTCGAACATCGACATCAACAACCCAATGGTTGTATTTAACATCCGCGACCTCGAAGATGAACTCCGCCCAGTTGCGATGTACATTGTACTGAGTCACATTTGGAACATTACACGCACGATACAGAAAAAGCGTATGTTGATCGTTGATGAAGCGTGGCAACTGATGAAATACGATGATTCAGCCAACTTCCTGTTTAGTCTAGCTAAACGTGCACGTAAATATGCCCTTGGGTTAACAACTATCACCCAAGACGTCGAAGACTTCATGGGGAGCAAGATGGGGCGCGCAATCGTTGCCAACAGCTCAATGCAGTTGCTACTGAAGCAATCTTCGAGTGCCGTCGACGTGCTATCTGATGTCTTTAAGCTGACAGAAGAAGAGAAGAAACGCCTCGCAAACTTCCCAATTGGACAAGGTCTTTTCTTCGCAGGACAAAGTCACGTTCATATCAATATTCAGGCCAGTGAAACTGAAAAACAACTGATCACAACTAACCCCCAAGTAAACCCACAGCAACAAAATGGGCCGAATTAAAACCTCGGTGGATAGAGTATACTAGTAGGTAATAATGGCGTCTCCTAATTCAACATTGCCGAACGACGAAAAAGAAGCACAGGACAGTGCTTATAATCCTGGCGAACACGCAAATCGGGAACGCATGGCCGGTAATCACGACTCGTTACCTGGATACGATCGTTCCGCTGATGGCCTTGACGACCACCCGATTTCAAAAGGCAAAGCTGACGGTAAAGATCCGCAAGATTCAGCGGACGCTATTCGCGATGCTGAAGATAAAGGCGGCTGGGATAACAAAACCTCGTCATACGGCGGGAATAGGTCTAAAGGTGGTCGAATATTTAGCGTGGCAAACCTCAAAGCTATTGGGAAAAAGCGCGGCATTACCGGTATTATTTTAACCGTACTTTTGGGTGGTGGAGCGGCTGGGTCACTCCTTTTTACACCCGGTATCGTGCTTGTTCAAATGCGCGAGGCGCTAACTGATCGTTTCAACACACAGTTCGCGAGTATGGATTCGCGCACAACGCGATTATTGAATACAAAAATAGAAGGGACCACTAAGGGTGTCTGTGGTAGTAAAATTACCATCAAGTGTAAATACAGTACGATATCGCAAAAGCAGGTGATTCGACTAAAGAATGCGGGTATCGAAGTCGAGGGTACAAAATTTGGGAGTAGGACAAAACCAACTACGTATACATTCAACGGTGGCGAACCGATGTCTGCAAAAGACTTTAATAAACGAATCTCGTCAGACCTAGACCTCCGTCTTGCGATGAAGCGCGCCTACAATCCAAAGTTTGCCGGTTTCTCGGACAATATTTGGAAAACTACTGCCAATGATCTGAAATTATCCAAACAGCGAGCACTCGTTGACGGTGATGCCGAAACAAAAGAAAAGGCGATGAATGATAAGGTTAAAAACGGCAAAGAGTTTGACCTTAATAGCGACGGTGTTATATGTGACGAGAACGATAAGTGCTCGAAAGACGGTACTGAACTAACCGAAGAGCAAAGCAGGGCACGGCGTGCCGCAATTACAGCCGCTAGTGAAATTAGTGATGAGGTAGAGAATACCGCAACACAAGCCATCGAAACAACAGGAAAGACCGCAGTAAATGGTGTCGCGAACTTTTTCAAAATAACCGGTGCTGCCGATGCAGCCTGCCAAGCGTATACAGCAGTACGCAGTCTTGGCTATGCGGCAAAAACCGTGCGCGCCGTACAGCTTGCGCGCTATGCAATGATATTTATAAATACAGCTGATCAAATTAAAGCAGGTACTGCAAAGGCCGAAGATGTTGCGTATCTTGGTACTATCATGACAACCCTGGCATACGATGCAGCGGCGGGTGCACAACGAAAAGCCGCTATGGATTCCGCCGGAATGAAATACACAATGTATGGTGAGGTCGGTGGATTCAAAAGCACGGCTGGTTCATACGCCTCACAGTTTATGGCGGGTGGGGGACTAACCGGTGACCTAATTGCGGTAACATCGTACATCGATGCGGTCCTAGGAAAAGCACCTCGTGAAGTATGTAGGGGACTTTCCAACGGTTGGGTACAGTTAGGAAGCACAGCTGGTGGTATCGCACTGATGTTAATCCCTGGTGTAAACGTTGCCTTTGGTGCATTAGACGTTATTAAAGGAATTGCCAGTGTTTCTATTAGTGTTGGTATCGCGATTTTACCGAGTCTATTAAAAGATACCGTTGCAGGAAATGTCACTAAGGGTGCTATAGGTGAAGATGCGGGCAATGCAGTGACATCTGGTTTTGGTGTTATCGCTAGTAATGTTGCCCAGGACGGCGGAAACGGACCCGTATCGGTAGATGAAGCCGTGGCATACACTACACTACAAAACGAAACTATCGCTCGCTACGCAGCGGATGAGCGCGAAACCTTGAGCCCGCTTGATCCTACGAGTCCAAATACATTTATCGGCAGCATCGTCAGTAAGTTCCTTCCAGTTATAGCAAATCAAGCAAGTCTCGGTACTTCACTTTCTACACTTGGATCGATTTTCTCTATATCAGCTTCGTCAATTATTCCGACTTCTTCCGCACTGACAGTCGCGCAGCAACGCGAAGCCTATAGTATCTGTAGCGATCCAGATTACAAAGAGATGGAGATTGCGACCGATCCGTTCTGTAACGTTGTATACGCAATTCCAACGCAGTTTCTTTCACGAGACAACATAGCTGTTGCAGATTCACTAGCTGGGCAATACGACGAGGAAACAGGCGCACCTGTCGAAGGTTCGACGTACGCCGATTACGTAAAGAACTGCATCAACCGCAAAGATCCTGTCGGAAGTGGCGGTGAAGATGATCAAGGCAATACAGGTGAAATGTGTAAGGTAAAAAGCGACAACGTTAATAATTATCTCTTCTATATCGACCAGCGAATCGAAAACGGTATGGAGGGGTATGACGATGGCAATGAACCTGTCGCATCTACTACAACCGATACTACTTTCGATGAAGAGGTAGCTATCTCTCCTACCGCTTTATCAGTACCTGAGCCGTCTAACGTTGCGACCTATGGTGTGTTTGCACCTGAAAAAGCTACATCGCTATCCTCGCAGCTATATGTTACTGAAACAGCACTATCTGCGGCCTTTCCGTTTGCGACAATCACGCGAAGGTATGCAGCATGAAACATAGGAAAGTAATTTCTCGACTTCTACTGGCCGTACTGTTTTTAGGTGCACACATCATTTCTGTCACGAACGTCTCGGCGGTATCAAAGTACGACGAACGTATGTATTCGGCGAATGACATCCTGTTCTTCGACGATCGTCTGCCTGTCTGTTCAGTTGATGACGCGTCGGTAGCAAAACTATCAGGTAAAGATAACCGCGAAAAGATATGGAACTACCTAAAAATAAAGGGACTTACGTCAGAGCAAGCGGCTGGTGTGCTAGGTAATATCCAGTCAGAATCTGGTGGTACTTTTAGTCCAACTGTGTTCGAGCGTGGCTACGAAGAGAAATTTGATTTAGCCGGCTACGGCATTGTTCAGTGGACAAATTCACCAAGGGGCGAAGTAGGAAAAACCCACGAGGGCCGTCGTCAAAATGTCGTGAACTTCATGACCGTGCAAGCCCAAACCGAAATGAATGAGTATTACAAAAAAGAGTACGGGCTTATTAAGTCAGCAACAGGTGCAGATGAAGGGTTTATCGCAAAAAATGCCACTACGGGTGAGTTAATGCCGGTTGAGGCAAACGACAAACTCTTATTGGCGCAGCTCGAGTTCTTATATAGCGAAACTATTGTCAGAAACCTGCATGGACCTGCGGTCGAGCGGGGATACGGTACATCGAGTGATAACGAATGGGAAGTGCTAAAAAAACAAAAGAGCATTAAAGATGCGACAATTGTGTGGCTCGCAAGCTTTGAAATCCCAGCTGACATCGACGGTACCGCTGTTGCACGTGTTAAAAATGCAGAAGCTATTTATGAAATGTATTCGAAAACCGATGGTGGATCTGGTTCAATATGTGACTCTAAAACCGACGGCGCTACTTCAAATAAGCAAGCGCTGGCAAAGTCGATTCTCGATACGAAGAATGTCAGTTATTGGCCAACCAGTGGGCCGGATCTTGATGGATCAAAGAACCTTATTAAAGATGTCGCTAGTGGTAAGAACGACGGCAATAAGTGGCCGTGTGGCGTTAACGCGAATATATTGAAGATTATTTTGAGCCTCGCGGAGCATCACAAGGTGACAATTAACAGTATGAATAACGGCTGTGCTGGCATGACGGTCACAGGGCCGCTCAGTCCACACGTAGCAGGGAACGGAAGTGCGGTTGACTTCGGCCCGATCGACGGCGGCAGTCCGTATTCCAAAGCGGGTGCGAATACTATCATCAAAGCCGCGGGCGACTTGTTAGTACGTGGTTCACGTGTCGGACAATCAAACTGTCCAGCTATTGCGAGCCTCGACCTACCAAAGGGCGTGACGCGTTTCACAGATAACTGTTCACACCTTCACGTTGACGTTCCACCTTCAGTTGATCCATCACTCGAATGTAAATCAGGGATATTAAGCTGTCCTAAGTCACAAAGGGTATAAACATGAATGATTTCATCGCGCAGCACAGAAAACTCGTCGTCGTTATAGCACTCCTTATTGTTGGTGGGCTGATTGCGCTTGTCATCTACACCGGTAGACCGCAAACGGATACAGTTACACCGCAAGACACAGGCTTGGATGGTGGGAACGAGAGTACACCACTTCCAATTACTTCACCGCTTTACACGGTTAATTATGCGACTAAAGAAGACGGCTCTACAGACACGTCTTTGATAGAAATTGACGCGCCGTTTGGGTACCGTAATGCTGCTGTCGATGCACTCTATGACGTTAATATAAACCCGGCCGAGGTGCGTATACAATTTAACAAGTATGAAAGTCCTTTTAAAGCTTATGAACAATAAACAACGAAACACACTCATTATTGGCGGCGTCCTTGTTGTCTTGCTGGTTGCGGGATTATTAGTGGGCCGTTGGGTCTTATCGTTCCATACCGTCACGTTTACAAACGCGAACACAATCAGCGCCGTTCTGACCAACGATACAGACGATGAAAATCAAAAAACGGTGCAAACAATTACTGGTGCGACTGAAGTACAGCTACAAGACGGAACCTACTGTCTACTGCCAACAGATAAGAAATACAGTCAGTCACTTGATTGCTTTGACGTAAAGGGCGCCGACCTGACACACACCATTGATTTTGATTATTCTAAAGATACGCTTGCTGAACTTTTATCACCACAACAAACAACGCTCAACACTATGATAAGCGCTACCTACAAACCACTCAGTGATCAATACGTATTAAAGGATGGTGAATTATTCGCAAAAGGCGAGTGGTATGCCGCTACACTCACAACAAAAGTAGCCGCTGCTGATCAAGGGGATGTTTACCGGGTTATCCTGCACAAAGAAGCGGACGAGTGGAAAATAGCCGCGTATCCACAGATTGTTATCTCAAAACAGGCATTTCCAAATATACCTGTCGATATTATTGAACAAGCAAATCGTTTAGTCGGCACTTACTAAGTCAGTACAACGTGGTGATAGGTATCACTATCGGATAGTACGTGTGTACTTGTCATAACAATCTGATGTTCACGTGTGCGGTCACTGAGTGCCTTTTGCCGCGCCAGGTCGAGTTCCGAAAAGACATCATCCAGCAGAATAAGTGGCTTTAAACCTGAAAGTTGCTCGATAATATCTACTTCAAGAAATTTAAGTGCCAGCACGATGGTGCGCACTTCACCACGCGATGCGATAGACAGTGCAGGGAAGTGATTAAATTCAAATATAACATCGTGGCGGTGTGGCCCCACAGAGGTATTACCCAGCATCTTATCGCGGTCGATGTGCCCCTCTAGCTCGTGTAATAACTTCTGTGTAATATCGCCAACAAACGTGTGTGAATAATGCATCGACACTTCGTCGTGTGTATCGGCGATATCATCATACGCACCATTTAATTGGCTGTTGATACGTTCGATAAATATAATGCGCTGCTCGATAATATACGCGCCGTGTTCTGCGAGCGCGATGTCCCATGCGAAAAGTTGATCTGCCGGCGTGTTAAAGCGTTTCAGCAGATTATTGCGCTGACGGAGTGCACGTTCATATTTACGAAGTGAAACGCCGTACAGCGGGTTTAGCTGCGTAATAAAGCGATCTATAAACTGGCGACGGCGCGCAGGGGAGCCATTAAGGAGTCTCAGGTCTTCAGGTTCAAATAAGACGACAGGGTATTTGTTTTTTTGTGCCAGGCGGGCGGTTGTTTTGCCGTCGACAACAAATTGCTTACGAGCTGATGTTTTTGTAGGATCGAATTTTACTGTTCGCTTATCTTGGTCATCTAGTAATACGTCGATTTTCCACCACGGTCCTTCGGCCTTTAGTACATCACTGTCACTGCCTTTAAATGAGCTGCCTTGGAGGGCGATATAGATAGATTCAAGAAGTGTTGTTTTACCACTACCGTTTGGGCCTGTAATAACTGTCACACCTTTGACGAGGTCAACTTCGTAGTGCGCGTGTGAACGGACGTTTTGCACCGCAAGTTTACTGACCACTGCCATATAATTAACTCTTTAGCGGCATGATGACATGGTAGTAGTTCGTATCTTTTTTCACAGATTTCAAGATACATGGAGATAACTTGCCGGTGAAGCCAAATTCAAGCACATCACCTTCGATAACAGAGAGTGCTTCCGAGAGATAGCGCGAATTAAGTGTTACTTGGCCGCTTCCTTCGGCTTCAGCGGTAAGCTCAGAGGTGTTCTCGCCGTATTCAGAGGCGATTGAGTGAAGCGAGACAGAGTTGTTATCACTATCAACGGTTAACGTGACGCTTCCGCCTGATTCGCGAGCAAATAAGCCGGCGATCTTTGTGACGCGAACAAACTCAGACTTACTGACAGTTGCATTGATGTCTGATTTCGCCGGGATTAGTTGGCGGTAGTCGGGGAAGTTGCCATCAACGAGGCGGCTAATAATCTCAGCGTCGTTAATACGGAAGCGCACTTGGGTTTCATCGAACAAGATATCCACAGTATCTGCATCATCCACAATTGTACGCAACACTTCTTGGAGTGTTTGGACGGGGATAATAGCCGAAACTTCACTGGCTGTTTCCACAAGCCGGCGTTCAGATAAACGGTACCCATCTGTTGCAGCGAGATATAGCTGTCCTTCGTGTGAGTGCCAGTACACACCTGTCAGGACAGGGCGGGTTGCATCAGAGCTGGCAGTGATGATTGTTTGGCTTACCGCTTGTTTGAAATCTTCGGTGTTAATTGTGTAACTAATAGAGGATTCTTCGTTAATTGTTGGGAGTTCTGGGAACTCGTCAGCAATAACACCATTAATGACTGAGTGAAACTTACCAGAAGAAAGGTGGATGTTACTGTTCACAATCTTTAGTTCGATTGAGTCTTTTGGAAGAGAACTGACGAATTCAGAGATAAGACGGGCGGGAACTGTGATTGCACCAGGTTTTGTAATCTTTGCGCCAATATACTGTGTCGTTGCGACTTCTAGATTCGTTGCAGCTATGAGTAATCTATTACCATCTGTGCGAAGAAGAATGTTACTAAGTATTGGGAGTCCGGTCTTACTACTTGCGACACGTCCGACTGCTGACAAAGCTCGAGCGAAATTTTCTTGAGTGACTGTAAGTTCCATTGTGTTATTCCTTTCTTATCTTTCTTTTTTCTTCTTAATAGTAGGGGATGTGGATTGTGGGTATAAGTGGTTATATAACAGATTGAAATGAGTAAAAACGTGGGTGGATAAGTACGTTCTAAAGGCGTGTATAAAAGGGGTGAAAGTAGGGGACTTGTGGACAGAGAGGAGGGGGGAAGTAGGTGAGTCGTATAAACCTGTGTATAAAAACCCACTGTTTGTACCCTTTGTTACACCCAAGCTGTACACATTTTTTACCCAGGCAAAAGACAGGGTTGTGGCGTTAAAATGAAGCGGCTTAAGCATACAATTTCTCCCGAATTGACGCGACTTGCTCACGAATAACAAAGTCGAGCTTAATTGCTTTCTCAATCTTTTCAACAGAGTGAATTGCTGTAGTGTGATCCTTGCGACCAAGTTCGCCGGCAATCTTAGGGAAGCTTAAGTGAAGCTCGGAGCGTAAAAGGTACATCGCGATCTGACGCGGGACAACAATATGCTTGTCGCGTTTTACGCTACACATCTCTTCAGACGAAAGTTGAAAGTGTTTTGAGGTACGATCAATAATTTGTTTACTCGTAAGGTGTTGTGGGCGAGAGTGGCGGACGTTTCCAAGAAGGCCTTCAGCAGTCGTGATATCTGGTTCGATACCGTGAAGCTCTGCGTAAGCGAGGAGTTGATTAAGTGCACCCTCAAGCTCACGAATGTTCGTTTTGATGTTTGTTGCGAGGTATTCAACCGTCTCAGTGTTCAGCTCGACACCCGAAAGTGATGCCTTTGCACTAAGGATTGCACAGCGTGTTTCAAAATCTGGCATCTGAACATCAATAGACATACCCATTTCAAAACGACTTCGCAGACGCTCGGTAAGCGTAGGAATACTTCGAGGTGGTTTATCACTACTGATAATGATTTGCTTGTTGTTTTGGTGTAGGAAATTAAAGGTGTGGAAGAACTCTTCTTGAGTCTTTTCTTTGTTCGCAATGAACTGCATGTCATCGACGATCAATACATCAATATTACGATACTTATCAGAAAAGCCTTTTTTCTTGAAACGGATGTAATCAAGGAACTCATTTACGAATGTCTCGGAACTGACGTAAAGAACGCGTGCTGCAGGGTTTGATTTAATAATCTCATTACCTACAGCCTGCATAAGGTGAGTCTTACCGAGTCCAACACCACCATACAGGTAGAGGGGATTGTATTTCATACCTGGATTAGCCGCAACGGCTTGGCTGGCAGTATAAGCAAGGTCATTACTAGATCCAACGATGAAGTTATCAAAAGTGTAGCGCGGGTTTAGGTTACCCGTTACTGATAGGCCAGAGTTAGGACGACCGCTCGTATTCGATACGAGTGAGGCAGCGCGTGACGGTGAAGGCGCATCGGCTTGAGTAGCGCCATCAATGTTATCAAGGGTTGTTTCGCGGTTTACACGAGTCTTTTTACCAGCAACGATAATGGTATAGATAATACGTTTTGGTTCGACGCCGTTGCTCGCAAGAACTTTCTTTACTTGTTCGTTGAATTTTACTTCAAACTGCTTCTTTGCAAAGATATTTGGGACGGCAATGACAATCTCATCTTCGTCTTGGCTGACGAGTTCAGTATGTTTGTACCACGTTGTATACGTTGCATGTGAGACCGTAAGCTCGATCTCGCCTAAAACACTCTGCCATAACGCATTCATACTCTACCTAATTCCCCGTAACAGTTGATTTCTTGTTACCCCTTACTATACGTCAAACTCAGAGTTTTCCACAACCATAAATGCCATATGAAAAAACAGGGGAGTAAGAGGTTTGAGTTGTACACAATTACAACCCACCTCTGTTAAAGTGTGGATAACTCGTGCATATCAGGGGATAAGTTTTATATACAAAGTCACGATTTCACGAAAAATCAAATGAAAGGGGGAGTCCGGACTTGAATAATAGAGGTGAATTTGTTAGTATGGTACAGATATGCCAAAGCGAACACACCAACCACACACTCGTCACCGCGCCCGTACACACGGATTCCGTGCTCGTATGTCGTCTAAGAGTGGGATCAATGTTTTGAAGAATCGACGCAACAAAGGTCGCGCTCGACTCTCAGTTTAAACAAATTACCGTATCGAAAGATGCGGTTTTTTTGTAAGAACTGTAAATCTTTACCTTATACTAAATATATATGATCCCATCCCCTTTCCGATTTCACGGCCACAACAGTCTTCGCTATGTCTATACAAACGGCAAAGCTGTGCGTTCACAGCCCATGACAATTAAATGGGTTGTAAACACACACCGCACAAAACCGCGCTTCTCAGTAGTGGTTAGTAAAAAAGTATTAAAGAGCGCAATTGGACGTAATCGTATTCGCCGTCGCATCTACGAATACCTTCGTACTCACATTGATCAGTTTAACGACAATTACGATATTGTTGTGATCACGACATCACCTGACCTTAAAGATATTCCTTACAGCGAACTATCTGACCTACTGGGTGGGCTCCTCGAGAAGGCGGCACTGTATAAACCGCTGCAAAAATGATATAATTTAACAGATATATAGCAAGAGAAGCTCTCTTTAATAGCGGGAATTACTAATGAATATTTTTGAGACACTTATTGTTCAGCCAATCTTTAACCTACTTGTTGGGTTATATAGTATTATCCCTGGCGGTGATTTCGGGATATCCCTTATTATCTTTACGATTCTTATTCGTTTTGCCCTGTGGCCACTGGTTGTTCGTCAACTTCACCAAACAAAAGCGATGCGCAAGCTACAGCCTGAACTAGCGAAAATAAAGAAAGCCTCAAAAGGTAATCGCCAACTCGAGAGCATGCAAATGCTGGAACTATACAAAAAGCACGACGTAAAGCCATTTCGTTCGATCCTGACGCTACTCATCCAACTCCCTATTTTTATTGCGCTCTACCAGGTGATTCAGATCTTTACGCTGCACCGTGATCAAATTGCGAAGTTTACGTATGACTTCCTAGAGGGTATCGGCCCTATCAAGGCGCTGATTGAGCACCCGGAACAATTCAACGAGAAGCTTCTTGGTCTTGTCGACCTTACGTCACACGCCATTGGTGGCCCTGGTGGATTCAACATTTTCTTGATTCTATTGGCTATCGTTGCAGCTGGTACGCAGTACATTATTAGCAAGCAAACTAGTCCAACAACTAGTACAAAACGTTTCCGTGACGTGATGGCTGAAGCAGCCGAAGGTAAGCCTGCCGACCAAGGTGAATTAAACGCCGTTATGATGAGCAAAATGGTGAAAATCCTCCCCTTCTTCATGCTCTTTATTATGCTGGGTCTACCTGGTGCATTGGCACTGTACTACGCGACGTCAAATATTTTTGCCGCAATCCAACAACACTTTATTTTGAAACAAGACGCTGAAGAAATGGATCACATGGCTGACAACGAAATTCGAAACCAGGGCCGCAAGGCAACTGCGAAGGCACGCGAAAAGCAAGCTCGTGAAGCAACGGTCACAAAGCCCGAAACAAAGGTTACACGCATTACTGCTAAAGATACTCCGCGTAAGGATAACGCATAATGGACAAAGCGCAGTCGACCGAGTTCGCTCAAAAATATCTGGCAGACCTTCTGTCATTTTTTGGGATAAACGTAGCGGTGACAGCACGAACCGAAGACGATGTTATTGAATTAGACGTCCCCTCAACCGAATTAAATAGTTTACTGATTGGGCGTGACGCAGAAACACTGCGCAGCCTACAATACATCGTCTCTACAGTCCTACGTAATAAAGACGCAGCCGTCTGGCGCGTAAACATCGACATCGCCGACTACAAGAAGCTCCGCGCAGAACGAGTCGCGAAAGAAGCTCGCGTTTGGATCGAGGAAGTTCGCCGAACGGGTAGTTCACACGTCGCACACCTCAATCCAGCAGATCGTCGGATTGTGCACCAGGTTGCGACTGAATATGAAGATATTCGCACTTTTTCAGAAGGCGAAGGTCACGAACGCGCGATTACGATCGCCCAAACAAGCTCTTGATAGAGAACGAACTCAGTTTTTTACGACGTTCGACATTTTTTTGATCGACAACAGGGGGACGCTCTGGTGTTTCTTTTTCAAGCAACATAACATGGTCAAGCACGGTTTTACCAGCACGACGAAGCGTTTTGAGTTGTGCTGTCAGTATCGCTACTTCCTCTTTGGAAAGCCTTTCGCCACTCTTTCGTTTTTCGGTGAGCTCTAATATGCGGTGAACATCCTGCGCTGTATCTAATGAGAATACTTCGCCAACGCTGACAACGGCGTCAAACTTCGTCGGGTTATCTGTTGGAGTCATGTTGATCGCAACAGGTAGAATTGGTGCGCTTTGAGTTAATGCGAGGTATGCTGCTATAGACCCTACCTTAGGTGGCGTTTTTCGAGTTTCACCTGTATTACTCCTGTCGCTTGGTGTTTCGGCGGCAATCAGTACATCTTTCCCTTTTTCCATAGCAGCAGACATGAGCTGGACGCTACCAGGGTTAAACATTGAGGGTTCTTTATGGCCATCAACCCAGTCGAAGGGAATAGGGATGAAATTCTTTTTCCCCAGAATACGAATATTAATGAACGTACCAAGATCTTTTAGTCCACTGAGTCCACCCGTAAGTTCGTGGTGTGATGACTGATCGGTAACGGCGATGTCACGATATGTGCCAAGCTCCGAGAGCGCAAGGGGGATATAGTTACCGGATGCGTGGCTAGAAGCAATAACAACAGGGGTGTCACGGGGGATTTCTGATAAATGCGCATCACCTTCAAGAGAGATGTTTCGAATCATTGGAGCAAGTGCGACATGTGCCTTCATGCCAAGGCGCACAGATAAAGGCGTACGGGCGTGTTCTGATTTAGAAGACTGAAATACTTCTTTGTTCATAATTATTACATTATAAAATGATAATTATTTATTGTCAATAAACACTATAAAAATATTACGAGAGGGTGTCTGTATAGACCTTGTGTGTCTGCTCGGCCATACGCTTCCATGAATACTTCTTGATCTGCTCGTAGCCCGCCTTGGAGAGCTTGTGGCGCAGCGCTTCATTGCCAAGGACTTCTGTCACAGCGCGTGTGATGTCGTTGGTGTTTGTTGGGTCAAAATAGTGAGCTGCGTCGCCGTATATTTCAGGTAGACAGGTGGCGTTACTACTAATAACCGGCGTGCCATGCCCCATAGCTTCTAGCCCAGGTAAGCCGAACCCTTCCATCAGTGACGGGAAGACGTAGGCTGTCGCGTGTGAATATAGCCAGTTTAATTCTGTGTCCTCGACGAAATCAGTAAAAAGAATATGCTTGTATTTCTTTTTTTCGAAGTACGCTTCATTGGCAAGTGCACTCTCGTTCTTGCGCCCAACCAACACCAGGCCTAGATCAGGATATGTCTCGAGAAGTTTTTGGTGTGCATCGCCGAGGCGCTTGATGTTCTTATAATCAGACTGCTGTCCGACGTAGAGGATGTAGTGTTTGTAAGGCAGCTTGTATGTTACAACTGGCCCATTCGCAACATCGGTGGATTCGTAGATAACCGTGACGTTCTCTTCTTTAGCATCGGTAAATTCCAGAAGTTCTTTTTTGGTAAATTCGGAAGGCGTAATGATGTGGTTGTTTTCGTGTGCTACCATTTTGAAGACAAATTTCCCGACCAGTTGCTTTGTATGGAATACGAACCAATTCTTGTCGGAGTTATATGTTTTAACGAGCGTGAAGTCGTGGAAGGTTGTTACCTTTTTACCGCGGTACCATACGGGTTGTTGGGGCATACAGAAGTGTACGAGGTCGGGCTTTATCGATTTCAGTAATTTCTTCAAGCCAAACTGTTCAGCAAATGAATAGTTAGCGAAGTCAGCAATGACGATTGAGAAATTTGGATTCGTTGGCACCCAATACTCCTGGTCTTTCGCACGCACCAGTACGGAATATTGATTTGTACGATCGATATCTTGCAGATATGTAAGGAGACGTTCGACGTAGCGTCCGGTTGTCGAGCTGATAATGCGCGCGTCGATCGCAATGTGCATTATTTATCCTCTATTTTTTTAAACACCAAGCGTGAGTAGAACAGGTAGTTCCAAATAAGCGAGGCGACCGTTGCGATGAGCTTAGCGATGAACAAGATAAGTCCACTGGCCAGTGTTGTGTTCGCTAGCACGGCACTTATGCCACCGATAATAAGCGGCTGAATAATCCATAATCCGATCAGTGTCACGACAATGAAGAGCGCGAATTGTTTCTTGACGTTGCCGCCCTTTGACTTAAATGTAAACGATTTGTTGACGAAGAAACTGACGATAAACGCAGCACCAGTCGAGAAGTAGTTTGCAACGATTTTATCGACACCAAGTGCAACAAGTATAAATAGTACTGCAAAGTCGAGTGCTGTATTACCAGCGCCGACGATACCAAATCTAATTTTTTGTGCGTGTTTTTTTACTAATTCCTGCATGGAGCTCCTCGATTAAGTATAGCGGACGGTTCTTGGTCTCATTGAAGATGCGACCAACGTATTCACCGATGATACCGATAGAAAGTAGCTGGGCACCACCAAGGAATAAGATGACGGCCATGGTTGAAGGGTAGCCGGCCAGGTCAGTCCCGAAGAAGATGGTTCGAATCACAATATAGATGAGGTAAATAAAGGTGGCGAAAGCAACGAATCCACCCAGGAAGGTTGCAATACGAAGCGGTGCGATGCTAAACGAAACGATACCCTCGATTGCAAGATTAGCGAGCGCAAAGTAGTTCCAGTGACTTTGACCAGCGGCGCGAGCGTCACGCTTATAAGTAATTTCTTTTTTCTTGAACCCAATCCAGCTAAAGTAGCCTTTTGTGTAGCGCTGACTTTCACGAATTTGCTTCAGGGCCTCAACCGCGCGGCGATCAAGCAGGCGGAAGTCACCGGTATCCTTTTGGATCGGAATGCGTGTGACTGATTGAAGTGTTGTGTAGAACATTTTTGAGGTGGCTTTTTTCAGCCATGATTCACCAAGGCGGCTACTACGTTTTGCATAGACATCGTCGAAACCTTTTTCCCACCAACTTACCATCTCTGGAATAAGTTCAGGTGGATCTTGCAGATCGGCATCAATAATAACGACTGCGTCACCGATGACGTGATCAAGCCCTGCGATCATCGCAATCTCTTTGCCGAAGTTACGAGAGAGGTTGAGGTACGAAATACGCGCGTCCGTTTCGGCGTAGCCTTTGATCATTTCGAGTGTTTTGTCTTTGCTGCCGTCGTTGACGAAGAAGAACTCAAACTCATATCCTTTTGTTATGTCGGCAAGTGTTGTAATGCGTGCATACAGCTTATCAAGTACGGCCTGTTCATTATATGCGGGAATCAATATACTGATTTTTTTCATTGTCATTAGTATATCATTACCAAGGTTAAGTACCTACAACAAGGTCCACAAGACCGGTGATACTCGTGGCCGTTTTGGCACCGGCTTCAGTTAAAATCTGTGTTTTGTATGCGGCTGATTCTTGCGTTGAGCCCAGGATCGCGCCCGCGTGACCTAGTTGTACGCCCGCCGGTGCGTGGTGGCCCGCGACGTACGCAAAGACTGGTTTTGTGACGTGTTCCGCGATGTAGGCCGCGGCCGTTATCTCGTCGTGTCCGCCGATTTCACCAATAAGAACGATCTGGGTAACAGCGGGGTCTTGCTGAAATAGTGCAAGACATTGAATATATCCCATGCCATGAATCATATCGCCACCGATGCCTATGACGTACTTTTGTCCGATACCTTTTTCGGTGAGGCCCGCCATTGTCTCGTACGTCAGTGTGCCTGATCGACTCACGATTGCTGTTGTACCTATGTGCGACATCGCGGCGGGAATAATACCAAGCTTATTACCACCAGGTAAGAGTGCGCCAGGTGAGTTTGGCCCAAGTAGGAGCGTTGCCGAGTTTTTCAGACGCTCGTTTATAGCCAGCATGTCATGCACGGGAATGCCCTCAGTAATACATATAACCAGTGGTATCTCCGCGTTAATTGCCTCCAAAATCGCACCTTTTGCATAGGGTGCCGGGACGAATATGACAGAGATATCGATTGTGTCAGGAATGTCTTTGATGGCGTCATACACCTTGATGCCTTCGACTTCTTGACCGGCTTTGCCCGGGGTTGTCCCTGCGACAATGTGGGTACCCGCAGCTACCATTGCTTTTGTCTGAAAGCTGCCGTGTGCACCAGTGATGCCTTGAACAATAACGTTTTTACCAGCAAATACGTTAGACATGGACAACCTCTTTCGCTGCCCGTAAGCAGGCTTCAAGGCTTGGCATGATAACGATGTGTTCTCTTGTCAGAATATCGGCCGCCGCTTGGTAATTCGTGCCCGCAAGGCGAATAAACAGAGGTGGTAGGTTGGGGATTTGTTGTTTTGCTGCAACGATTGCATGCGCAACTTCGTCGGCGCGCGTAATACCTGCAAATATATTAATGATAATCGCCTGTAGGTATGTGTATTCAACGATTCGATTAAATGCTTTTAACAATGTTTCTGTGTTGGCACCCCCGCCAATATCTAAAAAGTTTGCAGGTGTCAGGCCTGCATCATAGGCTGCATCAACAGTTGCCATCGCAAGGCCCGCACCGTTTGCGATGGTTGCAATATTGCCACTGGGGTCAATTGTCACGAAGTTCACTTCGGTTACCGCCTCTTCGAAGTTCCAGTCGTGTCGAAATGCCGCGGCGTCATCGAGGGTCATTTTACAGTCGCCGGCAATGAGCTGGTCGTCACCCGTTAGGATGAGGGGGTTTATCTCGATTAATGTTGCGTCGTTTTGCACTAAACACGCGTGAAGCTTTTCTACCAAATCCTGAAGCGCAAATGTTTGCCCGGGAAGTTGGTAATAGTCAGCTAACTCTTGCCCAATGACATCGGCGGAGTGGTCGGTCACGGACCATGTTTTAAAGTCTGTGTTGTCTTCCACCTCGATGCCGCCTTGGATATGCGCAATGAGTTGAATGCCGGCGGATTGGCGATCGACTAGGATAGAAAGGTAATACTCTTTCGTAATCGAGAGTTTTTCTTCGGCCAAGAGCGTTTTTGGGGTTAAACCTTTTATATCGAGCTGTAATAACGCATCAATTGCGGGTTGAAGATGGATCTGTTCATCAACAACGAGAATACCGCCTGCTTTCCCGCGACCACCGGTGGGAACCTGTGATTTGAGAACAAGAGGAAAGGCAAGCGGGGGTGTGTCATCAGTGATCAACACAGAGGTGGGTGTAAGGATCCCGGACCGCGAGAGGAGTGTTTTTGCCTCGTATTCTAATAGCTTCATTACATTTATTATACAAACCTTCCCGCCAGACCCCTAGCCCTGATATAATGACAGGAATACTATGCAGTCAAAACTCTATAGAAAATATCGATATTCACTTATTCTGCTGCGCGAACTCGTCGTCACTGAATTTAAATTAAGGTACCAGGGCTCAGTGCTTGGGTATCTGTGGTCGGTCCTTCGCCCAATTTTTCTTTTCGTCATCCTCTACCTGGTATTCGTCTTCTTCCTGAAGATCGGGAGTGATGTGCCACACTGGCCAGTCGCACTGCTGCTGGGCATCGTTTTGTGGAACTTCTTTTCGGAAGTCACGAATAACGGGGTAACGTCCATTGTAAACAGGGGTGATGTGATTAGGAAGATTAACTTCCCGAAGTACGTGATTGTCCTGGCGGGCAGCGTTTCGGCGCTTATCAACCTTGCGATCAACCTGGTGGTAATTGCTATCTTTATGGCGATTAACGGGGTTGAGCTGCACTGGTCTGCACTGCTTTCGCCACTGTTTATATTTGAAATATTTGCACTAGCACTGGGTCTGTCGTTCTTCCTCAGTTCAGCCTACGTTCGCATCCGCGATATTAACTACATCTGGGAAGTAATTATGCAGGGTCTGTTCTACGCATCAGCAATTATTTATCCTGTCGCGATGGTCGTTGAACGTAGCCCGCAATTAGCTCAACTCTTACTGCTGAACCCTGTTGCGCAAGCTGTACAGGATATACGACACGTACTGATTAGTGACGCGAATCCAACGCTGTTGACGCTCTCACACGGTAATGTACTGCTGTGGCTGATCCCTATCGGCATTGTGATTTTCGTATTCTTGGTCGGTGCGTATCAATTCAAGAAACGATCGCCTTATTTTGCGGAGGAAGTGTAATGTCCGAAATCGCTATTAAAGTTGATGGTGTATCAAAGAACTTCTTGCTACCGCACGAACGTCGCAACTCGATTAAGTCTAAAGTCGTAAACCTTTTCAAAAACACAGACAAGACTGTCGAAGTCCAGCACGCCCTGAACGACATATCTTTCGAAGTGAAAAAAGGTGAATTCTTTGGCATCCTTGGACGTAACGGAAGCGGGAAGAGCACCCTGTTAAAGATCCTTGCAGAAATCTACAAACCGACAGCTGGTGACGTTGAAGTGAAGGGGAAACTCGTTCCATTCATCGAACTTGGGGTTGGTTTTAATCCAGAACTGACTGGTCGCGAGAACGTCTACCTCAACGGTGCGCTTCTGGGCTTCTCAAAGCGTGAAATCGATGCCCGTTATGACGATATTGTTGATTTTGCAGAGCTTGAGGGCTTTATGGATCAACGACTGAAAAATTATTCATCGGGTATGCAGGTTCGATTAGCTTTCTCTGTGGCAACGCGTGCTGACGCCGATATTTTGCTTATCGACGAAGTGTTGGCGGTTGGTGATGCTGACTTCCAACGTAAATGTTACGACTACTTTAAATCACTGAAGAAGCTGAAGAAGACAGTCGTATTCGTTTCACACGATATGTCTGCGATCCGCGAGTTCTGCGATCGAGCGATCTTGATCGAGAAAAGCAAAAAGATCAAAGAGGGTGACGCTGAAATGGTTGCGACCGAATACAGTCGTCTGTTTCTCAACCTCGATAGCGAAACGCACAACAACCAGTCTAACGAGCGTTGGGGTGATAAGCGCGCATCATTCGACACAGTTAAAATTACCTCTGCAAAGGTGTTGACGCAGGAGTCAAAAGAAATCACCTTTACTGCTACATTCACCGCACATCAAGATATCGATACGCTTGTGTCAGGTTCATCGATTACAAACGCTGCCGGCGTTGAAATCTGCGGCACAAATACACAGCACCAACGCATCCGACTTGATAACGTGAAAAAGGGCGAAAAGATTACCCTTAATTGGTCATACGATAACATTTTTTCTGATGGTATTCACACCATCAACGTCACCCTACACGGCCTTAACAGCGGTTCTGTCGCTGACTGGTGGGAAGGTGCAGAGGCTTTCAGCGTAAAGCGTGAAGAGAAGTCACCTTTCCCTGCCTCACCAGCAATTAATTTGGAAATAACACGAAAAGGTGAAGCAAAGTAGCATGAAGATCCCACACATAAAAATAGACGCCTTTCCTCTCGTTGACACACACTTTAGCGGTGTCGGTCACTATACGCTTGGTATCGTTTCGGGACTTGATGAACTTGCTGGTGAAGGTAAACTTACCTATTCGTTGATTACTCCACATTACCGCTCGGCAATGCTGAATAAATACAATTTCAGAAACTATAAAAAAATCATTAAAAGCCCTGTTCCCACCAAAGTACTTCGTGGCTTTATGAAGTACCGCTGGAATGTCCCATTAGACCTCGTATTTGGACGTGGACACTACTATTTCCCTTCCTTTCTGTCATGGCCTACCTGGGTTGCTGACTCGACCGTTGTGATCCACGACGTTACCTATTTGGCCGTGCCTGAGTGTGTTGATAAAGGAAACCGTGAATATCTATCAAAGACAGTTCCGTTTTCACTCAATAACTCAAAGAATATTATTGCAGTATCGGAATTTAGTAAGTCTGAAATTATAAAGTATTATCCTGACATTGATAAAAAAAGGATATCAGTTGCGCATCCATCAATCGATCGCAAACATTTCTACAAGCGAAGTGAAGAAGAGATCTTTAAGGTCAAAATGAAGTACGACATCTTTAGCGAGCACTATATTCTATCTGTTGGGAACATTGAACCGCGCAAGAACTACGATAAGTTAGTCGAAGCGTACACGAAGCTGCCGAAAGCGATCACAGACAAATACCCACTTGTTATTGTTGGTGCTGGTGGATGGAACAACGACCACGTCAAAAAACGCATCCAAGAAGCAAAAGAGAATGGGTTTAAGATTATCAACCCAAAGCAGTTCGTGGAAGACAAGGACATGCCGGCACTATTTAGCGGTGCGCAGTTCTTCGTGTTCACGCCTATTTACGAAGGCTTTGGTATGTCGCCACTGGAAGCATACGCCTGTGGAACGCCAGTACTCGCCAGCGGCACGACGTCAGTTCCTGAAGCAGCCGGAGACGCTGCCGTCTACGTTGATCCGCACGACGTAAAAGACATAACAGAAAAATTAAAGTATATGGTCAGTGCGACAGAGAAAGATAGACAACAATTTTCTGAGAAGATTGAGCAACACCTCTCGCAACTCAGCTGGCGAAAAAGCGCAGAGATTACCGCTGCGGCGTTGACCGGACTACCTGTAAGCCACTTTGCAAGCAAGGAATAACTATGAACATTGGGATTGATTTACGAGCGCTTCAAACGGGGCATAAATATCGAGGTATCGGCGAAGTAACGAAACAGGTGACGAACCGCCTGATTCGCTTGGCGATAAGCGATAACCCCCGCACAGCGTTTACCTTTTTTGAGTATGAAGACGATGACCCAAAACTACTTTTAGATATCCCCGAAGGTCTAGACTACACGGTTGTGAAGCAAGGGGTGATGAAGGAAAATAATCCTCACCGCACAAAGCAAGATAAGCTGTCTGATGCCTTTAGTGAGTTACGCGCCAATCAAGTAAAGGGCTCGGGGCAGACGGATGTCTTTTTGCAATTTGATTATGCGTTTGGTGTTCCAACGGACACAAAGACGTTTCTTGTAAAACACGATTTGATTCCAAAGCTTTTTTGGAACCAGTACTTTGAATCTGCCTGGGTGCCATTTAAGAACTATGCCGCGCGAACGACGCTGCGCACCCTGTTTAACAACTACAAGTATGAACATATTTTGCGCCAATCGCTGGCACATGCGTACAAAATTATTGCAGTTTCAAACAGTACAAAGAACGATATCGTACGATTATTTAACGTCAACAGCAAAAAAATAGCGGTAGCACACTTAGGTGTTGATACTCTTGCAAGTAAAACGAGGGGAACAGTACGTCCAGAAGTACTTAAGGGCCCTTCTAAGCCGTACCTACTGTTTATTGGCGCCGGTGACGCACGTAGGAAAGTCGACGACCTTGTGGCTGCGTACAATAACTTAAAAGCAGCGGGTAATGACATTCAGCTAGTACTGGTCGGTGAGAACTTCGCGCAACCAGAGCACATTCCAAATGTTATTACGCGCAATGCGGTGCTAGATTCGTCATATCCGGACGATATTATTACTATGGGCTACGTTGACGACAGCCTAAAACAAGAGCTGTTCAGCAACGCCATCGCATTCGTATACCCGACTCTATACGAGGGTTTTGGTATCCCGGTCCTCGAAAGCATGCTGTTCTCGTGCCCTGTTATTACCTACAAGAATTCATCTATTCCCGAAGTGGCCGGGACACACGCACTATATGCCAAGGACTGGTCTGGCATCGTAAAGCAAACCCTCGTACTCTTAGCTATGACGCCTTCAGAAAAAGAACAGCTTACGGCAGGCGCAAAGAAACACGCGCAAGAATATACTTGGGACAAAACCGCGACAAAGATTTACGGCGAAATAACGAACTAAAGATCTAAACGCAGGAGTTCAAGAAGGTGTGCTTAGAGCTTGCCGCTTGTATTGCTTGCCCAAGGTGCACGACTTGGTGAGTACAGCACGAGGTTGCCGTCAGACTGCATCACGATAACGTTTCCGCCGCTACCTGCGGTGTTACTGGCCCAGACTGCACCACGACTTGGTGAGTACAGCACGAGGTTGCCGTCAGACTGCATGATCAATGTGTTTGCACCGGTTCCATTCGTGTTACTGGCCCAGACTGCACGACTTGGTGAGTACAGCACGAGGTTGCCGTCAGACTGCATCACGAGGATGTAGCGGCCGTCTGCTGATCGAATACCATCACCAACGTTTAATTGCTGTGATACGGTGACGACGTCTTTAGGCTTTTCAAGTGAGGTAACTGAGAATGTTGCGGTATTTGTTTCGAACCACTGCCCGCCAGCGCCATCATAGACAAGGCCGAAAGATTCTGGATATGTGCCGAGGGTCGTCGGAACCTTCAATGTAAAGTTGAACGCGGCTGTGCCACCAGGCACAATTGGAGTAACGCTTGTCGATTGTGCGGCGCGATTAGCTGAAATCCATGAAGGATTCGTAAGCACACTTGTGTGATCAGTTGGGCTGGTTGTTCCCAGCATTACTTCACGCGGAAGTGGTGAGGACGAGGTGTTTGTCATATTCAATGTCGCGTAGAGTGTAGATCCAGCGTATGCCGAAAAGCTTGGGCCGCTCAGCTTGTTCGTTTTTGCGCTATCGCTATAGACATTCAGCTCACGCGCTGGTGTGACGTTAATTGGTAAATACAAACCAGGGTCGTTCATCCAGGCCACACCTTCAACGACGAGGCTGAAGTACAGGTTATAACTCTTTTGAACTTGCGGTGCTGTCAGGCTGACGCGGAATGTTCCGACTTCGCCAGGTGCAACTTGTTCTTCCAGCATATTTGCTGGTCGGTTACGTGATGCCCAGTCGGAGTTATAGAATTCATTCGACTGATCACGTGGGTTAGTTGTTGCGAGGTTGACGTTTGTTCGTGACCAGACTTGATTGCCTGTATTGCGTGCGGCAATTGTAGCGTAGAATTTTTGGCCAGGCGCAACGGTGGTGAAGTAGGGTAGTGTGACAGTACGTGCGCTATCACTGTAGACAATCTGCGCGGTCGGAGACCATGAGTATACTGGTGGCACAGTTGGGTTGCCGAACCAGTCAGAGAAGTAGAGGTAGAAGTTCCTGTTTCCGTATGCGCCACAATCGGCAGTTCCGTAGCCTGCGTTTAGCGCACCTTGGTTTGGCTGGTATGGTGTGTAGTTATACAGTGCTTGAGTCGCTCGGTTTTGAATATTAACCGTCGAACCGCCACATGATGCAGTTGGGCTGTACTGAATGTAGTTATTACCAAGGACGTACGGTGTGTACCACTGATTTTGAGGTACGTTGTTCATAATTGAACGGAACATTTTTCCAGACCAGTCGAGCTGGTTTTCAAGACCGTAGTATTGTGCGTCACACGGTGCAGTATCAGGACAGCCGTACCCCGTCGCAGTTCGGTACTGCGTACTCAGTGGCCAAGAGTCAGTTATAAGACCTTGTTCTTTTTGCAGGAGGACCAAGAAGACTTGTGGGTTGATGCTATATTTTTGTGAGACGTCGTAGATGATTTGAGCAGCACTTTTGCCGTTGACTGAATAATCCTTCATGCAGGTATAAGGTGGTGCAGACCAGCCGCGTGTTGCGGCGTATTGTGCGTGTGTGAGGTCGCCACGTCCGTACTCGGTTGCACGGAGGGTACCGGCCGTGTCACAAGATGATACCTTACTGGTAAGGAATGCTTGGATTTGACCCGCATTCATCGTATCTTTACTGGTAAAGACAGAGTCGTCAATAATGCGACCGGCATTGAAGCCCGCTGTCGATGCGGCGTTTGTAGTGTTTGAGTGTACGAGAACCGCAGCGCCAATACCAAGGCTGACGAGCGCCAGCACAGAAAAGAGAATGCTCTTCTTGTAGGTTGCTGCTTTGTGTATATATCGCGTGTTCATATGTCTATTGTATCGTTTTAGTTTCGTTAGCGTTACCGGTTTGTGTGCCAATTTTTACAGAAATCGTTGCTTTCCAAGTTCCGGGCGTAATCTCTGCTGTGGTAAGATCAAAGCCCTTACAACTTGAGGAGCTTGGTTGTGCCTGGATGTCACTTGTCTTTGTCACAATCGTGCCATCACTTTTCTCAAGAGTTAACGTACATGATCCGGTGCTTGTTACTTCGTCAATCAGTGTTCGTATCTGAATCTGGCTTCCGTTTTGATTGAAATAGGTAATTGTCACACCAACTGTGCCGGTGGTCTCACCCGTGTCAGTGTCCGCAGCAGCGTCTGCGTTGGTCTGCTTTTGGTCGTCACCCGCCTGTTTTTGTTCGTCGGTTGCTGGGTCTAGGTTTGTCTGATCTGTTTGTGTACTGTCATCAGAAGTAGGAGTAGTACTAGTGGGTGCGTAGAATTTCGCATATACCGCAGCACCACCTAGCAGTACTAAGAGTACTGCTATCAAGATAATAGCGATTTTTTTCTTTGGTGCTGATGAGCTTTTATTGAGGGTTTTCATGTTTGTTTTTGCCTTATATAACTACTGTATATATTTGTTAATATTTAACCACAAGTAGAATAAGATAGCAACTAGTCGGTACGCTACGCGTTTTTGTCGAAGTAGTTGTGACTAAGGAATGTATCGATAACAATTTGAGATGGTGAAACGGCTTCAACTTTGCGAGTCAGCTCACTCTTATTTTTGTGATTCCGTAAGAAGGCGGCTACTTTTTGGGTGTCGAGGCCAGAAAGTTCTGCGTTAAACCCAAGTCCGTCTTGGCGTTCGGTTACCTTGCGGTGAATAATAGTAGGAATACCCAGGAAGTAGGCATCTTCTTGCAATCCACCGCCATCAGTGACGATATATTCAGCTCGGCGAACGATTTCCATGAAATTGAAATACGGTTGTTTGTGAATCACCGTTAAGCCATTTTTTTGTAGATAGTGTTCAAACCCGTAGCTTCTGATTTTCTCCCAAGTTGTTGAGTGTTCTGTAAAGACGACAGGTGTTTTAAGGCTGGCGTGTTCATGCACCACTTTTAGGATTGCCTCAAGGTCATCTTTGTTTTCGATCAGTTCAGTTCGGTGCAGCAGGACAAGGCAATATTCTTTTGGTAACACCAACTCTTTGAAATCATCGCTGAGCAGTGACGATGACATTTCGATGGAATCCTTAGCTGTGTTGTAGTGAGTGTTTACGATTTCACCCTTTGCGTGTTCTTTGCGCAGGTCTGATTCAGCGAGCTCACTAGGTGGGAAGTGAAGACGGGCAAACTTGCCGGCAATGCGGCGATCAATTTCCTCAGGGAATGGCGAGCGCCAGTTATGTGTGCGTAGCCCTGCTTCAACGTGGGCAACTTTCAAACCAAGCATGCGGCCCATGTAGCTTCCGATGACGGTCGTCAGTGTGTCACCGTGGACGACTGCAATGCTTTTGGTGCCGTGTTGTTTGTCGTGCTGGCGAATTTTTCGTCGCAGCGGGAGCAGATTGAGCGCGAATTTGCCGTGCGCATGTAACATCATGCCAAACATTTGTTTGATCGTCATAACGTCATTACCGAACCAGCCGTTCGAGAGGTTGATATCGGGGTAAATATTGAGCTGCTCGTGAACTTTTTTCAGTCCTTTGTTGTGTTGCGATGAACAAATAAGCAGTAGTTCGGATCGTGGAATACGCTGGGTAATTCCTATCATTTTTATGAGCTCTGCGCTAGTGCCGTAGAAGAAAATTACCATATAGGCAGTATACCATTTGACCGTACGCGCCGCACTAGGTTTACGGCGTTAATTGTGATGATGTAAAGTATAACACCACCTAATGACGAGAGCAGCAGGGTCATAATCATTTCCTCTGGTGTGTGCGCTATCAGTGACGGCAGTACGAGGCAGCATAGCAATACGTATGCCACCAGCAGCACGGCGCGTCCCTTGTGGCGTATCAGTAAATAGAAGGCGTATAACGCGATACCAACCAGCGTCAGTTGATACAGTGTCGCGTACACCAGCCAGAGCATTTTGCCCTCATATTGCGCACCCAGGATGAGTGGGACGAGGATGTTCCCTAGTAATAACTCCGCACCGACCGCCGCCACTGCGATGAGTCCAAATATTTTATACGCCGTTCCGATAATGCGGCGGTTGTTCTTTGGGTTTTTGACATCAACTTCAGGAAGCACAATCCAGACCAGAATAAAGCATACGTAATACAGCACGTAGCTGAGCACGGCAATACCACTGTAGGTACCTGCAAGCTGTGGTTCGAACAACGTTTTTGCGAGTGTAATGTCATAGCCCTGTAAGAATCCAAGTGCACCAACGACAAAAATCGCCTGCAGGATATAGAACTTTAGTTGGGACAGGAAACGGAGGTCTTTTTTGCTTGTTTTCTCGAACGTCGAACGCAGGCTTGGGAGTCGCACGCCAGGGTAAAACTGTAGGATGGCAATACCAAGTAATGTTCCGACGAGGATGCCAAACAGCGCTCCAACTGCGCCAAGCAGTAGTCCGAATATGGATGCGAAAATAAGTTTTGCGAGTGAGGCACTAACAGAAAATATACCAATGCGAACGAGTTCTTTGTGACCTTGCAAAAACCCGTTCCAAATCGTTACCGGTACACTGGCGAGCAGGATCAGACCAAGGGGAATGAAGAGCGCGATGTGATTAATCTTTAACAGGTCTTTTAGTTGTGGTGAAAGAATGACCACGATGACACAGAGTCCGATAAAGACTTGGAGGAGTATCTTCTGAATGATCTGGATGTAGTGGCGTGATTCCGCTTCGCCGTATTTTTTGACTAGGTGGACGGAGATAATATTGAGCGCCAGGAATATCGACAGGATCTGGTTGAGCATCGTCGTAGTGACGGCAAAATCACCAAATTCACTGGCGGGCAGAATACGAATCAGAATGGGGTAGAGGAAATAGCTACATGCCGCCGCTGCCAGCGAAAGTATTGTAAACAGACTAGATTTTACGTAGAAGTTCTTTACGTTAGGTATTTTCATATAAGTGTTCCTATCTAGTTTATAATACATTCAATGAATAAAATATCTCAATCGAAATTCACCATCGCCAGTAACGGATATGCCGACGGTCCCTCGCAGGCGCTGCGTGATTACTTGATTGGTCACAAGGCTCAGGCTGTCACGACAATCGAACACCCGCTTGTTGCTGGCGGCGATAATACACATATTGTTACTACATACAAAGATGGATCGGTGACGACGAAGCGGACTCGCCTGTTGAACAAGCCGCCATATACATATGTATTCGATTTGTTTATACCTTTTAAGCTGCCCGCCTCTGAAACGGTCTGGTTTGGCTTTAATAACCTTGCCTGCCTCCGTGGGCTGCTGCGCCGCTCGCTTGGCCGAAATGAAAAAGTTGTGTACTGGGCAGTTGATTTTGTGCCAAATAGGTTTG
>Ga0247811_1000013_pt1 | contig 117799 bp, 102 predicted proteins | sample UWRJL134311R1_FD_189018 | JGI IMG/M metagenome (GOLD analysis project Ga0247811, IMG submission 189018) | Plant litter microbial communities from Arlington Agricultural Research Station in Wisconsin, United States - UWRJ-L134-311R-1 | ecosystem: Environmental > Terrestrial > Plant litter >...
TGCTCGAATCGCGCGGCGTGGAGGTGGTGACCTTCCGGGACTGGCAAAAGATCGAGGCCGCCGAGAACGCCGCCGCGCGCGCGGGCAGCCCGCGTGAGAAATTCACCAGCATGGAGGCATTGCTGGCTGCGCGGGGAAGCTGACGCCAAGCGCTTGCGCGACCGCGCGGCCCTCGTTATACGCGCGCCTCCAAGCACCGGCCTGCCGCCCGAAAGCGCGCGGCCGGAACTCCGTCGGGGAGTAGCTCAGCCTGGTAGAGCACTGTCTTCGGGAGGCAGGGGCCGGAGGTTCGAATCCTCTCTTCCCGACCATTTCTTCTTTATGAGAATTCGCCCGCAGGGCGCTGAGGACTTTGCCCAGGTCGGCAAACCAACCAGAGTGAAACCGTCGCAAAAATAGTTGCGCGGAGACTGTTCAGCCGCCGCGAAAAATAGCATTCTTACCCCCGTCACCACCCCGTTTTCCGGCGGCGACGAGCATGTGCTTGCGTAATCCGAGGGGGCGAGAGATGCGGCAAACCACGCTGTCCGTGACATTGGAAGTAAAGCCGGAAAGCACCGGCAGCCTCACCGCGCAGATCGATCGCCTGCACGATCGCTCGGCGAATCCGGCGGCGGGCGGGCCGCAGGATTTCGGCTGGTTCATGCAGGGCGTGCCATCGGTGCATTTCCTGTCGATGAACGTCTTCCCCGGCTCCGACTACGATCCCCTGTTCGTGCTCGAGGCCAATTTCGATGGGGAGCCCAGCGTGTTCTGGGGACAATTGGAGGCGGTGATGGGCGCCGAGCTGCGGGCGATGGTGCGCTGCTGCAAGCGCCCGCTGACGCGGCATGGCACGCTGTACGACGCGGTGGTGCCGCTCGATTCGCGCGCGCCGGTCGCCGCCTATTTCGAGGCGCAGACCTTCCAGCCGAGCGTGTTCCACCACGGCAACCGCGGGATGACGCGCGATCGCATCCAGGGCGAGGCGAAACTGTTCGGCGATATCCGCACCGAAATCGCTAGCGCCAACGGCAAGGGGCCCAGCCCCTATCGCGGCGCCACCCCGCAGAGCGTCCACAAGACGCTGCGTGCGGCGTTACTGCCCAGCCACGCGTGGCTGAACGAGAAGGCGCCCGTGCGCGTGCCCTTCCTCACCCGCGCATGGGATTTCCTGAAGCTGGGGGTGTTCGCGATCCTCGTGCTGCTCGCGCTGACGCTGCCGGGGCTGATCCTCGCGCCGGTGATGCCCACCAAGCGCTTCTTCGTGCTGCTCGCGATCGGGCTGCTGTTCGTGGGGTATCACCTCTATCGGATGCGCGATCCGCTCGACGGCACCGGGACGGGAGGCAAGTTCAACCTGATCACCGCGCTGTTCAAGCCGCAGACGATCGCGCTGATCCTGGTCGCGGCCGCGATCTACGCGATCCTCGCGCCGCTGATCGCGCTGGGTGCGGCGTTGATCTCTGGAATGCCGATCCACGCCGCATGGGTGCATTCGACGCGGCTCACCCTGCTCGGCCTCGCCAGTGTTCCCTTCTCGGCGCTCGGCATCCTCGCCTGGCTGCGCTATCTCGAGCGGCACGACAGTTCGCAGGATGCGCCGCCGATCGATGAGGAGGTCCAGCGCCAGATGGCGCAGCGCGAGGATTGGATCCCGCAGAACCACATGGGATCGATCGTGCTGATCAAGCCCGGCGTGCTGCGGACGATCATCATCCGCGCGGGGCACCACGGCCTTGGCCTCGCATTGCGAGCGCTAAAGCCGAGCGGGGTCGAAGGCTATCTGGGCAGCATGCGCACCGTCCATTTCGCGCACTGGCTGTTCGTCAACAATGGCAGCCGCCTGATCTTCTTCAGCAATTTCGACCAGAGCTGGGAAAGCTATCTCGACGATTTCATCGAGAAGGCGCACGTCGGCCTCACTCTCGCCTGGGGCTGCGGCGTCGGCTTCCCGGCGACGCGCTTCCTGATCCAGGACGGCGCCAGCCATGGCCGCAAGTTCAAGGCGTGGGCGCGGCATTCGATGGCGATCAGCCGCTTCTGGTACAGCGCATACCCCGAGCTCACCGTCGATCAGGTCGAGCGCAACAACCGCATCGCAAATGGGCTGCGCAAGCCGTCGCTAACGCAGAAGGAGGCGTCCGCGTGGATCAACGACCTGTAGACGAGCTGCCCGAGCGCAAGCAGCCGCCCAGCTGGAAACTCGCCGCCCCGCACAACGGGTTGGCGCAGGGCCTGGTGGTCAGCGGTTTCGCCACCTTGCCGACCGGCCGCGCATTGTTTCTCGAATTCACCTGGCCCGGCAACAAGGGCGGCGGGGCGTGGATGAAGGCGCTCGAAGCCGTCGCGCCGGTCACCGATGCCGACGGCCGCGACCCGAAGGCGGTGGCGCTGTCGTTCGCCTATGCGGGCCTCGAGAAGATGGGGCTGGCCAAGCAGGCGCTTGAGTCGTTCGCCGCGCCGTTTCGCGAGGGCATGTTTCAGGAGGATCGCCTCCGCCGCCTGGGCGATCGCCGTAACGGCAAATGGCTGGGCACCGTCGTTCCCGAAGGGCCCAAGTGGAGCGCCAACACGCGCCAGCGCGGGGCGCTGGAGAGCGTCGAGGCCAATCAATCGCAGGCGAAGACCGCCACCGGCCACCGCGAGGAGCAGATCGTCACGCCGATCACCGTCCACGCGATGCTGTTGCTCTACGACGTGAGCGACGTGGCGGCGGAGGCATGGTCCGAGCAGGTCGAGGCCGCGATCCTGCCGCACGGGGTGAAGGTCGTCCACCGCCTGCCGCTCGATCTCCGGCTCGACGAGCGCGGCATCGCCCGCGAGCATTTCGGCTTCGCGGACGGCATCTCCCAGCCGATTCCGTTCGACGCCGAGGGCGCGGTGGTCTCCAACACCGGCACGCCCGCGCCGCAGGATTATTGGAACGGGGTGCCGCTGGGCGAAATCCTGTTCGGCCATACCAACGGCCATCACGAAAAGGCGCCGGGGCCGATCATCCCGAACAGTCCGCAAGGGATCGCGGCCGGCCTGCCGCCGCACCCCTTGGCCGAGGGCTTCCTCGATTTCGGGCTCGACGGCAGCTATCTGGTCGCGCGCGAATTGAAGCAGGACGTCGTCGCCTTCTGGAAATCGATGCGTGAGGGCGCGGCCCGGATCAAGGCGCGCGACCCCGATCATTCGGACCATGTCACCACCACCTGGCTGGCCGAGCGCGTGGTCGGGCGCAATACCAAGGGCGATCTGCTGTGCCCAGCGGGGTTCCTGCCGGTCGACCAATATGACCAGCCCGAGAATAATTTCGGCTTCTTCGATCGCGATTATCACGGCATCGGCTGTCCGGTAGGGTCGCACGTCCGCCGATCGAACCCGCGCGACGGCCTCGCGCCGCAGGCGAGTTCGAAGCAGACCATGCTCGATGCCGCGAACAACCACCGCATCCTGCGCCGCGGCCGCAAATATGGCGCGACGATCAGCGTCCCGCCCAAGGAGGACGGCGTCGATCGCGGATTGCTGTTCATCTGCCTCAACACCGATATCGCTCGGCAATTCGAGTTCGTGCAGCAGACCTGGCTGCTCAACCCCAATTTCGCGACTTTGTTCGACGAGACCGATCCGCTCATCGGGCCGCACGGGACGATGACGATCCACGAAAAGCCGCTGCGCCGGATCATCGATGTCGAGACCTTCGTGCGGATGGCGGGCGGCGATTATTTCTTCCTGCCGAGCATGCCGGCGCTGCGCTACCTGGCGTCGCTTTGAGCGTCCTTACGTCCAAGGATGTGCTGCGGCCCGGGCCGAAGGGGTTCGGCGGCTGGATGGCTAGGACGCTGATGGGCGCCCTGCCCGCGATCTTCCGGCTGCTGCGCTGGATCTGGCCGATCCCGCATTACAAAAAGACCTGGGCGGTCACGCGCTACGACGATGTCCGCGAGGTTTTCGCCACCGATGCCGCATTCGGCGTGGTCTATGCGCCCAAGCTCGATGTCATCATGGGCGGCGAGCCCTTCTTCCTCGGCATGGCCGATGGCCCGCAATATCAGGCGCATACGGGCGCGATGCGCAAGGTGGTGCGCCGCGACGATCTGGCGATGCTGGCGACCCGGGTGGAGGCGCAGGCCGAGGGCATCGTCGCCAGCGCAGGGAACCGCGTTGAGGTCGTCGACCAGCTCGTCCGCCGTGTAACTTTCGATTATTGCAGCGATTATTTCGGCGTGCCCAATCCGTCTGGCGGCGATCTGCGCGTATGGGGCACGCGGCTGTTCGAATATCAGTTCGTCGCGAGCGACCAGCCGCTGGTCGACGAGGTCAAAGTGATCGCCCCGGCGCTCCGCGCGCACATCGATCAGTTGATCGCCGCCTGCAGAGCCAAGCCGAAAGGCCGCGACGACGTGCTCGCGCGCTGCGTGGCGATGCAGGCCAAGGGCGAGCCGGGTTTCAGCGACGCGCAGATCCGCACCGCGCTGATGGGCTTCATCGTCGGCGGACCGCCGCAGCCGCCGATGGTGGTGCCGCAGGCGATGGAGCAACTACTCCGCCGCCCCGAAGCACTGGCGGGGGCGCAGGCCGCCGCGCGCGCGAACGACGATGATCTGCTCCACGGCTATGTGATCGAGGCGATGCGCTTCGATCCGCTTGCGCCGGGGTTGCCGCGCAACGTGCTCAAGGACTGGACCATCGCCAAGGGCACCCCGCACGAGAAGACGATCCCCGCGGGCGCAACGGTCCTCGCAGCCTTCGCCTCGGCGATGCGCGACGGGCGTCGGATACCCGATCCGGAAACGTTCAACCCGAACCGCCTGCCGCACGAATATATCCACTTCGGCCTCGACCTGCACCAATGCTTCGGCATCCACATGAACCATGCGACGCTGCATCTGATGCTCAAGCCGTTGCTGAAGCGCCAGAATTTGCGGCGGGCGCCGGGTGCGGCAGGGCATTTGCGCAAGCAGGGTGCGTTTGCGGCTTCGCTGACGGTGGTGTTCGACTAAGATTTACTTGTGCTCCTGCGAAGGCAGGAGCCTAGGGTTACGAGGTACTGCTTTACCCTTGGCTCCTGCCTTCGCAGGAGCACGGAGTTTTTATTGGCTGGCGATTACTGCCAACCCCCACCCAGCGCCAGGAACAGCGTAACCGCCTGATCCGAATAGGCCGTGCGCGATTGCGCGAGCAAAGCCTCGGACGCCGCCAGCGAACGCTCGGCATCGAGCACGATCTGGAAGCTCTCCGCTCCCGCCTGATAGCGCAGCCGCGCAATCCGCGCCGCCTCGGCACTGGCGTCGCGCGCGCGGGTCAGCGTCGCCATGCGCTCGCCCGCACCGGCATAGCGCCTGAGCGAACTCTCGGCCTCCTCCAGCGCCTTGAGCCAGGTGCCGTCGAAGGTCGCGAGCGCGGCTTCGGCGTTGGCCTCGGCGCCTGCGACGCGGGCACGGGCGGCGCCGATGTTGGGGAAGGTCCAGGAGATCAACGGCCCAAGCGAAAAGCGGAAGCCCGAGCTGGAGACCAGACCGTCCGGCGATCCCGCAGTCGATCCGATCGATCCGCCGAGGCTGATGCTGGGATAGAGATCCGCCGTCGCCACGCCCACTCGGGCGGTCGCCGCAGCAAGCCGGCGCTCGGCGGCGCGGATATCGGGGCGCCGGGCGAGCAGGCTCGCGCCGTCGCCCACCGGGATCGGGCTGGTCAGCGTCGGCGCGACTTCGCAGGTTGCAACGTCGGCGGGGAATTCCGCTGGCGGACGCCCGGTGAGCGTTGCCAGCCGGTAGAGCGCGGCCTGGCGCTCGGCCTCCAGCGTGGGCACATCGGCGCGGGTCTGCTCGAGCAATGCCGCCGCGCGGCTGGTGTCGAGCGCGGTCCCGCGCCCGCCCTCGAACTGGCGGCGGGTCAAATCGAAGGTCTGCTCCTGCACGCGCAGGCTCTCGCGCGCGACGGCGAGCTGCTGCCCGGTGCCGCACGCATCGACATAGGCGCGCGTCGTCTCCGCGGCGATGGTGACGCGGGCGAGATCGTACGCCGCCTGTACCGCCTCCATATCGGCCCGCCCGGCCTCGATCGCGCGCGAGATGCGGCCGAACAGGTCGATCTGATAGCCGACGTCGAGCCCGACATCATAAGTGTCGCCGCGCGGCCCCTGGCCGTTGACACCCACCGTCGATCCCGCAATCTGCCCATATCCGGCGCTGGCGCTCACATTGGTGGTCGGCAGCCGCGCATTGCGCGTCTCGCGCAGCGCAGCGCGTGCGGCACGCAGGTTCGCGGCGGCGACGCGCAGATCGGTGTTGGCGGCCAGCGCCTCGTCGACCAGCCGGTCGAGCACCGGCGCGTTGAACAATTTCCACCATTGCGCCGGCGGCTCGGCGGGGACGAACGCCGCCATCTGGGCGCCGACGAACGGAGTCTGCGCGGGCGCCTTGGGCGCTGGCGAGACATGATTCGGGCCGACCATGCAGCCGCTCAGCAGCAGCGCGGCGACGCTGGCGGAAAAAATACGCTTCATCACTCGGCTCCCGTCACAGGAACGGCCGCTGGCTCGGCGAGCTTCTTGCGGCGGAACCGCGCTCCCAGCCCGCGCATCAGCACATAGAATACCGGCGTGAACACCAGCCCGAACAAGGTCACCCCGATCATCCCGAACATCACCGCGGTCCCCAGCGACTGCCGCATCTCCTGCCCCGGCCCGCTGGCGATCGCGAGCGGGATCACGCCGAAGATAAAGGCGAAGCTGGTCATCAGGATCGGCCGCAGCCGCGAGCGCGCGGCGTGCACCGCGGCCTCGAACCGGTTCATGCCCTCTTCCTCGCCCTGCTTGGCGAATTCGACGATCAGGATCGCATTCTTCGCCGCCAGCGCGATCAGCACGACAAGGCCGACCTGGGTGAGGATGTTATTGTCCATCCCCCGCAGATTGACGCCGATCAGTGCCGCGAGGATGCACATCGGCACGATCAGGATCACCGCCAGCGGCAGCGTCAGCGCTTCATATTGCGCGGCGAGCACGAGGAAGACGAACACAACCGCCAGCACGAAGATCAGCGCCGAGCTGCCCCCCGCCGATTTCTGCTGATAGGCCAGCCCGGTCCATTCATAGGTATAGCCCGCCGGCAGCGTCTTGGCCGCCATCGCCTCCATCGCCGACAGCGCGTCGCCCGAGGCCACGCCCGGGGCCGCGGCGCCCTGAAGCTCGACCGCGGGCAGCAGGTTATAGCGCACCACCCGCGAAGGCGCGGTGTCGCGGTGGAAGCTGGCGACCGCGGACAAGGGCACCATCTGCCCGCTGCTCGAACGGACCTGGAGCCGGCCGATATCGCCGATATCGTCGCGCGCCGCCGGCTCGGCCTGCGCGGTGACGCGGAAGGTGCGCCCGAGCAGGTTGAAATCGTTGACGTAGGTCGAGCCGATATAGGTTCCCACCGCCTCGAACACCGCCTGCGGCTGGACCCCGAGCAATTGCGCGCGGTCGCGGTCGACATCGGCGCGGATCCGCGGGGTGCCGGTGTTGAACAAGGAGAAGACCTGCGTGACCTTCTTGTCGTTCATCGCCGCGCCCATCATCGCGCCGGTGACGCCCTCTAGCCCGCGATAGCCCGCATTGGCCGAGCGATCCTGGATCATCATCACGAAGCCGTTGCCGTTGCCGAGGCCCTGGACCGCCGGCGGCGCGATCATGAAGATATTGGCGCCTTCGATCTGTCCGGCGATCGCGCCGGTGAGCTGGCCCGCCAGCGCGGTCGCGCTCTCCTTGCTGCCGCGCTCGCCCCAGTCGGCCAGCTTCAGGAACACCACGCCCGCGTTCGATGCCTGCGAGAAGCTCGCGCCGTCGAGGCCGGCGAATGCCGCGCCGCCGGTGACGCCCTTGGTCTTGCTGGCGATATCGTAGACGCGGTTGACGATCTCGCTGGTGCGGTCGAGCGACGAGCCCGGCGGCAGCTGGATCACGCCGATCAGGAAGCCCTGGTCCTGCTCGGGAATGAAGCCGGTCGGCGTCGCGTTGAGGCGCCAGCCGGTCAGCAACAGCAATCCGGCATAGAGGATCATCATGATCATGCCGGTGCGGATCACCCGCCCGGTGAAGCGGCCATAGCGGTCCGAGAGCCACTCGAAGCCCCGGTTGAACTTGTCGGCGCCCACGCGCACCGGCCGCAGCCAGCGCGGACCTTGGTCGATATGATTCTCGTGGTGCGGCTTGAGCAGCAGCGCCGCCATCGCCGGCGAGAGGGTGAGCGAAATCACCAGCGAGATCACCGCCGCCGCCGCAATCGTCACCGCGAACTGGCGGTAGAAGATGCCGGGGATGCCGGCGACCAGTGCGGTCGGCACGAACACCGAAACCAGCACCAGCCCGATCGCGATCAGCGCGCCGGAGACCTCTTTCATCGTCCGGTGCGCGGCCTCGCGCGGGGCCATGCCGTCGCGGATATGCCGCTCGACCGCCTCGACCACGACGATCGCGTCATCGACGACGATGCCCACCGCCAGCACCAGCGCGAACAGCGACAAAGAGTTGATCGAGAAGCCGAGCGCCAGCTGCACCGCGAAGGTGCCGACCAAGGCGATCGGAATCGCGAGGATCGGGATCACCGCCGCGCGCCAGGTCTGCAGGAAGATCAGCACGACGATGACGACGAGGATCACCGCCTCGATCAGGCTATGCTGCACCGCCTCGACCGACGCGGCGACATATTCGGTCGGGTTGTACGGAATCGAATATTCGAGGCCGGGCGGCAAATCCTTGGCGATCAGCTTCATCTCGTCCTGCACGCGCGCGGCGGCGGAGAGCGAGTTGGCGCCCGGCTGCTGGATCACCGCGAGCGCGATGCCCGGCTGGCCGCCGAACGCACCGCGGATCGCATAATCCTGGCTGCCGAGCTCGACCCGGGCGACGTCGCGCAGTTTGGTGATCGATGCGCCCGCGGGATCGCTCTTGATCGTGATGTTCGAGAATTGATCGATTGTCGTCAGGCGGCCCTGAACGTCGACCGGGACTTCGAAGGAGGGCTTGGCCGGCCCCGACGGAGTCTGGCCGAGCGCACCGCCCGCGACCTGGACGTTCTGCGCACGCAGCGCCGCGATGATCTCGCCCGCGGTTAGGTTGCGCGCGGCGGCACGGTCCGGATCGATCCAGACGCGCATCGAATAATTGCCGCCGCCGAAGACGAGGATGTTGCCGACGCCGTCGAGCCGGAGCAGCCGGTCGCGCACCGAGGTATTGGCGAAATTGCCGATGTAATCGGTGTCGAGCGCGCCGCCCTTGGAGGTCAGCGCTACGATCATCAGGAAGCCCGATTCCTGCTTGTTGACGGTCACGCCGATCTGGCGGACCTGCTCGGGCAGCCGCGGCTCGGCGAGCGCGACGCGGTTCTGGACCAGCACCTGCGCGGCGGCGAGATCGGTGCCGGGCGCAAAGGTCACGGTGACTGCAGCCGCGCCCGAGCTCGACGACGAGCTCATATAGAGCATGCCCTCGACGCCGTTGACTTCCTGCTCGATCGGGGCGGCGACCGTCTCGGCTATCGTCTCGGCTGATGCCCCTGGATAGGCGGCGGTGATCGCGATCGTCGGCGGGGCGATCTCGGGATATTGCGACAGCGGCAGCAGCGGATAGGCGAAGGCGCCGATCAGCGTGATGAACACCGCGATCACGCCCGCGAAGATCGGGCGCTCGATGAAGAAGCTGGAGATGTTCATCGCGCGGCGCTCAGCGGCCGGCCGGCTGGGCGGTCGATGCGGGGGGCGCGCTGCTGCCCGGCGGAGCCCCTGCCGGAGCTGCCCCCGGCTGGATCTTGCCCTGCTTGGCCTGGACCTTCTGCCCCGGGCGGGCGCGCTGGGTGCCGTCGATGATGACTTGGTCGCCGCGGGCGATGCCGCTGCGGATTACCCGCAGGCCACCGACGAGCGGGCCGGTCTGCACCGGGCGCACCGCAACGGTACCGTCCTTGCCGACGACATAGAGCACCTGCCGCGCGGCGTCCGCCACGACAGCGGTGTCGGGAACCAGCAGCGCCGGATAGGGCCGCGAGGCCTCCAGCCGGAGGTTGCCGAACATGCCGGGTTTCAGGAAGCCGCCGGGATTGGGAATGATCGCGCGGGCGCGGATCGTGCCGGCGCCGGCGTCGATGGCATTGTCGACGAAATCGAGCGTGCCGGCATGGGCATAGTCCGCCTCGTCCCCCAGCTTCACGCGCACCGGCGTGCCGATCCGGGTACCGCTGTCCTGCCGCTGATACTTGAGCAGCAGCGCCTCGGAGCCCTGGAATTCGAAGTGCAAGGGATCGATGGAGACGATCGTCGTCAACACGGTCTGGTCGGCGACCACCGAATTGCCCGCATCGACCTGGCGCTGCGAAATGCGCCCGCTGATCGGCGCGGTGACGCGGGTGAAAGCGAGATCGAGCTGGCGCGCACGCACATTCGCCCCCGCCGCCGCGACCTGCGCCTCGGCGGAACGCGCCGTTGCCTGACGCGACTCGACTTCCTCTTGGCTCGCGGCGCGCGAGGCGTAGAGCGTCTGCGAGCGGGCAAGTTCGGTACGGGCGTTGGCGGAGGCGGCCTGCGCCTGCGCGAGCTGCGCCACCGCCTGCGCGACCGCCGCCTTGGCCGGGCGCGGATCGACGGTGAACAGCAACTGGTTCTTGCGGACGAACTCGCCGTCGCGGAAATAGACGCCCGAGAGATAGCCGGTCGCGCGCGGGCGAATTTCGACGCTCTGCACCGCTTCGAAGCGGCCGACATATTCATCCCAATCGACGATGTCCTGAACGAGCGGCGCCGCCACCGTCACCGCGGGAGGCGGTGGGGCCTGCTGCGCATCGTTGCCGCCTCCGCAGCCGCCAAGGGCCAGCGCAAGCGCGGCTGCCGCAACTGTGAACATCTGTCGTGTCATCAGGAATTTCCGCGTATTGGTTGGCGCCGGCCAGTCATCCTCAAGTGCGTGCTGCTTCTCGGGCGGCCTCGGCATCGCGTGGCTAGAACCCTCAAAACGGGTTGTCAACGAACGTGGACATAAAAGTCATCGATTGTTGACTTTTGGCAGGAAAGGCATAGGGACACGCCGATGCTTGCCCCCGTCGGTGCCACGCCTCGTACGCGCAATGCGGCTGCGACTCGCCAAGCGATGCTGGAGGCGGCGCGCCGTCATTTCGCCCGCGAAAGCTATGAAAACGTTGGACTTCGCGACATCGCCCGCGAAGTCGGCGTCGATCCCGCATTGGTCGGCCGCTATTTCGGCAGCAAGGAATCCTTGTTCCGGGAAGTCCTCCGCCATCCGGACGACAGCGGCTTCCTCGAGGACGTTACCGCCGAGACGCTGCCGCACTATTTTGCCGGTCTGCTGACCGAACCCGATGGCCCCGACTCGGCGGCCAAGGGCGAATGGCTGCTGATCGTGTTGCGCTCGGCCGGCTCGCCCACCGCTTCGGCGATCGTGCGCGAAACGATGAAAGACGCCGTGCTCGATCCGGTCGCGCATCTGATCGGCGGCGCCGATGCCGAACTGCGCGCCAGCCTGGTGCTGACCGTGCTGATGGGCAGCAAGGTGTTGCGCACGGTGATGGCCGTCGAAGGCTGCTGCAGCGGCGACAGCGATGTGTTGCGCGCCAAGCTGGTGCAATTGCTCTCCGCCGCGATCGACTAGCTGTTGCGGCCCCTGCCCCTCCGCTAAACTGCCGGCAGTGACTCACGCCTATCCTCATCAGACCAGTTTGTGCTCCGGCGCAGGCCGGAGCCTTGGCAAGCATGCCGAACGATCGCCAAGGCTCCGGCCTTCGCCGGAGCACGTGCCATGAATACGCTTCGGTTCTCTGCATGACCCGCAAGATCATCCACGTCGACATGGACGCCTTCTACGCATCGGTGGAGCAGCGCGACGATCCGGCGCTGCGCGGGCGTCCGGTGGCGGTGGGCAGTGCGTCCGGGCGCGGGGTGGTGGCGGCGGCAAGCTACGAAGCGCGCAAGTTCGGGGTGCGATCGGCGATGCCATCGGTGACCGCGCTCAGGCGCTGCCCCGATCTTGTGTTCGTCCCCCACCGGTTCGATGTGTACCGCGCGGTCTCGCGGCAGATCCGGGCGATCTTCCTCAATTACACGCCGTTGGTGGAGCCGCTGTCGCTCGACGAGGCGTATCTCGACGTCACCGAAAATCTGAAGGCCATGCCCTCGGCGACCGAGACCGCCGCCGAGATTCGCGCGCGCATCCATGCCGATACCGGGCTCACCGCGTCGGCGGGGATTTCGTACAACAAGTTCCTCGCCAAGCTAGCGTCGGACCAGAACAAGCCCAACGGCCAGTGCGTCATCACGCCCGCCGCCGGACCGGGGTTCGTCGCCGGGCTGCAGGTGTCGCGCTTCCACGGCGTCGGGCCGCGCACCACCGAGAAGATGAACCGGCTGGGCATCCACACCGGCGCCGATCTGCGCGAGCGCGATCTCGCCTTCCTCACCGCGCATTTCGGCAAGGCCGGGCATTGGTATCACGCCATCGCCCGCGGCGAGGACAATCGCGAAGTCACCCCCGATCGCCCGCGCAAATCCTCCGGCGCGGAAACCACCGTCGAAACCGATCTCGCCACGCCGGAGGCGGTCGAGACGGCGATGCTGGGCCAGGCCGACCAGGTCTGGGCATGGTGCGAGAAGAGCAATGAACGCGGGCGGACGGTAACGGTGAAGGCGCGCTACGACGACTTCCGCATCGTCACCAGGAGCCGCACATTGGGGCGCCCGGTGAAGGATCGCGAGACGCTGCACGAGGTATCGCTGGCGCTGGTGCGGAGCCTGTTCCCGCTTCGCGCGGGAATACGGCTGATCGGGGTGACGCTGTCGACCTTCGATGAGACGGACGGCGAGGAAACGCTTCTTGACTTAATTGGGTGACCCAAACCCCCACCGTTCGCCCTGAACCTGTCGAAGGCTGTCCTTGTTCGCCCGAAGAAAAAGCCGGGCTCCGACAAGCTCAGTCCGAACGGAAGATTTTAGTCGGTCGTCGCCTTCTCCACGAATGCCGGCGCATCCGGCGGCACCGCGGCGTTGCGCCAGCGCTCGATCGGCACCGCTTCGGCCTTGCCGTCCGGCCGATAGCGCCGCTTGATCAGTGTGGCCGATTGCTGGGTCGTCCCGCCGATGGTCGCGCGGGTGCGGACCCAGAAGGTGGTCGAACGGAACGACGCCCCCCACGGCATCGTCGCCTTCTGATCGATCAGGTCCTGCGGCGTCAGGAATCCCGTGCGCTTGCGGATCGCCGCGAGCCGCGCCGCGACCAGCGGATCGCGGAAGATCACCCCCAGCAATTCCTCGCTCGCCGCGTTGAGGTTGATCGTCGTGTTCCCCGGCAGCGCGGTGACCAGCCGCCCCAGCCGCTCGAGCATCGCCGGATCGTAATCCATCGTCGCCAGCGGGCGCAGATCGGTGATCGGGCCTTTGAGCCGGATCATCTGGATCACCACGTTCATATCGTCGTCGTCGAGGCCGACCGAATTGGCGATGGCCTGGAACAGGATCAGCGATCCCGCCTCTCCCGAGCGCACCGAATTGATGTTGAAGCGCCCCTCGGCATCCGAAATCGCGAGATCGAAGCTGCCGCCCGCGATCGGCGCGCCGCTTTCGGAAAGCGCGCCCCATGGCTCGCCGGGATAGTCCGCGCCCGCCGCGGTCTCGGCATCGCGGCGCAGCGCGACGATGGCTGAGAGTTCGCCGCCGCGCACCGCCGCGATCGCCCGCGCCGCCTCGCGGGTGCGCAAGCCCCGGTCGAGCGCCAATTCCTCGCGATTGATCATCAGCAGCACCATGCCGCTGGCGATCGCGACGAACATCAGCACGTTGACGAGGATCATCCCCGTCTCGTCCCCATTCTCATTCGGGCGCGGCCGCCTCATGTCGCGCTGACCTGCGCGGGCAGGACGATCACGCGGCGCAGCGTGCCCGAGGGCCCACCACCGGGCGGGGTCGCGACCTGCATCTCCAGCTCGATCGCGCGCGGCCAGCGGTCGGCATCCTCTTTCTTGACCGGCCATCTGTCGCCCCAGGCGCCATCCCAGAAGCGCCAGCGCGCCACGGTGACGCCGGCGAGCAATTGTTGGGGCAATTCGCCCGCCTGCCGCACCAAGGTGCCGCCCGCGACCAGATAGCGCACCTCGACCGGCGGGCCGCCGAAGCCAGGCGCCGCGCGGGTGAACTTCAGTCCGTTCTGCGCATCGCCGCTGATCTGGCCCTGCGCGATCTGATCGAGATCGCTGCTGACGACGAACATCGTTCGCTGGAGCTCGGCGAGGCGATCAAGCCGTTTCTCGGTGCGGCCCTGGACGTTGATGATGCCCTGCACCAGCGCCAAGCCAGCCACCGCGATCAGCGCAAACAGGCCGAGCGAGATCATCAACTCGATCAGCGTGAAGCCCTGTTCGCCCTGGCGCGGGCGGGCACTCATGACCCGGAACTGACCGCCACCGGCTCATAGCCATCGGCGCGCGCCAGCAGGATCGCGAAGTCGCGCGCGACGCTGCCGTCGGTGCGGAAACGGACCGGGCCGGTGACGCCGTGGAAGCCTTCGCTGGTCAGCAGGCCCTCAGGCGTCAGCTTGCCAGCGGCGCGCAGCGAGTTGGCGATGCCGGCGGCGTCATACGCCAGCGCGGCGATGGTGCCCGCGGTGCCGCCGTTGCGCGCGGTATATTCGTTGGCGAAAGTGCCGAAGGCGACCGGATCGGGGCTGGCGATCCATGCGCCCTGCAACGTCGTCAGCGCATCCGGCCGGTGATCGAGGCCCTGGAAGGTGCCGAGCAGCTGGACCCCGGTGTCCTTGAGGTTGCGCGCGGCCGCGAGCACCGGCTCGCCCGCGCCGGGAATCAGCACCGCATCGGGCGCCTCGCCGGTATCGGGCGCGGGCACGCCGGCATGGACCTCGATCACGCGGACCTTGATGCCGAGTTCGCCCTCCATCCGCCCCGCCGCGACCGCCGCCGCCGAGGACCAGGGGCTGAGATCGTCGATCACCACCACCGAACGCACCCCGCGCGTGCGGGCATAGCGCAGCACCGCGCTGGTCACCTGCGCGGCGGTGATCCCGAAAATATAAGTCCCGGGCGATTTGAGCACCGAATCGTTGCTGAACGAGATGATCGGCACGCGGCCGGCGATGGTGCTGGTCACCGCCGGCACTTCCTCCGCCAGCAACGGCCCGAGGATCAGCGCCGGCAATTTCTTGAGCGCCAGCCCCGCCGCCGCCGCCGCTCCGCCCGCGGTGCCGCCGGTGTCGAAACTCTGCACGAACGCGCTGTTTTCGGCGAGCAACGCCGCCTGCCGCATGCTAAGCCCCAGCCGCGCTCGCTCTCCGGTGAGCGGCAGCAGCAGGGCGATCGGGCGCTTGTCCTTCTTCTCCCCTGCGGCGAACGCATATGAGGGAAAAGCGACCGATGCCGCTGATGCGACAAGGCCTGATTGCAGGATCTTCAACAGGTCGCGGCGATGCACTGGCGACTCCGGATGCGCGAAACGTGGGACGGCGGCGTCTTATCGGTTTCGCGCTGCTCGGCATAGGGGCCTATGTGCTGGGTATGGTCGCGACGATTCCCGCGAGCATCGTCTTCAAGAACCGCCCGTGGCGCAGCGGCGTGGCGGGGACGATCTGGAACGGCGAGGTCGGCATCGCGGGGGGCAGCCGGATCGCGTGGAACTGGTCGCCGCTGCGATCGATCACCTCGCTCGGCTATGCCGCCGACTGGAAGGCGAGCGGGCCGGACACCGATCTCGGCGGCCGCGTCCTCGCCGGGCTGAGCAGCACAATGCTCGACAAGGTCAGCGGATCGGCGACCACCGCGCTGCTGCAGGCGATCCAGCCCAACCTCCCCTTCACCTGCGACATGACCGCGCAGGTCGAGATCGAGCGGCTAGCGATCGGCGGGTCGAGCCAGATGATGCGGGGCCAGATCGTCACCGATCCCGGCAGCTGCGGCCTGCCTGGCGCGGGTGCGGGCGCTTCCAGCCCGGTGCCTTCGCTGATCGTGGTGGCCGAGCATATCGGCAAGGAGACCCGCATCCGGGTGGCGCCCGCGACGCAGCGGCGCAAGACGCTGATCGATGGCGTGCTCAAGGAAAATGGCGAGCTGGAACTGCGCCTCACGCCCGATGGCGCCGGGGTGCTGCCGTTCATTCCCCTGCCGCCGGGCGCGCCGTTCAAGGGGAAGGTGTGAGGAGCTGACGATGGAGGACCCGACAGTCGCTTCCAAGCAACCGCGTAGTATCGGCGGATTGCTGATGATCGGGATCATACTCCTGCCGATCGTTTTCTACTGGTTTCTATTGCGACCCGGCTATTCAACGGCTTCACGCGTCGGAGCTGGTTTATACTTGGCGCTCGGTGCTACGCTTGGCCTTCTCAGAGGCCTACAAGGTTATTGAGGTTGATGATCGGCAGCAGGATCGCCAGCACCATCGTCAGCACCAGCCCGCCCATCACCAGCAGCACCATCGGCTCGACCAGCGCGACCAGGGTCGAGACCAAAGCGTCCAGCTCGCGCTCCAGCTCGCTCGCCGCGCGGCCGAGCGCCGGGGCGAGCTTGCCCGAGGATTCGCCCGAGGCGACGATCGCGACCAGCATCGTCGGGAACACCCCAGCCTCGGTCATCGCCGCGCGCAGGCTGACGCCTTCGCGGACGCGCTGGGCGACGCCGATGCCGCGTTCGCGGACATATTGGTTGGGGGTAACGGCGGCGGCGGCGTGGAGCGCCTCCACCAGCGGCACCGAGCTTCCCACCAGCGTCGCCAAGCTGCCGGCAAAGCGCGCGGCGTTGAGCTGGCGCGAGAAGCGGCGGACCGGGCGGCGCTCGATGAAGGCGCGGTGCAGGCGAAGCTTATTGGCCGGCACGCGCGACCATCGCGTGAAGAGCAGGATCGCCACCGCCAGCGCGCCCAGCAGATAGAGCCCGAAATTCTGGAGGAACCAGCTTACCGCGATCAACAGCCTAGTGAGGAACGGGAGGTCGGCGCCGCGCGAGACAAACACCTTGACGATATCCGGCACCACATAGACCATCAGCAGCACCATCATGCCGAACGAAACGCACGCCAGAAGCGTGGGATAGAGCAAGGCGAGCTGGAGCTTCTGGCCGTTGGCCTGACGGTTTTCGACGAATTCGGCGAGGTGGTTGAGCACGTCGGGCAACCGGCCCGAAGCTTCGCCCGCCGCGACCGAGGCGCGGTAGAATTCGGGGAACGCCCTGGGGTGTTGGCCCAGCGCGACCGCGAAGCTGCGGCCGTCGAGGATGGCGCCTCTGACGTCGAGCAACACCGAGCTAACTGCCGCTTGCTCGGATTGCGTGGCGACGAGGCGGAGCGATTCCTCGATCGAGATGTCCGAGCCTACCAAAGTGGCGATCTGGCGGGTGACGGTGGCAAGCTGCCGCGCGTTCACCCCGCGCTTGAAGCTGGGGAGCTTGATGCTGCCGAGCATCTGTCCGCGTTCGCTGGCGGCTTCGACCGATAGCGGGAGCAAATCGCGTTCGCGCAGCAGGGCGCGGGCGGCGGCGGGACTCGATGCCTCGATGATACCCTTTTTGGCGGCGCCGCTCTTGTCGGCTGCGCGGTAAGAGAAGGCGGGCATTTAGCCCTCGTCCCTCACCACGCGGGCGACTTCCTCGACCGTGGTCAGCCCGGCGCGGACCTTGGCTATGCCGTCATCCATCAGGCTGGGGCCGGTCCTGCGCGCGGCGGCTTCGAGTTCGGCTTCGGAGGCGCCGTCGTGGATGAGTTTCTGGAAGGCGTCGTCGACCGCAACGACCTCGTACAGGCCCTCGCGGCCGCGATAGCCTTCGTTGTGGCACTCGCCACAGCCCTCAGCGCGCCACAAGGGCTCGCCCGGCTTGATCGCGCCGGCGAGCAACAGGGCGTCGGCGTCGGTCGCCGCATCCTCGCGGCGGCACACCGGGCAGAGCTTGCGCACAAGCCGCTGCGCCGCGAGGCCGACGACCATCGGGGCGAGCAGATAGCGCTCGACGCCCATGTCGATCAGGCGGGTGACCGATCCGACCGCGCTGTTGGTGTGGAGGGTGGAGAGCACGAAATGGCCGGTCATCGACGAGCGGACGGCGACCTGCGCGGTCTCCTGATCGCGGATTTCGCCGACCATGATGACGTCGGGATCCTGCCGCAGGATCGCGCGAAGGCCGCGCGCGAAGGTCAGATCGGTGCGAGTGTTGACCTGCGTCTGGCCGATGCCGGCAAGCTCATATTCGATCGGATCTTCGACCGTCATGATATTGCGCTTGCGGTCGTTCAGGCGATGGAGCGCCGCATAGAGGGTGGTGGTCTTGCCCGAGCCGGTGGGGCCGGTGACCAACAGCATGCCGTGCGGGCGCTCCAGCAGCCGGTGAAACACCGTCCGGTCGCGCTCGCTCATGCCGAGGGCTTCGAGGTCGAGGCGGAGCGAGCCCTTCTCCAGCAGGCGCATCACCACGCGCTCGCCGTGCTGGGTGGGGATGGTCGAGACGCGGGCGTCGACGTCATGGCCGCCGATGCGCAGCGTGACGCGGCCGTCCTGCGGGATACGCTTCTCGGCAATGTCGAGCTTGGCCATCACCTTGATGCGGCTGACCAGCAGTGGCGCCAGCGCGCGCTGCGGCTCGAGCATGTCGCGCAGCACGCCATCGACGCGGAAGCGGACCACGAGGCGCTTCTCCTGCGTCTCGACGTGGACGTCCGAAGCGCCTTCCTTGATCGCCTCCAGCAGCAAGGCGTTGATCAGGCGGATGACGGGTGAATCGTCGCGGCTGTCGAGCAGATCGTCGACGGCGGCAGCGCTGTCGGCCAGCGCGGCGAGATCCATCGCGCCCATGTCCAGATCGGCGGCGGCGCCCGCGCTGCCGCTGTAAGTGGCGCTGAGCGCGGTATCGAACACCGCCTCGCTCACCGCGACGAAGCGCGCGTCGGGGGCGACGCGCTGCACCTCGAGCAAGGCATCCGCCGTCACGCCCGGGCGGTGCAGGCACTCGACTCCGCCCGCATCGGCGCGCAGCAGCACGCCATTCTTGCGGGCATAGCTGTATGGCAAAGTCGGCAGGTCCTCGGTGAGGATCAGGGTCTCGCTCATGTTTCGAAGCCGATCGTGGCATTGACGCGCCCCGCCGACGAGCCGCGCTGGAGCGAGACGCTGCGGACCCGCAGGCGACTGGTCGCACCGAGATCGGCGAGCCAGGTCATCACGCTGTCGTAGGGGGCATCGACGAGGGTGGCGCTGACCCCGCCCGCGGTGGTCTCGACGCGGGGCGACAGGCCGAAGGCCGCGGCGGATTCGCTCACCACCTGCGGCGCGGGGCCGGTGCGGGCCGGGCCGGTGCGCGGCCTCAGCGGGCCGGCGGCGCGCAGGCGGGCGTTGAGCGTCTCATAGGTGCGGATATCGGCGAACGCCTTGGCGCGGGCGTTCTGGAGCGGCTGGATGACGCCGAAGATCATCACCAGCGCGGCGAGCAACGCGGCGAGCGCGCCGAGCATCACCCGCTCGCGGGAGCTGCGCTGGCTCCACCACGCGTCGAAGCGGGCGAGCGCCGATTCCACCGCTGGGGTGCGGACGATGCGGACGATCCTCATGCCGCGCTCGCCGTGATGCGGATGCCGCCATCGGGCGATTCGCTGACGGCGCCCCTGATCTGCGCGTCCTTAAGCGTGGCGCGGATGCGATCCGCGAGGCCGGGCTGGCCGTCCACGTCCATCGTCAGCGTGTTGCCCTGGAATTCCATCGCCCGGGCATTGATCCCGCCGAGCGGCGCCAGCGCGTTCGACAGGCGCGAGGCGAGCGGGAGGAAGGTCTGCGGCACCCCGCCGCCGCTCGGCAGCAAATTGGCGGCGGTGGCGGCGATATCGCCGTTGATCGTGGTGCCGGGCGCGAGCGTGGTGAGCAGCGCCTGCGTCTCCCCGGCGCGGCGATCGGCGATGACGCGGAGCATCACCGTATCGGCCAGCGCGATGCCGGTGTGGGCGACCGCGCCGATCGCGACGATCCAGCCGATCCGGCGCCACACGTTCGAAGCCTTGCGGCGGCGGGCATAGGGACCCTGGCGCAAGTCCAAAGGCGGCGAGAGCAAGCGGCGGGCGAGCGTTTCGGGCTGGAGGCTCGCCTCGCCCAGCATCATCTCGGCCGGGAGCGGCGCGCCATACGCGGTGGCGGCCGGGCGCCCTGCGGCTTCCCAGATCGGGCGCAGCATCGACGCAGTGCAGGCAAAGCCGGTGCCGTCGCCGCTGCGTACCACCGCGCGATTGCCGTCGAGATCGACCGCCCAGGCGCCCTCCGCAGGCACGGGGAGCGCCAGCGCGTCGGGTACCATCGCGGCATGGCCCAGCCCGGCGGCCTCGGCGCGATCCACCCAATCGGCCATCACGTCGTGGCGAACGACGGCAACGAGGTAGCGCTTGGGCGAAATCTCCGCGCCGATGGCGAGATGCACTGCATCGATCGGGTCCGCGATTCGCTCTTCGATCGCGAAGGGCAACGCCTCGAGTCGCTTCGCGCGGCTCGACAGCGGCAGATCGACCGCGAGCAGCAGCACTTGCTCGGTGGGGACAAGCATGGTTGCCGGGCCATCGGGCTCGGCTATGATGAGACCATTGCCGGCCAGCGTCCATACGCCCGCCACATTGGCATCCGAAGTTGCAGGACCCGACACGGCTGTAACATCACTTTCATCGATCGAACGCATGGGATCGCGATGCGCATAAGAATGAGACAATTCAAGGACACTCTGGTCAAGCCGCATGTGCCGGCCGGCCAGATTCCACATGGCGAAGCGGGCCTGACGCTGATCGAGATGATGATCGTGCTGGTGATCATCGGCGTGCTGGCGGGGGCGATCGTGATGAGCGGCATCCTCGGCCGCCCCGATCAGGCGCGCGCAACCACCGCCAAGACCAATATCAGCACCCTATCGAGCGCGCTGGCGATGTACCGGCTCGACAACGGCGATTATCCGACCCCCGAGCAGGGCTTGAAGGCGCTGGCGGTGCAGCCGGCCCCCGCCCCGCCGGCATGGCGATCCTATGTGCAGGAAGAGCCCAAGGATCCCTGGGGCCGCGACTATGTCTACACGGTCAATGGCGGATCGTTCACGATCACCTCCCTCGGCAAGGACGGCAAGCCCGGCGGCGAAGGCGTGGACGCCGATATCACCGGCAAGGGCCAGTAACGCCCGTGCGCCGTCCTGCGGATTTGCGCGACGGCGGATTCACGCTGGTCGAGATGCTGATCGTCATTGCGATCATCGGCGTCTCGGCGGGCGCGGTGGCGCTGAGCGTCGGCAGCGTGACGCGGGCGCCGAGCGTCGAGGCGGAAGCGCGGCGGCTGGCGACGCGGCTGCAGGCGGCGGCGGACGATTCGATGCTCGGCGACCGGACGATCGCCTTCACCGTCGAGCCGCACGGCTATGGCTTTGCGACGGTGAGCGGCAAGGCACTGACCGCGCGCAGCGACGGCGGGCTGGGGTTTCACACCTTACCCGCGGGGATGGTGGTGACGCTGGACGCCAAGCCGCCGGTGATTTTGGGCGTCGATGGCTCGGGCCAGCCGCTCACCGCCGTGGTGGAGAATGGGCAGCAGAAGTGGGTCGTCCGCTATGACGGGATGACCGCCGTGGCTGCGCCGGCGGTAGTGAAGTGAGTTTTGTTTCGATCTTTCGCTCCATCTCCCCTCCCTGGAAGGGAGGGGAGCAAGAGGGCTTCTCGCTCATCGAGGCGATGGTGGCGCTGGCGGTGCTGGCGATCGCCGCGGTCGGGCTGATGCGCGCGGTGGAATCGCATATCGATTCGACCCGGGGGCTGGAGCGGCGCGCGGTGGCGATGTGGGTCGCCGAGAACCGGCTTGCCGAGCTCGAGGTGGGCGGCGCCGCGGCCAGCGCGCCCGAGGTCGAGATGCTCGGCCAGCGCTGGCGCATCGACGTGGCCGAGACTGCGACCGACGACCCCGAGATTCACAAGATCCGCATCACCGTGTTCGCGGGCGTCGAGCGCGCGCCGCTTGCATCGCTCGACGGCTTCGTGGACGGAAGGCCGGCATGATCGCCCTCCCCGCCCTTTCGCCGCGCCAGACGCATACCGCGCTCAATCTGCTGACCGGTGCGATGGTGGTTTCGGTCGCCTTCGCGCTCGCCGGGCTGACCTGGCGGATGGCGGGGCATGCCGGAACCGGGGCGGTTACGGTGCCGTCGGGGCGATCGGCGCCGGGTGCCGTGCCCAATGTCGCGGGCGTGATCGCGCTGGCGCCGTTCGGGAAAGCGACCGTGAGCGACGCATCGCAGCCGACCGCGCTGCCGCTGACGCTGCTCGGCGTGGTTTCCGCCGATCCGGCGAGCCTCTCGACCGCGTTCATCGCGGTGAATGGCCAGCCCTCTGCGCCGTTCCGCATCGGCCAGAATGTCGGCGGGGCGAATATCGAAGGAATACTGCGCGACCGCGTGATCCTCAACAACGGCGGCCGGACCGAATATCTTGCCTTCCCGGCGCCTGCCGCCACGCCGACGACCGGCGCGCCCGGTGCGCAGCCGCAGCCGGTGGGCAAGCTCACCAATGTCGCGCCGGTCGGCGTGCCCGCGCCGCAGCCCATGCCGGCGCCGCCGCCGCAGAGCGCAGCGGGCGCAACCGCCCTGCTCCAGCGCTTTGCCGCCACCCCTGCCAATGGCGGCTATCGCATCGGCAACGCCGCGATGCCGGGGCTGGCGGTGGGCGACATATTGGTGTCGGTGAACGGGACATCGCTGAGCGATCCCAATGCGGCGGGCGCCGCCTTTGCCGCGGCGCAGGCGGCGGGATCGGCCACGCTCCAGGTACAACGCGACGGTAAGAGGCTCACGCTTACCGTGCCCCTCCGGTAAAGAGACGTTCGTGACAGTGATTCGCACCCTTTTGACGATGCTGGCGCTGGCGGTTTCCACGCCGGCGTTCGCGCAGCCCGCGCCGGCGGCGACGCAGGACGCCGCAAACGCCGACGTCGTGATCAATATGCGCGGGGTCGAGATCGCGGATGTCGCTGATCAGGTGTCGCGGATCACCGGGCGGACCTTGATCCTCGATCCGGCGGTAAAGGGGCCGGTGACGGTTACCTCGGCGACGCCGCTGACGCCGGCCGGCGTATGGGAATTGTTCCAGTCGGTGCTGCGCGCCAATGGCTTTGCGGCGGTGCGTTCGGGGCGTTCGTGGCGAGTCGTGCCCGCCGCTAATGCGGTGCGCGAGGGCGCGGTGCCTTCGCGCGGCGCCTCCGGACAGCAACTCGTGACGCGGATGGTACGGCTGAGCAACGCGCCTTCGGCGGATGTCGCGCGGGTGGTGCGCCCGCTGATCGCGACCTTCGGCAGCGTCGAGCCGCTGACGGTGCCCAACGCCATCGTCGTCACCGATTACGCCGATAACGTCCGCCGCATCGAATCGATCGCGCGCCAGCTCGATGGCAGCGGCGGATCGACCTATGCGACGATCGTGCTGCGCAACGGCAATGCCCCCGATGTCGCGCAATCGCTGACCAACGTGCTGGGCGAAGGCGTCAAGGTCGCGTCCGACGCGCGCAGCAACACCGTGATCGTGCGCGGCATGCCCGCGATGGTGGCCGAGGCGCGGCGGATCGCCGCCGATCTCGACAAGCCCGGCGGCGCGACGCCGATCACGCGGATGTTCCGACTGAACTATGCCGATGCCGAGTCGGTGACCGACGTGCTGCGCGGGATCCTGGGCGAGCAGGCTTCGGTGAGCAATCCGGTGGCGCGCGCGCTTTCGGCGGGGGCGAGCAGGCTGCGGCGCAACGATACGAGCGCCTCGCCGATCGGCGCGCTCGCCAATACCAATGCGGCGGCCAATGCCGCGACGGCATCGACGCTGGCAAACCGCACGGGCGCCTATTCGCAGCTCGGCGCGGGCGGGCAGAGCCAGGACGGCCTCAGCCAGACGCCGCAGGGCTTCTCGACCCCCGATCTCACCATCCAGCCCGCGCCCGAGCTCAACGCGATCGTGGTGCGCGGCACCCCCGCCGCGATCGCCTCGATCGAACCGCTGATCACCGATCTCGACGTCCGCCGCCCGCAGGTGCTGATCGAGGCGGCGATCGCCGAGATTACCGGCGACGACGCCGAGCAGCTCGGCATCCAGCTCGGCGCCGGCGGCGCGGCGCTCAACCGGGGCAATGCCGCGGGCACCTCGTTCAGCAACAACGGGCCTTCGCTCGGCGCGATCCTGACGGTGCTGGGCGTGCCCGCCGCGGGGCTGATCGGCGAAGGCTTCACCGGCAACCTCAACATCGGCAACGATTTCTCGATCCTCGTCCAGGCGCTGGGCGTGTCGAGCAAGGCGAATTTGCTGTCGGTGCCGCAGGTGACGGTGCTCGACAATGCGCCCGCCGAGATCGTGGTCGGCCAGAATGTGCCATTCGTGACCGGATCGATCCTCACCAACACCAACTCCGCGACGCCCTACACCACGATCGAGCGCAAGGACGTGGGCATTACGCTGCGCATCATCCCGCGGATCAACGCGGGCGAAGTCGTGCGGCTGGAGGTGAGCCAGGAGGCTTCGTCGATCGCCACCGGGCTGTCGGTGCAGGCTTCGGACCTGATCACCAACACGCGGACGATCAACACCACGGTGCTGGCCGACAATGGCCAGACGATCGTGCTCGGCGGGCTGGTTTCGGACGATTATCTCGAATCGAAGCGGCAGGTGCCGATCCTGGGGGACATTCCCATCGTCGGCGAGCTGTTCAAGAGCCGCCGCGAATCACGGGCCAAGCGCACGCTCTTCATCTTCCTGCGCCCGACGATCATCCGCGACAGCGCCGACGCCAAGGCGGTGACCGACGACAAATACGGCCGTCTGCGGGCCGACGAGCTGGATGGCCGCCACAACAGCAGCCTGCTGCTCAAGCCGCCGGCACCAAGACTGACGGTGGAGATCGACGGGATTTACTGAGGCGGGTCAGTATCCTCCCCGTTCGGGCTGAGCTTGTCGAAGCCCTGACCTTTCTTCGGGCCAAGAAGGACGGCCCTTCGACAAGCTCAGGGCGAACGGGTTTTATTGCCCTCCTGCTTTAGCCCGTCGGCAGCGGCACCCGCATCCGTTCAGCGCCGCGGGTGAAGAAGGCCGCGTCGATCGCGAGGCTGGCGAGCAGCCAGCCGTCGACGCTCTCGCCGATCTTGAGCGTGCGGGTGGTGCCGTCGGCGGTGCGGACCATCGCCACCGCGTCCTGATCGAGGCGGCCGACGATGCCGACGAGCGCGGGGGCATCCTGCGGGGCGGCTTCGGCCGTTTCCGCCGGAGCGCCGCCGAACAGCGGGCGGGTGAAGGCTGCCGCCAATGTCGGCTGCGGCGGGGCGGATAAAGGCTGGGCCGCGGCTTGACGTTCGGGCGCGGGGGCTTCGCGGCCGGGCATCAGCAGGAACAGCGGCATGCCAACCGCGATCACCGCGGCGGCGCCAAGCGCCAGGGCTTCGCGGCGAGCGATCATCGGCGCACCGCCACGGCTTCGCCGGTGAGGCGGAGCCCGCCCTCGATCGCCACCAGCCGCCAGCCGCGCAGCCGGACCAAGGGCGCGTCGCGCTCGAGCGAGTCCGCGAGCGCCACGACCGCCTTTTCGGGACCCGAGAGGCGGAGGCGGACGATTACCAAAGTGTCCGACGAGACCTGGGTGGCCTCCTCCACCAATACTCCACCGCTGCGCGCGCGCTCGCGGATATTGGCGGCCAGATCGCCGCTGAGGGCGAGGCCGGGCGTAACCAGGGGCGTGCGCGCGGTCTCGGGTGCCGACACGATCTGCGCGAGCTTCACCCGTTCGGCGCGCGCGGTGGCAAGCTTGCCGAGCGCGGTGCCGGTCGCGGGAGCGAGCACCAGCGCCAGCAACAGTCCGGCTCCCGCGCCGATGGCGAGTGGGGGCAGCTTCATTGCGGCAGCTCGCGCAGCGACACGGTCATCGTCAGCTCGCCGCGCTGCTGCCCGGCATCGCGCAGACGGACCAATGCGGGCTCGCGGTGGAGCGCAGCGCGGAGCTTGTCGGGGTCCGGCGCGGTAATATCGACTTCGAGCAGGCCGGCGGGGTTGCGCTCGATCCGTACTAGCGCGGCCTCGGGGGGGAGCGCGCGGGCCAATGCCTCGACGGTAGCGCCAAGGCTGGGGCGGCGCAGCAAAGCTACCAGTCCGGCGCGGTCCTTCGCCAGCGCCCGATCGGCGGCGACGCGCGGGGCCGCCTCCCCGCGCAGCCCTTCAACTTCAGCGCGGGCGCTTCCGGCCAGCATATTCGCGCCGATGATCGTTGCGACCGGGCCTGCCGCGAGCAGCGCGGCCAGCGCGCCGGCGATCCACCAGTCGCGCGCGACACCCTGCACCACCGGGCGCACGGCGAGCCGCGCGCGCAGTGCCGCGCCCAGCCGTCCCGCAAGGCTATCGCCCGAAGCGTGTGCATCGCTCATCCGCGCCGCCGCTACCGCAATGCCGGCTCCGAGGCAAAGCGCGCGACGCATCCCCTGCCGGAGTCACAAACGAGTCTCGCGACTGCCATCGTGCCGCCACGGGAAATGCATCAGCACGAAAGGTTGGCCACCCAAAGGACAGGAGAACCGACGCCAATCGGCGCGGGCCGCCACCAAGGGGAAACGCCATGACCGACACCAAGACCAGCTTCGGCTACACCGACGGCGACGTCGATACCAACCACAGCGCCGGCCGCGACGGCGTTCGCGTGGGACATCTATCTGTTCGGCGCGGGATCGGACCTCGACCCCACCAACATCAACATCTCGGGCCTCTGGTTCGGGCGCCCGCAGAACGCCTCGGGCCTGGTCAAGCCGGTGCTGTGGATCCAGACCGACGACGGCGCCTACACCGACGTCACAAATTGCATGATGCTCGCGGCGATGCCGGGCAACGTCGGCGACGGCAGCGGCCGGGTGATCACCAACACGGGTGCCGGCGGCGCGACCGCCACGCAGGCGACGCGGGTCGGCGCGGTACCAAGCGACGCGACGCTCAAGCGCTTCCTGGTCGGCCCGGTCGAATGCGAGATCACCGGCGTGGACACGACGCCGGACGGGCGCACCCTGTTCGTCGGCATCCAGCATCCGGGCGAGCTCGGCACCCCCGCCGCACCATCCAGCCACTGGCCGGACAGCCAGGCGACCGGAACCGCGGGCGCAACCGTGCGTCCGCGCTCGGCGGTCGTGATCATCACCAAGAATGACGGCGGTGTCGTCGCGCTCTGAGGCGAACCCTGCCGACCGGGAGGCCGCGGGGACGCGGCCTCCCGTTTTTTGAGAATTGTGCTCCGGCGCAGGCCGGAGCGCCGGGTTCATGCGTCCCGCTACAGTACGCGGCGCTCCGGCCTGCGCCGGATCACGGGCGTTTCCTATCTCAGCGGTCGCTGCGGCTGACGATGTTGGCGGTGCCGTCCGGCGTGATATTGACGACATGGCTGTTGTTGCCGCCCTTGCAGTCGGCGCGCCAATAGACGTTGCCGTCCTGGTCGGGCAGCCGCTCGGATTTGATCACCCCGTCGCACTTGAGCCCGGCGTCGGTGATCGCGCGCACCAGCACGACGTTGCGCATGTTTTCGGTCATCGCCAGCACCTTTTCGAGGTTGTTCCCCGAGGCATTGGCGACCGGCGCGGGGGTTGCCACCGGCTCGGCGACATTCTTATCCGCAGCAGGCGAGCAGCCGGCAAGGGCGAGCAGTGCGAGGCCGATGATTGCCTTGGTCATGATCTTCTCCTTGGATTGGGTGACGATACCCATGCCCGTTCGTTTCGAGCGTAGTCGAGAAACCGCCACACAGTAGCTAGCCTCCGTTTCTCGACTACGCTCGAAACGAACGGAGGGGGTGGATCAACGTCATGTCATCAGGCTCTAGCGCTCATATGCTTTCGGCAAGGCGCCCTCGGTCGGCTTCCAATAGCGGTCGCGCAGCTTGGTCTGGCGGTTGGTCAGCGGCTGCTCGACGCCATCGATGAAGACGTTGAGCGCGGCGGTACCGATCTCGAGCGGGTCGCCGTCCCAGATCACCACGTCGCCGTGGCGGCCGGGCCGGAGCGATCCGAACTCGGCACCCATGCCCATCGCCTCGGCGGGCTTCGAGCTGATCGCCGCGAAGGCATCCGCCCAGCTCAATCCGCTGGCGCCGGGGACGCGGTTCAGCGCGACCAGGTTGCCGGCGAACTGCTTTTCCCAGCGCGCCTGGCGCGCCTCGTCCTGGTTTATGGTGCCGATCCCGACGGTGACCCCGGCGGCCTTCATCCGGCCGATGTTCGACTGGGTGGCGGCAAGCTGCTCGAACGAAGCGGGCAGATCGACCAGGGCGTTGGCGATGACGGGCACGTTCCCGGCGGCGATCTCGCGCGCCACCGTCCAGCCCTCGGTCGCGCCGACGAACACCATGTCGAGCTTGGGCATCTCGCGCTTCAATTCGAGCATTACGAGGATGTCCGACGCGCGCTCGACATGGATCAGCAGCGGCACGCGTCCCTCGATCACCGGCACCAATGCGTCGGCGTCGAGCCGCGTCAGGAACGCATCCTTGCCGCGGTCGGCGAAGCGCGCCGGGTTGCGGGCATAGTCGCGCGCCTCGAACAGGGCGTTGCGCAGCATGGCGTAGGCGGCCGGGCGGCTGCCCCCCGCCGCGCCCGCACCGCTCTCGCCATATTCCATGAACTGGAAGGCGCGCGCGCGACTGACCGCGTTGCGATCGGCGCCGAGATCGATGATCGCGCCTTGCCCGGCGAAGATCGACCCGTTGCTGTTGTCGGGCGCGACCACCGCACGGGTGACCCCCTCGGCGCGGTTGAGCGCGATCGCGCTGGTCAGCGGGTTGACCGCCGGGGTGATATCGAGCGCGGCGTGGAACGGCGAACCGCTGGCGGCGGCGTCGTTGGTCTGGCTGACGCCATCGACTTCGACGATGCCCATCCGGGTGAAGCCGGCGAAGATGCCGGGCGAGACCCATTTGCCGCCGGCATCGATCACGCGCACGCCCGAGGGCACGGCGACGCCGGGACCGGCGGCGACGACCTTGCCGTCACGGATGACGACGGTGCCCCCCTCGATGGTGGCGGAGCCGTCGCCGATCACGAGCTTGGCGTTGGTGATCGCGACATTCTGCGCGGCGGCGGGGCTCACGGTGGTGAGCGTCGCGACCAGCGCAGCGGCCAGCAACCCGTTCGTTTCGAGCGCAGTCGAGAAACTGGTGGAGGACAGGCTTCTCGACTTCGCTCGAAGCGAACGGAGGTAGTGTTGTGCGTGGTTTACAATCCTGATCACTTCACGTCCCCCTCGCCGGGCTGGCCCAGCTCGAAATCGGATAGCGGCCTGAGTTTCGGATTGTTCGAATCGTACAGCAGCGCACCGTCGACCCAGACCATCTGGGGCCGCGTGTACACACTGAACGGATTGCCGTTCCACAGCACCACGTCGGCCATCTTGCCAGGCTTCAGGCTACCGGTCTGCGCTTCGATCCCCAGCGCCTTGGCGGGGTTGATCGCCAGCCATTTCCAGGCGGTGGCTTCGGAAATGTCGTAGCCGGCGCGGATGCCCGATTTGCGTGCCTTGGCGACTTCCTGGTTGAGCCGCTGGATGCCGTTTTCGTCATCCGAATGGATCATCGCGCAGGCGCCCTCCTTTTCGAGGATGGCGAGGTTCTCCCCGATCGCGTCATAGGCTTCCATCTTGAAACCGTACCAATCGGCCCAGACCGCGGCGCAGGTGTTATTGGCCTTCAGCAGATCGCTGATCTTATAGGCCTCGATCGCGTGGTGGAACGCCGAGACATGGTAGCCGAACTCCTTGGCCATATCCATGACGATGGCCATTTCATCGGCGCGGTAGCAGTGGTTCTGGACGAGGATCTCGCCGTCGAGCACGCCGCGCAGCGTGTCCATCTGCATATCGCGGGCGGGCGGATCGCCGCCCTTGTCCTCATATTTATCCCATTTGCGATCATATTCCTGCGCGCGCGCCCAAGTCTGGCGATCGACCGCGATATTGCCCATCCGGGTGGAGGGCATCCGGCCCTTCGACCCGTAAACGCGCTTGGGGTTTTCGCCGCAGGCCATCTTGAGGCCATATGGCGCGCCGGGGAATTTCATCGCCTGCGGGGTGCGCGCGTAGACGTTCTTGAGCACCACCGAACGCCCGCCGAACAGGTTCGCCGAGCCAGGCAGAATCTGCAGCGTGGTGACCCCGCCATTGGCGAGCGCGCGCCCGAAGCCGGGGTCCTGCGGCCAGACGCTATGCTCGGCCCAGACTTCGGCGGTAACCGGCCCGGTGGCTTCGTTGCCGTCCGAATTGGCCTGCACGCCAGGTGAGGGATAATCGCCGAGATGGCTGTGGATATCGATTACGCCGGGCGTGAGATACTGGCCGTGACCATCGATCGTGGTGGTGCCGGCCTCTGCGGTCAGCTCCTGCCCCACCGATACGATCTTGCCGTCCTTGAACAGGACCGATCCGTTTTCGATTCTTCCGCCCTCGCCATCGAGGATCGTGACGTTGGTCACCAGAGTCGCAACGCCGGGATAGCGCTTATACGTCGAGGGATAGGGATCGTGGTTATAGCCCTTGCCCTTGCCCGGTCCCTTGGCGGCGGGTTCCGACGAGGCGGTCTGCGGCTTCTTGCCGTCGCTCGCGCAAGCCGCGAGGCTGGCCGCCGCGCCCAGCATGAGAATCGTCCGAATCACGCGTTCATCTCCCACTCCGGCGCAGCCGCGCCGCTTCTCCGCATTGATCGCGGCGGCGGAAGGCTTTGGCAAGACGGACAAGTTGCGCCGCTGTGGACAGACGCGCATTTCCCATCGACAAGGAACGGGTATAAACCCGGAGAGCCGGGGCAAGCCGGGCGAGGTATTGCGTTTGTACGGGACGATTGGCGTAGGCGCGTCGGCCCCTGCCGAGGGGACGACCGGCAAGAGGCTCGCGACGGGGTTCGCGGCTCTGGCAGGTTTATGCAGCCTCGCCGCCTTCAGCGGATGGGTGATCGACAATCCCTGGCTGCGCAGCTTCGGCGTGGTCGATCGGCCGGTGTGGCCGATCACCGCGATCGGCTATCTCGCGCTATCTCTTGGCTTTCTCGCCGCGATCCAGGCGCGGCTGAAAACTGCCTGGGTAATTTGGACGATCCCGCTGCTGATCGCCGCGCTGTCGCTGATCCAGAACGGGTTCGGGATCACGCTGGGCACCGACCGGATATTGTTCGGCGAGAGCGTGATGCACTATGGGTTTCCGCATCCGGGGCGCCCGGGCGCGACGCCGACGACGATCTTCATCCTGCTCGCGCTGGCAGGGTATACGTCGGGCCAGGGCAAGTGGCAGCGCGAGCAGATCGGTAGCCTGATCGCCAGCGCCACGCTGGGCCTCGCCACCGCCGCGACGATCCTGTTGCTGTTCGCCACGCCCGAGGATCCGATCTCCAAGCTCTATTCGATCTCGGTCCCCTCGGCGACGATCGCATTGTGCCTGACCGCGGCATATATCGCTTGGCATAGCGGCTTTGGCTGGGTGCAATTGCTGACGTCGAACCGGCCGGGATCGCGCGCGTTGCAATTGCTGCTGCCCGCCGCGCTGGTGCTGCCCGTGCTGCCGGCATTGGCGCAGATCGCATTCGAGCGTACTGACGAACCGTCGTCGTTCGCGTCCAAGCTGGTAGTGGTGTTCTTCAACATCCTGCTGGTCGGGCTGATCACTTATTGGGCGGTGCGCAGCGTCGCGCGCGAGCAGGATGCGTTGCTCAGCACGCTCGACGATCTGCGCCACAGCGAGGACCGGCTCGCCACCGCGACCGCGGCGCACGAGGTTGGCGTGTTCGAATGGGATGTCGCGGCAGGCGCCTTCACCTGGTCGCCGGGCACCGAACAACGGCTGGGAGTCGAGCCCGGCACTATGCCCGATTTCGACAGCTGGGCCGCGCTGATCGAACCCGACGATCTCGAGCTGATGCTGGAAACGGTCGCGCTCGCCATCGCCGAACGCGCCGAGCGCTTCAGCTACCGCTACCGCTTCCTCCAGCCCAACGGCGATGTGCGCGCGGTGGAGGGATCGTCGCGCGCCTTCTACGATGCCGAGGGCAATCTGGTGCGCACCGTCGGCGCGATCCTCAACGTCACCGAGCGCGAGGAGCGCGAGGCGGCGCTGCGATCACGCGAGGCGCAGTTGCGATCGGTGCTGGAGACCGTGCCTGACGCGATGGTGGTGATCGACGAGCAGGGCGAAATCCGCCAGTTCAGCGCCGCCGCAGAGGCACTGTGGGGCTATCGCGCCGCCGACCTGATCGGGCGGAACTTCACGCTGTTGGCGCCCGCCGAGGAGCGCGACCGCTATGGCCTGGCGCTCTCACGCTTCTTCCGCAGCGGCGGCACCTCGCTGGGCGAGGGCATCGCCAGTATCGGCGAAGCGGCGGATGGGCGGCGCTTCCCGCTAGAGGTGCGATCGGGCGTGGCGCGGATCGACGGACGGACGTTGCTCACCATATTCTTCCGCGACATTTCCGAGCGGCTCGCCTCGGAAGAGCGGCTGAGCGAGCTCAATACCGAGCTCGCGCACGTATCCCGCCAGAGCGCGATGAGCGAGCTGGCCGCCGATCTGGCGCACGAGCTGAACCAGCCGCTGAGCGCGACCGCCAATTTCCTGGCCGCGGCGCGGATGCTGATCGAGCGCGGCGAAGACATCGGACGGATCAGCGATCTGCTGCGCATGGGCACCGAACAGACCCAGCGCGCCGGTCAGATCATCCGTCGGCTGCGCGACTTCATGGCGCGTGGCGAAGTCGAGATGCATGTCGAATCGATCGAACAGACCGTGCGGGACGCGGTGGAACTGGTCGTGGTTGGCACCGGGCAGTTCGATATTCGCGTCAGCTATGTATTCGATCCAGAAGCACCGCAGATGTATGCCGACAGAATCCAAGTCCAGCAAGTTCTGGTCAACCTCTTGCGTAATGCAATTGACGCATTACGTGTCTTACCACGCAATAAACGCGAAATAACCATCGCATCTCGTAAGGTCGGCGAGCAAATGATTGAGATTGAAATAAGCGACAGCGGGCCGGGGATACCCGAGTCGACTCTGGAACAACTTTTCTCTCGCTTCACCAGCACCAAGGTAGAAAGCGGTGGAATGGGTATTGGACTTTCCATCAGTAAGCGTATCATCGACGCACATGGCGGCACGATCAGCGCCGAAAATCGGCCCGAAGGAGGGGCCGTGTTTCGCTTCACGCTGCCCGCTGTGGGAGAGGGCGTGGAATGACCAGAACCATCTATGTGGTCGATGACGACGACGCGGTCCGGGCCTCGCTGCACAGCCTGTTATCGGTGCAGACCGATCTGGTGATCCGCAGCTATCGTTCGGGCGATGCTTTTCTCGAGGAAGCGGGCGAGCTCGATCCCGGGGTGCTGCTGCTCGATTTCCACATGCCCGGCGCGAGCGGACTGGATGTGCTGCAGACCATCGACAGCGGTACGTTCGCGTCGATCATCCTCACCGGCCAGGGCAATGTTGGCCTCGCCGTGCAGGCGATGAAGGCCGGCGCGCTCGATTTTGTCGAAAAGCCCTATGAGGCGGATCAGCTGATGCAGCTGATCGACACCGCCTTCGCCCGGCTGGAGCAGGACAGCGGCGCGGCGGCGCGCGTCGAAGCGGCCAAGGCCAAGATCGCCAAGCTCTCTCCGCGCGAATGCGACGTGCTGATGGGGCTGATCGAAGGGCGATCGAACAAGGTGATCGCATATGAGCTGGATATCAGCCCGCGCACGGTGGAAATCTATCGCGCCAATCTGATGGAGAAGCTCGAGGTCCGCAGCCTTTCCGAAGCGTTGCGCGTGGCCTTTGCCGCGGGGTTGATCCCGGCGGTTTGAGCTGGGGGCCCTAGGCTACGCCGGAATCGTCGCGCCATTGCGGAAGCTTTTCGGTCAGGACACTGACGGCGTTGACCGGCGGGCAATGCATGAGCTTGGGATGCGGCGCCGGCGGGCTCGGCGTGAGCGTGACCACCTGATGCCAGCGCGGATCCTCGAGCGTTTCCGCCAGCCATGTCTCGGATTTGCCGCTGACCGTCTCCGCATCGAGCACCAGCACCGCGGGGCGGCGCATGCCACGCGTAGCCGCGGGATCGTCGACGTCCTTTGCGGTGATCAGGCTCGCGCCGGCCATGGCCAGCTGCGCCGCCAGGGTGCTGCGAAGGCCCGCCTCCTGGACGGCCAATACGAGCAGCACTGGCGGGTCCTTTCATCTGACATTGGCTGGCGAAACAAGAAGCTAGGGCAAAGACTTCGGAGTCGGCGACCTAGGGGATTTACCTACGCGTGCAGTGTTGGGACTTTCATGATTTCGCGTCCGCTCGTAGGGGGTTGGCCGAACCCCGGTACAAGGACCAGCCATTGGGAATGCTCGTCGCGATCGAAGGCGCCGATGGCGTGGGCAAGGCGACCACCGCGCGTACATTGTGCGAGGCGCTGAACGCGGGCGGGCGCAGCGCGACGGTGATCGCGTTCCCGCAATATGGCCAGACCGTCGGCGGCGTCGTCATCGGCAAATTCCTCGCGGGCGAGCTTCCGCTTCCGGTAACACCCAAAGCCGCGGCGGTGCTGTATGCACTCGACCGGATGGAGTGGCGCGACGCGATCCTGGCGGCGCAGGACGCGCATGATGTGGTGGTGTTCGACCGCTACATCGCCTCCAACATGGCGTATCAGGCGGCCAAGGTCGACGATCCGCGCGCGATGATGGAATGGATCCTCGCGCTCGAGAAGGGCCAATTCGAACTGCCCGCGCCCAACCTCTCCATCTATCTCGATACGCCCTGGGAAATGGCCGAGGCGATGATCCTGCAAAAGGCGCGGCGCAGCTACACCGATCGCAGCTACGACGAGCATGAGGCCGATGCCGCGCTTCAGCTGCGCGTACGCGCGAATTACGAGGCAATCGCCGGTGCGAATCTGCTCGGTCCGTGGAAAGTGGTTCGTGCCAGTGAAAAAGGGGCGATGCGGAGCCCCGAACGGATAGCAGCGGAGATTATCGGGCATCTCGACGCCCTGAACGGCTGATTTAGGGCCATTTAGGCCGCTTCCCGCGCTTGACGGCGCGCCCGCGCGACTTCATGGTAGCGCTATCAAACAAGAAACATGCTTGGGCGGGGCCAGACTTGGAAGCGTTTACAACTGCGATGCTGCCTGCCGACCATGGCGATGCCATATTGGTCGGCCGGGTGCTGGGCGAAGCCGGCCCCTCGCCCGTCGTCATCCGCGATGGCGTGGTCCATGACGTGTCGCGCGCCGCGCCCACCGTCGCCGACCTGCTCGAGCGCGACGATGTCGCCTTCGTCGGCGGCGAAGCGATCTGCGGGGTCGAGGATCTCAACACCGCCAGCGGCCCGCGCCTGCTCGCGCCGGTCGATCTCCAGTGCATCAAGGCGGCGGGCGTCACCTTCGCGGTTTCGGCGATCGAGCGGGTGATCGAGGAGCGCGCACGCGGCGATTCGGGGCGTGCCAACGAAATCCGCGGCGAGCTGGAGGCCAAGGTCGGCTCGATCCGATCGGTCGTGCCCGGCAGCGAGGAAGCGGCGACGCTCAAGGCCGCGCTGATCGATGCCGGCATGTGGTCGCAATATCTCGAGGTGGCGATCGGCCCCGATGCCGAGGTTTTCACCAAGGGGCCGGTGCTGTCCGCCGTCGGCTGGGGTGCGGAGATCGGCGTGCGCTCGAACAGCGACTGGAACAATCCCGAGCCCGAAGTGGTGATGATCGTCACCCCCGACGGCAATATCCGCGGCGCGACGCTCGGCAACGACGTAAACCTGCGCGACATCGAGGGCCGCAGCGCGCTGCTGCTCGGCAAGGCCAAGGACAATAACGCATCGACCGCGATCGGACCGTTCATCCGCGTGTTCGACGGCAACTTTACGCTCGACGATGTCCGCACCGCCGAGATCGAACTGCTGATCGAGGGGCCCGAGGGCTATCGGCTCGAGGGCGTCAACAAGATGAGCCAGATCAGCCGCGACCCGACCGACCTAGTCCGCCAGACGATGAGCGAGCATCAATATCCCGATGGTTTCGCCTTGTTCTGCGGGACCTTGTTCGCGCCGATCCAGGACCGGGACCATCCCGGCCGCGGCTTCACCCACAAGATGGGCGACACCGTCTCGATCTCGTCCCCCAAGCTCGGCACGCTGATCAACCGGGTCACCACCTCCAAGGCGGCAGCGCCCTGGGACTTCGGCATCCGCGACCTGATGCGCAATCTGGCCGAACGCGGCCTACTCATCCCTGAAAGTGCCTATGTCGGAAGCTGACCCCATCCACGCGCCGCTCACCCGCGACGAGCGCGCCTCCTATCCCAGCCTGAAGGGCAAGCGCGTCCTCATCACCGGCGGCGGATCGGGGATCGGCGCCGGGCTGGTCGAGGGCTTCGTCCGCCAGGGCAGCGACGTCACTTTCTTCGACATCGCCGAGGCGGATTCGCAGGCGCTGGTCCAGACATTGTCGGGCAGCGGCAGGCCGCCGGTGTTCCACAAGGTCGACCTGACCGACACCAAAGCATTGCAGGCCAAGATCCAGGGCATGATCGACGCCGACGGCGCGTTCGACATTCTCGTCAACAACGCCGCCAACGACGATCGCCACACCATCGACGAGATCACCGAGGACTATTGGGAAAACCGCCTCAACGTGAACCTCAAGCATCTGTTCTTCTGCGCGCAGACGGTGATCCCGGGGATGCGCGCGAAGGGATGCGGCGTGATCGTCAACCTCGGCTCAATCTCGTGGCATTTGGCGCTGGAGGGGCTGACGCTTTACCAGACCAGCAAGGCGGCGATCGAAGGCCTCACCCGCAGCTTGGCGCGCGAGCTTGGCCCCGATAACATCCGCTCGGTCTGCATCATCCCCGGCAACGTCCGCACCCCGCGCCAGCTCAAATGGTACACGCCCGAGGGCGAGGCCGAGATCGTCAACGCGCAGTGCCTGAAGGGGCGCCTCGTCCCCGACGACATCGCCGCGATGGCATTGTTCCTTGCCTCCGACGACGCACGGCTTATCACCGGCCACTCCTATTTCGTGGATGCGGGTTGGCGGTAATGAAGGTTGCAACTTCCGAGCCGGTCAGCATCTGGTCGCTCGGCGGGCCGTTGCTCGAAGGACCGGTCTGGGTCGAGCGCGACCAGGCGCTGTGGTTCACCGATATCAAGCGGCACAAGATTTACCGGCATGATCCGGCGACCGGCGATCAGAAGAGCTGGGATGCGCCCGATCAGGTCGGCTTCGTTCTACCGATCGAAGGCGGCGGCTTTGTCGCAGGCCTCAAGACCGGCCTCGCGCGGTTCGACGAGCGCGACGGCAGCTTCACCGCGATCGGCGATCCCGAGCCCGAGTTCCCCAACAACCGGCTCAACGACGGCACGGTCGATCCGCAGGGCCGCCTGTGGTTCGGGACGATGGACGACGGCGAGAATGCGGAAACCGGGCGAATCTATCGCTTGGGCGCGGACGGAACTTGCCATGCCGGAAGCGGCTTCCACTCGATCACCAACGGCCCCGCCCTCAGCCCCGACGGGCGGACGCTCTATCATACCGATACGATCGGCGGGCAGATTTATGCCTGCGACGTTTCGGAAGAGGGTCATCTCTCGAACCGGCGAATCTTCGTGGAGATTCCGAACTCTGAAGGCTATCCCGACGGGCCGACGGTGGATGCCGAGGGCTGCGTGTGGACCGGGCTCTACATGGGCGGATGTGCACGGCGCTATTCGCCGGCGGGAGAATTGCTCGAGACGGTAACATTCCCGGTCGGCGCGATCACCAAGATCGCGTTCGGCGGGCCCGACCTGACGACGGTCTTCGCTACCACCGCCAACAAGCATCTGACTCCCGAGGAATTGGCCGGGGAGCCGCAAGCGGGCGACTTGTTCCAGTTCGAGGCGAGCGTGCCCGGGCTGCCGGGGTACGAGATCCGCGCGGGGGCCTAGCTCAGCCCTGCATCGCCGCGATCGGCGCGCGGAACGTGGCGGACAGGCCCGCCGGTCTATAGTCCAGCATCGCGGACCCCGTTCCCGCCAGGCCACGCTCGATCAGGCGCGAACCGAAGCCGCGGCGCGACGGCTTGGCGATCTCGGGGCCGCCCGCTTCGATCCAGTCGAACACCAGTTCGTCGCCCTCGATCCGCCATGCCGCGCTGACATGGCCGTCGGGCGCCGAAAAGGCGCCATATTTGAGCGCGTTGGTTCCCAGCTCGTGCAGCAGCATCGAGAAGGACAAAGTCGCGGCCTCGCCCAGATCGACCGTGGGGCCGACCAATGCGGTGCGATCGCGCAGCCCGAGATTGCCGAGCACCGCCTCCGCCACCGCCTGGAGCGGCGCCCCCGCCCCGATCCGCTGGACGAGTGCGTCGTGCGCCGAACCCAGCGCGGCCAGCCGTTTCTCGAACTCCACGACCGGCGCGCGATCGGGCACGTCGCGCAGGCTGTGCGTGGCGATCGCCTGCACCAGGGTCAGCGTGTTCTTCAGCCGGTGCCCGATCTCCTCGTTGAGCATCCGCTGCGAGGTGATGTCCTGCACCGATCCATACATATGCGTGACCGCCCCGGCATCGTCGTGGCGGAACCGGCCAGAGCGGCGGAGCCAGCGCGCCGGGTGGCCATCACGAGGGGCCAGGCGATATTCGACGGTCTGCGCCGCGCTGCCGTCGCTGCGGGTCCTGCCGCTCGACCGCAGCTCGGTATGCGAGCGGTCGATCATCGATTCGGGCGCTTCGGCATCGCAGGTCGCGGTGACCGGCAGGCCGAACAGGCGGCAGAATTCGGGCGACACCGTCATCATGTTGGTGCGCACGTCGAGCTCGAAGGTGCCGATGCCGCCCGCTTCCTCGGCGAAGCGCGCACGGCTGACGCTGTCGTCGAGCTGGCGCAGCGTGCGGCGCAATTCCATCTGGGTCATCACCTGACGCGCCAGCGCGGTGAGCGAGCGTGCCTGCCCCTCGGTCAGCCCGGCCGGGCGCGGCTCGACATCGATCACGCAAAGCATGCCGATGGTGACGCCCTGCGGCGTGACCAAAGGCGCGCCGGCATAGAAGCGGATGAACGGGTCCTCGGTGACCAGCGTGTTCTCGCGGGTGCGCGGATCGAGGGTCAGATCGGGGATGATCAGCAGATCGGCGCCGCCCATGCCGTGGTTGCACACCGATTGCTCGATCGGGGTCTCGCACAGATCGACGCCTACGCGCGCCTTGAACCATTGCCGGTCGCGCTCGACCAGGCTGACCAGCGATACCGGCGTCGCGCAGATATCGGCGGCGATCGCGACGATATCGTCGAAGCCGTCCTCCTGCACGGTATCGAGGATGCCGTAGGATTCGAGGGCGTCGAGCCGGGCCGAGAGGGAAGTGTCGCGCATCGGCTCGAGTAAGAGAGCAATTCCGGCGCTGCGGCAATAGGTTACGCCCGTGAATGATGGAGCGTACCCCTAATGGTTATGCCGCGGCACCTTCTCGCTTGTCCGCCGGTATTTAAGCGCGAATTCCAGTGCCCCGCCCTCGCCCAGCTGGCCGGTCTTTTCGCGGTACAATTCCTCCCACGGCGTCTGGCTTTCGGGGATCGGCGGCGCGGGCTCGGCCTTGCGGCGGGCGATTTCGTCCGGTTCGACCAGCGCGTTGCAGGTTCCCTGGTTGAGATCGACGCGGATCGTGTCGCCGGTGCGCAGCCAGGCGAGTCCCCCGCCCGCCGCGCTTTCGGGGCTGGCGTTGAGGATCGAGGGGCTGTCCGACGTACCCGACTGGCGGCCGTCGCCGAGCGTGGGGAGGCTCATCACGCCCTTCTGGATCAGATGATCGGGCGGCTGCATGTTGACCACCTCGGCCGATCCGGGCCAGCCGATCGGGCCGGAGCCGCGGATGACCAAGATGCAATCCTCGTCGATCTTAAGCGAGGGTTCGTTGATGTTGTGATGATAGTCGTCCGATCCGTCGAACACGATCGCGCGGCCTTCGAATATGCCCTCGGCACCCGGCTTCGACAGATAGCGCGCGCGGAACTCGGGGGAGATCACGCTGGTCTTCATGATCGCCTGATCGAAGAGATTGCCCGAGAGGACGAGGAACCCCGCCTTCTCCTTGAGCGGCGCGTCATAGGGGAAGATGACCTCGGCATCCTTGATCCGGGCGCCCGCGACATTTTCGGCGAGCGTCTTGCCGGTGACGGTTGCGACCGAACCGTCGATCACCCCTTCGGCGATAAGGGTGCTGAGCACCGCGGGGATGCCGCCCGCGCGGTGGAAGCGTTCCGAGAGGAATTGCCCGGCGGGCTGCATGTTGACGATCAGCGGGAGGTCGTATCCCTGCATCCAGTCGGCGGGGCCGATATCGAACCCGGCGTGGCGCGCCATCGCCACCAGGTGCGGCTGGGCGTTGGTCGAGCCGCCGATCGCGGTGAGCAACTTGATCGCGTTGAGGAAGCTCTGGCGGCTGAGGATATGCGATGGGCGCAGGTCTTCGTAGGCCATGTCGACGATGCGGCGTCCGGTCTCATAGGCCATCTGGCCACGCTCGCGGTACGGCGCCGGGATCATCGCGCAGCCGGGGAGCGACATGCCCAGCCCCTCGGCGATCGAGTTCATCGTCGAGGCGGTGCCCATCGTGTTGCAATGGCCGGCGGAGGGCGCGCTATCGGTAGCGCGGTTGAGGAATTCCTCCTCGTCGATCTCGCCCGCCGCCAGCTTGCGGCGGCTGCGCCAGATCACGGTGCCCGAGCCGACCAGTTCGCCTTCGTGCCAGCCATCGAGCATCGGCCCGCCCGAGAGGACGATGGCGGGGATATCGACGGTGGACGCCGCCATCAGCGACGAGGGCGTGGTCTTGTCGCAGCCGGTGGTAAGCACGACCGCATCGATCGGATAGCCGTTGAGGATCTCGACCAGCCCGAGATAGGCGAGATTGCGATCGAGCGCCGCGGTGGGGCGGCGGCAATTCTCGAAGATCGGATGGAGCGGGAATTCCATCGGCACGCCGCCCGCCGCGAGGATCCCGTCGCGGACGCGCTTCACTGTCTCGAGGTGGATGCGGTTGCACGGGGCGATATCCGATCCCGACTGGGCGATGCCGATGATCGGCCGGCCGGCGCGCAGCTCGTCCGGCGTGATGCCGTAGTTCATGAACCGCTCGAGATATAGCGCGGCCATATCGCTGCGGCCGGGCGCGGCGAACCATTCGCGGGATCGGAACGGGCGGTTGGGGGTGCGGGTCATGGCTTCCTCTTAGCAGGAGGGGTGCGGCCTTGCGACCGCACCCCTCCCCGTGTTCGATTGCCGAAGCAGCGGAAGGCTCAGCCCTCCATCGCCTCGAGTTCCTTGCCCTTGGTCTCGTGGATGAACTTGGCGACCAGGAAGAAGCTGATCACCGCGCATACGCCGTAGAAGCCGTAGCTCTTGGCGAGCCCGATCGAGGTGAGCATGATCGGGAAAGCCTGGGCGATGGCGTAGTTCGCGCCCCACTGGAAGAAGCCAGCGACGGCAAGCGCCGAACCGCGGATCTGGTTCGGGAACATCTCGCCGAGCATCACCCACATCACCGGGCCCCAGCTGACGTTGAAGAAAATCACGTAGATATTGGCCGCCCAAACCGCGATCATCCCCGAGTCACCCGGGAGAACGAGCTTGCCGTCGACAAGGCCGCCCTGGCTGAAGGCATAGACCATCGCGAACAAGGATGCCGCCATGCCGACCGAGCCGATCAGCAGCAGCGGCTTGCGGCCGATGCGGTCGATCAGGACGATGGTGACGAAGCAGGCAGCGATCGAAACCAGGCCGGAGACGATGTTGATCTTCAGCGAGTCGGCTTCGGAGAAGCCCGCCGCCTGCCACAAGGTCGCGCCGTAATAGAAGATTACGTTGATGCCGACGAGCTGCTGGAAAACCGCCAGCATGATGCCGACCCAGACGATCGAGCGAACGCCGAGGAAGCCGCGGCCACCCGGGGGCGTCAGCACGTCGCGGAGGCGCGGACGGTGATCGTGCGCGAAGGTGGACTGTATTTCGGCGACCTTGGCTTGCGCCGCGATCGGACCCGACAGGTTGGTGAGCACCGCCAGCGCCTCGTCGTTGCGGCCCTTCGACACCAGATAGCGCGGGCTTTCCGGAATGAAGAAGAGCGCGATGAGGAACACCCCCGCGGGCACCGACTGCAGCAGATACATCCAGCGCCAAGCCTCGATATCGAACCAGATCTTGTTGGTCGAAACCCCGGCGACAGAGGTGACATAGTAATTGGCGAGGAACGCCGCGGTAAGGCCGGTGATGATCATCACCTGCTGCACCGTGGTCATCCGGCCGCGAATGCTCGCGGGCGCGACTTCCGAGATATAGGCGGGCGAGAGCACCGACGCGGCGCCGACGGCCATGCCGCCGATGATCCGGGCGATCACGAAGACGGTGTGATCGTGCGCGAAACCCTGGACGAGCGCGCCGCCGAGGAACAGCACAGCGGCAATCCGCATCACGTTGCGGCGGCCCATCGCATCGGCAAGGATGCCGGCAAGCGACGCGCCGATGACGCAGCCGATCAGCAGCGAACCGACCGTGAAGCCGAGCGCCGCATCGTCGAGCCCGAAGGCGGCGATAAGGCCGGGCTGCGTGCCGTTTACCGCGCCGCTGTCATATCCGAACAGCAAGCCACCGATCGTCGCGACCGCGACGATCGCGAAGACGAGGCCAAGATTGGTCCTCTCTGCGCTTTGATTCATCCGTGGAACCCCTCTCCCGCGTCCGTGCGCTCTGCCGGACTGTTAGCGGTAACGGTTACGGGATCGGGGAGGAAAAGCAAGACGGTTGGGCGCTTCTTAAGCCCCTACCCTTCAGGGGAGGGGCTTAGAAGGTCAGCGCGGCCCCACCGCTTCGACGCGGCGATCCTTGGCGGCCGCCTTGCCAGGCGGCGGGCCGGAGGATTCGCGGATCATCAGCTCGTAATCGAGCACTTCCTCGTCGAACCGCGCCTTGTCCATCGGCCGCTGCGAGCGCAGCCGCGCGAGCAACAGGTTGAGCGCCGCCTCGGCCATCGCCGCGGTCGGCTGGCGGATGGTGGTGAGCTCGGGCCAGACGGTGGTGGCGAGCTGGGTATCGTCGAAGCCGACGATGCTGAGATCCTGTGGCACATGCAGCCCGCGGCGATGCGCGACGCCGACGGCGGCGGCGGCCATATCGTCGTTGCAGGCGAAGATCGCGGTGGGCGGATCGGCGCGGTCGAGCAGGCGCTCGGTGGCGATTATCCCTGAGCGGAAGGTGAAATAGCCTTGCTCGACAGGCACGTCCTTGATGTTCATCCCGGCTTCCTCGATCGCCGAGACGAAGCCGCGATAGCGCTCCAGGCTGGCGCTCTGGTTGGGGTTGCCGCGGATGAAGCCGATGCTGGTGTGGCCAAGATCGAGCAGATAGCGGGTCATCGCCGCTGCCGCCCCGAAATCGTCAATCCGCACGTTGAGCGTGCCGGGCACCGACACGCCGATCGCGACGCACACCGCGGGGATGCCCGCGGCCGAGAGCTCGTCCTGAACCGGCGGCGCTTCGGACAGCGGGCACGGCAGGATCACGCCCTCGACGTCGGTAGCGGCGAAGCGGCGGGTGGCCTCGGCCTGCGCATCGGGCCGCTCGCTCTCGCAGGCTTCGAGGACGAGGTGGCAGCCGGCCTGGCGCGCGGCGGCGAGCGCGCCGATCAGGAACTGCGAGAGATAGGCCGCGCTGGGGTTCGAATAGAGCAGCCCGATTCGCGTCGCTTCGCCCGCGGCGAGACTGCGCGCCGCGCTGTTGGGCGAGTAATTGAGCTTCTCGATCGCCGCCTGCACGGCTTCGCGCGTGCTGGCGCGGACATTCGAGCCTTCGTTGACGACGCGGGAGACGGTCATCGCGGATACGCCCGCTTCCCGCGCCACATCCTGGACGGTAACGGTACCACGACTGCGCCGGCTTGGTTTGCTCAAATCCCCACCTCCTGCGGAGGGAATAAGTTGGCGACCGAAATAATGCAATAAAGTTGCGCGCTTCGGAGGCGGTTGACCGCTGCGATTTGCAGCCTCTATAGCTGGTAGCGCTACCATAACTTAGTTGTTCGACGGCGATAGGCTGCGAACCGGGGAGAGGAACAGATGATCGTATCCGGCCACCGCTTGGGCGGCGCATCCGCCCGCCGCATCCGCATCGCCTGCCTCGCCGCCGCCGCGATGGTGCCGTTGCTGCCCGCCTTGGCGCCCGTCGCGTATGCGCAAGCCGCCAAGTCCGACAAGCCGATCTACAAGGACGCTTCGCAACCGACCGCCGCGCGCGTCGAGGATCTGCTCAGCCGGATGACGCTGGAAGAGCGCGTCGCGCAGCTGATTTCGATCTGGGAGCATAAGGACAAGATCCAGGCCCCGAACGGCGATTTCGATCCCGCCAAGGCGAGCGCCGCCTTCCCCAATGGCCTCGGCATGATCTCGCGGCCTTCGGACCGCCGCGGCGTGACGCCCCCTGCCCCCGGCAGCGCTGGCGCAGCGGCGGGCGTCGGCAACAAGAGCGCGGTCGAGCAGGCGCGCTACGTCAACGCCGCGCAGAAATGGTCGGTCGAGAAGACCCGGCTGGGCATCCCGATGTTCATGCACGAGGAGTCCTTGCACGGGCTGGTCGCGCCGGGCGCCACCAGCTTCCCGCAATCGATCGGGCTCGCCAGCACGTGGGACCCCAAATTGCTCGAGCAGATCTTCAGCGTCGCCGCGCGCGAGGCCCGCTCGCGCGGCGCCAATCTGGTGCTGGCGCCGGTGGTCGATGTCGCGCGCGATCCGCGCTGGGGGCGGATCGAGGAGACCTATGGCGAGGACCCGTATCTGGTCGGCGAGATGGGGCTGGCGGCGATCCGCGGCTTCCAGGGATCGACGCTGCCGCTGGCGAAGGACAAGGTGTTCGTTACGCTCAAGCATATGACAGGTCATGGACAGCCCGAGAACGGCACCAATGTCGGGCCGGCATCGATCGGCGAGCGTTCGCTGCGCGAGAATTTCTTCCCGCCGTTCGAGCGCGCGGTGACCGAGCTGCCGGTGATGAGCGTGATGGCCTCGTATAACGAGCTCGACGGCGTGCCGAGCCACGTCAACCACTGGCTGCTGACCGACGTGCTGCGCGGCGAATGGGGCTTCAAGGGCGCCGTCGTCAGCGATTATTTCGCGATCCGCGAGACGGTTACGCGCCACAAGATGTTCGCCACGCCCAAGGATGCCGGCGCCGCCGCGATCAACGCGGGCGTCGATGTCGAGACCCCCGATGGCGAGGCGTTCAACAGCCTGGTCGACCTGGTGCGCGAGGGCCGGGTGAGCGAGGAAACCGTCAACAATGCGGTGCGCCGCGTGCTGACGATGAAGTTCGAAGGCGGGCTGTTCGAACATCCCTATGTCGACGTGAAGGCGGCGGGCAAGGCGAGCGCCACCCCCGACGCGATCGCGCTGGCGCGGCAGGCCGGCCGCGAGGCGATCGTGCTGCTGCGCAACCAGGGCGCGCTGCTGCCGCTCGACGCGACCGGCATCCACAAGATGGCGGTGATCGGTACCCATGCCAACGATACCCCGATCGGCGGATACAGCGATGTTCCCGGCCACGTCGTCTCGCTGCTCGAGAGCATGCAGGCCGAGGGCAAGGGCAAGTTCGACGTGGTCTATTCGGAGGGCGTGCGGCTGACCGAGGGCCATGTGTGGGCGCAGGATTCGGTGACGCTGACCCCGGCGGCGACCAACGACAAGCTCCGCGCCGATGCGGTGGCGGCTGCGAAGGATGCCGATGTCGTCGTGATGGTGCTCGGCGGCAACGAGGCGCTGAGCCGCGAGGCATGGGCCGACAACCATCTCGGGGACATGGACAATCTCGACCTGATCGGGCCTCAGAACCAATTGGCGCAGGAAATCATCGCGCTGGGCAAGCCGGTGGTTGTGGTGTTGCTCAACGGGCGGCCGCCGTCCTACCCGTGGCTGGCCGAGCATGCCCCGGCTTTGCTCGAGGGCTGGTACCTCGGCCAGGAGACCGGCAATGCGCTGGCCGACGTGATCTTCGGGCGCTTCAATCCGGGCGGCAAATTGCCGGTGTCGGTGGCGCGCGATGTCGGGCAGCTGCCGATCTATTATAATTACAAGCCGACCGCGCGGCGCGGCTATCTCTTCGGCGATACCAAGCCGCTGTACCCGTTCGGCTATGGCCTCAGCTACACGACCTTCGACGTCGCGGCGCCGGTGCTGGCGACCAGCGCGATCGGGATCAGCGACAACGTCAAGGTCACGGTCGACGTCACCAACACCGGCAAGCGCGCCGGTGACGAAGTCGTGCAGCTGTACGTGCGCGACGATGAGGCCAGCGTGACGCGGCCGGTCAACGAATTGAAGCGGTTCGAGCGCGTGACGCTCCAGCCGGGCGAGAAGAAGACGGTGACGTTCGAGCTCACCCCGCGTGACCTGAGCTTCTACAATCTGCAGATGAAGCGGGTGGTCGAGCCCGGCACCTTCACCATCTCGTCGGGACCCGATTCCGCGACGCTCAAGAGCACCAAACTTACGGTGAAATGACGGCACCGTAAAACCTCCCCCCGGGGTTTCGGCCCCGGGGGACATTTCCGCTATTCCGCCCCGCTGTGGGCATAAACGCCCATCGTCGCGCCGATGAATCCGCCCGCGGTCTGGGTGCTGAGGATGGTGCCGTCCACCGTGCCCAGCGTGATCCAGCGGCCGGGCGCGGTGGCGTAGGCGAAGCTGTAGGCCGCGCCCCTGGCGGTGATGCGCAGGTAGATGCGCGCATTGAGATCGCCGGTCAGCGGCCTGGAGGCAATCGGGTCCCCCGCGGCGGCTTCGTCTGCGCTCTTGCGCGCCTCTAGCGTGACGACACGCTGGCCGTTCCGCATGCCGACCCCGATGAACGCCCAATAATCGTCGTTCTGGAGCGCAACGAGACCAGCGCGGTCGCCGTCATGCCTGGGCGCGAAGCGGACCACGGTTTCGGCCACCGCGTTCATATTCTGCTGACGGCGGCCGAGGTACGACGGGTTTGCCTTGTCGCCCAGCCCCTCGCGCCGCGCGGTGAGGATCAGCGCGCCTTCCTCCATCTTGTACCAGCGCGAGCGCGGGTTGCGCAGCATCATCCAGTGGAGCGGCAGCTCGGGGCCGTCGAACTCGTCGAGCAACGTCATCGCGCCGTTGGTGCGCATCGCGGGCGCCGGCTGGCGCGGCAGCTTGGGGCGCGCGCCGCTGTAGGGGATCGCTTGGCCCGGCCGGGTGATCTGGGGCCAGCCGTCCTTCCAGCTGACCGGCATCAGGAAGGTCTCGCGCCCGGTGTTGAAGAAATTATCCTTGTAGGGGCGTACCGCGAGGAAGGTCGCCCACCAGTCGCCGTTCTGGGTCTCGACCAGTTGCGCGTGGCCCGATGAAGTGATCGGGTTGCGCCGCCCGGGCGGCAGATCGCGCTGGGTGAGGATCGGGTTGACCGGGCCGGGGACATAGGGGCCCAGCACATGCTCCGACCGGAACACGACTTCGGAATGCCCCTGTTCGGTGCCGCCCTCGGCCGCGACGAGGTAGTAATAGCCGTTCTTCTTGAGGATATGCGGCCCCTCGATCCAGATCGGCTTTTTGGAGATATCGACCCCGCCATTGGCGATCACCTTGCGCGGGCCGATCGTCTTGAGCCCGCCGAGATCGACTTCCTGCGCCCAGATCGCGGTGTGCCCTTCGTAGAGCGGCTTGCCCTCCGGCGGGCCGTTGCTGACGATCCAGGTGCGGCCGTCATCGTCGAAGAACAAGGACGGATCGATCCCGTCGACTTTGGGAAGCCAGATCGGATTGGACCAGGGGCCGGCGGGATCGCGGGCGGTCAGAATGAAATTGCCGTCGCAGCCGACACAGGTGTTCAGGATGTAGAACACGCCGTCCTTGGCCTGGATCGTCGGGGCGAAGACGCCCCTCGACATGCCGAGCTGCTTGAAATCCAGTTGCTCAGGCCGGTCGATCGCGTTGCCGATCTGGGTCCAGTTTACCAGATCCTTGCTGTGGAATACCGGGATGCCGGGGAAATAGCCGAAGGTGGAGGTGACGAGATAATAATCGTCGCCGACACGGGTGACGCTGGGGTCCGGGTAGAAGCCTTGGAGGATCGGGTTGGCGTAGGCCACCGGGGTGTTGCGGACGGGCACCGGATCGCTGCCGGTGTAGCGGAACCAGTCGAAGCTGGCGGTCAGCGGCTCGCGCTGGGCCTGCGCGGGGAATGCGCTCAGGGTCAGGACGGCGAGGATGATCTTCAATCGCATATTTCCACCTTCTTGTGCTCCTGCGAAGGAAGCCCTGCACCAAGGAGGCCAGCGTTTGTAATCCAGGGCTCCTGCCTTCGCAGGAGCACGGCGGTTCTTGGGGTTCGTATCACTTCGAATTGCCTGGCGCATAGGGATGCGTGATCGCCTTGTACCAGTCCAGATCGTGCGGGGGCGCGGCATGGCCCGCTGGCAAGGGACGCTTCGACACCGACTGGAAATAGGCGATCGAGGCGTCGCGCCACCAGATGGCCTCGTCCAACTGGATCGCGAGGAAGCTGCGGACCTCCTCCCAGCGGCGCGGATCTATCTTGCCCTGCAGCCCATCCCAGCGCGCCCGCATCGCGCGGACGGCATCGACGCCGCGATCGTAGCGGACCACCATCTCGTCCCAGACGGTGCGGCCCGAGCTGGTTTTGTAATCCCACGGCACATGGTGGAACCAGAGCAGGAATTGCTCGGGCGTCTTTTTCAGGTCGCCGAACTGGTCCGCCACCGGCGGGGCATATTGCGCAACGGCATTGCTGCCGCTCCTGGTGCGATCGAAGCCGATCCCGGCGGCATCGGCCTTGTGATAGTAAGCCGGGTTCCATTCGGGGCGGGCGAGGTCGGCGACCCAAGGGCCGGGGCCGTAGTGATGGCCGGTCGCCATCTGGTGCGCGAGGCCAAGCGGGGTCATGTAATCGACCACGGCTTCGCGCGATCGCATCATCATCGCCACGATCGCATCGACTGTGGCGGGATCGTCGCTCCACGTCATCCGCGCCCAATCGCGGGCGATCGCTTCCGAGGATGCGTTGGGGTCCCAGGCGAAGCGGCCATAGGCGTACCAGTTCGCCTGATTGAACTGCGATCCGGACCAGTTGCGGTCGGTGCCGACATTGGCGACCCCGGCCATGCCGGTGAGCCCGCCTGGCGTGACGGGTGCCTCGATCGTGTCGGCGACCGTCGTCCCCTTCCTCGGGCGGAAAGTGTCGGCCTCCAGCGCTTCCTCCCACATCGGCCCGAGGTAGGCGAGGTGCGTCGCGAAGCCGAGATATTCCTTGGTGATCTGGAATTCCATCATCAGCGGGGTATGCGGCATCGCCCCGAACAGGGGATGGAACGGTTCGCGCGGCTGGAAATCGATCGCGCCATTCTTGTTCTGGATGAGAACGTTGTCGCGGAACTGCCCGTCGAGCGGCTGGAACTCCGCATAGGCCTGCATCGCGCGATCCTGGCTGTTCTCCGCCGAATAGACGAAGGCGCGCCACATCACGATTCCGCCATGCGGCGCCAGCGCATCGGCGATCATGTTGGCGCCGTCCGCGTGGCTGCGCTTGTAATCCTGCGGCCCCGGCTGGCCCTCCGAATTGGCCTTGACCAGGAAGCCGCCGAAATCGGGGATGACGCGATAAATCTCGTCGGCCTTCGCCTTCCACCACGCCGCCACCGCCGGGTCGAGCGGGTCTGCGGTCTTGAGCCCACCGATCTCGACGGGCGCGCTGAAGCGGGCGCTTAGATAGACGCGAATGCCGTATGGCCGAAACACCTCCGCCAGCGCCTTCACTTTCTCCAGCCACTCGGGCTTGAGGATCTCGGCGTTGGCGTTGACGTTGTTGAGCACCACCCCATTGATACCGATCGAGGCATTTGCGCGGGCATAATCCTCGTAGCGCGGGTCCTTGAAGCGCGGCAGCGTCTGCCAGTTCCATAGCGACTCGCCGGCGTATCCGCGCTCGACATGCCGCGTCAGATTGTCCCAATGGTTCAGAAAGCGAAGCCGGAGCTTCGGCGCGTCGCTGATGTCGAGTTGGTTGATGCGTCCGCGCAACTGCATCTGCCGGATGAAGCGGAACACGCCATAGAGGACGCCGATGTCGGTGTTCGCCGCGATCACGTTCGCTTGTCTGCCGGCGATGGTGACGGTGCGGATCAGATACCCTTCCTCCCCCAGCTTTTCGAACGGGAGGTTCAACGCGGCGATGATCGGCGAATTCTCCGGCGTGCCGATCACCAGCATGCCCTCCGGGACGGCCGCGTCGGCCACCGGCACGCGGTGCGCCATGATTCCGCGCGTCGCGCGCTGAAGCTCGGCGGTGGCGGCGTCGAGCGTCGGACTGCTGCCCTGCCGGACGATGACTTTCAGGTCCCGGTCGTATTGCGCGCGGTGCGATTCGTCCGCGGGCGGGTAGCGCAGCCACAGGTCGTACCCGTCCTCTGCGCGCGCCTGGCCCGCCATGACCACCGCGAACAGCAACGCGAGGAACCAGAATAGCCTGTGCATCGTCATCCGCTCCATCCTGCGGTCATTCGCCGCGATTGACAAAGCCGTTAGCATGCCGTTTTTGGTAGCGCTATCATCAGACAATATGCACGTGTTCGAAGGGGAGAGGATCATGCGGGCAAACCGCACAGTGCGGCAGCGGCGCGAAAGCGTGGCGCATGGCTGAAATCCTTTCCGCCCGCGTCATCGTCACCTGCCCCGGGCGCAACTTCGTCACGCTTGTCGTCGAAACCAAGGACGGCGTCAGCGGCATCGGCGACGCGACGCTCAACGGCCGCGAGCTCGCGGTGGCGAGCTACCTCGCCGATCACGTCATCCCGATGCTGATCGGCCGCGACGCGCACCGGATCGAGGACATCTGGCAGTTCCTCTATAAGGGCGCGTACTGGCGGCGCGGCCCCGTCACGATGAGCGCGATCGCCGCGGTCGACATGGCTTTGTGGGACATCAAGGGGAAGCTGGCGGGGCTGCCAGTCTATCAGTTGCTCGGCGGGGCGAGCCGCGAGGGCTGCATGGTCTATGGCCATGCCAACGGCAGGGATGTGGCCGAGACGGTCGAGAACGCCGTCGCCTATCAGGAGCAGGGCTATAAGGCGATCCGCATCCAGTCCGGCGTGCCCGGGCTGGCGGCGACCTATGGCGTGTCGAAGGACCGCTATTTCTACGAGCCGGCCGATGCCGCGCTGCCGACCGAGAGCCTGTGGTCGACCGAAAAATATATGCGCTCGGTCCCTCCCCTGTTCGAGGCCGCGCGTGACAAATTGGGGTGGGACGTTCACCTGCTCCACGACATCCACCATCGCTGCACGCCGATCGAGGCGGGACGGCTGGGCAAGGATCTGGAACCGTACCGCCCCTTCTGGCTCGAGGATGCCACCCCCGCCGAGAATCAGGCGGCGTTCCGGCTGATCCGTCAGCACACCACCAGCCCGCTCGCGGTGGGGGAGATCTTCAACTCGATCTGGGACGCCAAGCAGCTGATCGAGGAGCAGTTGATCGACTATATCCGCGCGACCGTGGTGCATGCCGGGGGAATCACCCACCTGCGCCGGATCGCCAGCTTCGCCGACCTGTATCAGGTCCGCACCGGCTGCCATGGGGCGACCGACCTGTCGCCGGTCAGCATGGCGGCAGCGCTCCACTTCGGGCTGTCGGTGCCGAACTTCGGCATCCAGGAATATATGCGGCACACCGCCGATACCGACGCGGTGTTCCCGCATGCCTACGGCTTCAGCGACGGGCTGATGCATCCGGGCGAGGCGCCGGGGCTGGGCGTCGAGATCGACGAGAAACTGGCTGCCACCTTCGAATATAAACGCGCGTATCTGCCCGTCGCGCGGCTCGAAGACGGCACAATGGCGAATTGGTGAGCGATATGATCGAGATGACACGACGCGGCGTATTGGCGGCGGGCGCGGCGCTGGCGGCCAGCCCGGCTTTTGCGCACGAAACGCCCACCGGATTGGACGCCATCGGCAAGACCAAAGGCATCCGCTTCGGATCGGCGGTCGGCTGGTCTCCGCCGGGGGCCGACAGCGGCAGCTTCGCCAACCCGTCCTATGCCGCGATCCTCGAGCGCGACTGCGGCGTGCTGGTGCCCGAGAACCAGCTGAAGTGGCAGTGGACCCGCCGCGTCGAGGGCAAATACGACTTCGCCTCGTTCGACGCGATCGTCGATTACGCGACCGCGCACGGCATGAAGATGCGCGGGCACACGCTCTTCTGGGCGCCGGAGAAATGGTATCCGGAATGGCTGGTGAAGCATGATTTCGGACCGCAACCGCAGAAGGCTGCGGAGGCGATGCTGGTGGATCATGTCCGCACCGTCTGCCGCCGCTATGGCACGAAGATTCATTCGTACGACGTGGTCAACGAAGCCGTCGATCCGGCCACCGGGGGCCTGCGCGACACCGTGGTGACGCGCGCGATGGGCGGCGGCGAAGCGATGCTCGACCTGATGTTCCACACCGCCAAGGCCGAGGCCCCGCATGCCGAATTGGTCTACAACGATTACATGAGCTGGGAGCGCGGCACCGAGGACGAGACGCACATCAAGGGCGTGCTCAAATTGCTCGAGGGCTTCCGTAAGCGCGGCACCCCGGTCGATACTTTGGGCATCCAGTCGCACATCCGCTTGCTCAAGGATCAGCCGGTCGCGGCGATCGTCAAGGAGTCCGAAGGGCCGTGGCGCGGTTTCCTCGATGCGGTAACGGCGATGGGCTACAAGCTGGCGATCACCGAGTTCGATGTGAACGACAAGAAGGCGCCGACCGACGTGGCGCTGCGCGACCGCATGGTGGCCGATTACGCCAAGGCCTATCTCGACGTGATGTTCTCCTACCCCCAGCTGCGCGAGATGCTCGCGTGGGGGATGGTGGACAAATACAGCTGGCTGACCGGCTTCGACCCGCGCGCGGACAAGCAGATGACGCGCGGCTGCCCGTATGATGCGGGGTTCAAGGCCAAGCCGCTGTACACGGCGATCGGGGCGGCGCTGGGCGGAGCACCGGCGCGCGCCTAGAGCTTGCCGGCGATCTGCTTCAGCGTGTTGCGCATGCGGGCGAGCTTTTCCGGCGTGACCGGGCCGAGCACGCCCTTGGCATTTTCGGCCAGATGCGAAACTGGGTCGTCGGTGAAGACGAGGTTTTCGAACACCATCCGCCACACGTCGCGCTGATCCGCTGGCAGGCCGCGGAAGGCGAACATCGCGTGCATCAGCGCGTCATAGGGCCGCCCGAGGCCGGGCTGCGCCGGGTTCCACCAGTAATTGACGAAGGCGTTGACGCGATCGAGCGAATCCACCCCGTGCCACCAGTGGAACGGGATGTAGATGCCGTCGCCTTCCCCGAGCACCGCCGACTGCGCATGCTTCGCGGCTTCGGCATAAAGCGGGAAGCGCTCCAGATCGGGCTTGTTGAAATCGACCATGCTCACCGGCGTGCCGGCGGGCGTGAATTCCAATGGGCCGATGTAGAGGTTGGGCAATTGATCGGGCGGCAGCAGCGTGAAGCGCCGGCGGCCGGCCATCACCACGCCGACATTCTCGGTCAGGTCGAAATGCGGCGCGACCTGGATCTGGCTGCCGATCCAGATGCGCGGCGCGACCCCGGCATCGACCAGATCGAGCCGGTTGGCCTCGGCGAAACCGGGCAGCAATTGCGGCAGCACCTGCGATTGCACCGCCAGCCCGAACGGCTCGGCGAGCACGCGATCGTGGAGCAGGCGTTCGAGGAAAGCGGCGAGCGACACCTGCCCTTCGGTGAAGTTCATGCCGGTCATCTCGGCATTGTAGAAGAAGCGCCCCGCGATATCCGGCGCGCCGAGCAGGACCGGCACGGGATGGCGCGGGCCGAACGACAACAGATATTCGCACGCCGCCTCCGGCGACCGCCTCGCCGCCTGCACCGCGGGCCAATCCTTGCCCAGCCCGCGCAGCACCGCGGGTTGCCCGAGCGGCCGGATTTCGGCGTCGAACCGGTGGCGGTCCACGCCTTCATATTCGCGGATCGGCGTCGGGGGCGGGAGCGTGGTCACGCCTTGCGGATCGAAATATCGGAGTTGCTGCCGTTGCCCACGAGGAACTCGCGCTGCGTGGGCAATTGCTCGGCGGTCTCGGCGACGACGCGGCGGATGTTGGCGACGCGGGTCAGCGTTTCGGCATCGGGCAGCAGATCGGCGGCAGGATGGTATCCGCCGGCCTCGATCCCCTGCCCCACCATCACCGACAGCCAGCTCGTCTCGGTGAAGAGATCGTCATGCTCGCGGAAGACGCGGCCGTTCGATCGGAACATCTCGAACTTTTCGAGCAGCCCGTCGGGCGGCGTCATCGTCCGGTTATAGTTCCAATAGTCGCTGTCGTCGCGCTCGGTCGCGTGGAAATGGAGGACGATAAAGTCGCGGATGTCGGCATATTCGCGCGCGGTGCGATCATTGTAGCGGCGGATCTCGGTCTCGGAGAACGCCTTTGTCGGGAACAAAGTCATCAGCCGGGCGATGCCCGACTGGATCAAATGGATGCTGGTCGATTCGAGCGGCTCGAGAAAGCCGCCGGCGAGGCCCATAGCGAGGACGTTCTTGACCCATGCCCGCTTGCGCCGCCCCGCCCGGAAGCGGAGGTAATTGGGGTCGGCGAGCGTCGGCGTCTCGATATTGGCGAGCAGGGTTTCCAGCGCCTGCGCGTCCGAGATATGCGACGAGGAATAGACGTATCCGTTGCCGACGCGGTGCTGCAGCGGGATGCGCCATTGCCAGCCTGCCGCGCGCGCGGTGGCGCGGGTCAGCGGCTGCTCGTCGGGGCTGCTTTCGCAGGGGATGGCGATGGCGCGATCGTTGGGGAGCCAATGGCCCCAATCCTCGAAGCCGGCCTGCAATGTCTGCTCGATCAGCAGCCCGCGGAACCCGGTGCAGTCGATGAAGAAATCGCCCGCCACCCGCGCGCCGCTCTCCAGCACCACGGCTTCGACGAAACCGCTTTCGCCATTCTGCACGACTTCTAGGATCTTGCCCTCGGTACGCGTGACGCCCCATCCCTCGGACAGCCGCCGCAGGAACTTCGCGTACAGCCCCGCGTCGAACTGATAGGCATAGGCCAGCCGCGACACCGGCGAATTGGGCAGGTCCGGGCGCGGGCGCATCATCCGGCCTCTGAGCCCGGCCGCCACCGAAATCGAATATTCGTCGAGCTCGCTGGTATCGCCCAGCGCGCGCGCCTTCAGCCAGTGATGGTGGAACTCGATTCCCCCCATGTCGACGCCGTAGAAGCCGAACGGATGGACATAGCTGTGGCCGATCCGCTTCCAGTCGCGGAATTCGATGCCGAGCTTGTAGGTGCCGTTGGTCGCCTTGACGAACTCGTTCTCGTCGATGCCGAGCATGGAATTGAACAGCACGATCTGCGGGATCGTCGCCTCGCCGACGCCGACGGTGCCGATCGCCTCGGATTCGACCAGCTCGATTTCCAGCCCGTCCATCCCGCCGAGGATCTTGGAGAGCGCGGCGGCGGTCATCCAGCCGGCGGTGCCCCCGCCGACGATCACGACCTTGCGGATCCGGTCTTCCCTCATGCCGGCACGCCCCAATCGAGCGGCGATGCCGCGGGCGGCGGCGGCGCGGCGATCATCGCGAGGAACGCGCGCTGGCTCGGCATCGCCTGCGCGGTCTGGAGATAGGCCGCCCGCATCCGCTCCATCTGCTCGGCGATCCTGTTCTCGTCCATCGCATCGGCGATCGGGTCGTAACCGTCGGGCCAGATATTCTGGCCGAGCAGCACCGCGACCCAGCTCGTCACCCCGAACAGGTCGAACCCCTCGCGGAAACTGCGTCCCTTGGCGCGCCACAGATCGACCGTCGTGGTCAGTCCCGCCGGCACTTCCATCGTGCGCAGATAGTCCCAATAGGGCGAATCGTCGCGGGTGGTGGCGTTGAAGTGGAGGATGATGAAGTTGCGGATGTCCTCATACTTGCCCTGCATGATCCGGTTGAACTGATCGCGCTCGGCATCGAGGAAGCGGCGATCGGGGAACAATGCGATCAGCCAGGAAATCGCGTTCTGGATCAAATGGATGCTGGTCGATTCGAGCGGCTCGATAAAGCCCGAGGCGAGTCCCATCGCGATGACGTTCCGGTTCCAGCTCAGCTTGCGGCGGCCGGTGACGAAGCGGATCTGGCGCGGCGCGTCGAGCGGCTCGCCGTCGAGGTTGGCCATCAGCGTGTCGCGCGCTTCGTCGTCGTTCCAGAATCTGCTCGAATAGACCATGCCGTTGCCGGTACGGTGCTGGAGCGGGATGCGCCATTGCCAGCCGCCCTTGTGCGCGGTGGCGCGGGTGAAGGGCGCGATCTCGGGCGGGTTGGCGCACGGCACCGCCCAGGCGCGGTCGTTAGGCAGCCAGTGCGACCAATCCTCGTAGCCGGTTTCCAGCGCCTGCTCGATCAGCAGCCCGCGAAAGCCCGAGCAATCGATGAACAGATCGCCCTTGACCAATTCGTCATTGGCCAGCCTGACCGCATCGACATGGCCGTTTTCGGGATCGAGGACGGTCTCGACGATCTTGCCTTCGATCCGCGTGACTCCCGCCTGCTCGGCATAGCCGCGCAGATGGCGAGCGTAGAGGCTCGCGTCGAAATGATAGGCGTAGCTGAGATCGCGGATCGGCGATTGCGCGCCCGGCGCGGCGCGCCCCATCTTGCCGTGCATCGCCGCGACCGCGCTCATGCAATAGGACGAGATGTCGGGCATCGGCCGGCGGCCATGCTCGCGCAGGTAGAATTGGTGGAACTGGATCCCGTGGATTTCATGCCCATAGGCGCCGAACGGATGGAAATAGCGATCGCCGATCCTGCCCCAATCGACGAATTCGATGCCGAGCTTGAAGCTGCCCTTGGTCGCCTTGAGGAAGGCGTTCTCGTCCAGCCCGAGCATGCGGTTGAAGGTCTGGATCGGCGGGATCGTCGCCTCGCCGACGCCGACGATGCCGATCTCCTCGGATTCGATCAGCAGGATGCGGGTATAGCCGTTGTTGAGGAAGCGCCCGAGCGCCGCCGCCGCCATCCAGCCGGCGGTGCCCCCGCCGACGATGACAACGGTGCGGATGCGTTGATCGCCAGTGGACTCTTCCGTCATCGTTGGGCTCCGGGTGGAAGCTGGCGCAGATAGGCGCCATTGGTCGGCAGGGTGGGCGCCATCGCGGCGAGATGGTCGCGCAATTGCAGCATCACCCGCTCGGATTGATCGGGCGGGAACAAGTCGATCACCGGATCGACGCGGCGCGGCAGCATGCCCTGGCCGAGCAAAACCGCCAGCCAGCTATGCTTGGTGAAGGTCTCTTCCTCGTATTGCGGCAGGCGGCCGCGCTCGCAAAACAACCCGAGGCTGTGCGCCAGCGAAGCGGGCGGCGGCACCGCGGCGACGTCGCGCCAGAAATCGTCTTTCGGACGATCGGCGGTGACGTAATGGAGGACGAGGAAATCGCGGACCCGCTCGGCCTCGGCGGCGGTCTCGCGGTTGTAATCCCAGGTTTCGACGGGCGCGCAATCGCGGTCGGGCATCTTGGCGACGAGCCGGTCGAGCGCGCTGTGGGCGAGGTGGAGGTTGGCCCATTCGAGCGGCTCGATCGACACCGCGGAGTCGCCGATCGCGACGCAGTTCCTGAACCACGGCTGCGAGCGGCGCCCCTGACGGATCGAAACCGGGGCGCCCGGATCGGATGCCGATGCCCCGCGCAGCACGCGCTCGGCCCTGTAGTCGCTCAGATGCGCCGAGGAATAGACAAGACCATGCGATCCATGCGCGCGCGATGCCGACTCCCAGCGCCAGCCGGCGGCATGCGCCACCGCTTTGTCGAGCGGCGGCGGATCGGCAAGGCCAGGGCCGCCAGCGAACAGCACCCGGTCGCACGGCAGCCACTGTCCCCAATCCTCGAACCGGTCGTCGAGCCGGGAGCGGACCAAAGCCGCCGGGCCGGTGCAATCGACGAACAGATGCCCGCCGATCTCGGTGCCGTCCTCGAGCAGCAACGCCTCGACGAAGCCGGTATCGCTCGCGAGCCGCACGTCGGTGATCGCGCCCGGACGCTCGATCACGCCGAGATGGCGGGCATAAGCGCGCATCATCTCGCGGTAGCGCACTGGATCCAAGTTGACGCCGTATTCGTAGCTCGCCAGCGGCGATCCGGTTTCGCCCTGCGGATGGACGAAGCGTCCGGCGCGCGCGAGCATCGCGGCGGGGGCGAAAGCGTCGAACGGCGCAACCTTGCCCATGCGCGCCTGCCGCGCCCAATGCAGGTGGAACGAGGTGGTGCCGAACTTCTGGCCATATTCGCCGTACGCGTGAACATAGGCCGGCGCCGCGCCCGACCAGCCATCGAACAGGGTACCGAGGCGGAAGCTCGCGCCGGTCATCCGGAACACATCGGCTTCGTCGAGGCCCATGTCGTGGTTGAAGGCGGTGACGGAGGGCAGCATCGTGCCGATCCGCTCGGCCAGCGCGTCGTCGCCGGGCGATCCGCCGACCACCGTCACCGTCGCGCCGGGAATGCGGCGCTTGAGCGATGCCGCGGCGGACAGCCCGACCAGCCCGTTTCCGGCCACGATGATCTCGCGAATCCGCCGGTCCTCGCTCATGCCATGTCGTCCATCGGGCAATAACGATCGAGATAGTCGCGGTGCATCGGCATCGCCGCCACCGTCGCGTCGATATCGGCCTTGAGCTTGGCCATGCCGTTGGCGAGCTGCTCGGGCGGCACGCCATCGGCGCGCAGATCGTGGCCGTCGGGAATCACCCCCTGCCCCAGATAGACCGCGATCCAGCTGGCATCGAGGAACACGCCCTCGCGATACTTCACCACCCGTCCGCGCCGGCGAAACAGCTCCATCTTGTCGGCTAGGCTGTCGGGGATGCGCATCGTGCGGACATAGTCCCAGTAGGGCGTGTCGTTCCGCGTCGTCGCGTGATAATGGAGGATCAGGAAGTCGCGGATGCGATCATATTCCATGTCGACCAGCCGGTTGAACTCGTCGCGGTCCACGTCCGAAATCTCGCGCTCGGGGAACAGCTCGATCAGTCCGGTGATCGCCATCTGGGTCAGATAGATGCTGGTCGATTCGAGCGGCTCGAGGAAGCCGCTGGCGAGACCGACCGCGACGCAATTCTTCACCCAGCTCCTGCGCCGCCGCCCCGCCTTGAAGCGCAGCGTGCGCGGATCGGCCATCGGCTCGCCCTCGACCGCGGCGACCAGGGCCTTGGCGGCATCCTCCTCGCTCAGGAAATTGGTCGAGAAAACATAGCCGTTGCCGGTGCGGTGCTGCAGCGGGATGCGCCAGCGCCACCCGGCGGGCATCGCGGTAACGGTGGTGAGCGGCGACAGCGCCGTCTCGGTCCGGCACGGCATCGCCACCGCGCGATCGTTGGGCAGCCAGTGCGACCAATCCTCGAACGGCTCGCCCAATGCCTTGCCGAGGATCAGCGAGACGAAGCCCGAGCAATCGACGAACAGGTCGCCCGCGACGGTCTCGCCGCTCTCCATCGTCAGCGAGGCGACATTGCCGTTTTCGGGATCGAGATTGACCGCGACCACCTTACCCTCGGTCCGCACCGCGCCCGCGCTTTCCGCGATCTGGCGCATATAGGGAGCATAAAGCTGGGCATCGAACTGATAGGCATAGCCGAAGGTCGAGGCGAGCGACGCGGGATCGGCGGTTGGCAGCGAGAAGCGGTTCCGCCGCGCGACCTGCACCCCCAGCGACAAATCCTGCAATTCGGGGACCTTCACGCCCGCCTGGCGCAGCCGCAGCCAATATTGGTGGAAGTCCACTTCGCCGCCGCCATAGCCGAAGGTGCCGAACGGGTGGATATAGGAATCGCCGATCGCGCCCCAATCGTTGAACTCGATGCCGACCTTGAAGGTCGCCCGGGTCCAGGCCATGAAATCGGCTTCCTTGATGCCGAGCCGTTCGTTGAAGGCGCGGATATGCGGCAGGGTCGCTTCGCCGACGCCGACGATGCCGATGGCTTCGGATTCGATCAGGCGAACGGCGACCCGCCCGGGCAGCAATTTGACCAGCGCAGCCGCGGTCATCCAGCCGGCTGTGCCCCCGCCGACCACCACGATACGCTGCACAGAGTCGGCTATCCGGTCCACCGCTCCTCCCCCTTTTAACCCGGCGTAGGGCGGTGCGCTCGCACGTGTCAAACAGCGATTCGTTCGAGGGGAGCGCCGCGGCGGGGGTTACGGTACCGCTAACATAAATTATTCGCGCCATCCTTCTCCCCGCCCTAATCCAAAGCAGCGAAGCGTGGCCAAGACCGGTCCGCGCCCGAACCAAATGGCGAAAATGCAACCAAAATGATTATGCTGCATCGGCTAACGTTGCCCGGATGCCACATATGACGCTTTTGTTGCGGGCGGCACGGATGCCCGTCGAAGCCCCTATTGCAGTGCCCGGGGCGTTACGGTAACGCTAACACCAACTAAAAGACGGAATCACTGTCAACGCTGTCGGCAGTGGTTTTAAAAACAGTCAAAACGGGGAGGATAATTGATGATTCGGATCGGTAGTGATTCTGCGCGGCGCAGCCATGCGGGCAGACTGCTTCGGTCGGGCGCTTCGGTGCTCGCACTATGTGTAATGTCCGCGGCGGTGCCCGCGTTCGCACAGGACACGGCAGCCAGCGCCGACGAGGTCCAGGACGACAACGCCATCGTCGTCACCGGCATCCGCGGCAGCCTTGCCAATTCGCAGAACATCAAGCGTAACGCCGATACCGTCGTCGACGTGATCACCGCGCAGGATATCGGCGCGCTTCCCGATCGTTCGGTGACCGAAGCGCTGCAGCGCGTTCCCGGCGTCTCGATGAACCGCTTTGCGGGCTCGAACGATCCCGATCACTTCTCGGTCGAAGGTTCGGGCGTCGTCGTCCGCGGCCTCAGCTTCGTCCGCTCGGAGTTCAACGGGCGCGACACCTTCTCGACGGGCGTCAACGGCCAGTCGATCAACTTCGCCGACGTTCCCGCCGAGCTGCTCGGGTCGGTCGAGGTGTACAAGAATTCCACCGCGGAGCTGATCGAAGGCGGCTTGTCCGGCACGGTCAACCTCAACAGCCGCGTTCCGTTCCAGAACAAGGGCTTCCATGTCAGCATGGACGCCGAGGCCAACTATGGCGACATGTCCAAGAAGTGGTCGCCGACCGCTTCGATTCTGGTCAGCAATACCTGGGACACGGGCATCGGCCGTCTCGGCCTCCTCGCCAACCTGTCCTATTCGCAGGTGCTAAGCCGCGCCGACGGCATCCAGATCGCGAACTACCAGACGCGCGACAATATGCTCGCGGTCGAGGCGAATTCGGGCGACGGTAGCGTCAAGCGCTGCCGCAATCCGCTTCCGAGCAATACCGATACGCAGTCACTTCCGGTCGTCAACGCGCTTTGCGGCGCGGCGCAGGGCGCCGGCGGAGACGGCTTCGCGGACTTTGCGGCGCTGCGCTATGCGCCGCTCGGCGGCCAGTTCCGCACCCAGGATTTCGATCGCGAGCGCACGGGCACCGCTTTCGCGGCGCAGTGGGAAAGCCTGGATCGCCGCGCGATCCTGACGGCGCAGTTCCTGCGCTCGGATTCGACGCAGAAATGGGGCGAGCACACCTTCGAGAGCGCGCCCGATCTCGCCGAGTACAACACCTATCCTTATGGCTGCCGTCCGAACGGCAATGGGCCTTTCCAGGTAAAGACGTCGCCGGGCCCCAACGACGACCCCGGCTCGACGACCCGCGCCGAATGCCCGACCGGAGGCGTACTCCCGTTCCAGAACTACTCCTATGACAGCAACGGCGTGTTCGAGAGCGGCTATATCACGCTCCCCGGCAGCGGCTGGCGCTCGCAGGACAGCGGCAGCACGTGGCGCACGCCCACCGGCGGCATGCAGCAGCAGCTGTCCAGCCGCATGGTGGACGACGAGAATATCGTCAACGACTATGGCTTGAACTTCAAGTTCACGCCGGACGATCACTGGCAGTTCAACTTCGACGCGCAATATGTCCGCGCGCAGCATGACACGCTGGACATGAGCGTGTTCGGAGCGACCTTCGCCGACCAGGAACTCGACCTCACCGGCGGTGTTCCCTCGGTCGTCAATCATAAGCCGCTCTGGCTCTCCGCGACATGGTCCGGCTGCACGCCGGATGCGGGCAAGCCCGCCGGCACCTGCTCGCCCGTGGCACGGATCAACGGCGAGAACGACGCGCAGTTCTTCCGCGACCCGGGCAATTACTTCTGGCGCGCGGCGATGGATCACATCGAACACAGCGTCGGCGAGGAAGCGGCGTTCAAGGCCGACGTCGCCTATAATTTCGGCGACGACAGCTTCGTGAAGCGCGTCAAGTTCGGCGCGCGTTATGCGGACCGCGACCAGAATATCCGCTACACGACCTATAACTGGGGCGTGATCAGCGAAACCTGGGGCGGCGCCGGCCCGGTCTGGATGGATAACCCGGCCAGCGCTGGGAATATCGAATATTACGATTTCCCCGATTTCTTCCGCGGGCAGACCTCCGCACCTCCTGGCGGCTATTTCTACAATAAGGACCTCATCCAGGGATATCCGGGCGCGAGCAACTACATCCAGAGCCTGGAGGCGATCTGGAACAATTCAGGCGCCAACTTGTGGGAGCCCAGCGCGCAGCGTCAAGGCGCCGTCCCCGGCACCGACTTCCTGGCAAGCGAAATCCAGGATGTCAGCGACCGTGTCATAAACGCCTATGCGATGCTGAGCTTCGGGCAGGACGATATGTTCAGCGGCATCGGAGTTTCGGGCAATATCGGTGTTCGCATGTCCGATTCGCACGTGACTTCAGATGGCGCGCGCAACTTCCCGTTCCAGGCTGATATCGGCGTCGGGCAAGCCTATGCGGTACGGTGCGCACCGCGCGCCGTGCCGGTGCCCGCCGGCGTTCCCGCTCCGCCCCCGGCGGTACCGGGCGGCGTCTGCGATCTCGGCGCGGCGGGTTATGCGCAGCTCCAGACGTTCGCGAATGGCGCCGTGTTCCCGATCTCGGCGGTCAACAACTATCGCTATTTCCTGCCGAGCCTGAACGTGAAGCTTGATCTCTCGAGCAACCTCGTCGCACGCTTCGCGGTTTCGCGGTCGATGGCCAAGCCGGCGATGCAGGATGTCCGTCAGTCGTTCGTGTTCGGCACGAACCAGAACGATCCGTCGCGTCTGCAGGGATCCGCGGGCAATCCATACCTGTTGCCTGCGACCTCGGACCAGGCCGACTTGACGCTCGAATGGTACTTCGCCCGCGTCGGGTCGCTCACGCTCAACGGCTTCTACAAGAACATCCACAACTTCTTCTACCAGCAGGTCTTCCGCGAGACGCTGACCAACAACGGCGTCACGCTGCAGGCCGACATCCGGCGGCAGACCAACTTCGCCGGCTCCGGCAAGGTCAAGGGCTTCGAAGTCGCGTATCAGCAGACTTTCGACTTCCTGCCCTGGATGTTCTCGGGCTTCGGCGTCAACGCGAACTACACCTTTATCGACAGCCAGGGCCTGCCGATGAACCGGGCGACGATCGGTGTCGGGACCAATCTGGCGACCGGCCGCTTGCCGCTCGAGCAGATGTCCAAGCACAACGTCAACTTCGCGCTGTTCTACGAGAAGGGGCCGATCTCGCTTCGCGCGGCGTACAACTGGAGAAGCAGGTTCCTGCTGACCTCGTCGGACGTGATCCATCCCTTCTATCCGATCTACAACGACAAGACCGGGCAGCTTGACGCTTCGGCGTTCATCAACCTGACCAAGAGCGTAAAGATCGGTATTCAGGGCGTGAACCTCACCAACGAAGTCACCAAGACCCTCCAGCAATTCACGCCGGGCGGGATCCTTGGCCCGCGGTCCTACTTCATGAACGACCGCCGCTTCTCCTTCATCCTGCGCGGCAACTTCTAAGCCGCAATCGAGCAAAGGATTGGGGCTTCCCGGCAACGGGAAGCCCCTTTTTTTTCGCCTTTCGCTCGCGCGGTGGCGTTCCAGGGTGCAAAAGCAGGCGATGGCCGACTCCCCGCCCCTCCCCACGCCGCGCGCGCCGCCCGAACGCTCCGGCATCGACGCCGCCGTCTTCGCACGCGAGGTGCGGCCGGCGTGCCGCCCGCTGGTGATGCGCGGACTGGCGGGCAGCTGGCCGGCGGTGGCGGCGGCGCAACATTCGCCCGCCGCGCTGGCCGCGTATCTCGGCGGGTTCGACAGCGGCGCCCCGGTCGAGGCGTTCCTCGGGCCCCCGGCGATGCAGGGCCGCTATTTCTATGGCGAGGGCATGCGCGGCTTCAATTTCGAGCGGCGCAAGGGCGCGCTGGCGGACGTCCTCGATTTCCTGCTGCGCGCCGCGAACGACCCCAAGGCGCCCTGCTTCTACGTCGGCGCGACGCCGGTGCCCGAGACGTTGCCGGGCTTCGACACCGCCAATCCGATGGCGCTGTTTCCGCACGAAACCGCGACGCCGCGCGCCTGGATCGGCAACCGCTCGACGGTGACGACGCACTTCGACGTATCCGACAATATCGCCGTCGTCGTCGCCGGGCGGCGGCGCTTCACGCTGTTTCCACCCGAACAGCTCGGCAATCTCTATATCGGCCCACTCGATCATACGATGGCGGGGCAGCCGGCGAGCATGGTCTCGCTCCACGCGCCCGATCTGGCGCGCTTCCCGCGTTTCGCCGATGCGCTGGCGGCGGGCTTCACCGCCGAACTCGGCCCGGGCGACGCCATCTATATCCCGACGCTCTGGTGGCACCATGTCGAGGCGCTCGATCCGGTCAACATGCTGATCAATTACTGGGCCGATCCGCCGCCCGATGCCGGGTCTCCGTTCGAGGCACTGGTCCACGGCATCTGGGCGATCGGCGCGCTGCCCGAGCCGCAGCGGGCGGCCTGGCGCAGCTTCTTCGATCATTATGTGTTCCGCCCCGATCGCGACCCCGCCGAGCACCTGGCGCCCGAGCATCGTGGCATCCTGGCGGCGCCCAGCCCGGCGCTGAGCGAACGGATCCGGCAGTTTCTGCTGCGGCGGATGGGACGCGGCTGAAACTTCCAATTTCGTTCAGCAACGCCGTGCTAATCGAAGACCAGTTGGGTATCAGCACGCCGGGAGCGGATTCGCGCTTCCGCAAGGAGGTGGTTCGATGGCCGCGGCCACGGGCACGGGACGTCCACGATGTTGCTAAGCGCGGTCGCCGATCGGCGCGACCTCGACACGCCGTTGCTACTGCGCATCGCCGACAGCATCGCGGCGCTGCACGCGGCTGCGGCGCCGGTGCCGGTGCCGGGCGGAGCGTCGATCGCGGCGCCACTGCCCGAGCAACAGTCCGAACTCGGACGGCACAAGGCGACGATCGCAAAGCGCATCGCCGCCGGGCGAGTGCGGCTGGGGCATGGCGGCCTCAGCCTGTCGCAGATCGCCTTGCAGGATGGCGATCCGGTGCCGCTGGCGGGGCCCGGCGGCGCGATCGACGTGTTGCTGGACCTTGCCGGGGTCCTGGCGGACCTGTGGGCACGCGGGCTGACGGCGCAGGCGAGCATCGTCGCCAATCGCTATGTCGATGTCGCGCCGCAGGGGGCGACGGGATGGTCGCTGCTGCCCTTGTTCATTTCGCTGAACACCAAGAACCCGGAGGCGGCGATCGCCCAGCTTGCTCCCTCCCCGCCCCGGCTGGTCGCGGTCGGCGGGCTGTCGGGCACCGGCAAGTCGACGCTGGCGCGGTATATCGGCGCGCGGATGGGGCGGCCGCCGGGCGCGCGGGTGCTGCGCAGCGACGTGTTCCGCAAGCGCACCGCCGGACTGCCGCCCGAGGCGCGCCTGCCCTCGTCGTTCTACACCGCACGCAGCGACGAGGAGACTTGGGAGGCCTTGTTCGAATCCGCCGACGACCATCTCAGCTGCGGCACCAGCGTGATCATCGACGCGGTATTCATGCGGCGCAGCGAGCGCGACGTGGCCGAGATGCTCGCGTCGCAGGCGCGGGTGCCCTTCACCGGGCTATGGCTCGAGGCGCCCGAGCGCGACCGTATCGCTCGGGTGAGCGCGCGATCGGGCGACGCATCGGATGCCGGCGCCGAAGTGGTGCGCGAGCAATCGCGGCGCTCGGTGGGCGAACTCTATGGCTGGCACCGGATGCGCGCGAACCGGCCGCTCGAGGTGCTGCTGCCCGCCGCCCGCGCGATCCTCGACCGCGCCGTGCGCTAGCGAATCTTGCACTCCCCTCCCTTTCAGGGAGGGGAGTCTTCAAGCGGCCGTCTTCTCCGCATCGCACAGCAGGCCGTGCAGCGTCTCGAGCATTTGCGCGGCTTCCTTGCTCGACAACGAATAATAGATGGTCTGACCGGCGCGGCGCGCGGTGACCATGCCCTGCCGGCGGAGCAGAGCGAGTTGCTGCGACACCGCGGTATCGCGCGCTTCGGTCAGCCGGGCGAGTTCGCCGACGGATTTTTCGCCTTCCCACAGGTGACAGAGCAGCAGCAGCCGACTGCGGCCCGACAGCGCCTTGAGGAACAGCGACGCGCGGTCGGCGGCGGCAATCAATTCGTCTTTCACGCCCGCACCGCTATGCGGGCGCAGCCCCGGTTGCAACCGCTATCGTACAGAAATCGAACGAAATTGTTTCGCACGGTGCAGGTCTTCGCCCGAAAAAGGGACGGGCCCGCCGGTAGAGACGGCGCGCCCGTCAAGCCTCATTCGTAACGGAGCGCGTTGATCGGATTGGACCGGGCGACGCGGAAAGCGTGCGCGCCGATCGTGCAGACCGCGATCGCCAGTGCGATCCCCCCGGCAAGCAGGAACGGCACCGGCCCCAGCCCGATCTGCGCGTCGAACTGGTTCAGCCATTCGCGCATCACCCACCAGGCGACCGGCCAGGCGATGAGATTGGCGATCACCACCGGCTTGGAGAATTGCCAGACGAGCAGGCGGACGATGTCCCATGTCCTGGCGCCCAGCACCTTGCGCACGCCGATCTCCTTGGTGCGGCGCTCGGCGGTGAAGGCGGCGAGGCCGAACAGCCCGAGGCAGGCGACGATCACCGCGAGCACCGCGAAGCCGGCGAAGCTTTTCGCGCGGGCGTCCTCGGCCTTGTAGAGTTCGGTCATGATGTCGTCGCTGAACTTGGCGTTGAACGGCACGTCGGTGACCAGGCCCTTCCACATCTGCTCGACGCGCTGGCGGATCGCCGCCGGATCGCCGTCGAAGCGGACGATCATGTAGCTCTGGGCCTCGCGCTGGACGTAGAAGAACAGGGCGTCGAGCGGACGGCGGACCGAGCGGAAGCGCGCGTCCTTCATCACTCCGATGATCGTCACCGGCACCAGCCCGATCTCGTTGTCGACCAGCCCCGCGCGCAGCGTCTTGCCGACCGCGTCGGCGGGATTCTTGAACCCCAGCTTGCGCGTCGCGAACTCGTTGACGACGATGTTCGCACCCCGCGCCGCCAGCGCCCGCTCCGCCGCCGGATCGGTTTCGAACGGCATGCTCATGTCGTCGGCCTCGCGATTGTCGAACCAGCGGCCCGCCACCATCGTCAGGCCCATCGCGTCCTTGAAGCCGGGCGAAACGCTGTAGTTGCCGAGCGACACCGGCTCCGGATTGCCGGGGACCATCACGCCGGTGTTGTTGTTGTTGTCGGTCGCAATGCCGATGCTCGTGCGGCCGACCGCCTTTACGCCGGGGATGCGCGCGGTCTGCGCTTCGATCGTCTCGCCCTTGCCGAGCACGACATAGCGGCTCATCTCGTCGACCTGGAGGATATGGTCGCGCTTGTAGCCGGGATCGACCGTGCGGGCATAGACGGTCTGGCCATAGATCACCGCGGTGCACACGATCAGCCCGATCGAGACCGCGAACTGGCCGACCACCAGCACGTTGCGCAGCCGCCCGGTGCCGGCGGCTTCGGCCGCCGACTTGTTGGCCTTGAGCACCGTCGCGGGCTGGAAGCGCGAGAGGAAGAAGGCGGGATAGATGCCGCTGAGCACCCCGACCGCGAGCATCAGCCCGACGACCGGCAGCAATATGCCGTCGGCGCCGAAATAGCTGACCTTGATATCGGCCTGGAGGAACGCCGCGAGGCTCGGCATCAGCAGCTCGACGAAGGTCAGCGCGATCAGCATCGCGATCACCGAGATCAGCACCGATTCCCCGATGAACTGATAGATGAGCTGCTTGCGGGTCGCCCCCAGCACCTTGCGCAACGCCACTTCGCGGGCGCGCTGACTGGCGCGGGCGGTGGCGAGATTGGTGAAGTTGACGATCGCCATGCCGAGGATCAGCAGCGCGATCACCGCGAAGGTGAGGATCGTGCGCTGATCGTTGCCCGGAGTCAGCGCCGCGCCCTGGCCCTCGCCGAGATGGATGTCCTGGACCTTGACCAGCTTCCAATCCTGATCGTCGCCGGCGTTGAAATGGGCGTCGCCGGCATTCTCGTCGGGAATGTTGCGCTTTTCCCAGGCCTGGAACTGCGATTCCATCGCCTTCGGATCGCTGCCGGGCTTCAGCTTCGCCCAGATCCAGCCGTTCTGGCAGCCCCAGCAGCTCAGCGAGCCGGGGTCCTTGGCGAAATAGGCGTTGATATCGATCCGCGCGATCGCGTTCGCCTTGAAATGCGAATTGCGCGGCAAATCGCGCAGCACCGCGTTGATGCGGAAATCGCGCGCAATGCCGCGGCTGATCAGCGTGATCGTCTTGCCGATCACCTGATCGGTGCCGAAGCGGCGGATTGCCTCGCTCTGGGTCAGCACGATGGTGTTCGGCGCGTTCAGCCCCTTGGCGTCTCCGCGCAGCACGGGCAGTTGCAGCACGCTCAGCAGATCGTCGTTCACATAGAGGAAGTCCTCCATGGTCGAGACCTGGCCGTCCTTGCTGAACACCGGCGTGGTGCCCATCGCATAGACCCATTTCTCGATCTGCGGGAAATCCTTCTGCATCGCCGCGCCGGTGGCATAGGGCGTCATCTGCAGCTTGTTGTTGCCGCCGCCGGTGTTGACGGTCGGCTTGTACCAGGACTGGATCTGGTAGGTATTCTCCGCATTCGGCAGCCATTTGTCGTAGCTGAACTCATAGCGGACGAAGAGCAGGATCATCAGGCACGCGGCCATGCCGATCGCGAGGCCGAGGATGTTGATCAGCGCATAGGTGCGGTTCTTCATCAGAGCCCGTACGCCGACAGTCAGATAGTTGCGCCACATGGCTGGGTTCCTACTCGTAGCGGAGTGCGTGAATGGGGTTCATCCGGGCGACCCGGATCGACTGACCGGCGACGGTGACGACGGCGATCAGGAAAGCGAGGATTCCGGCGAGCGCGAAGGGCGTGGGCCCGAGCGCGATGCGCGCGTCGAAGGTGTTGAGCCAATCGCGCATCGCCCACCAGGCGACCGGCCAGGCGATGAGATTGGCGATCACCACCGGCTTGGAGAATTGCCAGACGAGCAAGCGGACGATGTCGCGCACGCGCGCGCCGACGACCTTTCGGACGCCGATCTCCCTGGTCCGCCGCTCGGTCGCGAAGGCGGCGAGGCTATAGAGGCCGAGGCAGGCGATGACGATGGCGAGCAAGGAAAAGCCGGCGAACAACGCGGTGCGGGCGCGATCCGCGGCGTAGAGCTCGCGGACGATATCGTCCGCGAAGCGCGCCTCGAACGGAATCTCAGGCTCGAACTTGCGCCACACCTTGCCCAGCGCAGCCATCACCTCACCCGGGCGGGCTGCGGTGTAGCGGACCAGCACCTGGCTCGTGCGCGTGGGGTCATAGGTGTAGGTGATCGGCTCGATCGCGTCGCGCGCGGTGCGGAAGCGGGTGTCCTCGACCACGCCGACGATGGTCGACGGAATCATCGTGGTTCCCATCATGCCGATTCGAACGACCTTGCCCACCGCCGCCTGCGGCGAACGATAGCCGAGCTTGGCGACGGCGGCGCGATTGATCACGACGTTGACGCCGCGCGCGGCCAGCGCGGGCTCGACGAGGCCGTCGCTGCGGTCGGTGGCGAAATGGTCGCCAAGCAGGCGCCCTGCGAGCAGTTTGATGTCCATCGTGCGCAGGAATTCGCCGTCGATCCCGTACAGGCCCATCGAGACGTAATCGGCAGCCCCCGACGCCTGCATCAGCTTGACCGACTTTTCGGCGGAGGCGAGGCCGAGACCGGTGCGCCCGGCCCCGGTGACGCCGGGGATGGCGAGCATTTCCTTGCGCGCGGCGTCGTATTCGGTTCCCTGGGTGTAGCGCCAGGCGTTGGCGATCTGGACCAGCCCGCTGCGGCGATAGCCGGGATCGACGCTCTCGACGAAGCGGGTCTGCATGCCGATCACCACGGTGCTGGCGATCAGCCCGATGGCGATGGCGAACTGGAAGACGACCAGGGCGGCGCGCAGCCGCCCGCTGCCCGGAGTCTCCGCCGAGGCGCGGTTGGTGCGCAATACGTGCGCGGGGCGGAAACGGCTGAGGTAGAAGGCGGGATAGAGCCCGCCGGCAATCCCGGTGACGGCGAACAGCAGAAGTGCCGGCAGCGCCATGCCACGCTCGCCGAAATAGGCGATCGACAGATCGGCGTTCAGCAGCGTGCCGATCCACGGGGTCGCCAGTTCGACGATGCTCAGCGCGATCAGCATCGCCACCGCCGACAGCATCAGGCTTTCGCCGAGGAACTGGCCGATCAGCTGCCCGCGCGTGGCTCCGGCCATCTTGCGCAGCGCCACTTCGCGGGCACGCTGGGTGGCGCGCGCGGTGGAGAGATTGACGAAGTTCATCACCGCCATGCCGAGCGTCAGCAATGCGACGATCGCGAAGGTGGCGAGGCTGCGCGGGTCACCCGGCGGAGTCAGCGCGCCTTCCTGCGCCTCACCGAGATGCACGGCGGTCAGCGGCAGCAGTGCGAAATCGAAAACATCGGACATGGTCGCCGGCTTGCCGTCGATCATCTCGGTCGGGATTACGCGCTTCTCCCAGGCCGGAAGCGCTGCGTTAATCGCGGTGGCGGAGGCACGGGGGCGGAGCTTGACGTAGTGCTGTTGGTTGAAATTGCCCCACCCTTGGTATGGAATATCCTTCGGCTCGCGGCGCAGCATGATCCCGAGGCGCAGGCTGGTGTTGCGCGGCAGATCGCGCAGCACGCCGGCGACGCGATAGTCGCGCTTGCCGTCCCCTGCGCCGAGGCTCAGCGTCCTGCCAAGCGCCTGCGCGGTGCCGAACTGGCGGACCGCCTCGCTCTCGGTCATCACGATCGCATTGACGTCGTCCAGCGCGCCGGCGGCCTTCCCTTGCGCGAAGGGCAAGTCGAAGACCTTGAAGAAATCCGCATCCACCGTGGTCGCTTCGATGAACATCGGCTTCCCGTCATGCTCGGTGACGGTCTTGCCCGACGCGAGCGACGTGACGGCCTCGATCTGCGGGAAATCAGCGGCGAGCCGCTCGCGGATCGGATAGGAGCTCAGCTGGTTATGGACGATCGGCTGGGCGGGCGGGCGGATGGTAGTCTGGACCTGATAGACCCGGCCGCTGTCCGCCAGCCACGCATCGTAGCTCTGCTCGTAGCGGACATAGCCGAGGATCATCAGGCAACCGGCCAGCCCGAGGGCGAGCCCGCCGATATTGATCAGCGAGTAGGCGCGGTTGCGCGCGAGCAGGCGGACCGCGACGGTCAGATAGTTGCTCAGCATCGGGTCCTCCTTTCGTGTGGGTCATTGGGAAGGGCGCGCACCACCCTTCCCGACCATCTCTCCCGACAGGGGCTGGGAGAGAAAGCGTGTGTCAGGCCGCCCGGCGCCGCTCCTGGAGAATGCGGCCATCGAGCATGTTGACGACGCGGCTGGCGTAATCGGCATGCGCGGGCGAATGGGTGACCATCACGATCGTCGAGCCCTCGGCGTTCAATTGCTGGATCATCTTCATCACCTCTTCGCCGTGGTGCGTATCGAGGTTGCCGGTGGGCTCGTCGGCGAGGATGAGCTTGGGGTTGGCGACGAGCGCGCGTGCGACCGCGACGCGCTGCTGCTGGCCGCCCGACAATTGGCTGGGGCGGTGCTTGCCGCGATGGGCGATGCCGACGCGGTCCATCACTTCGTCGGTGCGGCGGCGGCGCTCGGCGGCGGAGACCGGGTGATACAGCAAGGCCAGCTCGATATTCTCGCGGACCGAAAGCTCGTCGACCAGATTGAAGCTCTGGAAGATGAAGCCGATGTTCTGCTTGCGCGTGTCCGAAAGCTTACTCTCGGACAGGCCGGCGACTTCCTGGCCGTTGAACACGTAGGACCCGCTCGACGGGCTGTCGAGCATCCCGATCAGGTTGAGCAGCGTCGATTTGCCGCAGCCCGATGGGCCCATGATCGCGACGAATTCGCCCTCGGCAATGTCGAGATCGATCGCGTCGATCGCCGTCGTCTCGACCGTATCGGTGCGGTAGACCCGCGAGAGATTGCGCATCTGAAGCATCGGACTTCCTTCCAGTTGATCGGTCATTGGGTGGTCAGGTCGAGCCGGGTCTTGTCGGCGAAACCGGTGTAGGGAGAGGTGATCACGCGCTCGCCGGGATCGAGCCCGTCGAGCACCTCGATCGAATCCACGTTGCGGCGGCCGAGCCGGACAGTGCGCTTCACCGCCGAGCGTCCATCGGGCGACACGACGAACACCCAGGCGCCGCCGGTCTCGTTGTAGAAGGCGCCGTTGGGCAGCAGCCGTGCGGGCGCGGGATCGCCGAGGGTCAGCTTGGCCTGCAGCGTCTGGCCGCGCTGGAGCTCGGCCGGCTCGTCGCCGACGAACAGCAGATCGACCTGGAACTGGCCGTTCTGGACCTGCGGGTAGATTTTGCTGACCTTGGTGTTGAAGCGCTTGCCGTTGATCTCGATCGTCGCTTTTTGACCAACCTGGACGCGGCCCAGATAGAATTCGTCTACCCCGGCGATGAGCTTGTTGCGCCCCGGGCTATCGATCTGCCCGACGCGCTCGCCGCGCTGGAGCGACTGGCCGACCTGCACCGAAAAGCCCGAAAGCTGCCCCGCGACCGGCGCGCGCAGATTGAGCGCGTCGAGATTCTCGCGGGCGATCTGCAGCCCCGACTGCATCGATTGCGCCGCTTGCTGCTGCTGGGTGAGCTGACTGCCCTGGAGCCTTTGGTCGGTCGATTGGCTGCGGCGCAGCGCCGCCAAGCGGCGCTGCTGGTAGGCAAATTCGTCCGCCGTGTCGGCGAACTGCTTGGCGGTGACATAGCCGCGATCGGCGAGCGGCTTCTCGCGCTCATACTGGCGTTGTGCCTTGCGCAGCGCGGTATCGGCCTCGAGCACCGCGCGCTCGTTGGACAGCTGGGTCTGCGCCAGCGCCAGCTCCTGGCTGCGCATATTGTTGATCTGCTGCTCGACCTCGGTCTGCCGCGCGAGCGTGGAGAGCTGGAGCTCGGCGTTGGAGAGCACCGCGATCGGCTGGCCCTTGGCGACGGTGGCGCCGTCCTCGACCAGCATTTTCTCGACCCGCCCACCCTCGACCGCGTCGATGAACACGGTGAGCAGCGGCGTGACGCGGGCGCGCAACGGGATGAAGTCGTCGAACGTGCCGGTCTTGACCTCGGAGATGGTCAGGCGGCTGGATTCGATCGTCTGGCTGCCGCCGCTCGGCGCGAACCACCAGAACAAGCCGACGGCGAGGATCAATGCTGCGACGCCGCCGGCGATCTTGAACCTAATGGGGATGCCGCGGCTGGCGACGACCTTGTCCATCCCGCTGCCGGTAACTGGGCGATTCATCTCGGCCTCACGCTTGAGATTGATAATGCTCACGCGGCTAGCGCTAAGCATCTGTCCGAAATCGAACACTTCTGTCCGATATCGAACGCGATCCGCACGAACGCGGCCTTCGCTTCGAACTGCAATCCGCCGTTGCGGGTGTTGAAGGTGAGGCCCGCAGGGCTGCGCGTCGCCGTCGCGGCGAGGAGCGCAACCGCCAGCAGCATCACGGTTCTGGCCCATATCCTGGTGTTCGGCATCGCTTCATCCTCGGTGTTCGAGGACGTGGTTGCATGTCGCGTGCCAAGTCGTTTCGCCAGAGGCAGGCCCGACTGGCACGCAAATTGATTGTCCGATATCGCACACGCGCTGTACGGGAATGCACAATGGGGAACGGGCCGGAATTCGATCTTTGCGTGGTCGTCGACGACGACGACGACATCCTGCTCGCGGCGCGCCTGCTGCTGCGCACCCTGTTCGCCGAGGTGCTGACCGCGCGCTCGCCCGAGGAAGCGATGACCGCGATGGGGTCGCGCGTCCCCGACGCCATGCTGCTCGACGCCAATTTCGCGCGCGGCGCCACCGATGCGCGCGAAGGGCTAGCGTGGCTCGACCGCTTGCTGGCGATCGACCCGGACATGGTGGTGGTGATGATCACCGCCCACGCCGGAGTGCAGGTCGCGGTCGAGGCGATGAAGCATGGCGCGACCGATTTCGTGTCCAAGCCCTGGTCGAACGAACGCCTGCTCGCGACCGTCCGCACCGCCGCCACCCTGCGGCGCTCGCGCGGCGCGGTGGCGACCGAGCGCGCCAAGGTGGTGGTGGCGAGCGCGGCGCCGGGCGACAGCTCGCCCCTGCTCGGCAATTCCCCCGCGATGGCGCGCGTCCATTCGCTGATCGAACGCGCCGGTCCCACCGACGCCAACGTCCTGATCCTCGGCGAGAATGGCACCGGCAAGGAACTGGTGGCCCGCGCGCTGCACCGCCATTCGCTGCGCGCCGACAAGGCGATGCTGACCGTCGACTTGGGCGCCGTGGCCGAGGATCTGATCGATTCCGAACTGTTCGGCCATATGAAGGGCGCCTTCACCGATGCCCGCGCCGACCGGATCGGGCGCGTGCAGGCGGCCGACGGGGGCACCTTGTTCCTCGACGAGGTCGGCAACCTCCCGCTCCGCCTCCAGCCCAAGCTCCTCACCGTGCTCGAGCAGCGCCGCGTTACCCCGGTCGGCGCCAACAAATCGGTGCCGGTCAACATCCGCGTGATCGCCGCGACCAACCTCTCATCGGTGCGGCTGCAGGACGACACCCAGTTCCGCCCCGATCTTCTCTTCCGCCTCAACACCGTCGAGATCATGCTGCCCCCCTTGCGCGAGCGCCGGGAAGACATTCCGATGCTCGCGGCGCATTTCCTCGAGCTCTACGCCAGGCGCTACGATCGCGCGGTCCCTGCCCTGTCCGATGCGGCGATGGCGGCGCTGGTGGCGCACGACTGGCCCGGCAACGTCCGCGCGCTGCGCCACGCCATCGAGCGCGCGCTGATCCTCGGGCGCGGCGGCGTGCTGGAAGCGGAGGACTTCTCGCTCGATGCCAGCGGCCCCCGCGTCGCGCAGCAGGCGGTGGTCGAGACCGAACGCGACGACCTTAATCTCGACCGGGTCGAGCGCAAGATGGTCGAGGCGGCGCTGCGCAAGCACGGCTACAACATCTCGCTCGCCGCCAACGAGCTGGGGCTGTCGCGCGCCGCGCTCTACCGGCGCATGGAAAAGCATGGGCTCTAGGAACTTCACGCTCGGCCTGCTGCTCCGCCTCCTCCTCGTGCAGGCCGGGCTGATCGCCTTTGCCTGGGCGATCGCCACCCCCGGGCTCGGCGCGACGCGGGTGATGGCCGGCCTGTTTGCCGCGATCGCCTGCTACCTGCTGTGGAGCCATGTCCAGCGCACCAACATCGAGGTCTCGCGTTTCGTCGAGGCGCTAAAGTTCGGCGATTATTCGGTGCATTTCGATCGCGGGCCGGGATCGGGGTTCGAAGCGATGGGCCAGGCGTTCGACGCCGCGATCCGCAAGCTGCGCGACGAGCGGCGGGCGTCGAGCGACGAGCTCGGCTTCCTCGAGGCGCTGACCAGTGACACCCCTGTCCCCCTGCTGACCGTCACCGGCGAAGGGCGGATCGAACTGGCCAACAAGGCCGCGCGCCGCCTGTTCACCGAGCATCACGGGCTGCGGCCCGAGGATTTCCTCGTCTACGGCGCGACCTTCGCCAGCCGCCTCGATCTCGACGGCCCGATCCGCGAGGAGGTGCTGATCCTCACCATCAACGGCCGTGCCAAGCGCGCGATCGTCCGCTCGGCCGCCCTGACCCGGCTCGGCGAGCGCGCCCGCGTGGTGATCGTTCAGCCGATCCAGGAAACGCTCAACGCGGTCGAGATGGCCGCGCAGACCGATCTCGTCCGCGTCCTCACCCACGAGATCCTCAACTCGCTCACCCCGGTGACCTCGCTCGCCGCCACCGCCTCGACCCTGCTCGGCGAGATCGACGACTCTCGCCTCGCCGACGCCCGCATGGCGGTGGCGACGCTGGAGCGCCGCGCCGCCGGCCTCGCGCGCTTCATCGGCAGCTACCGTAAGGTAGCGAGCGAACCGCTGATCGACCGCAAGCGCTTCGAAGCCGAACCGTTCGCGACCGAGATGGCGCGGCTGTTCGCGGCCGAATGGCCGGCAGTCGATATCGATATCACCCTGCCCCCCGGCGAGCTGACGATCGACGCCGATCCCGATCTGCTGGCGCAGGCGATGATCAACCTGCTGCGCAACGGCGCCGAGGCGGCATCGGCGCACACCGATACCCCCAAGGTCGCGCTGGCCTTCGAGCGGCTGGCGACGGGCGAAATCTCGATCGCCGTCGCCGACAACGGCCCCGGCGTCCCCGAGGACCTCCGCCGCGACATCTTCCTTCCTTTCTTCACCACCCGCGCGGAGGGCACGGGCGTCGGCCTCAACCTCGTCCGCCAGATCGTCTTCGCGCACGGCGGCACCATCGAAATTCGCGAGGACCCGATGGGCGGCGCGCGCTTCGAGATGTTGCTGTAGCCCGGCGGACGCCCTAGGCTCCGCACATGGCTCGCAAGCGCAATATCCTGATCGTCGGCGGCGGCACGGCGGGGTGGCTGACGGCGGCCTATCTCGCCAAGTCGCTCGGCGTTTCGGACACAGGGCCGATCGAGATCACCCTGCTCGAATCGCCAGAGATCGGCATCATCGGCGTCGGCGAAGGCACTTTCCCGACGATCCGGACGACGCTGCAATTCCTCGGCATCGACGAGAGCCGGTTCATCCGCGAGACCAGCGCCACCTTCAAGCAGGGCATCCGCTTCACCGATTGGGTGCGCACGCCAGAAGGCGGCGAGCACAGCCATTATTTCCACCCGTTCGAAGCGCCCTTCTACACCGAGGAAGCCAGCCTGGTATCGTACTGGCTGCTCCAGGACGAAGCCACCCGCCCGCCGTTCGCGCAGGCGGTGACGATCCAGAACCGCGTTGCCGAGGCCAAGCGCGCGCCCAAGCGTCCGCACGAAGGCGAATTCTCCGGCCCGCTCAACTACGCCTATCATTTCGACGCGACCCGCCTCGCCGAAGTCCTCGCCGAGCGCGCCAAGGAACTGGGCGTCGTCCACGTGCAGGGCCTGCTCGAACAGGTCGCGCTCGATGACAGCGGCGCGATCGATCACGTCGTCAGCCGCGAGCACGGCACCCACCGCGCCGACCTTTACATCGACTGCACCGGCTTCCGCGCCGAGCTGATCGGCAAGGCGCTCGCCTCTCCATTCAAATCGGTGCGGCACAGCCTGTTCACCAACCGCGCGGTCGCCTGCAAGATCCCATACGATCGCCCGGACGCGCCCATCGAGAGCTTCACCATCGCCGCCGCACACGAAGCCGGCTGGACCTGGGACATTGGCCTCAATGGCGCGCGCGGCATCGGCACGGTCTATTCGAGCGATCATATCAGCGACGACCGCGCCGAGCAGATTCTGCGCGATTATATCGGCCCGGATGTGCAGCCGATCGCGGACCCCCGGGTGATCGCGTTCGAGGCCGGCTATCGCGAGAAACAGTGGATCAAGAACTGCGTCGCGGTCGGCCTGTCCGCCGGCTTCCTCGAGCCGCTCGAATCCACCGGCGTGGTGCTGATCGAGGCGGCGGTGGGGATGATCGCCGAGATGTTCCCGCACAACGGCCCGATCGACGGCCCCGCGCGCCGCTTCAACCAGCTGATCACCGCGCGGTTCGACACGATCGTCGATTTCCTCAAGCTGCATTATTGCCTCAGCCAGCGCACCGAGCCCTTCTGGCGCGACAATGCCGATCCGGCATCGATCAGCGAGCGATTGCAGGACCTGCTCGCGCAATGGCGCTATCGCCCGCCGGGCCGCTTCGATTTCATTCTCGATCTCGAAAGCTTCGCCTTCTTCAACTATCAGTACATCCTCTACGGCATGGAATTCCGTACCGATCTCTCCCCGGTGCGCAGCGATTTTCCCAACGTGGCGGGGGCCGACAAGATCTTCGCCAAGATCCGCAACTTCAGCGAGCGCGCGACCCACGACCTGCCGGCACACCGCGCGCTGATCCAGCAGATCAACGCGGAGGGGCTGCTGGTTTAGGAACGCGGCATGCCCGCAGTGCGCCGGTACGAATTTTTCGGGGTAGCTGCGGCGATGCGCCTGACTTAACTCCCGCAAGCTATGGACATGCCGGCCAAAGACTCCTTCTGGGCGCTGACCGAAAAGGAGAAGCTTACGCTTCGCCTGATCGTCCGCGGGCATGATGCGAAGTCGATCGCGCGCAGCCTCGACCTTTCGGTCCACACGATCAACGAGCGGCTTCGCGATGCGCGGCGCAAGATGGCGGTATCGAGCAGCCGCGAGGCAGCGCGCCTGTTGCTGAAGGCCGAGGGCGGCGATCCGGGCTCGGCGACCCCCGATTCGCTTGGGGACGCGGAAATCGGGGAAGACGCGAGCCACGCCCGGTTCGATCAGGAGGCCGCGCCGATCGGCGGCGCGGGGTCGGCGCACAGCCGCCCTTGGATCATCATCGGAGGTCTCATGATGCTCGCGCTTGCGCTCCTGGCGATTACCGCCTCGCCCCAAATCCTTTCATCCGCCCCGCCGGCGCCAGCCGCCTCCCGCGTGGCGCCGGAGTCGGAGGCGGTGGACTTTGCCCGCAATTGGCTCACGCTTGTGGACCAAGGACGTTGGGAAGACAGTTACCGCGGGACCGGCGCGGGGTTCCAGAAGTCGAACACCCTGCAGGTGTGGACCGATGTCTCGCAAAACGTGCGCGCGCCCCTCGGCGCGATGATCTCGCGCACCCTCCTCAGTCAACAGGACCTTCCCGCTCCGCCGCACGGCTATAAGGTGGTGAAGTTCCGCACCCATTTTGCCAACAAGGACGTGATCGAGACCGTGACGCTCGAGCGCGAGGATGGCGCCTGGCACGTGGTGGGCGTGATGATCGATTGAGCATGCGGCCGCGCGGGGGCGAGGGTCTTGCCCGCCCTCGCAAAGGCCGCCCTCACAAGCTCCAATCGAGCTGCAGCCACGCTTTGTCGGTGTCCGTCGCAAAGGCTTCCGCCCGATAGTGCGCGTAACGGGCGGCGAAGGCGAAGTGGCCGTGCTTCGCTGTCAGCGCCAAATCCACCTCATCGCCATAATGCTGGCTCAGGCGGTCGCTGGTGAAGCGGTGGACCGTCGCCGCCACGCCCAGCGCATCGAGCGGGCCGACGTTCTTCCAGCCATAGCCCGCGGTCGCATAGGCATCGCGCAGGCCGTTCGCCGGGGTCGGGTTGAACTTGCCCGCCCAGCCCTGAAACTTGAAGAAGCTCGCCAACGGCGTCTGGACGCTGGTAAACGCCGCACCATTGCTCGCGCCCAGCACTTCGTAGCCGCCGGTGAGCGTGAAGGCCTTGCCGGTAAGTGACGCCTCGCCGAGCCAATAGGTGGCGGAATAATCGTTGGGGTTGCGGTGATAGTCGCTCTGCCGCGCCCAGCTGCCGGCATAGGCAAGCTTCACGTCCTTGCCGAGCGGCGCGCTGCCGGCAAAGCGTACCCCATAGGTCTGGCTCGACAGGCGGTAGCTTTGCACCACCGCTTCGTCCTGATCGACGAGATAGGCGAAGCCGGTCAGCGCGCCAGGCTTGAAGCGCCAGCCGAGGATCGCGAAGACATTGTCGCCGTCCACGGCCGTCTGGCGCGCGCCGGTGCCGTTGCGCCCGTTCACGGTGCGGTCGCTCCAGGCGTAGGTGAGGTCGGCGATCACGCCCTTGGGCGGCGCATATTGCAGCCGGACGGCGTCGAAGGTCTGCTCGTTCTGGCGGAAGCCCGCGGGCCCGACGAAGCGCTGGTCGGCGAGCTCGAGCCGCTGGCGGCCCGCGGTAAGCGCGAAGCCGCCCTTCGGCGCAAAGTGGATCTGCGCGCGGTTCAGCTCCACGTTCGGCGGATCGACGACGATCGGATAGGTGGTCTTGCCGTTGGTGCCGTCGTTATAGTCGTTGACGATCGACAAAGTGGACTCGCCCTCAACCAGCGCCGACCAGTCGCCCCACACCGCTTCGCCGCCGGCGCGAACGCGCAGCGTCAGCGCGTCGGCGGAGATCGCGATCCCGTCCTGATCGACATGCTCGTAGCGCAGCCGCGCATCGACCAACGGCTTGAGCTTCACGTCCTGCGCATAGGCAGTGCCGCTCAGCAGCAGCGCCGTCAGCGCCGCCAATGACTTGAACATCGGATTTCCCTTTTCGGTAGAAGTCCCCCCGCTTCCGCCGAGGCGGAAGCGGGGGTTAGAATTCCCGCTCCTGACGGGGAGGCCAGGAGCGGGGGGCCACAGCAGCCCTCACAGCATGCTGTGGAGTCTCAGGCCGTACCGGCAGCCATGCCGCCTTCGAGCTTGCCGAGCTCGCCGCTCGCCCGCGCCTGGCGGCCGTAGACCAGCTCGAACAACGGCCCGGCCATCATCGTCGTGACGATCGCCATCAGCACCAGCATCGAGAATAGCGTCGGGCCGATGATGCCCTTCTGCAGGCCGATATTGATGATGATCAGCTCCATCAGCCCGCGCGAGTTCATCAGCGCGCCGATGCCGAGCGCGGTGCGATTGTCCTCGCCCGAGAGCCGCGCCGCCGCCCAGCAAGCGCCGAACTTGGCGGCGATCGAGACCGCGAGGATGCCGAGCGCGATCAGCAGCAGCGGGATCGAATTGACCATGTCCATCCGGGTGTTGAGTCCCGAATAGGTGAAGAACATCGGCAGCAGGACCACGACCGCGAACGGCTCGACCTTGCGCTTGAGCTCGGTGACGAACAGCCCGCGCGGCATGAACACGCCGAGGATGAAGCCGCCGAAGATCGCATGGATGCCGATCGCGTCCATCAGGAAGGCGGAGGTGCAGAACAGCATCAACGTGATCGCCATCACTGTGTTGCTCATCTCGCCCTTCGCCTCGACCGCGCGGCCGAGCGGCGCGAGCAGGCGCTTGGCGAACAGGATCATGAAGATGGCGTAGAGAATTGCGCCGCCGATCGCGAGGATCGCCACGCCGGGGCCGCCGCCGAACGTGGCGAGCACGACCGCAAGCACGCACCACGACACGGCGTCGTCGAACGCGCCGGCGGTGAGCGAGAGCGTGCCGAGCGCGCTGTCGTTGAGGCCGCGCTCGTTGATGATCCGCGCCAGCATCGGGAAAGCGGTGAGCGCGATGCACGCGCCCATGAAGAGCGTCGCGTTCCATTGGCTGATCCCGGGGGTGAACAGCCCGGGGACGGTCAACAGGAACGGCGTGATCACGATCGCGAACATGAAGGGGGTCGCGATCCCCGCGGCCGAGACGCTGGCCGCGCTACGCGCCTTGGTCTTGAAATGGCCGAGCTGGAGCGTGGTGCCGACCAGGAACATATACAGCCCGACGCCGAACTGCGCGCCGGCGTAGAGGACGTTCTTGGTCTCCTTGGGGAACAGCGCGCCCTGGAATTCGGGAAAGAGCAATCCGAGCAGCGATGGCCCGAGAATCACGCCCGCGATCATCTCGCCGACGACCTGCGGCTGGCCAAGGAACTTCTGGCCGAGCCATCCGACCACGCGGCAGGCGAGGATGATCACCGCCAATTGCAGGAAGAAGTGGATGCTGAAATCGCCGGGCGCGTAACTGTGCACGGCGTTCACCGCGGGGCCGTGTGCGCCCAGCACCCCGCTCACGGTTTTGATCAGGCTGTCCCAAAGCTCGGTAAACATCGAATACCCCCTCCAATTTCCGGTCGTGGCAGCCGCCATCGCCGGGATATTGACCTGAGGGACCGCAAAACCGGCGCGCCGCGCAATGCGAAATCGTTACTGGTACCAGGCCGCGCCCTCACTTTTCCCGCCTCCGCCCAATTTCTGTTGCGCGGGCAACACAGGGTAGTAATGTACCTACATGACAACGCAGTCTTTGTAGGTATGTAGGCGCAAAAATGAAGGTCTTTAGCAGCCGCGAATTCAACCAGGACGTCAGCAACGCGAAGCGCGCGGCACGAGTCGAACCGGTGTTCGTCACCGATCGCGGACGCCCCACGCACGTGCTGATGAGCATCGAGGCGTTCCGCCAACTGGCGGGGCAGACCGAGACGATGGTCGACCTGCTGGCGATGCCCGGCCCTGCGGAGATAGACCTCGACGCGGCGCGCTCCGGCGACACCTGGGACCGCCGCTGATGTATCTGCTCGATACCGGCGTCGTGTCCGAACTACGCAAGGCCAAGGCGGGGCGCACCGATCCCGGCCTCGCAAGCTGGGCCTCGGGCGTGCCTGCGCAGAACCTGTTCCTCTCGGCGCTCACCTTGCTCGAGCTGGAGAGCGCGGCTGCGCGGCTGGAGGGGCGCGATAAGACTGCGGGTGGCGCGCTGCGGAGCTGGATCGACGCACAGGTGATGGCGGCGTTCGAGGGACGCATCTTGCCGGTGGATGCCTCGGTGGTGCGGCGGCGCGGGACACTACCCTATCAGGACAGCCGCGACGGCCTGATCGCAGCGACCGCGCTGGAGCATGGGCTGACGCTCGTCACCCGCAACACCGCGGCGTTCAAGGCCGGACGGGTGAAGGTCTTCAATCCGTGGGGCTATACGCCCGATGCCGACGAGGATGGCGATTGGGGCGCGGCCGCGCGCACCGGGCCGATGTGGCTGAAGAATCTGTTCGTGCGCACCTGAAACTCCTCTCCCGTCGGGAGACGGTTGCGGAGACTTAGTGGAGCGAAGCGGAGCTTAGTCGTAGCTGGGTGAGGGGATCACCCTATCGAGAGCGGGAAACCCTCACCCAGCTATGACTAGGGCCTGCTGAAGAAGCAGACCCAAGTCTGCGCAACCCTCTCCCATCGGGAGAGGGAAATTCGCTTTTAACGCCGCGGCAGGATCAGCCAGGGCTTCATCCGGCCCGTCGGCTTGGGCGTGCCGTCGAGCCGCTGGGCGGTGATCAGGCGCACGGGACGCAGGATCATCTGGCCCTTCATTTCCTCGCTCCCGCCGCCACTGGGCTGGGCGAGGATACGGCGAACGACGTCCATCCCGCCGACCACGCGCCCGAACGCGGCGAAGCCCTTCGAGGTGCGGCTGGCATCCAGCCCGGGATTGGCCCCGACCATGATCGAGAAATTGCCCGTCGCCGAATTGGGATCGCTGCCGTGCGCCATCGAGATCGCGCCGTCGAGGTGACGCAGCCCGGTGGTGGCGGTCGATTCCATCGGGACCGACGGGAGCATGCGGCGAGCGTCGTTCGAAATCCCGCCCTGGATGAAGCCGAACCGCGGATCGCTCTTGCGCCGCGCGGCGCGATAGAAGGTCGTCCCGTCCAGCCGCCCGTCATCGACATAAGCGAGGAAGTTGGCGGCGGTCTTCGGCGCGCGGCGCGCATCTACCGCGACGATAATCGCGCCTTCGGAAGTGTTGAGCCTGACCCTTATTTCCCCCGGTGCGGGCGGGCGCGCATCGGAGGCCGAGCCGGGAAGCGAGAGCAGCGCGAGCGCGAACAGGAGGAGAAACCGCATGCGCGCAGGCTAGAGCAATCGGGACGGCGGCGCCAGCGACGCGCTGGGAGCGAATCTGCCCGGGCGGAACGGAAAGACGGCCTCGGCCCGGCCGCATCTCCGAGGGGTTGGCTGGGGCGGCAGGATTCGAACCTGCGAATGGCGGCACCAAAAGCCGCTGCCTTACCACTTGGCGACGCCCCACCGGGAAGCGCGCTTATAGAGCGCCAACCGCCTGAGGAAAGGGTTTTAGAACAGCCTTTTCACCCAGCCGTGCGGATCGGGGGCGCGGCCGCGCTGGATCGCGACGAGATCGGCCTTGAGCTTCTGGGCGACCATGCCAGGGCCCTGGTTGCCGATGCCGAATTCGAAGCCGCGCGCGCGGACCGTGCCGATCGAGGTGACCACCGCCGCGGTGCCGCAGGCGAAGGCTTCGCGCAGCCGCCCGCTCTCCGCATCGGCCTTCCACTGGTCGATCGCATAGCGCTCCTCGCGGACGGTCAGGCCGGCGTCGCGCGCCAGCGTCAGCAGCGAATCGCGAGTGATGCCGGGCAGGATCGTGCCGCCCAGCGGGGGCGTCTGGATCGTTCCGTCGTCGAACACGAACATGATGTTCATGCCGCCCAGTTCTTCGACATAGCGGTTCTCGACCGCGTCGAGGAACACGACCTGATGGCACCCCTCGCGGATCGCCTCGGCCTGCGCGACGAGGCTGGCCGCGTAATTGCCGCCGCATTTGGCGGCGCCGGTGCCGCCCGGGGCGGCGCGGGTATAATGCTCCGAGGCCCAGAGCGTGACCGATTCGGCGCCCTTGAAATAGGCCCCGGCGGGCGACCCGATCACCATATATGTGAATTCGGACGCGGGCTTCACGCCCAGAAACGTCTCGCTCGCGAACATGAAGGGGCGCAGATAGAGCGAACCGCCCTCGATCTCCGGGATCCAGTCCTTGTCGGCGCGGACCATCTGGTCGAGCGAGGCGAGGAACAGCTCCTCGGGCATCGCCGGCATGGCCATCCGTTCCGCCGAAAGGTTGAAGCGGCGCGCATTAGCTTCGGGGCGGAACAGGGCCGCGCCGCCATCGGGCAGGCGATAGGCCTTGAGCCCCTCGAAAATCTCCTGCGCATAATGGAGCACCGCGCAGGCGGGATTGATCATGAACGGCGCGTGCGGGACGACGCGGGGCGAATGCCAGCCGCGGTCGTCCTTATAGTTGATCACCAGCATGTGATCGGTCAGCGTCTTGCCGAAGCCGGGGTTGGCGAGCGTCTCGGCGCGAATATCCGCCGCCACCGGGCTGGTGTGCGCCTCGAACTCGAATTCGAGGGCGGGATCGTTGGCGGTTTCTGCGGTGTGAACGTCGGCCATATTCGCTTCCCGGTGATGCGTCGCTGGGTTGCGCAGGGTTAGGCCGCGTGGCAAGATTGGTCAACATGGCTGCCCCAATTCCCGCCTCTCCCTTATACCTGCGCGAGCCCGAGATACGCCGTGGCGTCGAACTGCTCTATTTCGGCTATGCCCACCTTACCCGCTCGATCGACGCCGGGCTGGCGGCGCAGGGACTGGGCCGCGCGCATCACCGCGCGCTCTATTTCATCGCCCGCAAGCCCGGACTGACGGTGAGCGAATTGCTCGGGCTGCTGGCGATCACGAAGCAATCCCTGGGGCGTGTGCTCGGCGAGCTGGCCGAGCGCGACATGGTCGAGACCCGCACCGGTGACCGCGACCGGCGCCAGCGGCTGCTGCGGCTCACCCCCAAGGGCGCAGCGTTCGAGAATATATTGTTCGAAGCGCTGCGCGAGAAATTGTCCGCGGCCTATTCGCGTGCCGACCGCGAGGCTGTTGGCGGATTCTGGGCGGTGCTGGAAGGACTGGTGCCCGAGGGCGAGCGTGAGCGGATCGCCGGGCTGGGGCAATAGCGCCGCCGCCAGCCTTGCCACCCCCCGTGCCGGCGGCGTAACAGCCGGCTCTCCGATTCCAAGGGAGTCCCGCCCATTCGCCAGATTGCCGCCCTGCCCTATCGCACCGAAGGTCTGGCGATCGATGCGCCGGTCTGCGTGCTGCTGGTAACCTCGCGCGAGAGCGGCCGCTGGGTGATCCCAAAGGGCAATCCGGCGCAGCACATGGCCGCACACAGCGCCGCCGCGGTCGAGGCCGAGGAGGAAGCCGGGGTGCGCGGACTCGTCTGCCCGACACCGATCGGCTCGTATCGCTATCGCAAGAAGCGGAACAACGGCGCGTCGCTGATGGTCGACGTCGACGTGTTCCCGCTCGCGGTCAGCGCCGAGATGGTATCGTGGAAGGAACAGTCGCAGCGCGAGCGCCGCTGGTTCACCCTCGCCGAAGCCGCCGATGCCGTGGACGAGCCCGATCTGCGCGATCTGATCCGCTCGTTCGGGCAATCCGATTTCAAGGCCGCCACGCAGCGCAGCCGCATCCTGTCCGCCGTCGCCGATAAAACGAAAGTCACCCGCATGTTCGCTTGGTTTCAGCGCCTGTTGCCCAAGACCGGCAATTTCTTCGAAATGTTCGAAGCGCATGCCGTCACCGTAGTCGCCGGATCCGATGCGCTGGCGCGCCTGCTTCAGGATGGCGGACGCGATCATATCCGCGAAGTGATCGAGCGCGAGAATGACGCCGACGAGATCATCCGCCAGATGCTGAAGGCGGTGCGCGAAACCTTCCTGACTCCGTTCGATCGCGGCACGATCACGTCGCTGATCGGATCCATGGACGATGCGATCGACGAGATGCAGGCCGCCGTCCAGGCGATCGACCTGTATGAAGTCAGCAGCTTCGAGCCGGAGATGAAGGACTTGGGCGCGATCATCGTCGACGCCGCGCGGCTGACGGCCGAGGCGATGCCGCTGCTGCGCGACGTCGGCCGCAACGGCGGGCGCCTGCATGAGCTGACCGAGCGGCTGGTGCGCATGGAAAGCCATGCCGACGAAATCTACCGCGCCGGCGTGAAGCGCGCGTTCAAGGAAAAGGGCGTCTCGGACACGTTGGGCTTCAGCGTCGACCGCGAGATCTACAAGCATCTCGAACGGATCGTCGACGCGTTCGAGGATGTCGCGAACGAGATCGATGGCATCGTCATCGAGCATAGCTGAGCGAAATGCATGAACTCGCCTTTCCCCTGCTCGTCGGCCTGATCCTGGTCGCGCTGGCGTTCGATTTCCTGAACGGCCTGCACGATGCGGCGAACTCGATCGCGACGGTGGTCTCGACGCAATTGCTCAAGCCCGTTCACGCCGTGATGTTTGCGGCGTTCTTCAATTTCGCGGCCTATTTCCTGACGATCCTGTTCCCCGAATTGCACAAGGTGGCGGAGACGATCGGCAAGGGGCTGATCGACAAGGATCTGGTGACCCCCGCGGTGGTGTTCGGCGCGCTAGCAGGCGCGATGTTCTGGAACATCGTCACGTGGCTGAAGGGCATTCCGTCGTCGAGCAGCCATGCCTTGGTCGGCGGGCTGATCGGCGCGGGCGTGGCGCATGCCGGCATCACCGGCATCCAGTGGACCGGGCTGAACAAGACGCTGATCGCGATCGTGCTGTCGCCGACTTTGGGTATGATCCTGGCGATGGCGATCATGCTGGCGTCGAGCTGGCTCCTGAAAAGCGCCACCGCGCGCGGGGCGGAAAAGTCCTTCCGCGCGCTGCACCTGGTGTCGTCGGCGGCCTATTCGCTCAGCCATGGGCTGAACGACGCGCAGAAGACGATGGGGATCATCACGGTCCTGCTCTACTCGACCGGCTATCTCCACGGCGATTTCGAAGTGCCGCACTGGGTTGCGATCAGCTGCTACATCGCGATCGCCCTGGGCACGCTGTCGGGAGGATGGAAGATCATCGAAACGATGGGATCGCGAATCACCAAGCTTTCGCACCATCAGGGCTTCAGCGCGTCGCTGAGTGGATCGATCATCGTGTTCACCGCCTCGCTGCTCGGCATCCCGGTATCGACCACCCACACCATCACCGGCGCGGTGATCGGCGCGGGAACGGCGCGGCGGGCATCGGCGGTGCGCTGGGGCGTCGCGGGGAATGTGGTGACGGCGTGGGTGATCACGATCCCCGCGTCGGCGGCGGTCGGGGCGCTGTTCTACTGTTTGACGTTACTGTTCTGAGCGGCATCCCCTCCACCCGTTCGGGCTGAGCTTGTCGAAGCCCTGCCCTCCTTCTGCGAGCGGCTGGAAGCAGGAGAGCAGTCCTTCGACAGGCTCAGGGCGAACGGTGAAGTAATTCCTTCGCGCGTTAGTTCTACCGGCGCGCCGCGTCAGCCATCTCGGCGCTGCGGTCGGCGGCGGCGGTGAGGGTTTCCGCTATCAGCCGCTTCATCGCATCGCCCCGGTCCAGCACGTTCAGACCCGCGCGCGTTGTCCCGCCGGGGCTGGCCACGCGCTCGGCGAGCGCGGCCGGGGCCTCCCCTGCCTGCTCGGCGAGCGCGGCTGCGCCTTCCACCGTGGCGATGGCGAAGCGTTGCGCCTGATCCGCGGGGAGGCCCAGCGCGGTGCCGGCCTCGGCCAGTGCCTCGATGAAGCGATAGACGAAGCCCGGGCCGCTGCCCGAGAGCGCGGTGACGGTGTGAAACAGCGCTTCGTCGGAAATCCATTCGACGAGGCCGAGCGGAGCCATCAGCGCTTCGGCACGGGCGCGAACCGCGGGATCGCGGCTGGCGGTGTGAAGCGCGACCACACCCTTGGCGATGTCCACCGGCAGATTGGGCATCGCGCGGACGATGCTGCCCGCATCGAAGCGCTGGGCGAGGCTGGCCTCCTCCACCCCCGCGAGGATCGAGATCAGCATGGTCGCGCCGATGCGCGGGAGCGTATCGAGCATCTGCGGCTTTACCGCGAGCACCAGCACATCAGGCGATCCGACGGGCGGCACCTGCACCAATGTCACGCCATCGGGCATGCGCGGGTCGATCGGATCGATCACGGTAATGGTGGCAGGGTCGATCCCGCTGGCGACCCAGCGGCGGAGCATCGCCCCGCCCATATTGCCAGCGCCAACCAGCCAGATGCTGGCCGGGCCGGACGTCATGCCTCGCCCTGGGTCTCGATCAGCGCGGCGGCGATGGCTTCGGCGGGAGTCTTGCCGCCCCACAGGACGAACTGGAACACCGGGTAGAAACGCTCGCACTCGTCGATCGCGCTTTCGACCAGCAATTCGGCCTGCGCCAGCGTCAGCGTCGCTTCGCCGCCGTCGATCAGCGCGGCGTGGCGGAACAGCAATATGCCGCTAGCCGACCAGAGCTCGAAATGGCCGATCCAGAGCTGCTCGTTGACCAGCCCGATCGTCTCGTACAGCGCGGCGCGGCGCTCGTCGGGCACGCGGATGTCGGGGAAGCCGAGGAATTGCAGGACGCCATCGTCCTCGCGCCAGATCGCGCGCAGCTCATACTCGGTCCAGCTGCCCTTGACCTTGGCGACGATCTCTTCGTCCTCGCGCTCATGACTCCAGCCATGCGCCGCGAAGTAATTCTCGAGCATGTCGATCGGCGCGGCGTCTTCGCGGTCGAACTCGGCTTCGTCGAGCATCACCATCCCACCCAAATACCCGACGCGGATTTTGCCTGTCGCGCCGGGGTCACACAAGCGTGGCGTTCGTAACTCTGTCGAAAAGCTGTGGACAAAAGGTTCAAGGGTTTTTCGGCGCCTTTGGCTTGGTTGCCGCACCGGCAAGCTGCGCCTCGAGCGCGGCAATGCGCGCCTTGAGCGCGTCGCCCTCGTCACGGGCGGCGGCCGCCATCGCCTTGGTGACCTCGAACTCCTCGCGGCTGACGAAGTCGAGTCCGCCCAGCCATTCCTTGGCGCGCTCACGCGCGGCCTCGGCGCCTTCGCGCGCCATGCCGGCGGCGGTGCCGGCGGCGCCGTTCATGAACTTCACGAAATCGTCGAACAGGCGGTTATCGGTCTGCATCGCTGTCGTTCCCAATTGTCAGCACGCTGGTGCTGTTGTCATCGAGCTGAATCTGGTCGCTCGCCCCCGCCGAAACAAGGCCACCGGCATTCGGGTTGAGCTTGTCGATCTGGTACAGCAGGAAACCCGCGTAGCAGACCCAGGCGAGATAGGGGAGCAGCAGCACTCCGGCGCCGATCCGGATCCGCCCGAACAACAGGATCGTGCCGAGCACCAATACGCCCAGCACGCACAGGATGATCAGCGCGGTGGTCACCTGGTGCATACCGAAGAACACCGGGCTCCAGGCGAGGTTCACCGCCATCTGGATCGCGAACAGCACGATCGCCGGTCCGCGCAGACTCGATCCGCGCGCGTTGATCACCATCGCCAGCGCCAACCCCATCAGCACGTAGATCACCGTCCAGGCGATCGGGAAGGCGATCTCCGGCGGCATATTCTCGGGCAACGTCAGGTGACGATACCAGATGTTCTGCGAACCCGAAGGCACCAGCCGTGCCGAGGTGAAGCCGAGCAGCAGGATGAACGGCACCGTGACGACCGCCCATCTGAGATAGGCGAGCCGCAACTGGCCCTTCGATGCAATCTCCCGCAATCCAATTCCCTCCCTATTCGGCAGGCTGCGGCTCCAGCGGCGCACCCAGCGCCGCATCGAGTTCGCGCCCAACGGCCTGGGGCGACCCGGTCCGCTTCGCCAACCTACTATAGAGAATTGGGATTAGGAAAAGGGTGATCATCGTCGCCAGCGCGACACCGAACACGATCACCACGCCGATGGACGCGCGCGCGGCGGCGCCCGCCCCTCCGGAGAGCACCAGCGGCACCGCGCCGGCGATGGTGGCGATCGAGGTCATCAGGATCGCGCGCAGGCGGCGCGAGGCGGCCTGGCGGATCGCATCGGCGATCTCCGCCCCCTCGTCGCGCAGCTGATTCGCGAATTCGACGATCAGGATGCCGTTCTTCGCCGCCAGCCCTACCAGCATGACGATGCCGATCTGGCTGTAGAGGTTGAGCGACTGGCCCATGATCAATAGCCCGATCAATCCGCCGCCGACCGCGAGCGGGACGGTCGTGATGATCACGCCGGGATGGACGAAGCTTTCGAACTGCGCGGCGAGGACGAGGTAGACGATCAGGATCGTGATCCCGAACACCATCAGGATCGATCCGCCGGTCTCGACGAATGCCTGGCTCTCCCCGCGATAGCCGACCGCGAGCACTTCGGGCGAAGCGGCGGCCTGCGTCTGGAGGAACTTGAGCGCCTCGCCGAGCGAATAGCCCGGGGCGATCGCGCCCTGCAGCGTGATCGCGCGCAATTTGTTGAAGCGGCCCAGATCGCGCGGGCCGGCAACCTGGCGCGTGGTCACAAGGTTCGCCAGCGGCACCAGCGAATTGTCGCGCGCGCGGACGTAGATCGAATTGAGGTCGGCAAGCCCGGTGCGGCCCTTGTCCTCGGCCTGGACGATCACGCGATACTCCTCGCCGCGATCGACGAAGGTCGAGGCGCGGGTGGATCCGAGCAGGGTCTGCAGCGCCTGGCTGACCGCCTGGACCGAGACGCCGAGATCGCCGGCACGCGCGGTATCCACGTCGATGCGCAGCTGCGGCTTGGTTTCCTTGTAATCCGAATCGAGATTGACGATGCCCGGGTTCTGCGCGGCGGCGGCCAGAATGCGGTCGCGCGCCTTGACGAGATCCTCATAGCTTTGGCCGGCGATGACGAAGCCGATCGGCTGCCCGCGCCCGCGCCCCAATGCCGAGCGGACTTGCGCGTTGCCGCGGATCGCCGGCATCCCCGCCAGCGTCTTGTTGACCTGCTGGACGATGTCCTGCGTGGTCTTGGTGCGCTCTTCCCAGGGCTTGAGGAAGATGACGAAATTGCCGCTGTTGAAATCGTCGCTGGCGCCGAAGCCGCCGGGGGTGCGGGTGATCAGCTTGCGCACCGCGCCCTGATCGAGCAGCGGCATGAACTTGGCCTGCGCCTCGGTCATATAGGCGTCCATCTGCGCGAAGCCGGTCCCTTCGGGCGCGGTGACCGTCACCTGGGCGATCCCCTGATCCTCGGGCGGGACCAATTCGGACTTGAGCGTGACGAAGGCGAGCGCGGCGATGCCGAGGAACGCCGCGACGCCGAGCAAGGGCAGCACGGGCTTGCGGATCACCCAGTCGAGGCGGCGGCCGTAGAAACCCTCGAGGCTGCGGAAGCGATCGTCGACCCAGCCGGTGAAACGTCCCCGGCTCTCGTGTCGGAGCAGTTTCGAGCAGAGCATCGGCGTCAGGCTCAATGCGAGGAAGCCCGAGAAAGCGATGGCACCGATCATCGCGACCGCCAGCTCGCGGAACAACAGCCCGGTCTGGCCGGCGAGGAAGCAGACGGGCACGAACACCGCGCAGACCACGAGCGTCGTCGACATCACGGCGAAGCCGACCTGGCGCGTGCCCTTGTAGGCGGCGACGAGCGGCGGCTCGCCCTCTTCGATCCGGTGATAGACATTCTCGAGCACGACGATCGCGTCGTCGACCACCAGCCCGATCGCCAGCACCATCGCCAGCAGGGTCAGCAGATTGATCGAAAAGCCGCACAGCCACAGCACCGCCATGCTGCCGAGCAGGCAGATCGGCACCGTCACCGCCGGGATAAGGGTCGCGCGCCAGCTGCCAAGGAACAGGAAGATCACCAGAACGACGAGGAACGCCGCCTCGCCCAGCGTGTGCCATACGCCCTCGATCGCGCGGCCGATGAACAGCGAATCGTCCGATCCGATATCCATCGACATGCCGGCGGGGAGCGTCGGCCCCAGATTCTTCATCAATTTCTTGGCGGCATCGGCAACCGCGAGGGTGTTGGCGCCCGATTGGCGGACGATGCCGAGGCCGACCGCGGAGCCGCCGTTGACGCGGAACTTCGAATAGGGGTTTTCGGCGCCGCGCTCTATCCGGGCGACGTCGCCCAATTTGACCTGATAGCCGTCCGGGCCGCGGCCGACGACAAGGCCGGCGAAGCTCTCGGGCGTCTGGAACTGGCGATCGACCCGCAAGGTGACATTCTGCTGCGCCGATTCGATGCGTCCGGCGGGCAGCTCGACATTCTGGCGCTTGAGCGCGGCCTCGATATCGGCGGGGGTGAGCTGGAAGGCGGCGAGCTTGGCGGCCTGGAGCCAGACGCGCATGGACGGCCGCGCCTCGCCGCCGACGAAGACGCGGGCGACGCCATCGATATTGGCGAAGCGGTCGGTCAGGTTGCGGTCGACCCAGTCGGACAATTCGAGCGTCGACCAGCCGGGCCGCGAGACGACGATGAACATAATGGGAGATGCATCGGCGTCGACCTTCTGCACCTGCGGCGCCAGCGCGTCCTCGGGCAGATCATTGGCGGCGCCGCCGACACGGTCGCGGACGTCGTTGGCGGCTTCGTCGATGTTGCGGCCCGGACGGAACTCGACCGAAATGTCCGAGCTGCCGTCGCGCGAGCGCGAGCTGATCGTCTCGATCCCCTCGATGCCCGACAGGCGATCCTCGAGCGGCTGGGTGATGCGCGATTCGATCACGCTCGCGGCGGCGCCGGTGTATGTCGTCTGGACCGAGACGATCGGCGGATCGGTGTCCGGATATTCGCGCACCGACAGCGACGTGTAGGCGACGATCCCGACGATGGTGAGCAGCATCGCCAGCACCGCGGCGAAGACGGGACGGCGGACGGAAAGGTCCGAAATCTGCACCTTCAGCTGCCCTTGGTCTGGGGCTTGGCGTTTTCGGGGCCGGCGAGGCGGACCTTCTGGCCATTGGTGAGCTTGACCACGCCTTCGGTGACCACACGCTGGCCGGGCTTCAGGCCGTCGAGGATCTCGACCATGCCGTTCTGGTGCAACCCGGTGCGCACCGGCAGGCGCTTGGCGGTGTCATTTTCGATTACATAGACGAAGCTCTGGTCGCCCTCGCCCACCACAGAGAGTTCGGGCACCGCGGCGGAGGTGCGCGCCTGTGCTTCGATCGTGACGGTGAGCAGCATGCCGGGCTTCAATTTGCGGTCGGTATTGGCAAGGATGGCGCGGACGGTGACGGCGCGGGTCTGCGGATTGAGCACCGGATCGATCGTCGCGATCGTGCCGCGGAACGGCTGATCGGGCCAGGCGGCGGCGCGCGCGTCGATCGTCTGGCCGGGGGCGATCTGCGCCAGCAGGGTCTCGGGCACCGCGAAGTCGAGCTTGATCTTCGAAATATCGCTGATCTGGGCGATCTCGGTGCCCGCCGTCACCACCGCACCCGCCGAGATGTTGCGCAGCGAAACCCAGCCCGAGAAGGGTGCGCGGATCACCCGGTCGGCGATCGAGGCGCGCGCCTCGCCCGCCTGGGCATTGGCCTGGCCGGCAAGCGCGGTCTGGGCATCGACCGCACTGTTGGTCGCGAAGCCGCGCGCCTTGAGCGCGTTGATCCGGTCGAGCTGCTGGCGGGCTTCGCGGGCGCGGGCACCGGCCTCGGCCAGCTGGGCATTTTCGGTCGCGGTGGCGAGGATCGCGACGACCTGGCCCTTGCCGATATATTCGCCGTCGTCGAAGTTGAGTTTCACGATCCGCTCGGTCACCGGCGCCGCCAGCGTGACCTGTTCGTTGGCGAGCGCGGTGCCGACCGCGTCGATGCGGTCGACGAAGCGAATGCTCTGCACCGCGGTGGCGCGGACCAGCGGCGCCTCGCGCTTGGCGCCACCGTCGGCTTTCTGGCCGCAACCTCCGAGGAGCGCGGTAACCGCGAGAAAAATAACTGGGATTCGCATGATTTCCCTAGCGGCTATGCTGCGCGTCAAGGAAACGCAAGGCCCGTGCGACGGTTGCACGTTGCGATGCAGCGAAATGCGCGACTACGTAGGATTACTTATATCCCGCCGGTGAGCTAACCGAGCCGTACCGCGCGCTCCGAAGTCCGCTTTTGGGTGGAGAGCGGCCGTTCTGGTCACATTGGGCAACGCGCAGTTTCTCCGCTGTAAGCGCAGACGTGACGCCGTACGATCTCCGCTTTGGCCTTTAGAAGGTCGGTCGTTCTTCCCGAAACTACGGCAGCTTTCGCGGCTTCGGCGGCAAGATCATCACAGTTCTCCGCGAACCTCTGGGCCTCGTTATAGGCAGGGCGTCTGTCTAGTTTGACAACTTGGTCGCGCATACAATGACGGAACGTCACCTCGGGAGGTTCTGGCGTGCGCTGGCAACCTATGATTGAGCATGTCGCAAGGGTGATGGTAATGACGACCTTTCCGCGCATCTATCAACAATAAGGCCTAAGCAGATGTCCGCAAGTGGGTCGAACGCCGCCACACTGGACGCAGCCTCACAAACTGCCTGACCGCAATCCCATCAAATATCCGCGGCCAGCCCGATCGACCAGCGGCGTGCACCATTGGGGACGTAAAACCCGCTGCTGCCGTTGCTCCAGCCAAAGGTGTTGGTGACGTTGGCGACCTGCGCGCGGAACAGCGCATCTGACTTGCCGACCTTGAAGCGATAGCGCGTGCCGAGGTTGAGGATCGCGCGAGTCGGGATGAACAAGGTGTTCGCCGAATTGGCGACGCGGTCGCTCGTCCCCTCGGCGAAGGCATCGAACGACAGCGGCGAATTGGGCAGGCGATAATCCATGCTGACGATCGTGTGCCGCTTGAAGGTGGCGACCGGGCGCGGGCCGATCGTGCCGTTGGCGACTTCCTCGCCCGAGACCTTGGCGTCGAGGAAAATATTGCCCGCGACCACATTCAGCCCCGGCGCGATCTGACCCGCAACCGATACCTCGATGCCGCGGTGGCGGACCATGCCAAGCTGGTGGAAGCGCATCGCGCCGTCGAGATTGAAGTACGGCTTCTGCACGTCGAACGCGCCGACCACCGCAATGACCTTGCCCAGCGTCCAGCGCACCCCGCCGTCCACCTGGCGGGTGAGGATCGCGGGCGGGGCTTCGTTCAGGTTGATCGCTTCGACCGGCGCGACCGGGCTTTCCTCCAGTCCGCGCGTGAAACCGCCGTACAGCGCCAGTTTCGGCGTAATATAGACTGCGCCCGTCGCGCTGAGCAGCCATGGCGAATCATGCGTCGCGGGCAGAAGGATCGCCGGATTGGGATCGGTGATCGTCTTCGTGTAATCGCTTTTCTGCACGCCCAGGCTGAATTCGCCTATGCCGCGCCAGCGGCCCTGATATGCAAGGCCAAAGGTCGTCTGGCGCACCCGATCCTCGGTCTTGGGACCGTGCGTGAAGCTCGGTTCGGGCCGGTCGTCGGGACCAAGGCTGGTGCTGGCACCGAGACTGGCAAACCCGGCCCCGCCGTAGACGCGATCCTGCGCCCGGCCACGCACCGAAGCGATCAGCGTATGGCGGCGCGGGCCTTCGTCGAAATGGCGCGACACGCGCAGCTCGCCGGAGGTGGAAGCCGAGCGGTCGCCATCCTCGCGCACGATCAGCCGCTGGCCCACGGAGCCATCAGCGGCGGTGTCGAACAGCAGGTCGGCCACCGAGGTATCCACCGCATTGATCGACCGGAACACGCCAAGCCGAACGTCGAATCCCAGCGGATCTGCGCGGGCGAGAACGCCATAATTGGTCAGCGTCGCCGCGAAATCCGCCCAATCCTGCCCGTAGAAATGGTTTCGCGGGAAGCGCTTCGGCAAAAAATCGCCGCTGGTGAAGATCAGCGGCTGCGCTTCGTTGTCGGTGTCCCGCAGCCTGCTCCAGAAGGGGGTGATCTCGATCCCCGGCCGCGGTTTCCAATGCGCGACCGTGCCCATCGAAACGTCGTGCGGGGTGCCGCCATAGGGCCGCCCGTTGCGATAGATGCCCGCGCCGGCCGCCACGCCCAGCCGCTCGCCGTCGATCGGCATCTGCACATCGACTTCGGCATATTTGCCGTTCCACGGGCCAAAGCCGATACCGATCGACGCGATCGGGTTCGCGCCGGGAACGCGCAGCCCGAAATCGGCGATGCCGGTCGGTGCGGGAAACGGATAGCTTTGCGCCGAGAGGCCGACCCGGATCGTCGATCCCCCGCTCACGCGCTCGTTCAGGTCGGTCTGCTGGTCGAAATAAAGGCCGTCGATACGAACGTTGCCGGCATCGACAGGCGAAAAGCCGCGCACGTCATAGGCGTTGTAGATGCCGATCGATTCGTCGCCGACGCTGGTGCCGAAGGCGTCCTCGGCCGATTGCACGGCGTTGTCGTCGGTGCGCTGCGCGAAGGCGGCGGGCGCCGCCAGATATGCAACTACAGCAGTCGAAGTCCCCAGAATTGCCCTAAGCATCGCCTGATCCCCTCGGCGTTTATTGTTGTAGTGTAATAACACGGTGCGGCGCTGAACGGCAGATGAATGTGCGTCGCGCGGTCCTCGAAAGCCCCTTCCCCTAGGAACAGGTCCTTAAGAAAGATAAGCGCCGATCAGGAACTCGACATTGCCCTCGGGTCCCGTGATCGGGCTTTCGGTAATCCCCTCGACCGTCCAGCCGCGCGACTGCACCCAGTCCGAGACTTCGCGGCAGACGCGGGCGTGCACCTCGGGATCGCGCACCACGCCGCCCTTCCCCACTTCGCCGCGCCCCGCCTCGAACTGCGGCTTGATCAGCGCCGCCAGCCGCGCGCCGGGCGCCGCGAAGCCGAGCGGCACATCGAGCACCTTGGCGAGGCCGATGAAGCTGGCGTCGCACACGATCAGATCGACCGGCTCGGGGATATGCGCCGCGGTCAGGATACGCGCGCTGGTCTGCTCGTGGACGACGACGCGCGGATCCTGGCGCAGCTTCCACGCCAGTTGGTTGGTGCCGCTGTCCACCGCGTAGACCCGCGCCACCCCCCTGCTCAGCATCACATCGGTGAAGCCCCCGGTGGAGGAACCCACGTCGATCGCGACCGCACCGGCAACATCCCAGCCGAAATGATCGAGCGCATGCGCCAGCTTGATCCCGCCGCGCGAAACCCAGGGGTGATCGCGCCCGCGCACATCCAAAACCGTCTCTTCGGCGAGCATTTGCCCCGCCTTGTCGATCTTGCGGTCGCCGGCGAAGACAAGCCCTGCCATGATCAGCGCCTGCGCCCGGGTCCGGCTCTCCACCAGCCCGCGATCGACGAGCATCTGATCGGCGCGCAGCTTGGCCATTGCCCCCTTTAGAGGCCGCCAACGGCCCGGCGCAACCGCTCGGCATTTCACCGCAAGCTTATTGCCTATCAATCCGATAGGAATTACCCGGGACATCCGGCCACTCTTCCTTCGGGAGAAACGGAAATGTCGTTCTTCACGCCCATCGATCACGGCGCGCCGCTGATCCTCACCGTCCCCGGCCTCGGCGGCTCGGGCCCATCGCACTGGCAGACCCTGTGGGAGCAATCCCGGCCCGACACGACGCGGGTCGAGCTCGGCATGTGGAGCACGCCGCACCGCAACGCCTGGGTGACCAAGCTCGACCAGGCGATCCGCGGCGCGCAGGCGCCGGTGGTGCTCGCCGCGCACAGCCTCGGCTGCCTCGCGGTGGCGTGGTGGGCCGAGCTGGCGGGACAGAGCTTCGGCTGGCCGGTGGTTGGCGCGCTTTTGGTAGCGCCGGCGGATGTCGATCGCAGCCCTGCCGCCGAACTGGCGACCTTCCGCCCGACGCCGCAAAAGCCCCTGCCCTTCCCGTCGATCCTGGTATCTAGCAGCGACGATCCGTGGATCGAGGTCGATCGTGCGCAGACGCTGGCGAGCGCCTGGGGCAGCCACTTCGTCGACGCCGGGCCGCAGGGTCACCTCAACGCCGCCAGCGGAATCGGCTGGTGGGAGGAAGGCCAGCAATTGCTGGATCGGGTGCTCGACGCGGCATCGGACCGTGGCGGGCGGCCGCACAACACGGCGGAGGCGCGGACCCTGCTCGCCATCAGCGCGACCGAGGCGGCGCAGTCGCACTATCTCGGCGCACCGCCCGGCTAGCTTCGGGTCGTCGCAGCGACGCATCGCGTTATCGCAGGTTCAATGGCGACGGAGGTGAAACGACCTACATATTGAAGCGCGGGCATGGCCGGATGCGTCCCCTAGAGCGTTATCCGGCCTGCTCGTTCCCCCGATTGCGCGAGACACGCGAACGGCGCAGGATGCGGCTATGACACCGCTTGACCGCCGCACGCTGATCGGGTCCGCATTCGCCGCCTCGCTCGCCCCTGCCGCCTCGCTTGCTCGCACACACCCTCGCGCGGCGCCCGCCTCGCCTTTTCCCGAACCCGCTTTTTCGGTGCCGCTCTGGCCCGGCGACGCCCCCGGCCTGAAGGATCGCGCGCTCAGGGACGAAGTGCTCGAGCGCAGCAAGGACCCCGCCGTGCGCGACCGCGCGATGGTCACGGTTCGCACCCCCCGCATGGACGTGTTCCCCGCCGCCAACCCCAACGGCGCGGCGCTGCTGATCACCCCCGGCGGCAGCTATCAGCGCGTGGTGATCGACAAGGAAGGCTATGAGCTCGCCGCCTGGCTCGCCGCGCGCGGGGTGACCGCGTTCGTCTGCTTCTATCGCCTGCCCGATCAGGGCTGGGCCGACGGCCGCAATGCGCCGCTGGCCGATGCGCAAAGGGCGATGCGGGTGATCCGCTCGCGCGCGGCCGAGTGGAAGATCGATCCGGCGCGGGTCGGCGCGCTCGGCTATTCGGCGGGCGGGCACGTCTGCGGCAGCCTCGCCGCGCGGCATGGCCAGAAGGTATATGCGCCCGTGGATGCCGCCGACGCACTCGCCGCCAGGCCGCTGTTCGCCGCGCCTTTATACCCCGCGCTGGCGATGGACCCCTTCCTAAATCCCGCCCCCGGCATCGCCGCCACTACGAGCGCCTCGACCTGGCCGATGCTCGACACGCAGATCACCAAGGCGACTCCGCCCACCTTCCTGTGCCACGCCGAGGACGACACCACCTTGCCGGTCGAGAACAGCGTCCGCCTCCACGCCGCGCTGCGCGCCGCCGGGGTGCCGGTCGAGATGCATTTGTTCGGCGAGGGCGGGCACGGCTTCGGCTTGCGCTTCACCGTGGGCAAGCCGGTCGCGGCATGGCCCGAGCTTCTGATGGCCTGGGCCGGGCGGCTCGGCTGGCTGGGTTGACCCGCAAAAATTGGTGCGATGTTATGTTGTAACTTAATTGCGCCGGGGTTATATCGCTTTCCATGTCGCCGACTCTCACGCTTTCCCGATTCTGGGAAACCATGGACTCGCGCTTCGATCGTATTGCGATCGGGGTGAGCGGGCTGTGCTTTGCGCATTGTCTGGCGACGACGATCTTCCTCGCGATCTTCTCGGCGGCGGGCGGGCTGCTCAACCCCGCGATCCACGAAGTCGGGCTCACCCTCGCGATCGGCTTCGGCATGATCGCGCTGGGGCGCGGCATCCTGTCGCACGGCTATATGATGCCGGCAGTGGTCGGCGCGTTCGGTCTCGGCATCATGGCGGGGGCGCTGTCGCTGCCGCATGGCGATTTCGAGACGCTGTGGACCCTGATCGGCGTCGCGCTGGTCGCGCTCGGCCACGACCTGAACCGCCGCGCGACCTACTAGGGTCCGTACTCCTGGCCTTGCCGGGGGACCCCGGGAGGCCTAGATTAGCGCCATGGCCGCCCACGCACACGATCACCACGAACACGAAGGCAGCGATCTGACGCGCGCCGCCCAGTCCACGCTGGAGAAATCCGGCGAGCAATGGACCAGCATGCGCGAGCGCGTGTTCGAGGCGCTGGCCGCGTTCGACAAGCCCGCCTCCGCATACGACATCGCCGAGTCGGTATCGAAGATGGAGGGGCGCCGCGTCGCTGCCAACAGCGTCTACCGCATCCTCGACCTGTTCGTCGGCGCCAACCTCGCCCGCCGGGTCGAGAGCGCCAACGCTTATGTCGCCAATGCACACCCCGATTGCCTGCACGATTGCATCTTCCTGGTCTGCGACACCTGCGGCCAGACCACCCACCTCGACGACGATGCGATCACCAGGAGCGTGCGCTCCGCCGCCAAGGGCGCGGGCTTCTCGCCGGTACGCCCGGTGATCGAAGTGCGGGGCAAGTGCGCGGACTGCGACTGAGGCTGGACTTCGCCTATGCGTGGTATTTGTGCGGGCTAAGGCTCGATCCGCGAGCAATGCGACCTCCTTGCAATGTTGGATTTCGCCTGCTGACATGGGCGGCCCGGAGCCTTCCGGCTGCTCTTTGACATGGCATAGTGGGCGCGAAAAACGCGTTTTGGCCTCCATTTAATTCTACATAAGCGCGTTTACGGGCCGCCCTATCGCGCTTCCGCCACGGCAAGCTGCACTGAATCTGCACTGCAATTCCTGAATTGAAGCGTTCGACACGTCCCCCCGGAAGGCGTATCAGCGCTGCATGCACGATCTTCCCTCGACGCCGCTGCTCGATACTGTCGATACGCCCGGCGACCTCCGCAAGCTCAAGCCTCAGCAGTTGCGCCAGCTCGCCGACGAACTGCGCGCGGAGACGATCTCCGCGGTGGGCACCACCGGCGGGCATCTGGGCTCGGGCCTCGGCGTGGTCGAGCTGACCGTGGCGATCCATTACGTTTTCAATACGCCCGACGACCGGCTGGTTTGGGACGTCGGCCACCAATGCTATCCGCACAAGATCCTCACCGGGCGGCGTGACCGCATCCGCACCCTCCGCATGGGCGGCGGGCTGAGCGGCTTCACCAAGCGCAGCGAGAGCGAATACGACCCGTTCGGCGCGGCGCATTCCTCCACGTCGATCTCCGCCGCATTGGGCTTCGCCGTAGCGAACAAGCTGGCGGGCACGCCGGGCAAGGGCATTGCGGTGATCGGTGACGGCGCGATGAGCGCGGGCATGGCCTATGAGGCGATGAACAATGCCGAGGCGGCGGGCAACCGGCTGGTGGTGATCCTCAACGACAATGATATGTCGATCGCGCCGCCGGTGGGCGGGCTTTCGGCCTATCTCGCGCGGATGGTGTCGTCGTCGGAATATCTCGGGCTGCGCAGCCTCGCCAAGCGCGTCGTCCAGAAATTCTCGCGCCGCCTCACCGTCGCGGCGGGCAAGGCCGAGGAATTCACCCGCGGCATGGTGACCGGCGGCACACTGTTCGAGGAGCTGGGCTTCTATTACGTCGGCCCGATCGACGGGCATAATCTCGAGCATCTGATCCCGGTGCTGGAGAATGTCCGCGACGCCGCCGAAGGGCCGATCCTCGTCCATGTCGTCACCAAGAAGGGCAAGGGCTATGGCCCGGCCGAGGCGGCGGCGGACAAATATCACGGCGTCCAGAAATTCGACGTGATCACCGGCGCGCAGGACAAGGCGCCGCCGGGCCCGCCCGCCTATCAGAACGTGTTCGCCGATCAGTTGATCAAGGATGCCGAGGGCGACCCGCGGATCGTCGCGATCACCGCGGCGATGCCCTCGGGCACCGGGCTGGACCGTTTCGGCAAGGCGTTCCCCGACCGCACCTTCGACGTCGGCATCGCCGAGCAGCATGCGGTGACCTTCGCGGCTGGCCTCGCCGCACAGGGGATGCGGCCGTTCTGCGCGATCTATTCGACCTTCCTCCAGCGCGCCTATGACCAGGTCGTGCACGACGTGGCGATCCAGAATTTGCCGGTCCGGTTCGCGATCGACCGCGCCGGTCTGGTCGGAGCCGACGGGGCCACCCATGCGGGCAGCTTCGATGTAACCTATCTGGCGACCCTGCCCAATTTCGTGGTGATGGCGGCGGCGGACGAGGCCGAGCTGGTCCACATGACTCACACCGCCGCGCTCCATGATAGCGGCCCGATCGCGGTCCGCTATCCGCGCGGCAACGGCACCGGCGTGCCCCTCCCGCAAGCCGAGCGGCTCGAGATCGGCAAGGGCCGCATCGTCCGCGAGGGCAAGGCGGTGGCGATCCTCTCGCTCGGCACCCGCCTCGCCGAAGCGCTCAAGGCCGCCGACTTGCTGGAGGCCAAGGGCCTTTCCACCACCGTCGCTGACCTCCGCTTCGCCAAGCCGCTCGACGAGGAACTGATCCGCCGCCTGCTCACCACCCACGAAGTCGCGGTAACGGTCGAGGAAGGCTCAATCGGCGGCCTAGGAGCACACGTGCTGACGATGGCGAGCGACCAGGGCCTGATCGACGCGGGGCTGAAATTGCGCACGCTGCGGCTTCCCGATGCCTTCCAGGACCAGGACAAGCCCGAGAAGCAATACGCCGAAGCCGGTCTGGACGCCGACGCGATCGTCGAGACGGTGCTGAAGGCGCTGCGCTGGAACGAGGCTGCGATAGCGGATGGGGCGCGGGCCTGAGCTGGGATACTGATCTGAGGGATGCACTAGCGGATTTCTCCGCAGTTTCTCGATTGGCCGGCTCTCCGTTGGTGATGAAGGATATCGAACTTGAGATAATGCCGGCCCCGCATCGTCCGCCCTCCAGATTGCCGCTCGGGAAAATGGCCGTCTACTGCTTCTGGGGAAACGACGTTTGGCTGAAGATTGACGTCGCCGGACCTAACTCGAATGCTCGCTATACCGGCCAGCACTACAACGCAGGTAGCGCTCCGAGCACCTTGTCAGCGTCGTTAGCGCGCTTTCCAATCATGCAGGATTTGAGCACCTTCGATAGCTCTAAGCCTGGCTCTTGGATCAAAGAGCAATGCTGCCGAGCAAATATCATATTGCCCGTCACCTATTCCAAGGCGCTACTGCTGTTACTGGAAGCCTTTCTCCACGTTCGCCTGAACCCAAGGTATGAACGCTGAAGCGAGCAAAAATCTTCTTCGACGGCGGCTGCCGCCCCAATCCGGGGGCGATGGAGATTGCGGTCGTCGCGCGCGGCCAGACCACGATCCGGCGCGACCTTGGTCATGGCACCCGCGCCGATGCCGAATGGCTGGCGCTGATCGAGGCGCTGAGGATCGCGCAGGCACTCGGTATATCCGCACCCGTCCTGCTCGGCGATGCCGCCGATATTGTGGGACAGGCGAACGGCACGCTGAAGGCCCGCGGCACCAACCTTCACCATCTCGAAACCTTTCGCGCGCTTGCCGCCAGCCCCCCGCGCGTCCGCCATATCAAGCGCACCCAGAACCTCGCCGGGATCGCGCTCGACCGGTTGCACCGATGACGCTGATCCTGTTCAACAAGCCCTATGGCGTGATCTGCCAGTTCAGCGGCGATGGATCGCCGCGGCCCACGCTGGCGGATTTCATCAGGGTGCCGGGCATCTATCCCGCGGGCCGGCTCGACCAGGATAGCGAGGGGCTGTTGCTGCTCACCGATGATGGCCGCCAGCAGGCGCGGATCGCCGATCCCAAGTATAAGATGGCCAAGACCTATCTGGTGCAGGTCGAAGGCGACGCGCAGGAGGTGGTGCTCGATGCGCTCCGCCGCGGGGTTCGCCTCAAGGATGGAATGACTTTGCCCGCCGAGGCCGAACGCATCGACACGCCCGCGCTGTGGCCGCGCGACCCGCCGGTGCGGTTCCGCAAGAGCGTGCCCGATTGCTGGCTGCGCCTCACGATCCGCGAAGGCCGCAACCGCCAGGTCCGCCGGATGACCGCCGCCGTCGGTCTCCCCACGCTGCGGCTGGTGCGCTGGCGGATCGGCGACTGGAGCCTCGACGGGATCGCGCCCGGGGAATGGCGCGGGGGTTCCTCATTCCTCCCTCGCGCAGCGGGGGAGGAATAGAAGACCTAGCCCCTCAGCGCGCGGAGCATTTTGCGGCGCCCAGCCGGCGATAGTTGGAATGGAACTTGGGCATGCTCCCCGAACGCTCACCGAAATCATGGCCGTCGCCGAGATAGAGGTCGAACGCATAGCTGTTCGATGCCGGATCGGAGCCGTTGTAGATCACGAGGTTCTTCTGCGCGTCGCCCCATTTGGCGTGGCCGCGCAGCTCCTCGAGCTTGGCGCTGCGGGCGAGAAAGCGGAACAGCAAAGTCCCGCATTTGCCGTCGTCGCTTACGCTCACGCCGCAGAAATCGCGGCCGCAGGGCGCGACGTCGATCGTCTTGTAGACGCGCCCGCGCGCCGTGAAGACCGGGCGTTCCTCGTCCACCGTCCAGCGCCCGTAATAGGGCGAGGCCGCTCCGGGGCGGTCGCCGGCCTGGGCCGGGCCGGCAAGCGCGACCAGCGCGACGGCGAACTGCACCGGCATCGACAACCGGATGAGCGACTGGGATAAGGCGGTCATGATAGGCTCCTCGAAGCGAACGGCGCGTGCCGGATGGATTGCTTGGGCCATCCTATCAGCGATTGCGGTCTTTATACTATATACCGCGTTCAAGGGCTTCGCATCGGCTTTCTGGAACGAGGATTTCCCCGAGAGCCTGGCGATCAAGGTCGAGCTGCTGCCGCTGATCTTTCCGGTGCATATGATCACCGGCGCGCTGGCGCTGGTGCTGCTGCCGCTCGCGATCCTGCTCCGCCGCGCCCCGCGCTGGCACCGGCTGATCGGGCGGATCGCGGCGGTGGACGTCGTCGTCGCGGGGCTGACCGCCTTCCCGGTCGCCTGGGTCGCGCCGGTGACGACTTGGTCGGCGGCGGGATTTTCGGCGCAGGCTGTGACCTGGCTGACCTTGCTTGCGCTGGGCATCTACAATATCCGCCGCCGCCGGATCGCCGAGCACTGGACCTGCATGCTACTGATGACCGCGACCACATCGGGGGCGGTGTTCTTCCGCATCTTCCTCGCGCTCTGGGCGATGCTGGGGTCGAGCCGCTGGTTCGAGGCTTTCTATGCCAGCGATGCCTGGGTGGCGTGGATGCTGCCGCTTGGCGTGACCGCGCTGGTGTTGCGCTGGCGGAAACGGGTTGGGTAACATTGACCGTGAAGCGTGTTGGATATACATATTTCAATGTATATCCGTGGAGAGACTCGATGCAGGTAGCGAAGTGGGGCAACAGCTTGGCGGTGCGAATTCCGGCTGACGTTGCGCGCACCCTAAATTTGAAGGAAGGCGACCAAGTTGAGTTGCGCGCGGCCAATGGAGCACTGGAAGTCGTCAGCGGTGCGCAACGCCGCGCCGAGGCGATCGAGCGGCTTGCCAAATTCCGCGGCATGATGCCGGCCGATTTCAAATTCGACAGGGACGAGGCGAACGCGCGCGGGACGGACTGACGGGTGCCGCACTTTTTCGATACCAACACGTTGCTCTATTTCGCTTCGGGCGAGGAAGGGAAGGCAAACCGCATCGCCGGGCTCCTTCAAGAACGCGGATGGATCAGCGTGCAGGTTTTGAACGAAGCGGCCCGCGTTATGGTGCACAAATGGAAGTATGGCTGGGCGGACGCATGCAGCGTGTTGGAGGAATTCCTTCTTCTGTTCGACATTGCGCCACTGGATATCGACACGCATCGGCTGGGGCTGGATATCGCCGAACGATACAAGATCAGCATTTTCGATTCGATGATCATTGCGGCGGCGCTGATCGCCGAGTGCGATACGCTCTATTCCGAGGACATGCAGCACTGCCTGCTGATCGACGGGCGGCTGCGCGTCATCAACCCGTTCCTCGCCAGCTAGCTTTCGCGCGCGCGTCGCCATAAAAGCCGGTCGTGCTTCAGATGACCAATTCCACCGCCCGCCCCCGCCAGCTCGCCACCTGGCTGTTCGCCGTCGCCGCGCTGATCGTGCTGATGGTGGTGGTCGGCGGGGTCACGCGGCTCACCGAATCCGGGCTGTCGATCACCGAGTGGAAGCCGATCAGCGGGATCATCCCCCCGCTCACCGATGCGCAGTGGCAGGCCGAGTTCGCCAATTACAAGCGCATCCCCGAATATGCGGCGTTCAATCAGGGCATGACGCTGGGCGGCTTCAAGGCGATCTTCTTCTGGGAATATCTCCACCGCCTGCTCGGGCGGCTGATCGGCGTGGCGTTCGCGCTGCCCTTGCTCTGGTTCGCGGTAAAGCGGCAGATCCCGCGCGGCTATGGCCCGCGGCTGGTGGTGCTCTTCCTTCTTGGCGGGTTGCAGGGCGCGATCGGCTGGTGGATGGTCAAATCGGGACTGAGCGTGCGCACCGATGTCAGTCATATCCGGCTGGCGGTGCACCTGCTAATGGCGCTGTTCCTGCTGGCGATGATCGTGTGGACCGCGCTCGATCTGCGCGCGCATGCCCGCAGACCCGAAGTGCCGATGACGCGAATCTCGGGGCTTGGCCTCGGCGTGATCGCGATCCTGTTCGTCCAATTGCTGTTCGGCGCGCTGGTGGCGGGGCTCAATGCCGGGCTGGTCACCGATCAATGGCCGCTGATGAACGGGCGCTTCTTCCCCGGGCCGACGCAGGCGGGCCAGAGCTTCTTCGGCGCGCTGTTCAACGATCCGGCGATCGTCCATTTCGTCCATCGCTGGTGGGCGTGGGTGGCGGTGGCCGGGCTGGCCGTGCTGGCGCGCGCGGCCAAAGCGGCGGGCAACCGGGGCGCGTCGATCGCGATCCACAGCGCGCTGGGGCTGCAGATATTGCTCGGCATCGCCACGGTGATGAGCGGGGTGAATATCATCCTCGCCGGGCTCCACCAGCTGACCGCTGCCTTGCTGCTGATCGCCACCGTCTGGGGCGCACACGCGGTGGGTCGCGCGCGATGAGCGACGTGGCCCTGCTCTGGTCGACCTTCGCGGATCGCGCGGCGGCGGAACGGGTGGCCGAGGCGGTGCTGGCCGAGCGGCTCGCCGCCTGCGTCAACATCCTCGCACCCTGCACCTCGCTCTACCGCTGGCAGGGCAAGATCGAACGCGGCGAGGAAGTGCCGGCGCTGTTCAAGACCATGCCCGGGTTGGCCGACGCCTTGCGCGATCGGATCGCGGCGCTGCACGGCTATGACCTGCCGGTGATCGAGGCATGGTCAGCGGCTGCCTCCGCCGAGGTCTCCGGCTGGGTCACCGCGGAGACCGGCGCCCAGTGCTCCTGACCGCGGCAATCATGATTCAGGCGCAGGCGGCGGTGTTCGCGCCGCCGCTTGGCGTGCCAATCCGCGTCGTCACCGAACGCACCCAAGGCGACGCCGGCAAAAGCCGCACGGTCCGCATCGAGCGGCTGGTCCGCTTTGCCCGCGACGGTGAGGGCTATCGCGCCGAAGTCATATTGCTGGACGCGGATACCGAGGCGCAGGACGGCGCCAATGCGATGCTGCAGGCGGGGTTCGCGGGATTGGCGGGCCGGACGATGGCGTTCCGCCTCGATGGCGCCGGCAAGGTCATTCTGGTCGAGGACCGCCAGGCGCTGTGGGACCTGTTCTGCGCGAGCGTTCTCAAGGCGGTGCTGGCCAAGCGCGACCGTGGCACCCGCGCCGAGCAGGCCGCGCTCGCCGAGCGGATGGCCGGGCCGCTGCGCGCGCTGCCGCCGGAGCGGCAACAGGCGATGCTTGCCTCGCTGGTCACCGCGCTGATCTCCCAGGATGCCGGCGATCCGCCCGGCACGCGCGCGGTGCGGCTGCCCGGAGCCTCGCCGTTCGGCGGCACGGTGATGCTGACCGGCACCCAGACCGTCAGCACCGCCGGGATCGCCACCCACCGCACCACCCGCGCCGCGGCCGAGGTTCCGGGCGGGCGCATCGCGCTGGAGATCGACCGGGACACGGATCCGCGCACAGGCCTGATCGCCAGCACCGGCGAGACGCTGCGCACCACCATCGGCGCGGGCGCGGAGGCTAGGCACAGCGAGCGCGTCTCGACCGTCCGGGTCACGATCGACCCCGATCGCGCCTGGCCTAACTGATCCTATTAGAGCTTCAGGTATCCTGATACCCGTCAGCAAAGCCGCGCATTTGCTTGACTTTCGCGTCGCCTTCCACGAAAGAGCCGCCAACCGCGCTGGCCGAAAGGCTGGCGCGCTTACGTTTCAACGAAAGGTCCCACGCCCATGAAGGCGCTGATGAAGACCACCAAGTCGGTCAAGCCGCACGAGGTGGAGAAGAAATGGCATCTCGTCGATGCGGAGGGCCTGGTTGTCGGCCGCGCCGCTTCGATCATCGCCAATGTGCTGCGCGGCAAGCACAAGACCAGCTTCACCCCGCACGTCGATTGCGGCGACAATGTCGTCGTCATCAACGCGGACAAGATCCGGTTCACCGGCAAGAAGCTGCAGAACAAAGTGTATTACAAACACACCGGCTACATCGGCGGCATCAAGGAAATCACCGCGGCCAAGGTGCTCGACGGGCGCTTCCCGGAGCGCGTGCTCGAGAAAGCTGTCGAGCGCATGATCCCGCGCGGCCCGCTCGGCCGTGAGCAGATGCGCAACCTGCGCATCTTCGCCGGTTCGGAGCATCCGCACGGTGCCCAGAACCCCGAATTCCTCGACATCGGCTCGATGAACCGCAAGAACAAGGTGGGCGCATAATGTCCGACAACCGCCAGTCCCTCTCCGATCTCGGCGCCGTCGCCGCGGGTGAAGCGCCCGCCAGCGCCGAGGATTATCTGAACGCTCCCGCCGCGCCGGCCGTGTCGACGATGCCGCTGCGCGAGCAGATCCTCGACAAGCAGGGCCGCGCCTATGCGACCGGCCGCCGCAAGGACGCCGTCGCCCGCGTGTGGATCAAGCCCGGCTCGGGCAAGATCATCATCAACGGCCGCGATCAGGAAGTCTATTTCGCGCGTCCGACGCTGCGTCTCGTCATCAACCAGCCGTTCGGCGTCGCCGATCGCACGGGTGCCTATGACGTGATGTGCACCGTCAAGGGCGGCGGGCTTTCGGGCCAGGCCGGCGCGGTCAAGCATGGCATCAGCCAAGCGCTGACCAAGTTCGAGCCGATCCTGCGCGCCCCCGTGAAGGCCGCCGGCTTCCTGACCCGCGACAGCCGCACGGTCGAGCGCAAGAAGTACGGCAAGGCCAAGGCCCGCCGCAGCTTCCAGTTCTCGAAGCGCTAAGCGACCATACGAACAACACTGTTCGAACAAACGAGGGGCGGTCCGGAAACGGGCCGCCCTTTCGCGTGCGGGCGGGCTTGGCTAGGTAAAGGTCATGGATACGGAAGACTCGCTCGTCCCGCGCATCGTCGCGTTCATTGAAAGCATCGGCATCGCGATCAAGGCCGAGAAAATCGTGGAGAAAACCTTCCTCCCCGGCCTGCTCGTCCGCCACGGCACCCTAGTCTACGATATCGACAAATTGAAATACCCCGGCGACCTGCTCCATGAGGCGGGCCATATCGCCCTCACCGATCCCGCGGACCGCCATGCGCATGAAGAGGTCTCCGAAGACCCCGCGCAGGAGATCGCCGCAATCCCCTGGTCCTATGCCGCGGCGCTGGAAGCCGGGATCGATCCGGCGTTCGTGTTCCACCACAGCGGATACAAGGGCCAGAGCCAGTCGATCCTCACCGACTTCGCCGCCGGCAAGTATTTCGGCGTGCCGCTGCTGCAATGGTACGGGATGACCGCCGAGCCGAAGAATGCCGAAGCGACTGGGATGCCGGCGTTCCCGAAGATGACGCGCTGGCTGCGCTAGTGCGACGTTCGCTTTCCCTTCCCCGGTTCGCCCTGAGCCTGTCGAAGGGCATCTATCCGCAAGCGATCCGCTCGTAGCGCGCTACCCTTCGACAGGCTCAGAACGAATGGAAGGTTTGGGTCAGCCGATCGGCTTCAGCCAGCCGGTATAGGCCACCACCCGTCCGACCAGCGGGAATCCCACTTCGACCTCGAACCGGAAGCGGTCCCCCTCCTGCCATTCGCGCGCATGGATGCGCGGACCGAGGAGGCGGGGCATTGGGATGCCAAACACGCTCCAGCGGCGATGCGCCATCGCCAGTCCCTCGCTGTCCGACGGCAGGTCGAAGGCGACGCGCAACGGGCCGAACCGCTCGACCGCGCAGCCGCGCGCGGCGCTGAGCTCGCTGCGGAATACGTGCCCGCCGAAGTCGCGGGTCCAGGTTTCGGCGCCGCCCCGCTCGGTGAAGGCAACGTGGAGCGGATATGCGCCCGAGGGCGGCATCCGCATCGTCGCGGTGAGGATGCGAGCGATCGGGTTGACGCCGCGCGTGACAATCCCCTCGCCCGCCGCGCCGGCATCGCCGTTGACGTCGTGGATCGTGCGGACCAGCGGCGGCAGCGCTTCGAAGCGCGCGCCCATCAGCCGGGCATAGAGCGGCGGCGGAGAATCGCGTTCGACAATTTCGTGGCGGATCGCCAGTCTGGCAAACAAGGGCTCGAACCGCTCGGGCGTCAGCTCGAACCAGCCGTGGCGCGCGCCCGGCGCCACGCCGCCCGCCAAGATGTCGCCCGCCAATATTTCCGCCGCCAGCGTCGGGATTTCGGGCCCGTCGCCCTGACGCGCGATCACCGTCCAGCGCCGCTCGATCCGCCGCGCGCCCCGCCGCCCCGTCAGCACGATATGCATCGCCGAGCGGTCGCCGCCGAAGCCGAGAGTCATGCGATAAAGCGCCAGCAAGGGCCGCTGGAGCGGGATCAGCGTCCGCAGCCAGCCCCAGCGGACCGGCCAGCTCAGCAGCCATAACGCGCGCATCTGAAACCAGAGCTCGGTGCCCGCGCGGAAGGTCACGCCGGGCGATCCCGGCAGCGCCTCCGGGACAATCGCGTGATCGGGCACGTCGGCGATCCCGACCAGCCGGCCGCGCAACGCCTCGCCGTCCTCCAGCGTGAAGTCGGTGCGCTGGAGCTCCTGCCAGCCATAGAGGGTCGCCCAGCGCTTCCCTCGCCATAACCGCATCGGCCGGCCGATATAGCTGAGCATCGCCGCCGCGATCGACGCGCCCGCGCTGGCGCGGTTCGACGCGCTCAGCGCCATTTCGACGCGGTCGACCCGGTCCAGCCCTTCGGCGAGCCGCCGGATGATCGCGCCCGCCAGCGCCGGGACGCTCGAAGCGCCGCTGATCACCGCCACCCCCGCCGCCTTCGCTGCCTTGTCGAGCGTCGCGATCCCGGTCACGAAATCGCGCGCATCGGCGAGATCGAGGTAGGGGATGCGCATCGCGATGCACGCCTCGGGCACGGTATAGCCGCTCGCCTGGAACGGCCCCGCCGCGTCGATCACCAGATCGGGCCGGTGCCGCGCCATCGCCATGCCCACGCCGTTGGTGCGGTCCGCCACCACCGGCTCGGCGTCGGCATGGCCTGCGCAGAACGCCGCCGCTTTGTCCGCGCTGCGCCCCGCGACCAGTACTTCATGCCCCGCCGTCAGCAACCGCCGCGAGAGCCGCGCCCCGAACCCGCCGTAGCCGCCGATGACGAGGATGCGGCTCACAAGATGCGCTCGCGCTGTGCGGGCGTCGGCATCCAGCAGGTCTCGCGCCGCCCGAACAGGCGATAGCGGTTGCGCGCGACCCAGCGATACACCGGGTCGCGCAATCCACGCGGCACCAGCGCCAGCGCACCGGCCGCGCGCCATGGCCAGCCCAGCCCGCGCCAGACCGCGATCACCGCGTCGCTGTCGCGCAACGCCAGTTCGCCATCGACGAGGATTATCGTCTCAGGATCGGCGGGGTCGATCCCGAACCGGCGGTACAGCGCCGCGCCCGCCTCCCCCTGCATCGACGCCAGCCGGAAATGCCCGCGCCGGTCATGTCGCAGCACGAATTGCGCATTGGCCGCGCAGAGCACGCACTGCGCGTCGAAGACGATGACCGGGTGTGTCACGCCGCCTCGCAATCGGCGAACACGGCAAGCTGGTGGATCATCTCCCCGAACCACGGGTGCACCAAGTCGAGGGTAAAGGCGAAGCGGCCCTCCCCCAGCTCGACATGCCCGACCACCATACGCCCCGGCGCCAGCCACTCGGGCAGGCGCAGGCGCAGTCCTCCGAATTTCAGGAAATAATGGTCGCTGACGAACAGCAGGGCGTCGTCCATCGCGTCGAGCGTCAGCGCGATGCCGATCCCCAGCCCGAGATACTCCTCGAGCCCGGTCGGCCCCGCGAACCGCTTGGCGCTGTGCACCACCTGCGGGAAACCGTGTGCCCGAGCGTATTGCCGGGTCCAGTATTGCGCGCAGCCCTGTGCGTCGCCGGTCACGCTCACGCTCGCGGCGACGCCGGTATCGTGCCCCAGTGGCAGCGGCGCGCCGATCAGCCGCCCAACTTGGGAAAGCAGCCAGCCCGTCCAGCTGGTCCGGCATTCGGTGACTTCGCCGACATAGCTGACGCACGCCCCCGGCCCGACATGGCGGGCGAAGCGGGCGCGGGTGGCGGCGGGCAGCGCCATCCAGCGCGCCTCGCCCAGCAGCCGGCGGAACGGAGCGTCCCCGCTCCCGACCGTGGCGACAGGGCGGTGCCAGTCGCGGCAGCGCCTGCGGACGGGTTCGCCCCAATAGGAAATCGCCGCTGCCATGACCTGCCTCCCTGCTATTTCTCGCTCTTACCCTTCGGCAAGAGGGCGAGGACGCGTTTGCCCATCCGCACCAGCAGCATCAGCCGGCTCGGCGGGATCGACATCATCTGCTGGTACCAATCGTCCAGCGTCAGCGTGAAATCGTGCATCGCCTCGATCCGCTCGCGCGCCTGGCGGGAGATGCGCGGATCGCGCCGCGCCTCCTCGGTGCAGGTCTTGAGCGCCGCCACCGCGGGATCGACCTCGCGTTCCTTGCGGCCCTGGGCGATGCGGGTGAGCATCTGCCACAGGTCTACTTCGGCCTCATAGTGATCGCGGCGGTCGCCCATCACCGGGGCGCGGCGGATCAGCTTCCAGCCGAGCAATTCCTTGAGGCTGTTCGAGGTGTTGCTGCGCGCGATGCGGAGGATGTCGCTGATCTCCTCGGCATTGAGCGGACGATCGCTCAGATAGAGCAACGCATGGATTTGCGCGACCGAGCGGTTGACCCCCCATTGCCCGCCCATCTCGCCCCAATGGAGCACGAACTGCTGCACTGCCGGCGGCAGCATATTCGTATTGTCTGTAATTTCTGTCATAAGAGAAATATACGGACGCGGGATCGCGAAGTCAAGTTGTAACACCCCGGCCTTTCTATCGCCGCGGTTCGCTGCAATCTGTCGCGGCGAGAGCCGTCAATGGCTCCAAAGGGCGGCTGGACGCATGACAAATCTCTTTCGCGGTGCCGGTTGCCGGCGTCCCTCGGCGTGGATTACCCTCGCGAAAGCGATCCCGTGACCTCGCGTGAGATCACGTCGTTCCTGCCGCTCGCCGACGATGGCGCGTGGCCCGAGGATGCCAGGCGCTCCTTCTCCGATCTGCTCCACGTCATGGCGTTCGGCGCGATCGGCTGGCCGTGGCTGCTGCGCAGCCTCTCGGGCGGCAGCCAGGCCGAGAAGCAGCGGCTGCTCGCGCGGCTCGATCTCGCGCCCGATGCCTTGCCCTATCTCGGCAGCTGGAAGGCCGACACCGGATTCCTCCATCTGATCGTCGATCATATCGAGGCGAAGCGTCCGCAGTCGGTAGTCGAGTTCGGCGCCGGTGCAACCAGCCTGATCATCGCGCGAGCGCTGCAGCGCAACGGGGGCGGCAAGCAGATCAGTTGCGATCAGCACGCCGGCTTCGTGCATGCGACGCGTGAATGGCTGCGCGACAATGGTGTCGAGGCCGAACTGCGAACTACGCCATTCAAGACCGCGCCCGCCGGCTGGCCCGGGGTCTGGTACGATCACGGCCCCCTCCCCGCCGAGATCGACCTGCTGCTGATCGACGGGCCGCCCTGGGCGATCCACCCCTATGTCCGCGGCGCCGCAGATACGTTGTTCGATCGCATACCGGTTGGCGGCACCGTGCTGCTTGACGACGCCGCGCGGCCCGGCGAGCGCGTGGTGGCGCGCAAGTGGCGGAAACGCTGGCCGAATTTCGAATTCCGGCTGGTCCATGCCGGCACCAAGGGCACTTTGGTCGGCACGCGCCTGCGCTGATCCAAGTCAAGACGCCGCGCAAAGGCAAGGAACGCCCCCGTTCCAAAGTGTTGCAGTCGGGCATCAATACGCATGCGCAAGTCGCTGAAGAGCAAAAGATGCTTGAGATAGCGCGCCTCAAGCAATAGCGTGTTCGCATGTGCGGGATTCTATCGAGGGAATCGCCGCGATTCGGGGGATATCCAGATGATTGTACGCAATACACGTACCGTACGCGCCGCACTGCTCGCGTCGGCAGCGGGCTTTTGCCTGGCCGCCGGTGCCGCGCAGGCCGCCAGCGAGGACGCGATCGCCGAGGCGGTCAGCCGCCCGCTGCTGAGCGAGGCCACGCGCGAAGCGCAGAGCAGCCGCATCTCGCCGGACGGCGTCGTCCGTGAGGCGCAGGCCGACCGCACCCAGGTCGCCGACACGTGGCGCGAAGCGCAGCTCAACGGCCCGCACGTGCCCGCGAGCGATCCCGAGCCGCAGATCGTCATCGCCAATCCGCCCCCGGGACCCGGCCAGGTCCAGAACACGCCGACCACGGCGCGCGATCCGGTCGTCATCACCGGCGTCGGCCAGATGGTCGTGGACGCGGGCGGCGGCTTCGTCGGCCTGTGCACCGGCACGCTGATCAACCCGCGCACCGTGATCTTCGCCGCGCACTGCGTGAACGATGAGGCCGCGACCAACTATGGCGCGGGCTCGGGCGGCCAGGGCATCGGCTTCGGCTTCAGCAATCAGAACAACACGACGATCGCCGGCCGCCCCGCCGGCACCAGCCCGCTGCGCGACTGGCTGCTCCCAGGACCGGGCCAGTACCAGACCAACCGCGACAATTTCTTCTACAACGTCAACCAGGTCCGCTGGAATCCGATCTCGACCACGCCCGAGTCGTGCACCGCGCCTGGCTCGTGCTTCCTGATCGGCGACATCGCGATGGCGTCGTTCGACACGCCGACCAAGAACATCCCGACGTGGGCGCTGCTGTTCTCCGCGCTGCCCACGCCGACCACCGCGGGCCCGGCCGGCACCGGCTATCACGTCGTTCTCGACGGCTACGGCACCAACGGCACCGGCACCGCCGGATCGAACGGCGGCACCGATTTCCGCCGCCGCCTCGCCGAGAACATGCTGGGTGGTCTCGCCTCGCTCGACGAGTTCGAGAATTTCCTGTTCGGCGGCGCAGCCAACGCCAACCCGCAGAACGTCTACTGGCTCGATTTCGACGATCCCCGCCGCGGCACCGCCGGCGCCAGCCCGTATGATTTCAACGCATGGCGCGACAATGCGACGCCGGCCACGGTGTCGCGCACCAGCCAGGAAGGCATCACGGCTCCCGGCGATTCGGGCGGTCCGCTGATCCTCGACAATACCTATGCCAAGCAGGTCGTGATCGCCGTGCTCTCGGGCGGCTATTCGGCCTTCTTCAACGGCCAGCCCAGCAACAGCTACGGCGTCGCGTCCTTCTATCAGCCGCTCTATCTCTACTGGGACTGGATCGCGGCGAACAACTCGTACCATTATGTCTCGACGGTCGCCGGCAACGGCAACTGGACCGATCCGACCCATTGGGTCACCAACGCCGATCCGTCCTATCAGGTGCTCGTCAACAACGCGCTGGTGAATGGCGTGCCGACCAGCCTCGGCCTCGGCAACACCGATCAGCCCGGCTTCGGAGAGGCCTGCTTCCAGAGCGGCGGCAGCAGCGACTGCCTCAACATCGCCACGGGCGTCGAGACCTATGATCCCACGGGCCACCCGATCGGCACCGGCGGCGACGCTGTTGGCGCCGTCGCCAACGACCGCGGCTCGGTCAGCATCGCCTCGCTGTCGGACGGCAATTCGTCGACCGCGGTCGGCGCGGCTTCCAGCGATGGCGGCTCGCAGGCCAGCGAGGGTTCGATCACCACGTTGGCACTGCCGGCGGCAACGCTCGCCAACGGCCTGCCCGGCGCGACCAACTTCGTGCCGAACAACGCCGATCCGGTCCGCCTCACCGGCGCGCTCGGCCGGTATTTCGACGTGACGCTGACCGCTACCGGCACCACCACGCTCAACACCGCCGTGACGGTCGATCGCTTCGCGATCGGCGTCGGCGGCGGCGGCGCGGCGCTGGACATCACCTCGGCCGGCTCGCTCACCAGCCTGATCGACATCACGCAGGCGACCGGTTCGATCCAGGTCAACGGCGCGCTGATCTCGCCGGGCGACTATCTGATGATGTCGGGCGGCCTCAACGGCACCGGCACCGTCACCGCGGCCAACTTCACCAGCGTTGCCGGCACGATCGCGCCGGGCACCGCCGGCACCATCGGCACGCTCAACTTCCGCGGCAACGTGATCCTCGCATCGGCCAACCGCTACATGCTTGATCTCGGCGCCTCGGGCAGCTCGGATCGGATCGCCGTCGCGGCGAACGGATCGGGCACCGGCGTCGCCAATGTCGGCGGTCAGCTGGTCCTGAACTTCTCCCCCGCCACGCTGCGCGGCAACAACACCTATACGATCCTGACCGCTGCCAGCGTCACTGGCCGCTTTATCGATCCGGCGCCGTTCAGCGCGATCCTGACCCCGAAGCTGACCTACACCCCGACTGCGGTGACGCTGGCGGTGACGGTCGGCCAATATGGCAATGTGATCGACCGCACCAACGCGGTGCAGACCGCGTACGGCATGCTGCTCGACCGCAACCGCGGCCAGGCCGGGAACTATGACGCGCTCTATGGCCCGCTCGATCTGCAGAACCAGGCGACGATCCGCTCGACGCTGCAGAGCCTTGCTCCCGCGACCGAGACTCTGGTCGAATCGCTCGGCACCGCCGGCGTCGATAACTGGGCGAACGTGATCCAGCATCGCCGCGCGGAAATGGACAGCGGCGACATGGGCGGCACCTTCGCCAGCTATGGCCGTCCGACGGAGCTCGCGGCGAACAACCTCGCCGGCATGAGCGGCATGGGCTTCGGTGCGGACGTCCGCGCCGACTCGGCGACGCCGATGGTGCAGGAAGCGGTTCTGCCGGAGACGATGAGCGCATTCGTCGCCGGTGGCTATCTGAAGGGTGACAGCGCCCCGATGGCCGGCATCGCCGGACGCGACGATTATGACGGCTGGTATGTCGCTGGCGGCATCGAAACCGCCGCCGACGAGAGCATGCTCGGCTTCGCGGTGTCGTACACGCACCTCGATGGCGCCTCGGCTCTGGCCGGCAACAGCGCGACCGGGGACCTGTTCCAGGGCACGCTGTACGGCAAGCTCGGGCTGGGCACGATGTTCACGCTCGACTCGCAGGTGACGGCTGGCGTGCTCAGCACGAACACCAAGCGTTCGGTCTCGTTGGTCGGTACGCCGTACACCCT
>Ga0247811_1000014_pt1 | contig 100417 bp, 97 predicted proteins | sample UWRJL134311R1_FD_189018 | JGI IMG/M metagenome (GOLD analysis project Ga0247811, IMG submission 189018) | Plant litter microbial communities from Arlington Agricultural Research Station in Wisconsin, United States - UWRJ-L134-311R-1 | ecosystem: Environmental > Terrestrial > Plant litter >...
GTGGCGGGCGATGAGGCGGTGGCGCTGGCCGAAGCGCTCTGCGCCCAGCCAGAGGTCAAGCCGATCGGCCTCGGCGCGCGCGATTCGCTGCGGCTCGAGGCGGGGCTGCCGCTCTACGGTCACGATCTCGACGAGGAGACCACGCCGGTCGCCGCCGATCTGGGCTTCGCGCTGTCGAAGCGCCGCCGCGAGGAAGGCGGCTTCCCCGGCCACGAGCGCATCATGCTCGAGCGCGAGCAGGGCGCGATCCTCAAGCGCGTCGGGCTGATCATCGAGGGCCGCCAGCCGGTCCGCGAGGGCGCCGCGGTGCTCGACGGCGACGGCAACGAAGTCGGCCGCGTCACCTCGGGCGGGTTCGCGCCGTCGGTGCAGAAGCCGATTGCGATGGCCTATGTCCCCACAGCGCTCGCCGCGCTCGGCACCCGCGTCACGCTCGCGCAGCGCGGCAAGGTCCATCATGCGGAGGTCGTGCCGATGCCCTTCGTCCCCCATCGCTACGTCAGAAAGGGAGCCTGACCATGAGCCGTTTCTTTACCGAAGATCACGAATGGGTCGAAGTCGACGGCGATGTCGCGACCGTCGGCATCACCGATTATGCGCAGGGCCAGCTCGGCGACATCGTCTTCGTCGAAGTCCCCGCCGAGGGCCGCCAGGTCACCAAGGGCGACGAGGCCGCGGTGGTCGAATCGGTCAAGGCGGCGTCGGACGTCTATGCGCCGGTCTCGGGCATTGTGATCGAGGGCAATGCCCAGCTCGCCGACGAGCCCGACCTGGTCAACCAGGACCCCGAGGGCGAGGGCTGGTTCTTCAAGCTGACGCTGTCGGACGCCGGCGAGCTCGACGGGCTGATGGACGAAGCGAAGTATTCGGACTTCGTGTCTAAGCTGTGAGAGTAGCGCTGGTCCTTTTTGCAGCGCTGTCGACTGTGGGTTGCGGTGCTTCGGTGCCGTTGGTCAGGGTCGATCAACTGGCCGCACAGTGCGACGCGTACAAGGGCAAGACAATCCAGCTCGGCGGCTATCTCGGGATGTGCGCAGGATATGACTGCCGTCTCGCCGCCGACAGCGCGCGGTACGATGCATGGGGATCGCCACTTGAGCCGGACGCGTGGCGTAGCCTGTCACCCGCGGCGCGCGAGAAAAAGCGCGCCGCGGCCATGGCGCGGATGGATACGGCCTGGCCGATTGGGATTGGCGGCGATCAGGCGTTCGACCGCAAGGCCGCGCCGTTTCAGCACAGTTATGTCGTGATCACGGGGCAGGTAGACCCCGAAAGTTGTACCGGTCAGGGCGGCACCGATCGGTCGACCGGGCTTCATCCTACCGATATCCGCGCCTGGACGCCGTCCGAAGGCGCACCTGCCAACACCAAATAAGAAGAAGGTACCGATGCGTTACCTCCCGCTTACCCCCGACGACCGCACCGCAATGCTCGGCGTCATCGGCGCCGCTTCGATCGACGACCTGTTCGTCGATGTGCCCGAAGCGGCCCGCCTCGATGGCCCGGTCCACGGCCTGCCGCTCCACGCCAGCGAGATGGCGGTCGAGCGGCACATGGCGGCGCTCGCCCGTAAGAACACCGCGGCGGGCGACGTGCCGTTCTTCCTCGGCTGCGGCGCGTACAAGCATCACGTGCCCGCCTCGGTCGATCACCTGATCCAGCGCGGCGAGTTTCTCACCGCCTACACGCCGTACCAGCCCGAGATCGCGCAGGGCACGCTGCAGATGATGTTCGAATTCCAGTCGCAGGTCGCGCGGCTGCTCGGCTGCGACGTGGCCAATGCATCGATGTACGACGGCTCGACCGCGTGCTGGGAAGCGATCGTCATGGCCCGCCGCGTCACTCGCCGCGGCAAGGCGATCCTGTCGGGCGGGCTGCATCCGCATTACGTCTCGGTCGCGAAGACGATGGCGAAGTTCACCGGCGACCTGCTCGACACGCGCCTGCCGACACTGACGCCGAACCCGGACACCGACGATCTGATCGCGATGATCGACGACGATACGTCGTGCGTCGTCGTCCAATATCCCGATATTCTCGGCCGCATCGCCGATCTCTCGAAGCTCGCCGATGCCTGCCATGCCAGGAAGGCATTGCTGGTCGCGGTGGTCACCGAGCCGGTCGCGCTGGGCGCGATCCGCGCACCGGGTGAGATGGGCGCGGACATCGTCGTCGGCGAAGGCCAGTCGATCGGCGTCGGCCTCGCGTTCGGCGGGCCGTACGTCGGCCTGTTCGCCTGCTCGGAAAAGCTCGTCCGGCAGATGCCCGGGCGGCTCTGCGGCGAGACCGTGGATGCCGAGGGCAAGCGCGGCTTCGTGCTGACGCTCTCCACCCGCGAGCAGCATATCCGCCGCGAGAAGGCGACCTCGAACATCTGCACCAGCTCGGTGCTGTGCGCGCTAGCCTGGTCGATCCACATGACCCTGCTCGGCGAGAAGGGGCTGCGGCAATTGGCCGCGATCAACCATGCCGGCGCCAGCGCCGCCGCCGATGTGCTGGCTTCGGTGCCGGGCGTCGAATTGGTCACGCCCACCTTCTTCAACGAATTCACGCTCAAGCTATCGAAGGAAGCCCGCCCGGTGGTCCGCGATCTCGCGCACAAGGGCGTGCTCGCCGGCGTGTCGCTTGGGCGGCTCTATCCCGGCGAAAGCGATCTCGCGAACGGCCTCGTCGTCGCGGTCACCGAAACCACCACGGCGGAGGACGTTGAAACCCTTGCCGCCGCGCTCCGGGAGGTGCTGGCATGACTTCAACCTCCGTTCGCCCTGAGCTTGTCGAAGGGCTGCTTTCCTCTTTCCACCGTCTTGCAACAGGAGGGCAGGGCTTCGACAAGCTCAGCCCGAACGGTGGTTTTTCTGCACAGGTGATTGCATGAGCATCAACGCAAGCGGCTGGCGCCCGACCACCCCCGAAGCCGGCGAATCCTCGGGCGAGACCTTCACCGGCAATCGCGCGCTGATGCTTGAGGAAGCGCTGATCTTCGAGATTGGATTGACCGAGACCACCGGCGTCGATTTCGGCGAAGTGCCCGCGGGCAAATCGCGCCTCGGCGGTCTCGAGCGCAAGTCCATCGGCCTCCCCGGCCTCTCCGAGCCCGAGACCGTCCGCCATTACACCCGCCTCAGCCGCCAGAATTACGCGATCGACCTCGGCCTGTTCCCGCTCGGCAGCTGCACGATGAAGCACAACCCCCGCCTCAACGAGCGCGTCGCGCGGATGGCCGGCTTCGCCGATCTCCACCCGCTGACCCCGGTCGATTCGGCGCAGGGTGCGTTCGAGGTGATCGACCAGCTCGCGCACTGGCTGATCACGCTGACCGGCATGCACAGCGTGGCGATGAGCCCCAAGGCCGGCGCGCACGGCGAGCTCTGCGGCGTGCTGGCGATCCGTGCCGCGCTCGATGCGCGCGGCGAGGGCCACCGCAAGATATTGCTGGTCCCGATCAGCGCGCACGGCACCAATCCCGCCACCGCCGCCTTTGCCAACTTCACGGTCGAGGACATCCCGGCGACCGACGATGGCCGCGTCGATCTCGAAGCGCTCAAGTCGCGGCTGGGGCCGGACATCGCGGGCGTGATGATCACCAATCCCAACACCTGCGGCCTGTTCGAGCGCGACATGAAGGCGATCTCGGACGCGGTGCATGCGGCGGGGGGCTATGTCTATTGCGACGGCGCCAATTTCAACGCGATCGTCGGCCGCGTGCGCCCGGGCGATCTCGGCATCGATGCGATGCACATCAACCTGCACAAGACCTTCGCGACGCCCCACGGCGGGGGCGGGCCGGGTTCGGGTCCGGTGGTGCTGTCCGAAGCGCTGACGCCGTACGCGCCGCTCCCGTTCGTCGAGCGCGACGGCGATCATTTCCGCCTCGTCGAGGAGGAAACCGCAGGCGAGCATCATGCCGGCACCTTCGGCCGGATGGTCGCCTTCCACGGCCAGATGGGCATGTTCACCCGCGCGCTGACCTATATCCTCAGCCACGGTGCCGATGGCCTGCGCCAGGTCGCCGAGGATGCGGTGCTCAACGCGAACTACATCCTGCGCTCGATGGAGGATGTGCTCGACGCGCCCTTCGCCAAATCGGGGCCGTGCATGCACGAGGCGATCTTCAGCGATAAGGGCCTGCCCGATGGCTTCTCGACGATCGACATCGCCAAGGGGCTGATCGACGAGGGCTTCCACCCGATGACGGTGTACTTTCCCCTCGTCGTCCACGGCGCGATGCTGGTCGAGCCGACCGAGACCGAGAGCAAGGCGGCACTTGATCAGTTCATCGGCGCGTTCCGATCGGTCGCCACCCGCGCCAAGGCGGGTGATCCGGCGATCCGCACCGCACCGCACTTCGCACCCCGCCGCCGTCTCGACGAGACGCTGGCGGCGCGCAAGCCGGTGCTCGCGTGGAAGGATCCGGTGGTGGCGGAAGCGGCGGAGTAAGGCTCAGCGCCGCCACAACCAGTCGGCCGGCAACCCCAGCCGCTGGCTTGCCTGCGCGGGCGGCGCGTCGGTCAGCGGCAGCCGGTCGGCGGCCATGCCGGCGAGCCGCACCAGCGCTAGCTCGCCGCGCCGCAGCCGCCGGTCCTCCAGCCCCAGCCGCGCGATCAACGGTTCGGGTAGCAGATCGACCGCCGCGCGCAGCAGCATGCGCTGGAACCAGCGTAGGCCCGGCGGGAAGGCCTTCACCTGCGCCATGATGTCGAGGAACTCCGCGATGATCGGCGAAGGGACCAGCCGGGCGTCCATCGCCGCGAACAATGCTGCCAGTTCGGCCTCCGAACGCGGCGCGCTGGTCGCGCCATAGAGCCGCGCGGCGATGGCGCCCTCGGCCAGCGCCGCATCGCGCTCGGCATCGCTCAGCCGCGCGACATAAAGGTGATAGGCGCGGCCGAAACCATAGGATGCGGTCGCCTGCACCCAATCGAGCAGCACCGGATCATTGGCGCTGTAGGCGTGGCCTTCGCTGGTCGTGCCGGTTACGCGGCCATGCGCGCGGACCACGCCGGCGATCATCGCCTCGGCGCGGCTGCGCGGGCCATAGACGGTCATCATCGCCGCCAGCCCGGTACGCTGCAGCCGGGTGAGCGCATCGGTGCGGAAGCTGCTGTGCTGCCACACGCCGTCGCGCACGCCCGGCTCGGCCAGTTCGAGCAGCACCGCGGTCACGCCGCCCACGAACAGTCCGATCGGGTTCTTGAAGATTCGCCACGAAACCGACTCGGGCGGCAGCAGCGCGGCCTCGCCCGCCGGGGTGCGGAAATCGAGCTTCAGCCCCGGCGCCGAGGACATCATGCCCCCGGCCGCACGGCGAACCCGCCGCATCACGGGGCCGGAGACAGCGAGGGTGGAAATGGTGGTCATGTCCAGTCAACCGACCGGTACCGGCTTTCGTTGCACCAGGCTTGCAATGTAGGATGTCGGCGGCTTGAGTGCCCCCCGGCGTTTGGGAACCGCCCGCGCTTCGACAACGCCGATGTCCGCCAAAGCATCGCCGCAGGATGGATAAGTTTATAAAAGGAGGCGATATGCATAACCTTTAGCGGCTCTCAGAACCAGCGGCGCACGCTTGCTTTGTACGCCAGATACGGCGCGCCGAACTTGGCGGAGAGATAGGCTTCCTCGCGCTCGATCACGTTGCGCTGTATCCACAGCACCACCGGGATCAGCATTAGCAGCGCGATCAGGCTGTCGTTGAGGATCGCGAGGCCGGCATAGATCAGCGCCATGCCGAGATACATCGGGTTGCGCGTCCAGCGGTAGACGCCGTCGGTAACGACGTTGGTCGCAGGCTTCCACGGCTTGGGATCGGTGCCCGCTTTCCTGAACAGGCCCAGCGCGGTCATCATGATCGCGAAGCCCGCGATCACGCCGCTCCAGCCGAGCAGGCGATGCAGATAGCGGCCGATCGGGATGCCGAAATGCCACCACGCGAAATGATCGAGCACCAGCCCCGCGATCAGCGCGCCGATGAAGACGAGCGGCGGCGGGACCGTTACGCCCGCGCTGTCCCTATCCGCTTCCATTCCCGCCTCCCTGTGTTACTATCCTAATGCACTGGAACCGCCCGTTTCGCAACCTCGGGCTTGTCATGCGCTCGGCGCTGGGGAAGATGGCGGCATGAATCAGGCATCTCCGCAGGCAACGCTGATCAGCACGATGATCACTTTCGCGATCATCGGCGTCGTATTGTTTTTCCGGCTGCGCCGCATGAGCAAGGAAAGGCCGCTCAAGCTTGAGCAATTGTGGATCGTGCCCGGCATCTTCCTGTTCATCGCCGGCTTCCTGTTCTGGAGCGCCCCGCCCGGGAGGACGACGATCCTCTGGTGCATGGTGGCGCTGGCGGCGGGGGCCGCGCTGGGGTGGCAGCGCGGGCGGATGATGCACATCGCCGTCGATCCCGAGACCCAGACCTTGCGCCAGAAGGCGTCGCTCGGGTCGATGCTGTTCCTGCTCGGCATGATCGCGGTGCGCACCGCCGTGCGCGAGGCCGCCGCGTTCAACATCGGCGGGCTGCATGTCGATGCGATGGCGGTCACCGATGTGATGCTGGCGCTGGCGTTCGGCCTGATCACCGTCCAGCGGATCGAGATGTATCTGCGCGCGAAGAAGATGCTGGCAGCCCACGCGCCATGAAGCGCTACGCTCCAGCGACGGAGCGCAACCGCGAACCGATCGCCGAAGTGCTGGCGGAGGTGCTGCCCGATGCGGGGCTCGTCCTCGAGATTGCGAGCGGCTCAGGCGAACATGCCGCCGCATTCGCCCGGCGCTTTCCCAAGCTGATTTGGCAACCCAGCGATCCCGACGCCGATGCCCGCGCTTCGATCGCGGATTGGTGCGCGGAGCAGCCCAACGTGCGGCCGCCGCTGGCGCTCGACGCCGCGGCGGCAGATTGGCCGATCGACCGCGCCGATGCGATCCTTTGCATAAACATGGTCCATATCAGCCCTTGGGAAGCGACGGTTGGGCTGATGGCCGGCGCTGCCCGGCTGCTTGCGCCGGGCGCGCCACTGATCCTTTACGGGCCGTATCGCAGGCATGGCGTGCCCACCGCGCCGTCGAACGAGCAGTTCGAGCTGTGGCTGAAGGATCGCGACCCGCGCTTTGGCTTGCGGTCCGTCGAAGAGGTGTCCGATGCGGCGCGCGGTTTCGTGCTGGGGCCGATTGTGGCAATGCCCGCCAATAATCTCATGCTGGTGTATCGCAATGACGCCTGAATCGACGAAGCGCCTCGATAATTTCACCGATGCCGCCTTCGCGTTCGCAGTCACGCTGATGGTGGTTGGCGCGGGGGGATCGGCGGCCGAAGGCGCGACGCTCGAAAGCGCGGTGGCGTCGATACCGTCGTTCGCGATTGGCTTCGCGATCATCACCCTGTTCTGGTTCAGCCATGTCCAGTGGCGCGCGCTGCGCGGGGCCGGTGATGCCCGTTCGCTGCTCCTCACCTTGCTGCTGATATTCATAATGCTGATTTACATCGTGCCGTTGCGGTCGATGGCACTGTCGTTCGCTGCGTTCCTGATCGGCGACATGGGGGCGTATCGCGGCAGCCTCGGCCAGCTGTTCACCATCTATGGCGTCGGCTTCACGGCGATGTCCGCGCTCACCGCGCTGCTCTTTCGCGATGCCCTCCGCAACGGCGCGCTCCTGCCAGACAAGCGCCGCGAAGCGACGGGCCAAGCCTGGATCTGGGTGATCCTCGCGTTCACGGGGCTGATTTCGGCCATATTGTCGAGCATAACCGGCGCTCACGCGTTTGCGCCGTTCCTCTATGCGACGCTGCCCGTCACGATAGGGGTGTTTGCATGGCGCTGGCGCTGGGAATAGCCCGCCGCGCAACGGGTTCGCATTCATGCAATGCACCGAGATGCGCGCCAACAAGCTGATGCTGTTCTACCGCCGCTTGGTGCCCGCCGCGGACGCGTGAACCACATCCTCGGCGCTGTCCAACGGGGTTCCGCCGGCCTGGCCCCGCATCACGTCGGCCTGGTGGATCGCGGGGTCGAAGCGCACGCCGGCCAGCGCTTCGATCTCGCTGATCGGATGCTGGTTGGCGGCGAAGCGCCCGACGTCGATCCGCTCGAGCCCGAACCGCGCCAGCACGTCGCCCTGATCGAGGATGAAGCCATAGGCATAGGGCGTCGAGACCCCGCCCTCTTCGCGCACCACGACCACCACTTTCCAGAATTGCATCGGATATTGCACGCCGCCGCGCCCGAAATCGCGGTTCGGGTCGCGCTGGTTGTCGAGCACCGGCCCCGCAAACAGAGTCGCGCGGTTGCCCACCGGCTTGAGCTGCTTCTGGAGATAGCTCTCAAGCGCGCCCCAGATGCCCTTGAGGCCGAGCCCGCGGTAGCGCTCGCCGCTCGGATTCTCCTGGTTGAACGCAGTCGCCTGGGGGGTGCAATTGGTCCAGTGATAGGTGTCGGCATTGGCGTATTCGCGGTCGAGATCGGTTTCGCCCCAGCAATTGTCCTCGCGCCGAACGATATGGCCGCGGTCGATCGCCGTGGCGGGCAGATAGAAATCGGCGTCGACGATCTGCAGCGGGGCGGGGATGCGCGGATCGGGCTGCCAATCCTCGCCGCCCAGCGCCTTGCGCGGCCGGTCGTCGCGCTTGTCGGCCGAATAATCCATGTTCGACGCGGTCCACATGCACATCCGCCGCGTGGCATTCATCGCCAGCGAGAAATGGTGGTACGGCAGCACCACCACCTCGCCGTCGGCGTCGCGGTACATCTCGCCCATCCGCGCGGCATCGACGGTCGGCGCCGGCAGGTCGAGGCCGAGGAAATTTCGCTGATATCCCTTGCGGGTCGCGTAATTCTTGTCGAAATTCTGCTTCTTCTCAAGTGCGGACGGCGTGTCGGCGGCGATGCCGGCGAACAATTGCGCGCCGTCCGCCGTCGTCACCGATACGGCGCCGCCGCCGAGGTTGATCGTCACCGGGCCGCTGAAATTGAGTACGTAATTCGCCATCGTCGGTCCCCCTGCCGGCGTGTCGACGGACGCCTGCGCGGCGGAAATCGCCGCCGCCGGCCCACCCTGTTTCACCATCCGCTCGACCGCCTGGAGCGGATCGGCCGTATTCTCGATCAACCCGTCGAGCAATTTCTGCTGCGGCGTGTCCTCCAGCCGTAGCTTGCGAAGCGCGCCGACGATCGTGCTGACGCGGATGCCTTCGTTGGCGATCCAGTCGACGTCGTCATCGCTCATATTCTCGGGATCCCATTCCGCGCCGGTCCGCGTCATGACCTTGCCGTCGCGCAGCAGCGGGACGCCGCTGTGGTGGAGCGCGACCAATTCCCATTGCTTGTTGAACGCCGGCGATCCCGAGGAGCCGCCCAGCGTATCGGTCTCGTAATGGAGGAAGCCCTCGTCGAGGATTTCGACCAGCCGGTTCTGGGTGACGGCATAGCTTTTGGCGCGCCCGTCGGGGTGCTGGATGATGTTGACCGCCTGGCCGACGAGAATCTTGGGGGTCGCCTCGATCAGCGGCACGAAGCCAATATCGTCGAGCGACTCGCCGGTGAGGCTGCTGCGCTTGACCGCGATCAGCGCGAAATCGAGATATTCGTCGCTGTGGAAGAAAGCGTCGGGATCGAGCGCGTAATAGCGCCCGTTGGCGAGGCCGGTATCGCCATATTCGTAGAGGAAATTGGCGCCGAGGCCCGCCGCGTCGGATGCGGTCGCGGTGACATGATGGTTGGTGAGCAGAAGTTCGGGCGACACCATGAATCCGGTGGCGATCGCGTCGGGCTGGATGCCAAGCTCGGGCATCCGCGTAATCCGGGCGACCGGGCGGCCGCGCTTCCGCGCCTGCTCGCTCGGCGCATAGAAGCCCATGTCCAGCGTCGGCCCGATGCGGCGCTCGAGCGCCTGTGGCAGCAGCCCGCGTTGGCTCAGGCCGATCGCCACGCCGCGCATCTGCTCGCGCTCGTCGTACCGCTCGTTGCGCGCGGTCGAATCGGCCGCGCCTTCGCCGCCCACGGCCACGTCGCGCTTGTTCTCGGTGCGCTGATCCTGGTGCGCGTGCCAGCGGCGGGCCGCCGCGAGCGCGACATCGTAGCGCGCTTTCGCAACACGATTGCGAGTAATCATTCGCATGCCCCCATCAGGAGCCTGTCAGCATAGCATCTTTATTAGGGCGCATCACGCTTCGATAATCGACTTTTCGATTTTCAGCCCGATCCGCCGCTCGCGCCAGACAATGTAGAGGCCGCTGGCGATAATGATGGGCGCGCCCACCCAAGTATAGGGCGTCGGCAGTGCGCCGAACAGCAGCCAGCCATATAAAGTCGCCCATACCAGGCTCGAATAGTCCATCGGTACTACAGCCGAAACGGCCGCGAAGCGCAGCGATGCGGTCAGCGCGATCTGGCCGATCCCGCCGATGACCCCGATTCCCACCAGCGTGGCCCAGGTCCAGGGATCGTGCGGCTGTATCCCGAAGCTGTAGGCGATCCCGAGCGGCGGCAGCGACAGAAGCGAGAACCAGAATACCGTCGTTCCCGCGCTTTCGGTGCGGCCCAGCTGGCGCAGCAGGATCGCGATGATCGCGACGAACAGCGCCGCGGTCAGCCCGATCAGCGTGCCGATCAGCGGAAAATGCCCGCCGCTCGGCTGCGCGACGATCAACACCCCCGCGAACCCCGCCGCCACCGCCGCCCAGCGATGCCGGCCCACGCCTTCGCGCAGCACCAGCGCGCCGAGAATCGTCGCGAATATCGGCACGGTGAACTGCAAGGTCGTCGCCTCGGCCAGCGGCAGCAGCAGGATCGCGCTGAAATTGAACACCATGCCGATCAGGCCCACCGCGGTGCGCCCGGCATGCGCGCCGATCCGGGTCGTGCGGATCGTGCCGAGTCCGGGTCCGATCGCCAGCCATGCCATCACCAGGGGGACCGCCCAAAGCTGTCGGAAGAACAGTATCTCGACCAGCGCGGCGCCCTTCGCCTCGGCAAGCTTGATCAGCGCCGCCATCGACGCGAGGCAGAAGATCGCGAACAGGCGCAGGCCAAGGCCGGTAAGGGTACGATCGGGGGGCATAGGTCCGGATCGCTAGGGCAAAGCGTCCGGCAGGTACAGGCATGGCCCGATCGCGCGAGGGACCGGCCATCCCGCATCACCCGCAGGCGTCCACCGCAAGCAGTTGCGGGCATGCGCCGCGGCCCTTAGAGCGCTGGGCATGATCAAGCATGCCCTCAACGTCACCCGCGAAGCCGACTTCAACGCCTGGTATCAGGCCGTCATCGCCGAGGCCGACATGGCCGAGGAATCGGGCGTGCGCGGCTGCATGGTGATCCGCCCGTGGGGCTATGGCATCTGGGAGCGGATCCAGCGCCTGCTCGACGATCGCATCAAGGCGACGGGGCATGAGAATTGCTATTTCCCGCTCTTCATCCCGCTCTCCTACTTCGCCAAGGAGGCCGAGCATGTCGACGGCTTCGCCAAGGAAATGGCAGTGGTCACCCATCACCGGCTGATCTCGGACGGCAAGGGCGGGCTGATGCCCGATCCCTCGGCCAAGCTCGAGGAGCCGCTGATCGTCCGGCCGACTTCGGAGACGGTGATCGGCGCGGCCTTCTCGCGCTGGGTGCAGTCGTGGCGCGATCTGCCGATCCTCATCAACCAATGGGCGAATGTCGTCCGCTGGGAGATGCGGACGCGGATGTTCCTGCGCACCAGCGAGTTCCTCTGGCAGGAGGGGCACACCGCGCATGCCAGCGAGGCCGAGGCGCGCGAAGAGACGCTCAAGATGCTCGAAGTCTATCGCGACTTCGCCGAGACCTGCCTCGCGCTGCCGGTGGTCGCGGGCGAGAAGCCCGAGAATGAGCGCTTCCCCGGTGCGGTCGCGACCTATTCGATCGAAGCGATGATGCAGGACGGCAAGGCGCTGCAGGCGGCGACCAGCCACTTCCTCGGCACCACCTTCAGCAAGGCGCAGGATATCAGCTTCCAGAACAGCGCTGGCGAGCTCGAGCTGGCGCAGACGACGAGCTGGGGGATGACGACGCGGATGATCGGCGCGGCGATCATGGTGCATGGCGACGACGACGGGATGCGGGTGCCGCCGCGCGTCGCGCCGTGGCAGATCGTGATCGTGCCGATGCTGCGCGACAATGACGAGGACGCGGCGCTGGTGGTCTATTGCAAGGAGTTGCAGGGTGCTCTGGCCAAGCTCTCGGCATTCGGTGAGCCGGTTCGCGCGTTGCTCGACCTTAAGGCCAACAAGGCTGCCGCCAAGCGCTGGGGCTGGGTCAAGAAGGGCGCGCCGGTGGTGATCGAGGTCGGCGGGCGCGACATGGCCGGGGGCAACGTATCGGTGATCCGCCGCGACCGGCTGTATCGCGAGGACGGCAAGCTCGACAGCGCGGTGGTCGGCAAGGATGATTTCGCCGGGCAGGCAGCCTCGCTGCTCGAGGAAATCCAGAGCGGCCTCTATGCCAACGCCCGCGCCTTCCTCGATTCCAACGTCACCCGCGACGTGACCGACTTCGCCGCGCTGCAGGACTTTTTCGGGAAGGGCGGCAAGCCCGGCTGGCTCGAAATCGCGTGGAGCAAGCCGAGCGGCGCCGAACTCGACAAGGTCGTCGAGAAATTGAAGGGCCTCAAGCTCACCCTGCGCAACGTCCCCAACGATGCGGCGCCGGCGACCGGCGCATGCATCTTCACCGGCGATCCGGCGGTCGAGCGGGTGCTGGTCGGGCGAGCCTATTGAGCGCCCCCCCGTCCGTTCGCCCGCTGTTCGCCAGTCTGCTCTATCAGGAGCAATTGGGCGACGACGCCTTGGTCGCGGAGCTGGAGGCGTCATGCCTTGCGCTGGCCGAGCAGGATATGGCCGGGCGGCGCTGGGCCAAGGAGCATGGCTATAAGGGATATACCTCCTACGCCTCGCTCGACGACCTGCCGGTCCGCGACCCCGCGTTCGGCGATCTGAAGCGGCTGCTCGACAAGCATGTCGCGGCGTTTGCCAAGGATTGCGGGTTCGCGCTGGGGGGCAAGAAGCTCAAGCTGGATAGCCTGTGGGCCAATGTGCTGAGCACCGGCGGCGGGCATTCGGGGCATATCCATCCGCACAGCGTCGTCTCGGGCACGCTTTATATCGCATTGCCGCCGGGCTCGAAGGGACTGCGGCTGGAGGACCCAAGGCTGGCGATGATGATGGCCGCGCCGACGCGCCGCGAGGATGCGCCCGAGATGCTGCGCGCGTTCGTCGATGTAACGCCCGAAGTCGGCACGGTGCTGCTTTGGGAAAGCTGGATGCGGCATGAGGTGCCTGCGGGCACGGGCAGCGCCAAACGGATCAGCGTGAGCTTTAACTACAGCTGGTAGGAGACGGGGATGCGGATCGATCGGCGCGGCCTGCTGGCCGGGATGCTTGCGCTGCCCGCCGCGACCCGGCCCGCGCAATATGACGCCATCGTCGACCCGCGCACCGGCACGCTGGGCGAGGCGCTGAAGAAGGCGACCGGGGCGCCGTATCGCATCCTGTTGCGCGAGGGCGTGTTCACCGAGAAATTGACGATCGAGACGCCCAACGTGACGATCGTGGGCAGCGGGCCCGGGACAGCCATCCAGTACGGCGCGTACAACGGGCTCAAAAAAGCGGACGGCAGCAATTGGGGCACCGCCGGATCGGCGACGCTGACGATCGCGGCGCCGGGCGTGACTTTGCGCAATCTGACCGTGCGCAACAGCTTCGACTTCATCGGTGCCAAGCGCGACAATGCGGGAAACGGCGCGCAGGCGGTGGCGCTGCTGGTCCGGCGCGAGGCCGACCGGACGCGGATCGAGCGCTGCCACCTCGAAGGCTATCAGGACACGCTCTACCTCCAGGCTCGCTCGCGGGTGAGCGGGTGCCGGATCGTCGGCGGGGTAGACTTCATCTTCGGGCCGGCCGCGGCATGGTTCGACCGGTGCGAGATCGTCACCCGGTTCGTGCCGGGGATCGAGACGCAGGGCTATGTCGCCGCGCCGAGCACGCCCGCGGCGCAGCCGTACGGGCTGGTCTTCTCGCACTGCCGGCTGGCGCGCGAGCGCGGTGTGCCCGACCGTTCGGCATGGCTTGGCCGTCCGTGGCGCACCGGCGGCGACATGAGCCTGATGGGCCAGGCAGTGTTCCTCCATTGCTGGATGGACGCGCATATCCAGCGTGAGGGCTGGACGTGGATGGGCTACAAGGGCGCCAACGGCGAGCAGCGGCAATTGACCCCGCAGGAGGCGCGGCTGCTGGAGTTCGGCAGCAGCGGGCCGGGGGCGGCCAGCGCGGCGGATACACGGCGGATGCTGAGCGCGGCGGATGCTGCGGCGTTCAGCGAGGAGCATGTACTGACGGGCTGGCATTAATCCTCCAGCGCTTTGGCGGCCCCCGCAGCGTCACCGCCGTGCAGGCCGAGCTTGCTCCGCCGCCACAGCACGTCCTCCGCGGTTTGCGCCCATTCGTGATCGCGCATCCAGCGGACTTCGGTGGCAGTCAGGCTGCCGCCCAGGTCTTCCCCGAGATCGGTTACGCCGCAGAGCATTTCCGACAGGGCCGAACCATAAGCATGGGCCATCCGCCGTGAGCGTTCTTCGCCGAGGAAGGGCCATTGCGCGCGGATCTGCGCGAGGAAGCGCTCGAATTCGGGGATGGCGCCGCCGGGGAAGACTCTGGCACGCGTCACCGGATGCGGCTCGACACCGAGGGTGGGGGCGAGCTTTTCCATCGCCTCTTCGGCCAGCGCGCGGGCGGTGGTGATCTTCCCGCCGAACACCGAGAGGAGGGGGGCACCGTCCGTGTCGAGCTCGAGGACATAGTCGCGGGTCACCGCCTGCGCCTTGGCGGCGCCATCGTCGTGCAGGGGCCGCACGCCGGACCATTTCCAGACGAGATCGGCGGGGGTGATCTGCCGGGTGAAATAGCGGTTCACGGCGTCGCAGAGGTACGTGACTTCCGCGTCCGAGCAGATCGCGTCCTCGGGGGCCTCGACGGGGATGTCGGTGGTGCCGATCTCGGTGAAGTCCCGCTCATACGGGATGGCGAAGACGATGCGGCGGTCGGGTTGCTGAAGGATATAGGCGTGGTCGCCATCGAACAGCCGGGGGACGACGATGTGGCTGCCCTTGACCAGCCGGACGCTGGAGCGGGCATCGGCATCGAGCCGGTCGAACAACTGCGCGACCCACGGCCCGGCGGCGTTGACGATCGCGCGTGCGTGGACGGTGCGGCCCTCCGAAAGCGTGGCCTGCCAGCCGCCGGGCTGCCGCTTTGCGGATATTAACGCGGTTCTTGTCGCGATTTCGGCGCCATTCGCGGCGGCGTCGAGCGCGTTCGCAAGCGTTAGGCGGGCATCGTCTACCCAAGCGTCCGAATAGACGAAGCCCTTGTGCGCGCCCTTGAGCGGATCGCTATACGCCTTGTCTTTCGCGTGCAGCCCGCGCGAGCGGGGGAGCGATGAGCGGCCGGCGAGCAGATCGTAAAGGTACAGGCCGATCCGGACCATCCACCACGGGCGCACCGAATGGGCGTGGGGGAGGATGAAGGTCATCGGGCGGATCAGGTGCGGGGCGGCGGCGAGCAGGCGTTCGCGTTCGTGAAGCGCCTCGCGGACCAGGCGGAACTCATAGGTTTCGAGATAGCGCAGGCCGCCGTGGATCAGCTTGGTCGAAGCCGACGAGGTGTGGCTGGCGAGATCGTCCTTCTCGACCAGCAGTACCTTGAGGCCGAGCAGGCTGGCTTCGCGCGCGATCGCGCAGCCGTTTATCCCGCCGCCGATGATGAGGAGATCGTACGCCACACGCGGCAGGATGGGGCGGGGGGCGGCGCCGCGCAATAAGCGAATGGTCTTTATCGCCGCGCCGGGCGTTGGCTATCGAAGGAACAACCCATGAACCCGACGTATACGATGGCCATCGAACCGCAGCGCTGCCTGTTGCGGGTGACGATGAGCGGCTTTTTCGCACTCAAGAATGTCGCAGCGCTCGAGGCCGACCGGCGCAAAGCGCTGGCCCGGCTGGGTTGCGCGCGGAACACCCATTACACGCTGGTGGACGTCTCCGCCTGCAAGCTCCAGCCGCAGGAAGTGGTGGGTGCGTTCCAGTCGGCGCTGGCCGATACGCGCTTTATGTCGCGCAGGATCGCCTTCGTCACGGGCAGCTCGCTTGCGCGGATGCAGGTGCGGCGGATGATGACGCGGGACGACGCCGATTTCTTCGATACGGTGAAGGACGCCGAGGCTTGGCTGTTCGAACCCGTGCCGTGGCGCGCTACCGGCTGAGGGCATTTCGCGCCGGCAGGTGACGCGGGGCGCGCGAATGCCTATCTATGCGGTCAATGACAAAACAAAATACACGAAGCGGCATGCCCACGCGGCAGCAGATACTCGATTTCATCACATCGTCAGGCACTTCGACCGGCAAGCGCGAGATCGCGCGGGCGTTCGGCTTGCATGGCAATAACAAGATCGCGCTCAAGGCGCTGCTCAAGGACATGGCCGACGAGGGGCTGATCGACGGCGCCCCCGGCCGCGCCTTTCACAAATTGGGCGGATTGCCCAAGGTTACCGTGCTGCGCATCGCGGACATCGAGGGCGACACCGTATGGGCGGTGCCCGAGCGCTGGGACGGCGAAGGCGTTCCCATTCCGCGGCTCAGGGTGCGCGAACGCGGCGGCAAGGGATCGGCGCTGGGCGTCGGCGACCGTATCCTCGCGCGCACCGAGGAAGCCGGGGAGGGCTGGATCGCGCATCCGATGAAGAAGCTCGCGCGCGGCGAGGAGACGATGCTCGGCGTGCTGCGCGAGGAGGGCGGCAAGCTCTGGCTCCAAGGCGTCGAGAAGAAGGAGCGGCGCGATTTCATGGTCTCCGACGCCGGCGGCGCCAAGGCAGGCGATCTGGTGCTGGCCGAGAAGGCCGGGCGGCCGCCGCGGATCATGGCGCGGGTGGTCGAGCGGCTGGGCGATCCGTTCGCGGCGCGCAGCTTCTCGCTGATCGCGATCCACAAGCATGGCATCCCGAACGTGTTTTCCGAGGATCTGCTCGCCGAGGCGGAACGCGTGGCGAAGCTCGACAGCGGCAGGCGCGAGGACCTTCGCGGCCTGCCGATCGTGGCGATCGATCCCGCCGATGCGCGCGACCATGACGATGCCGTCTGGGCCGAGCGCGACGACGATCCCAAGAACGAAGGCGGCTGGAAGGCGATCGTCGCGATTGCCGATGTGAGCTTCTATGTGCGGCCCGGCTCCGAACTGGACCGCGAGGCGCGCAAGCGGGGCAATTCGGTCTACTTCCCCGATCGGGTGGTGCCGATGCTGCCCGAGGTGCTTTCGGCGGACGTCTGTTCGCTCAAGCAGGATGTAGATCGCGCGGCGCTGGCTTGCCATTTGCAGATATCGAGGGCGGGCGAGCTGAAGAGCTGGCGGTTCACCCGGGCGGTGGTCCGGATTGGGGCGAACATCGCCTATGAGGATGCGCAGGCGGCGATCGATGACCGGAATGCCAATCAAAAATCCGTTCGCCCTGAGCTTGTCAAAGGGCTGCCTTCCTCTTCACCCGACGGCAAGAAGAAAGGGCAGGGCTTCGACAAGCTCAGCCCGAACAGGGAGGGGGTGGTACCTTCAGCACTGGTCGAAGGCGCATTGGTGCCCCTCTGGGAATGCTGGCGCGCGCTCGCCAAGGCCCGCGCCAAGCGGCAGCCGCTCGATCTCGATCTGCCCGAGCGGCGGATCGTGCTCGACGAGAAGGGGCGGATCCTGTCGGTCGCGGCGCGCGAGCGGCTCGATTCGATGCGACTGATCGAGGAATATATGATCGCGGCCAATGTCGCCGCGGCCAAGGCGCTGGAGGCCAAGAAGGCGCCGGTGATGTACCGCGTCCACGAGCCGCCGAGCCGCGAGAAACTGGTGGCGCTCAAGGAGTATCTCAAGACGCTCGAGGTCGAGTTCGCGCTGGGGCAGGTGATCCGGCCGGCGACCTTCAACCATGTGCTCGAGCGGGTCGGCGAGGCCGATTTCCGCGAGCAGGTGATGCAGCAGGTGCTGCGGACGCAGACGCAAGCCTATTACGGGCCGAGCAATCACGGGCATTTCGGGCTGGCGCTGGGCAGCTATGCGCACTTCACCTCGCCGATCCGGCGCTATGCCGATCTGGTCGTCCATCGTGCCCTGGTCTCGGCCTATGCGTTGGGGCCGGGCGGGGTGCTCGAAGACGATGCCTCGATGGAGAAGACCGGCACCAGCATCAGCCAGCTCGAGCGGCGGGCGATGGAGGCCGAGCGCGAGACGGTGGACCGCTATGTCGCGGCCTATCTGTCCGAGCGGGTCGGGCAGGTGCTGGAGGCGCGGATCACCGGGGTGCAGAGCTTCGGCTTCTTCGCGACGATCGAGGGGGTGGGCGGCGATGGCGTGGTGTTCGCGCGCGATCTTGGGACCGAATATTTCCGCTATGACGAGGCCGGGCAGCGGCTGGTCGGCGACGACAGCGGTCAGGTATTTTCGATGGGCATGCGGCTGGAGCTGCGGCTGGCGGAGGCCAATCCGGTCTCCGGCTCGCTGCGCTTCGAGCTGCCCGACGGCAAGGGGTCGGCTGGCGGGCGCGAGGATCGCGGGCGGGGACCCAAGCGGGTGATCAAGCATCGCGGGCGGCCGGCCAATATCCGGCATCAGGGCAAGAAGCGCTGAATTGACCGGCTTTCCCGGCGCGCTAAGTTCGGCGCATCTGGAGGGGATCCATGACCGTCGGCCCGGCGCCCATCATCGTCGCATCGTGCAACCGCGCACGGCGGAAGATCACCGCGCATTTCATGGCGCGGCATGCGATCTCGCCGGGGGACGCGATTCGCTATTCGCCACAGCACCCGATCGAACGGCGGCAGTTCGAGCGGATGCTGGCATGGGGCGTGATCAAGCCGGTGCGGCACGAATATTGGCTGGATACCGTCGCGTACAATCAGGATCGGATGCGGCGGCAATCGCGGGTAGGACTGATCGCGGGAACGCTCGCGGTGGTCGCGGCGCTCGCGCTGATGCTGCTCTATCGTGGATAGCGCGCGCTATTCGATGCTGAAGCTCAGCCCGGCATGTGCCTCCAGCCGCTTGATCAGTGCTTCGGGCATGATCGCGCCGGGGGTGGTGACGCCGCCTTCGCCCTTCACGTCGCGGACCAGGCAGATCGCGCTTTCGGCGATCATCTTCGACGTCGAGCCGTAACCGGGATCGCGGTCGCCCTTGACCGTGGCGGTGATCGACTGGCCGTCGGGCATCTCGGCGATGAAGGCGATGTCGTAGAAGCCGGTCTCGCGCTCGTCCTTCGACGGACCTTCGCCGGGGGCGGGACCCTTTTCGGCGTTCATCGGGTTCATTTTGGCGATGGCTTCGGCGGCGGCCTTGCCCAATTCTCCGAGGCCAGGAGCGACCATCATCTCGTCGTAGCGGAAGTCTTGGCCATAGGGATGGCCCGCCAGGAAATTGGTGCGGTGGACGTTCTTGGTGTTGATCACCGCCATCATGAACGGCGCGACCCAGCCGCCGACCGCCTCGTCGTACTCGGGCAGCATGCCCTTCGGCTGTGACGGGCCTTCGAAGCCGGGGGTCAGCGCGAACGGATCGAGCAGTGCCTTGAACACCGCGGGGTTCTTCATCGCGGCGGCAGCGGTGGCCTTGCCGCTGGCGAAGGTCCCGCCCGAGAAGGTGCCCTTCATCGCGCGGACGCGGCCTTTCACGCGCGGCGCGGGCTTGCCGAACTTGGCGATCGCCGCCTGCTCGACGGTCCAGACGCCGAGATCGAACGGGATCGAATCGAAGCCGCACGAGAAGACGATGCGCGCGCCGCTGGCCTTGGCGCCGGCGTCGTACTTGCGGATCATGTCGTGCATGAAATTGGGCTCGCCGCACAGATCGACATAAGCGGTGCCGGCGGTGACGCACGCGGCGAGCAACGGCTCGCCATAGAGCTGATAGGGGCCGACGGTGGTGATCACCACGGTCGCGCGCGCGGCCATCGCCAGCAGCGCCTCGGGATCGTCGGCATTGGCGGTGAGCAAGGGCGTGTCGGCGGGCGCGCCGATTTCGTCGCGGACTTCGTGGAGCTTGGTCAGCGAGCGCCCGGCCATCGCCCATTTGAGGCTGCCGTCGGCGTAGTTGTTGGTCAGATATTCGGCGACGAGGCGGCCGGTGAAGCCGGTGGCGCCATAGATGATGATATCGAACTCGGCCATTTTTCTCTCCCGCGCCGGCCCCAGATTGACCGCCTAAGTTGACCAAGTTGACCATTGCCTCGCGCGAGTCCGCGTGACGGTGCCGGCTGGCTCAGCGCGGTCTGACGCCGCCGCGCCACTCAAGCACTGCAAATCCTATTTTGGAAGCCCGCGGTTCGCGGACGCGGCAAGCGGAAGGGTTTTCCCGGCGCTTGACACGAGCGGACGGCGGGGTTGATCGCGCGGCGCGTCGATCGGGCGAAGCGGCCGTGCCGGCTGGCGCCCGAGGCGCTTTCCGAGATCGACCAGTGGCTGGGCATGCTGCGCAAGGCGCTGGAGACCAATTACGACCGGCTGGACCAGGTCCTCGCCGGCATGAACCCGAACAACCAGGGCTGAAAGGAACGCACGTGACCGGCATGAAACTCGTAACCGAAGGCGACCGGCAGATGATCGTCACGCGGCGCTTCGCGGCGCCGCCCGCCGACGTCTACCGCGCGCATATCGAGCCCGCGCTGATCCAGAAATGGATGCTGGGGCCGGATGGCTGGACGATGCCGGTGTGCATCAACGATGCGCGGCCGGGCGGGCAGATCCGCTACGAATGGTCGAACGGCGAGGGCGGCGGGTTTTTCCTGACCGGGGAGTTTCTGGAACTGGAGGCGCCGCGGCGGATCGTGCACGTCGAGCGGATGCACCTGCCCGATCCGACGCCGGACAATCACGTCGAGACGTTGTTCGAGGCGGATGGCGGCGGCACGCTGATGACGATGCGGATGACCGTGCCCGATGCGGCGACGCGATCGATGATGCTGGCGACGGGGATGGAGAAGGGGATGGAGATTTCGTACCGGCGGCTGGAGGGATTGCTCTGAAGGTTCGGCGGCCCACCCAATTGGGGGTTTCTCATTCGGGCGGCGCCGGTGATGGCGTGCGCGAACCGAATGAGGAATGACCGATGTTTCCGCTACTTGTCCTTGCGCTTTCCGCCGCCGCCGCACCCGCCAATCCCTCCTGGTTCTACATCAGCGGGAGCGACGGGGTGGCGCGCTATGTCGAGACCAGCGGGATCGTTTCCGAGGGCGACAGCCGGACGGTGCTGACGCTGAGCGTCTACGCGCAGCCGCGGCCGAACGGCGCGTACAACATCGCGGTGACGATGGGGTTCGATTGCGGCAAGCGGCTGTTCCGGACGCTGGACTATGCGGCGCTGGATCAGAAGGGCAAGGTGATGCTGACCGAGCCTTCGCAGGACTCGTCGTATCGCGTGCCGGGGGAGGGCAGCTTCAACGAACTGGCGATGAAGTTCGTGTGTTTTCGCGAGGGTGGGACGCAGGTCGCCGATCCTCTGGAGGATGCGGAGTGGCGGTTGTGGGATTGAGGGCGGCTTACCGCTAGTTTTCCCTCTCCCCAAGTGGGAGAGGGAAGAGGGCTTAAGAGTGCTTCACCACCAGCACGTCCTGCAGGACCAGCACATCCAGCGCGCTTTCGGCGAACAGGGCGATGGCGTGCGCCGGGGTTTCGACGATCGGCATGCCCTTCTTGTTGAAGCTGGTGTTGAGCAATGCGGGGATGCCGGTGGCAACGTGGAAGGCTTTCAGCAGGTCGAAGAAGGCTGCGTTCCATTGGGGATCGACGGTCTGGACTCGCGCGGTGCCGTTGACGTGGGTGACGTTTTGCAGCGCGTCGCGGTGCTCGGGCTTGGTGCGGTCGACGAGGATCATGTACGGGCTATCTCGGCCGGATTCGAACCATGCCTGTGCATATTCGGGAAGGACGGCGGGGGCGAAGGGGCGGAAATCCTCGCGGAACTTGATGTTGGCGTTGATGTGATCGCCAATGCCGGGAACGCCGGGGTGGGCGAGGATGCTGCGGTGGCCGAGCGCGCGCGGGCCGAACTCGCAGCCATCGCGGAACCAGCCGACGGTTTTGCCCTCCACCAGCAGCGCGGCGACGCGGGGGATCGACAGGCCGGCGATTTCCCATTCGGGCGGCGCTTCCGCTAGCGCGTCGCGGATCTCGTCGCCGGTGTAGGTCTTGCCGAAGCAGGTGTCGCCGTCGTGCGGGACCTTCTTGTGGCCCAGCACGCTCATCCAGCCGTAATAGGCGCAGCCTAGCGCGAGACCGTTATCGCCGGCGGCGGGCTCCATGTAGAGATCGCGGACGACGCCGTCGTCGAGCAGCTTCGCATTGGCGACGGCGTTGAGCGCGACGCCGCCGGAGTAGCAGATGCGTTCGGCGGGGAAATGGCCCAGTCGTTCGCGGAACATCGTGGCGATGGCCTGCTCGACTTGCTGCTGCGCCCAGAATGCGATGTCGGCGTAATATTGGAAATCGGCGCGGAACTCGGCGTAGCTGGCGGCGGGGCGGTCCAAGGCGGCTTTCCACGCCTCCTCGACGAACAGGCGCTCGTCGCGGAACGAGAAGGCCGTGTGCGGGACGGCGCCGGGCTTGCCGTAGGGCGCGAGGCCCATCAGTTTACCGACATCGTCGAGGTTGCCGAACACATAATGGCTGACCGCGGCGTAGAAGCCGCCGATCGAATGCTCGGTGGTCGGCATGCCCATCACGCCGTCGCTCTCGGGCAGGATCTGGCTGAAATCCTTCATCAGCGGGACCACGTCGCTGCCGTCGAAATGGTAGAAGCTGTCCTTCTCGCACCACACGCCGGTCTTCATCGCCGTGCGGTCCTCGAGCACCGCCGATCCCTTCAGATCGGTGCATTGCTCGTAGGGACTGCCGCAGCCGTCGATCACCATGATTGCGCAATCGGCGAATTTGGTGGTGCCGGCGGCGCTCCAGGCGTGGGCAAGATGGTGCGAGATGTTGACGATCGCGGGGAATTCGGAATCGGCGAAGACGCGCGGGCCGAAGAAGCCGTTGCGGCGCACGACGTGAAAATTGGCGCACTGGACGACGAGATGGACGTCCTCGATCGTCAGACCCTCGGCATCGAGGCAATATTGGATCGCGTCGCTGTCGTTGCCGCCGTCGTGCTTCTTGCGGGTGACGCGCTCCTTCTCGATCCCGACGCAGACCTTGCCGTCCTTGAGCAGGACCGCGGAGCCATTGTGCGAGAGGCCGGTGCCGAGGACGTAGATCGGTTCGTGCTTCTTACGCGGCATCGGGTCTTCTAGCTGCGAGGATCCGCGCAAGCGGGTTGGGCTGGGGTTCGGCGATCTTGACCAGGCGGTTCACGTCGCGGTGCGCGAAGGGTTCGGCGCGGCCATGGACCACCAACGTCGTGTTGCTGATGTAGCTCCACGAGCCGTCGGGATGGAAGGTCACTTCGAGGCGATAGGCGTCGGTACGGAAGGCATATTCGAGGAAGGGGGTCGAGCTGATGCCACAAACAGTGTCGCCGCGGGTGGCGCTGACCACGAGGCTGGTGGCGTCGGGGGTGGACCGGCCTCCCGCGAGCGCGGTCTGGCCACGGGGGAGGGCGAGGGTCTGCATCACCAGCCCGGTGGCGGGTTCCCACAGCCAGTAACCGACCTGATCGTGGAAGGTGATGTCCTCCTCGGGCGTGTTGATGTGGATGTGGTAGCGCAGGCCGTAGAGCAATTGCGGGCCGTTGGCCTGCGGGTCGATCGGCTCCATGACGATGCGCTCGCGATAGACGCGGCGCTCGGGGCCGTCGGCCTTGGGGTTGATGTCGACGCCCTTGTCCGACTCCCAGGTGCCGGCGAGGCGGCGCAAGGGGCCGAGGTTGGCGAGCGTGTCGGGATCGACGTCGCTCGGCTCGGTAAAGACGTCTTCGGGGAAGTCGGGCACGTTACGCCGCCTCGCTGAACTGCAATGCCGCGAGCCGGGCGTAGAGGCCGCCGCGGCCGACCAGTTCGGCGTGGGTGCCGCTATCGACGATCTTGCCTTCGTCCATCACGATGATCCGCCCGGCGGCGCGGACGGTGGCGAGGCGATGCGCGATGACGAGGGTGGTGCGGTTCGCCATCAGCCGATCGAGCGCGTCCTGGACCAAGCGCTCGCTCTCCGCGTCGAGCGCGCTGGTGGCCTCGTCGAGCAGCAGGATTGGAGCGTCGCGGAGCAAGGCGCGGGCGATGGCGACGCGCTGGCGCTGGCCGCCCGACAGGCGCGCGCCGCTTTCGCCGAGGAAGGTGTCCAGGCCTTCGGGCAGCGCCCGGAGAAATTCGGCGGCGTTGGCATTTTCGGCGGCGGCCCAGAGCTGCTCGTCGGTGGCGTCCCAGCGGCCGTAACGCAGATTGTCGCGCGCGCTGGCGGCGAAGATGACGGTATCCTGCGGGACGATCGCCATGCGGCCGCGAATGTCGGCGGGATCGGCATCGCGCAGCGGCACGCCATCGACCCGGATTTCGCCGCCCTCGGGATCGTAGAAGCGCTGGACGAGCTGGAAGAGGGTGGATTTCCCCGCGCCAGAGGGCCCGACCACCGCCACGGTCTCGCCGGGCTCCACGAAGAGGGTGAAATCCTGCAGCGCGGCGACTTCGGGGCGCGTGGGGTAGCGGAAGTTCACGGTATCGAAGGCGATCTCGCCGCGCGGCGGCTGGGGGAGCGCGACGGGGTTGGCGGGCGGGGCGATGTCGGGCTGTTCGGTGAGCAGTTCGGCGAGGCGGCTCGCGGCGCCCGAGGCGCGGAGAAGGTCGCCGTAGACTTCGGTCAGCGCGCCGAACGATCTGGTGACCATCGCCGCGGTGAAGACGAAGGCGGTGAGCGAGCCTGGCGTAACCCGGCCCGACGCGACTTCGCCGACCGCCGACCAGACGATCAGCGTGATCGCGCTGAACAGCAGCCACATCACCAATGCGGTCATCACGGCGCGCAGCGCGAAGCGGCGCTTGCCGGCGGCGAAGCTGCGCCAGACGGCGGCCTGGAAGCGCTCGGCCTCGCGATTTTCCTGCCCGAACGCCTGAACGATCCGCATCGCGCCGAGCACTTCGGAGACGACCGAGCCGATATCGGCGATGCTGTCCTGGCTCTTGCGCGAGAGGGTGCGGACGCGGCTGCCCAGCCACATGATCGGCAGCACGGTGATCGGGATGCCGATGATCAGGTACGCGGCGATCTTGGGCGACAGGATGAACAGGTAGATGACGCCGCCGACGCCGGTCAGCAGGTTGCGCAGCGCGATCGAGACGGTGCTGCCGACGACCTGCTCGACGATCGCAGTGTCCGAGGTCAGCCGCGAGGCGATTTCGGACGGGCGGTTCTCCTCGAACCATTTGGGTGGCAGGCGCAGCAGGTTGCGCTGCACCGCGATGCGCATGTCGGCCACGGTACGCTCGCCGATCCACGACACGAAGTAGAAGCGGACCGCGGTGGCGAGGCCGAGCACCGCAACCACCGCCAGCATCAGCCGGAAGTAGAACGCGATGTCCCCGGGACCGGCATGTTCGGCAAAGCCCTTGTCGACGATCAGCTTGGACATGGCCGAGACCGACAATGTCGCCAGCGAGGAGACGGTCAGCGCGAGGATCGCCGCCGCCAGCTGCAGCGGATAGCGGCGCGTGAAGCCCCAGACGATCTTGAGGTTGCTGAGCTTGCGCGGGGGCTGGGCGGGCGCTGCGGGAGGGGCGGTGGTTGCCATTGTGCTAGCGGCGTAGCGCGATTGCGGCCTCGGGGGAACACTCTCGATGTGGGGCGGTTCGACGCAATTCTACGACGTTGCACCGCACAACGCCGCCGCTATAACCCGCGGTCCGCCACCGTTGTCGGCGGGCCGGAAGGAAACGCATGCTGTATAACGCGTACGAGATCCAACGCTCGATGCTGGCAGGGGCCAGCGCCATGGCCAATTTCGGGGCCGGGCTGCTCAACAATCCCGCCAATCCCTTCGCCTATTTCGGCGGCGGACCGGTGCTCGGCTCCGCGCTGGAAGTGTTCGCGCATGCCTCCGCGCCGCGCGGCAAGCCCGCGTTCGGGCTCGATCACACCATCATCGATGGCAAGGATGTCGCGGTTCGCGAGGAGATCGTGCTGCGGAAGGACTTCGGCCAGCTCAAGCGCTTCGTCCGCGAAGGCGTGACCGGGGGTCCCAAGCTGCTGATCGTCGCGCCGATGTCCGGCCATTATGCCACTTTGCTGCGCGGCACCGTCGAGCGGATGCTGCCGACCGCGGACGTTTATATCACCGATTGGCGCGATGCGCGGCAGGTGCCGCTGAGCGCCGGGCGCTTCGACCTGGACGATTATATCGATTATATCGTCGAATTCCTCGGCCACATTGGCGAGGGCAAGGAACGGCCGCACGTGCTGGCGGTGTGCCAGCCTTCGGTGCCGGTCTATGCCGCCGTGGCGCTGATGAGCGCGGACAAGAATCCGTGCCGCCCGGCGACGCTGACGATGATGGGCGGCCCGATCGACACGCGCGAGGCGCCGACCGCGGTCAACACGCTGGCGACCGAGCGGCCCAAGAGCTGGTTCGAGAATAATGTGATCGCGACGATCCCGATGTCCTATCCGGGCGCGGGGCGGCGGGTGTATCCCGGTTTCCTGCAGCTCGCCGGCTTCATGACGATGAACCTCGGCAACCACATGGTTAGCCATTTCGAGATCTTCAAACACCTCGTGAAGGGCGACGGCGACAGCGCCGAATCGACGATGGGCTTCTACGAGGAATATCGCTCGGTCTGCGACATGACCGCCGAATTCTATCTCCAGACGATCGAGACGGTGTTCCAGACGCACGCGCTGCCCAAGGGGGAGATGACGCACCGCGGCCGCCCGGTCGATCCGGCGGCGATCACCGACATCGCGCTGCTGGCGATCGAGGGCGAGAAGGACGATATCTCGGGGCTCGGCCAGACCAAGGCGGCGCTGACGCTGGCGACCAAGCTGCCCGAATCGATGAAGCGCTATCTGATGGCCGAGGACGTCGGGCATTACGGCATCTTCAACGGCTCCAAATGGCGCACGCGGATCGCGCCGGTAGTGGAGCAGTGGATGGCGGCGCACACGGCTTGAGCCGCGCGGTTCAGGGTGTCTGGAAGCCCAGCGCCCGAACTTCGATCGCGTGCCGGCGCGGGTCCTTGGTGAAGAACAGACCGCCGCGCACCGCGCTGTGGCCGGGGACATAGTCGAGCGTGGCGCCGCTGGTCTCGACCTCGGTCTCGCCGGACTTCAACACGCCTTCGATCTCGACCGCGGCGGCGGTGCCGCCGGTGCTGTTGGCCGCTTCGAATGCGACCACGAAGCCGGCGCCTGCCGGGGAGACGCTTTTGACCGTGACTTCGATGGCGGGAAGCTGCTCCGTCTCCCCGCTGAGCGCCTCGCGGCCGACGATGCCCAGCACGGCGAGGAGCAGCAGCAGGCCGACGCCCGCTGCGATCCATTCCAGCGCGGGGGTGTTGGGGCTTTTGGACTGCGATTTCGCCATCTGCATGTCCTCTAGATGACGAGCCGCGCGATTGCGGCCCCGATCGATGCGGGAAAGCCGAGCACCACCACCGTGCCGGTAATCTGCGCCAAATCGCCGCCGTCGGCGCGACCGAACGTCCACAGGACATACAGGCTGATCAGCAGCGCGACGGCGTAACCCGGGATCGTGTAGGCGAAGAACAGCCGCGACGCGCCGTAGCCTTCCGGGGCCTGTTCCTGCCCGGCAAAGCCGATCGCGAAGACCATCAGGTGCAATATGAGCAGCGAGGCGGCGATCAGCGCCAGGCCGTGCCACGCCGACATCTTGAATCCGATCAGGATCATCTCCTCGGTTGGCGCGACGTTGAACGCCATGAACAAGGCACCGGCGGCCATCAAAAACAATTGCCCGCCATAGCCGGCCGAGCGGGCGGCGTGATCGGCATCCTCCTCGTTCTCGCCGTTGCTGAACTGCTTGCGGGCGATCATCGCCCCGAAGCTGGCGGGGACGCTCTGGATTGCGACCATCCCGATCCATTGTCCGAGCGACATGCCGGGGACGAGCAGGCCGAACAGCGCCAGGGTCATCGCCGAGGTGAGGATGCCGACGGCATAGGCCGCAAGCGCATCAAGCGCGTCCTCGCCAAGGCTGAAGGTGCGCTCGAACCCGCCGAAGCGCGACAGCGCCACGAGGACGACGAAGTTGAGCGCGAGGAACAGCAGCATGCGGCCGGGATGCGCCGACACCCCCATCGCCCACATCTCCATCGTCATCAGCAGCGGCAAGGCGAACAGGATCGCCCCGCCGAATGCACGGCCGAGGCCGCGGGCATATTCGGCGTTGGTGGTGCCGGGCATCGCCATCTCAGTCATAGTCGAACACCACGATCGTCCATGCCAGATAGGCCAGCGCGGCCCAGATCGCGACGACGATCAGTATGCCCCAGCGCGAGACCGGGCGTTCGGAGGCGGCCTCGGCGGTGGCGCGGTGCTCCGCGAGCAGGCCGGCGGGGACCATCTTCTCGAACAGCCAGACGCCCAGCGGGATCAGGATCGCGTCGTCGAGCAGGCCGATGACGGGGATGAAATCCGGGATCAGGTCTATCGGCGAGAGCGCATAGGCGGCGACCAGAACGCCGAACAGCTTGGCGAACAGCGGCGTGCGCGGATCGCGGACCGCGAGCCAGACGGCGTGGGATTCGATGCGGATCTTGTGTGCGAGGGATCGGCCCATCGAATGGGAATGGGGCGGGCGCGGTTTTGGGTCAAGCAATCCGTCATCCCGGCCGAGGCTGGAATCTCGTGCCGCAAACTTAGCGCGTGCGGGCCTGAGATCCCGGCTTTCGCCGGGATGACGGTTGGCAGTTAAAGCGCAGTCTCGACGTGCCGGCCGACTTCGTCGCCCTTGATCTTCTGACCGGTGAGCATCTTGAACTTGCCGAGGATCGATTCGTCGCCTTCCCATATTTCGGCATCCTGCAGCTCGAAGCGGAGCATCAGCAAATTGGGATCGTTGCGGCCGCCTTCGAACCACGCCTCGACCATGTTCGACCAGTATTTGTCCACGATCGCCTGGTCGGTCTCGGGGGTCAGATTGCCGTGGATGCAGGCAAAGACCTTGTGGTCCTTCGACACATATTGCGCCATCGCCGGGCCGCCGGGAGCGATGCGATTGTCCTTGCGGGTGTAAAACCAGAATTTGCCTTCGACGTCCTCGTCGAGCTGGGCGGTGAGCGGCTCGGCGTGATCGTGCGAGCCGATCAGCGAAACCATGACGAAGGGGCTCTTCGCCATCTTCTCCCACATGCGCTCGCGGACTTCGGCGGGGTTGGCGTCTTCGTTCATCATTGCGGCTCTCCTCAAGGGGTTGAGGGGAGAACGAGCGGGAGGCGGTCCGGTTGCCTAGTTGCCGATGAAGGCGGCCGCGCCGAGCAATTCGAGGTCGTTGCGGTTGATCAGCGCGACCGGCACTTCGCTCAGCTGGCGGCGGAAGGCGGTCTTGTTTTCCATCCGGGCGCGGAAGCCGGGGTCCGACAGTTGCGGGTGGAGGAAGCGTGCGATCGCGCCGGTGAGGAACACCCCGTCCCAAGCCCCGAAGGTCAGCGCGAGATCCCCGGCGAACGCGCCGAGATGCTCGACGAACATTTTCACGACCGCGGTGCACACCGGATCGCGGCCGACGCCGCGGGTCACGTCCTCGGGCTTGGCGAGGGTCTTGCCGCCGCTCAGCGCCTCATAGGCGATGAGCAGGCCGGGCGCGCTCAGCAAAGATTCGACTTCGACGAGATGGCCCTTGGCTTTCCAATGGTCGGCGAACTTGCGCTCGTCGGGGGTGGCCGGGGCGAAGGCGATATGGCCGGCCTCGCTCTGCACGGGTATCAACTTGTCGCCCGCGCTGATCAGGGCCGCGACGCCCAGGCCGGTGCCGATGCCGATCACGACATAATTGCCGCCGGGCGCGACTGGCTTGGGCGCGGGGCCGCGCAGGGGGGTGAACGCCGATGCGGGGAGCAGGGTGAGCGCCAGCGCGTTGGCGGCGCATTCGTTGAGCGCGCGCGGCCGCTCGCGCAGCACCGCCTCGACGCCCGAGAGCGAGATATACCAGCGGCTGCCGGTGAGGTTGATCAGGTCGCCGCGCGCGGCGCCCGCCACCGCGAGCACGCTGGGCAGGCGCGCGTCCCGAAGGTGCAGGTCGCCGAGGTAAGTGACGAGTGCGCTGGTGAAGGTGGGATGCTCGGCGGTCATGAACTTGCGCACGTCGCGCGGTGCCTGTCCGCCGTCGCCGCCCGTCAACCCGAAACGTACCGATTGGCGGCCGATATCGGCCACCAATGCCAATCGCTCGCTCACGCGAACCCCTCCTGTCACCGGCCTGTTTCAGGCCTTGTTACTGGTAACGCTAACAGGGGTTTAGGAAATGACAACATGCTTTCGGAAATCGGTGTTCAAGCACAAGATTCGGAAAGCTCACGAGGTTGCGATAGCGTCTCGCTGTGTTGGCCTGTCGAGGCGCGGATCGGCGCCGTAGCGATTGGGACCGGATGTCCCGGGCCAGAACAGAAGTATCATCTCGGTAAGCAACAGCAGCAGCGCGACAGTGCACAGCGCGCCGGAAACGCCTGCCCAACCCGGCCGGTTGTCCCAGATCAACAGAGTGATCTTCAGGTTGCTGCCCGTCCCCGGCAGCATCAAGAGGCTAGCGGCTAGAAATGTTTCTGCGACGGGGAGCAACACCCATCGGGCAGTGCGGTTCTGATCGTGCATTCTGCGCACGAACAACGCGAAATAGGGGAGCCACCAGAGCAGGCCGACGCACATTCCTAGTGCGATGCGCAGGGGATTTGTCTTGTCGCCGGCGATCAGCACCGGGAAATTTACGCATATGCTGAAGAGGAACATATAGCCCGCAGCTTCCCAGCGCCGCGACCGTCCTGAAAATACCAGCATGTCGCGCAGGGTGATGGGCACCCATTTCCGTGCCCATTCCCCGATACGCGCGGTCGCCATCAAGCCGATCCTCGCGCCCGTGAATTGCGAACCGAAAGCCGATCTATTGGGATACGGATTGGCATGATCGGGAAGCTGCCGCGACGACAGCCTCCCGTCAATCGACTACAGGACCTCGAACAGCCCCGCCGCGCCCATGCCGCCGCCGACGCACATCGTGACGACGACGTACTTGGCGCCGCGGCGCTTGCCTTCGATCAGGGCGTGGCCGGTCGCGCGGGCGCCGGTCATGCCATAGGGGTGGCCGATCGAGATCGCGCCGCCGCTGACGTTGAGAAGTTCGTTGGGGATGCCGAGCTTGTCGCGGCAATAGAGCACCTGCACCGCGAACGCCTCGTTGAGCTCCCACAGCCCGATGTCGTCCATCTTGAGGCCGAAGTTCTTGAGCAATTTCGGGATCGCGACGACCGGGCCGATGCCCATCTCGTCGGGCTCGGTGCCGCCGACCGCGATGCCGACATAGCGGCCGAGCGGGGTGAGGCCGCGCTTCGAGGCGAGCGATTCCTCCATCAGCACCGATGCCGACGAACCGTCCGACAGCTGGCTGGCGTTGCCCGCGGTGATGGTGCCGCCCGGCAGCACTGGCTGCAGCGACTTGAGGCCTTCCAGCGTGGTGTCGGCGCGGTTGCCCTCGTCCTTGGTGAGGGTCACTTCCTTGGTCGTGACTTCCTTGGTTTCCTTGTTGACGACGTTCATCGTCGCGGTGACCGGCACGATCTCGGCGTCGTAATAGCCCGCGGCCTGCGCGGCGGCGGTGCGCTGCTGCGACTGGAGCGCGTATTCGTCCATCGCGTCGCGGCTGATGCCATAGCGCGCGGCGACCACCTCGGCGGTCTGCAGCATCGGCATGTAGACGTCCTTGTGCATGGCCAGCAGCTCGCGGTCGGGGGCGATGTTCATCTTGGGCGTCTGGACGAGGCTGATGCTCTCGACCCCGCCGCCGATGGTGACGTCCATCATGTCGATCATGATCTGCTTGGCGGCGGTGGCGATCGCCATCAGCCCCGACGAGCATTGGCGATCGATCGATTGGCCGGCGACGGTGACGGGGAGTCCGGCGCGGAGCAGGGAGGTGCGGGCGATGTTGCCTGCCTGGTGCCCCTGCTGGAGCGCGCAGCCCATGACGACATCCTCAACCTCGGCGCCGTCGATCCCGGCGCGCTCGACCGCGGCCTTGATCGAATGGCTCGCCAGCGTGGGCGAGGGGAGATTGTTGAACGCGCCGCGATAGGCGCGGCCGATCGGGGTGCGGGCGGTGGAGACGATGACTGCGGAGCGCATTTTCTTCTTCCTTCTAGCTCCCCTCCCGCTTGCGGGAGGGGCTGGGGGAGGGCCTGTCGCCACTCCGATCGGCGTTGAGGAGGATAGCCCCTCCCCTAGCCCCTCCCGCAAGCGGGAGGGGGACTTAGACGTATATAAGGCTGATCCACTCGGCGATCAGGGCGGGCTTGTCCGCGCCTTCGATCTCGAGGGTATATTCGTTGACCTGCTCCCACTGGCCGGGCTTGCGCTCGGTGAAGCTGAGCAATTTGAAGCGCCCGCGGACGCGCTTGCTCGAGCGGACGGGGGTGAGGAAACGGACCTTGTTCCCCCCGTAATTCACGCCCATTTTCACGCCTTCGATCTTGGGCGTGTCGGTCGTGGCGGCGAGCATCGGCATCAGCGACAGGCTGAGAAAGCCGTGGGCGATGGTGCCGCCGAACGGAGTCATCGCCGCCATCGCGGGGTTCACGTGGATGAACTGGTGATCGCCGGTGGCATCGGCGAACTTGTCGATCATCTCCTGGGTGACCTCGACCCAATCGGAAACGCGCTCGGTGCCGATGCTGGCGGCCATTTCCTCGACGGTGATCGTATCCACGGAGACTATCCTCTCAGTCACGTTTCTCGCATAGCGCTGCGCATCCCTAGAGAAACTGCCGGGGCTAGAGCAAGCCTCGCAAGACCGAGAATATGAAAATGCCGACTGACGTAGCGTCGAACCCGCGCGAAACCATGGCCAGGCTGCACCGCGCGCCCGAACCCGATGTTCTAAAGCCGCTTTTGGAGCGTGCCTGGCTCAATCCCGAGTCGCGCAAGCGGGTGCTGGGGCATGCGGGTGGGTTGCTCGCCGATCTGCGCGCAGCGCAGGGCAAGGGTTGGGTCAACCAGTTCCTGCAGGAATATCGGCTCAATTCGTCCGAGGGCGTGGCGTTGCTCTCGCTCGCCGAGGCGTTCCTCCGCGTCCCCGATCCCGAGACCGCCGACCTGCTGATCGCCGACAAGATGGGCGACGCCGATTGGAAGGCGCATGCCGGCAAATCGAATTCGCTGCTGGTGAACAGTGCGACCTGGGGGCTGGTGCTGGGCCGCGCGGTGGTCGGCGGCGAGAGCGGGGGAGCGCTGCGGCGGCTGATCGCGCGCGCGGGCGAGCCGTTCGTCCGGCAGGCCGTCGGCGCGGCCATGAAGATGATGGGCGAGGTCTTCGTGATGGGGCGGACCATCGACGAGGCGGCAAAGCGGATGAAGAAGTCCGAGAATGCCGGCTTCACCGCGAGCTTCGACATGCTGGGCGAAGCGGCACGGACCAGGGCCGATGCCGAGCGCTATTTCGAGGCCTATTTCGAGGCGATCCGGCAGGTCGGGCGCGATCCCAAGGCGGGGCATTCGGTGTCGGTCAAATTGTCTGCGCTGCATCCGCGTTACGAGGTGGGGCAATACGACCGCTGCGTGCCCGAGCTCACCGATATGCTGGCGCAATTGGCTTCGGAGGCGTGCGGGCAGAATATCGCGCTGACGGTGGACGCCGAGGAGAGCGAGCGGCTGGAGATGAGCCTCGACATCATCGGTGCGGTGGCGAAGCGGCCCGAATTGAAGGGCTGGGACGGATTCGGCATGGCGGTGCAGGCCTATGGCAAGCGCTGCCGCGCGGTAGTGGCATGGGCAGATCAGCTCGGGCGGCCGATGCATGTCCGGCTGGTGAAGGGCGCTTACTGGGATAGCGAAATCAAGCGGACGCAGGTGGAGGGGATGGCGGATTATCCCTTGTTCACGCGCAAGGCCTCGACCGACGTTTCCTATCTCGCCTGCGCGCGCGACATGCTCGATGCGCGGAACATCGTGCCGGCCTTCGCCAGCCATAACGCGCTGACGGTGGCGACGATTTTGGAGTGGGCGGGCAAGAGCCGCGACTTCGAGTTTCAGCGGCTGCACGGAATGGGCGAGGGGCTGTACGAGCGGCTGGTGCGGGAAGAGGGCTATCATTGCCGGATCTATGCGCCGGTGGGCGGGCATCGCGACCTGCTGGCGTATCTCGTGCGGCGATTGCTGGAGAATGGGGCGAATTCGTCGTTCGTGCATCAACTGGCCGACGAGGGGCTGAGCGAGGCGGAGTTGCTCGCCGATCCGGTCGAGAAGATCGCGGCGGTGGGCGGCTCGCGGCATCCGAGCATTCCGTTGCCGGTGGATTTGTTTGGAGCGTGGCGGAATTCGGGGGGGATCGATCTCGCCGAGCGGGAGATTTTGCGGGAGACGGCGGCAGCGATCCATCTACATCCGTTCGCTTCGAGCGAAGTCGAGAAGCCGGGTCCTGACCAAGGTGTCCCGACTTCGCTCGACACGAACGATGTGGGGGTGTTGATTGGCCGGGCTCAAGCCGCGTTCGGCGAATGGTCGAACCGCTCGCTCGACGACCGCGCACAGATTCTCGAACGGCTCGCCGATCTGCTGGAGGAAAACCGCATCGAGCTGATGGCGATTTGCGTGAAGGAGGCGTTCAAGACGATCCCCGATGCGCTGGGCGAGATTCGGGAGGCTGCAGATTTCTGTCGCTATTATGCCGTGCGTGCCCGTGCCGATCTGGCGCCGGTGGTGCTGCCGGGGCCGACGGGGGAGCGCAACGAATTGCGGATGGATGGGCGCGGCGTGTGGGCGACGATCGCACCGTGGAATTTCCCGCTGGCGATCTTCCTGGGGCAGACCGCGGCGGCCCTGGTGACGGGCAACACGGTCATCGCCAAGCCGGCGCCGCAGACGCCCGAAATCGCGCGCGCGGCGGTGCGGCTGGCGCATGCGGCAGGCGTACCGGAAGATGCGCTGATCCTTGTGCCGGGTGGACCTGAAGTGGGCGCGGCGATCACCGCCGATCCGCGCATCGCCGGGGTGGCCTTCACCGGCTCGACGCCTACCGCGAAGAAGATCGCGCGCGCGCTGCTCGAAGGCGACGACCGCCCGATCGTACCGCTGATCGCCGAGACCGGCGGGATCAATGCGATGATCGTCGATTCGACCGCCTTGCCCGAGCAAGTGGTGGCGGACGTGCTGACTTCGGCGTTCCGTTCTGCCGGGCAGCGGTGCTCGGCGCTGCGGTTGCTGGTCCTGCAGGAAGACATCGCCGAGACCGTGATCGAGATGCTCAAGGGTGCGATGGAATTGCTGGTGATCGGCGATCCGGGCAATCCGGCGACCGATGTCGGGCCGGTGATCGACGATGCCGCCTATGAGAAATTGATGTCCTATCTCGAGAGCGTGAAGGGGCGCTGGCTCAAGACGCTGGCGGTGCCGGCAGAAGGCCGGTTCGTGCCGCCGACGCTGATCCGGTTGGGCGATCTGGGCGAACTCAAGGCCGAATGGTTCGGGCCGATCCTGCATGTTGCGACCTGGCCGGCCGGCGAGCTGGCGGAGACGATCGCGCGAGTGAACGCCAAGGGCTTCGGCCTGACGATGGGTCTCCACAGCCGCATCGCGCGATCCGGCGAACTGGCCGAGGCGACCGCGCGAGTGGGCAACCTCTACATCAACCGGTCGATGATCGGCGCGGTGGTGGGATCGCAGCCGTTCGGGGGCGAGGGACTATCGGGCACCGGGCCCAAGGCGGGCGGGCCGCACTATCTCCAGCGCTTCTGCGCGGAACGTTCGGTCTCGGTGGACACCACCAGCGCGGGCGGGAATGCGACGTTGCTGTCGCTGGATGAGGGCGGGATCTAGGACGCTATTGGCTATTTCTTTGGACGAAAGTGTGGGATAAAATACGAAAATTATATCGATCTACCGGGCAAAATATTTCGGGGCGCAATTGCCAGGCGAACTGGCACCGTACTTCGTCGAGTGGCAGGAACGCAGGCCCGAGGCGGCAGCGCCGCGCTGGTAGTTCACCCCTTCGTCTCTGGCTCCAAATCCGTCAGCGCCTTGCCGCTGCCGTCCATCGCCATCGGGACCGAGGTGTGGATGTGGGCGATCTTCCATGCGCTGTGGATCCGGCGGAGCGCCATGGTGCCGCGGAACCACAGGCTGATGAAGCCTTCGTCCTTGCTGGTGCCGGTCATGTGCTGGAGGCAGTGATGGACCGCGAGGTCGCCGTCCTGGAAGATGTGGACATCGCGGTGGGTGACGCGGAGGTCGTCTTCCCAGGTATCGAACCAGGTGCGGATACCGGCGGCGTCCGGCGCGCCCTGGACGAGGGGTGGCGCCAGATCGTAGCCGATCGCCCCATCCACATAATCGGCGACGATGGCGTCGGCATCGCGGTCGCGGATGGCGTCTTCGTAGCGGGTCAGGATCGCCTGTATGTCGTCATGGTCCGACATGGCGGCCTCACATATTGTTGAGGTGGAGGATGTTGCCGTCGGGGTCCTTGAACCAGATGGCCTTGAAGTCATCCTGGATATGGACGCCGCTTTGGATGCGCATGCCCATGCCGGGATATTCCTCGAACGTCACTCCCTTGCCGCGGAGCTCGTCCGCCAGCGCGTCGAAGTCGCCAGTTGATCCCCAGACCACCGCATTGGCCTTGCTGGTGCCGGCGTTTTCGGCGGATTCATAGACGATCAGCTTCGTCGCGCCGGTCTTGAAGGTGAGGGCGGGGCCGATATCGCCGTCGGCTTCGAGGCCGAGGGTTTCGCCGTAGAATTTCCGCGCGCGGTCGAGATCGCTGGTGGCTACGATCGCCGACGAGGATATGTCCTTGAACATGAATTTCTCCTTCGCGTTGGCCAACGCGCGGGAATGCGATCCGGTTCAGGCCTCGCCGTCGCCTTCCTCGCGCTGCTGGCCCAGCGCCTGGGCAGGCGCGTAGAAGTGGATTCCCTGGGTGTCGAAGCGCTTCAGAATCTCCATCGCTACCCGATGCTTCTTTTCGTCGGCCACGTCGCCGCTGGGCGATGGGGAATCGAACTCGACTTCGAAGTTCATCGAATTCTGCCCGAAGTCGGAGAGCCAGGCCTTGCCGAACTCGCATTGCTCGGCCTCGACCGCCTGGCGCACCAGCTCGGGGACCAGCGCCGCTTTGTCGCCCGGCGTGCTGTAGGCGAGGCGGATGGTGAAGGTGACGCGGCGGTATTCGCGGTTGGAGTTGTTGAGCAGTTCGTAATCGAGCAGTTTCTTGTTGGCGATGATCCGCTCTTCGCCGTTGGGGCCGCGGATACGGGTGGATTTGAGGCCGATCTTCTCGACCTTCCCCTTGCTGCCCGAGAAGGCGATATTGTCGCCGATGCGGAACGGCTTGTCGAAGATGATCGCCAGCGCGGCAAACAGATCGGCGAAGATGCCCTGCGCGGCCAGACCGATGGCGATGCCGCCCACGCCGAGGCCCGCGACGAGGCCGGTGACGTTCACCCCGAGATTGCTGAGCACGACCACCAAAGCGATCGCGAACAGGAAGAAGGTGACCAGCATCCGGATGATGCCGAGCGCGCTGGTGAGCGCGTAATTCGGATGGTCGCCGTCCATGGTGCGGTGCTCGACCACGCCGAAGACGATCTCGCGCACCCAGATCGCCGCCTGGAACACCGCGGCGATCGTGAAGAGGAAATTGATCGTCGTGTCCATCAGCGGAGGCACGTTGGCGTAGCCCGAAACCAGGCGGATCGACGTGATCAGGATGAAGAAATGGCCGGTGCGGCTGATCGCGCGACCGATGATCGAATACCAGTTCTGCACGCCTGCCCCGCGCTGGCACAGCCTGAGGCCCCAGCGGCGGATCATGTGGAGGCCGAAGAAGATCGCGATGGCGATGCCGGTGGCGATGACGATGTTGAGCCAGTGACCCTGCACCCAGATCGTCGCGTCGCGGAAGAAGGCCTGGCCTTGCAGAGTCAGGTCTTCGCTCGATGGGAGCTGCTTGTTGGTCATCGGGTCTTTCTCAGGCTGCCTTGGCGTGCGCCGGCGCGGCCCCATCGGCTTCGAGGAAGGCGATCAGGCCACGCTCGGCCCGGCTGAGGTAGCGGGTGCTTCGCGGCAGTTGCAAGTGCGCGCGGAAATCGGCCTGCGCGTCCTTGTCCTTCGCGAGGTCGATGAGGCGCGGGTGGACATAGGATTTGCGGGCGATGGCGGGGGTGTTGCCCAGCGCTTCGGTGACCGGCTCGAGCATCGACTTGATGCCGACGTAGGATTTTGCCGCCGCCAGCGCCTCGAAGGCGAGGACGGTCGCGCCCCAGGTGCGGAAATGCTTGGCGGTGAAATCGTCGCCGGTCGCTTCGCGGATGTAGCAATTGACGTCGGTGGAGGTGACCGGGTGGCAATCGCCCGCCGCGTCGCACCAGCGGAACAGGTGCTGGCCGGGCAGGTCCTGGCACTTCTTGACGAAGCGGCTGAGCGATCCGTCGGTGATGGTGAGAATGCGCATCTTGCCCGATTTGGCGCGGAACTGGAGCCGCAGCGTCTGGCCCTTTAACTTGGCATGGCGCTTGCGCAGCGTGGTGGCGCCGAAGCTCTTGTTGGTCTCGGCATATTCCTCGTTGCCGACGCGAATGCTGCCACGATCGAGCAGGCGGATTACTGCGGCGACGGCCTTGTCCTTGCACAGGCCGCGCAACTTGAGGTCGGCCTCGACCTTGGCGCGCAGCTTCGGGAGGTGCGCGCCGAAGCTGCCGCAGCGATCGTACTTTGCCGCTTCCTGCGTTTCGCGGAAGGCGGTGTGATAGCGGTATTGCTTGCGACCCTTGTCGTCGTAGCCGGTGCCCTGGATGTGGCCGTTGGGGTCGGGGCAGAACCAGACGTCGTGATAGGCGGGGGGCATGCCGATCGCGTTCAGGCGGTCGATCTCGTCGCGGTCGGTGATGCGCTTGCCCTTGGCGTCCCAATAGCCCCAGCCGTGCCCCGCCTTCTTGCGGGTTATTCCGGGTTCGTGGTCGTCGACATAGGTGATCGGCATCGGGGTCCCTCGCGCGTGGCCGATCAATGCGCGATGGAGGGCTTCGTTCCGGGCCTCAGGTGCAGGCGGTTGATCCAGTGCTGCGCCGGTCGCTCGACGAAGTGGTAGAGCGCGGCGGAGAAGGGCAGGACGAGCGCGAGGAACAGCGCGATCGTCGGCCAGCCGACCTTGGGCGTATCGACCAGCACCAGCTTGAACGCGAACCACAGCATGTAATGGCCGAGGTAGGTCGCGTAGCTGATCTCGCCGAGATAATGGAGCGGAGCGGATTCGAGCGGGTTGCCACGGCGGCCTGCGGTCACGGCCAGCGCGAGGAGCGCGGCGGCGAAGGCTGCGGGGACGGCCAGCGTCTCGGGTAGGATGCCGCCGATCCATGCTGCCAACAGGATTGCGGACAGGGTCGCGGCGATGGCGGCGGGTTCTACCCAATGATCGCGCCACCGGATCCAGAGCGCGCATATCGCGGTACCGCTGGCGAATTCGAGGATGCAGCGCAGCAACCCGAGCTTCGGGATTGCCTGGCCGAGTGCGGTAGCGTGGTTGGCGGCGAACAGGGTGTGGAGCAGCACCAGCAACGCCATGATCCCCGTGAGGATCGCATAGGTGGGAATGCGACGCCAATCGATCGCCAGCGCGAGCAACGGGAAGACGAGATACGCGCCCAGCTCGCATGAGATCGACCAGGCGGGATCGTTCCAGGTAAGATCGCTGGTGAAGCCCCAATTCTGGAGCAGCACGATATGGAGTGGCAGTTCGGCGAGGGGGAAGTGGGTGGCTTCGCGCCCGGTGAGCGTAAGCAGCAGCGCCAGCGCGACCGCGACGCCGAGCATGAAAAGATGCAGCGGCCAGATGCGGGCGATGCGGCGCTTGAGGAATTCGGGGACGGCGGCGAGGCCCTGCGCGCGGATGCGATCGGCATAGGACATCCAGATGACGAAGCCCGACAGCAGGAAGAAGAAGTCGACCGCGAGGTAGCCCTTTGCCAGGAAATCCATTGCCGGCGCGGGGAGACCGTCGATCGATTTGCGGAGGTGGAAGAGCACTACGAGCCACGCGGCGATGCCACGAACCGAGGTCAATGCGCGGAGTTCGTGCTTCATGCCGCGGCCGGGACGCGGGGCTTGCGCAAAGGGCGCCACGCGGCGGCGAGCCGCTTGCGCGCGCAATAGGTATCGAGTCCGATCTGCGCGCCGATCAGCATGTAGACGAACGGCTGGAAGGCGATAGCGATAAACGCCGCACCGAGCAGATAGACCACGTGCCCCGATTGCAGCGCGCTGGCGAGCGGGGCGATCCACGCCTCGTCGCCTTCGGCCTTCTTGTAGCGCTGGCGGATCACTTCCATGCGGAACAGGCCGGCGAGGTTGATCACCAGCCACAGCGCCAGCCCGAAATAGCCCTGCTCGCCGAGCATCTCGAAATAGGCGCTGTGATAGGCGCGCGCCTGATCCTTCTCGATCGTGGTCTTGAGGGTGACGTTGTTGCCCTCGCCGACCGCCTCGACCTTTTCGTACTGGATCTTGTTCTGGCGATAGGCCTCGAAGCCGCCGCCCATCGGGTGGGTCTTCACATAGTCCATCGTCCAGTTCCACACCGCGACGCGGGTGGAGGCCGAGCTGTCGGCCTGGTGGTTCTGGATCGTCCCCATCCGTTCGGTGAAGGCCTTGGGCAGGAACGGTACGGAGACCATGCCGAGCGCGGCGATCGCGCCGATATAGATCAGCGGCTTCTTCACATCGCGCAGCTTGAGCAAGGCGAGCAGGACGATGCACAGCAGCCCGGTGCGCGTCGAGGTGCCGATCGGGATCAGGCAGCAGGCGAAGACGAGGGCGTAGCAGAAGGTCTTCACCTTCCAGTCGGGCTTGAACAAGGTGCCGTATTTGGTGAACCACAATATGATCGGGATGATGCAGACCGCGACCGTCGAGATCGTGCTGCCCTCGTAGAGCCCCGAATTATTGTCGATCATCAGGTTCAATTCGCCGTAACCGCCACCACCCGCCGCGGTCTTGATCCCGCCGACGATGATGATCGACGCCGCCGAGAGCATCATGAAGAGGAGCAAGGATTCGATGCGGAGGCGGGTGCGCAGGGTGAGCGGCAGGAAGATCGCGAAGGCCAAAGCCTTCCACACCCATTCCCACTTGCCCTGCGCTTCCAGCGGGAAATCGGCGTTAATCGTGGTGTAAAGGCAATAGCCGAGCATCAGCAGCAGCAGCCATTGGCGCGGTGCGAAGCCGATATTCTTCTTGTCGTCGACCGCGAGCCAGCCGCCGACCGCGAGCGCAACCGCGATCATCGAGATCGGGATCGAATTGAGCAGCACATAGGTCAGCCGCTGCGGCGAGACGATGTCGATGTAGGCATAGGTCAGCACGAACAGGAACGGCCGCTTGAACCCAAACGCGAACATCGCGCCGAGGAAGATCAGGAACGGGAGATCATGCATCGCCGCGGCCCCAGCGATTGGGTTTGCGCGGCTTGTTCGCCGCATCTTCGGGGGGTGCTTCGCGATCGAGATCGGGGCGGCGCAGCAGCAGGAATGCCGCGAGCAGCATCAGCCCATGGGTGAGCGCCAGCGAGAAATTGTCGATCATTGGCCCCGCCTCTACGCAGGCGCAGTTGATTTGCCGTTAAGGGGTGCCGGCAGCGGGGTTCGTCAGCGGAGATCCACTGCAACGCGTATGCCGATCGAATCGTCAAGATCGGTTGCCCGCTGGTTGACGCGTTCGGCGACCCGCAATTGCCGCGCGATCGTTCCCCACGATCCGCCCCGCACGACCCGCTTCTCGCACGCGCCTTCCACGGCGGCGCTATCGGTTCCGCGCGGATACGGCCCCGAACAGTCCTCGACCCATTCGCCGACATTCCCGATCATGTCGAAAAGTCCGAAACGATTGGGAAGATAGCTGCCCACGCGCGCGGTGTTCAACTTGCCGTCGTCGCACGATCCGAACTCGCCCACATAGTCGAGCGAAGCATATTTCCTGCGCGCGGTCAGGTCCGTGCCGTTCATGAAACGGCATCCCCGGGCGGCGTCGGGACCCCATGGGAAGGCGGCGGCGGAACCGGCGCGTGCCGCATATTCCCATTCGGCTTCCGACAAGAGCCGGTAATGGGCGCCGGTCAGCGTTTCAAGCCAGCCGGCATAGGCCTTTGCATCATGCCAACTGACGCAGGCGACGGGGTGCTTGCTCGTTTGCGCGTAACCGGGGTCGCGATAGGTGGTACCCGCATCCGGCAGCCATTCGCCGACATGCCGGCGGTCGGTGATGCAGCCGCCGGATATTCGGTGCCCGGTAGCCCAGACAAAATGCTCGAACTGGTCGCGGGTGATCTCGAACCGGCTGACGGCGAAGGGGGCCGCAATGGTGACCGTCCGCTGCGGGCCCTCGTCACTGCCTCTGCCCGGCTCCGTGTTGGGTGAGCCCATCGTAAACTGCCCCGCCGGGACGACGATCATCTCGGGGCATCCCCGGCAATCGACGAATCGCGCGCGCGCCGCCACGACATGCCGGCCGGGTGCGGCGCTAGCCCCGCAAGAAGCGAAAGCGGCGATCGGCAGCGCGAGCATCACTAATCTGGCACGGCTCAATCTCACCTACGTCCCCTTCCGGTCGAAGAAAGCATGGGGCTCGCCTTGGAGGCAATTGAAGAATCGCTCCCGATTGACGCCGCGTTAAGGGACGACGTGGCAGACGATATCCAATGCGTGTCCTCCATATCCTCGATCACGGCCTGCCGCTGCACAGCGGCTATGCGTTTCGCACCCGCGCGATCCTGAAGGCGCAGATCGCGCGCGGGTGGAAGGTGGCGGCGGTGACCGGGCCGCGGCATGGCGAAAGCGCCGAGGCTGAGGAGGAGATCGACGGGTTGCGCTTCTTCCGCACCGCGCCGGTGCCGCCGATGATCGCGCCGTTCGGCGAATGGCGCGAAGTCGGGCGGTTCGCGCGGCGGATCAAGCGAGTCGCCAAGGCATTCCAGCCCGATATCCTCCATGCCCATTCGCCGGTGCTCGATGCGATGGCGGGGCAGCGCGTGGCCAACCGGCTCAAGCTGCCGTTCGTTTATGAGATCCGCGCCTTCTGGGAAGACGCCGCGGTTGGCAATGGCGACGGGCGCGAGGGTTCGCTCAAGTATAATCTCACGCGGATGCTCGAGACGCGCGCGGTGAGGCAGGCCGATGCGGTCGCGGTGATCTGTGACGGGTTGAAGACCGATCTGATCCGGCGCGGGATCGATCCGGGGAAGATATTCCTGTCGCCCAATGGCGTGGACCTCGCCCTGTTCGGCGAGCCGCTCGCCCATGACGGCGCGCTGGCCGCAGAGCTGGGGATCGAAGGGGCCGAGACGATCGGCTTCATCGGCAGCTTCTACGATTACGAAGGGCTCGACGTGCTGATCGCGGCGATGCCGCAGTTGATCGCGTGGCGGCCGGCGATGCACCTGGTGCTGGTCGGTGGGGGCCCTTGCGAAGCGGCGTTGCGCGCGCAAGCCGAGGCTTCGCCGGTGGCGGACCGCATCCACTTCGTCGGACGCGTGCCGCATCACGATGTCGAGCGCTATTACTCGGTCATCGACGTGCTCGTGTACCCGCGCAAGAAGATGCGGCTGACCGATCTGGTGACGCCGCTGAAGCCGCTCGAGGCGATGGCGCAGCGGCGGCTGGTGGCGGCATCCGACGTGGGCGGGCATCGCGAGCTGATCCGCGACAGCGATACCGGCACGCTGTTTCGTCCCGACGACCCCAAGGCGCTGGCACGCGCGGTGTCGGCATTGTTCGGCGATCGCGACCATTGGGAGGCGCGGCGGGCGCGGGCGCGGGCCTATGTCGAGACCGAGCGGAACTGGTCGCTGAACGTCGGCCGTTATGAATCTGTTTACCAAAGACTCGCCAATATGCGCGGTATGAGAGACTCGGCCCCGGATATGCGCGCGGTGAAGGCATGAACCTGGCCATAGCGCCGCTTGCAGCAGCCGTGATCGGCGGCGCGACGGCAGCTGCCTGCTTCCTGCTGCCGGTGCCGATACTCGAAGGGCTGGTCTCGGATAGCGGGCTCCCCGCCGTCCTTTCCGCCGCCGCGCCGCCGCTGGGGTTCAATGCCCGGGCGGCGATAGCGCTGGGTGCGGGCGGGCTGGTCGCGGTGTTCAGCTGGCTGGCGCTTTTCATTCTGCTGGGTTCGCGTGGGCTGACGGTCGGCAAGACCAAGCCGGTCGATGACAGCACGCCGGTGCTGCGCCGCGCTGATGCGCATCCCGATGCGCCCGCGCGCGCGCCGTTGCTGGCGACTCGCGATCTGGGGACTCCGTTCCTGGAAGTCAGCGCGCCGGTCAAAGTTGACCAAGTTGACTCTTCCGTTGCAGCGAAGCCCGAGGTCGTCCCGATTGCCGAACAGGATCTGCCGCTCGATCTGGAGCAGCCGCTGGCCGCCTTCGACCCCGAGGCCATTCCCGAAATTCCGATGCCGCCGCCGGTGCACATCGCGCCGCTGCGCCAGCCCGCGCGGCCGGCGACCTTCGATACCAGCGAACGCTTCGAGACGTTCGAGCTGACTCCGATCCGCCGCACCCCGCCGCCGCCGCGCCTTAACCCGGCACCGCGCCAGCGCGAGGCGGCGATCACCCGCCCCGAAACCGAGGCGACGATCCATGCCTTGCTCGACCGGCTGGAGAAGGGTGTGGTGACTCGCGGGATCGGAACCGGTCCCGAGCTGCCCGAAAAGCCTCGCACTGCCGAGCGCGGACTGGAAGAGGCGCTTGTTACCCTGCGTAACCTGGCGCGCCGCGCCTAACGCTCCTCGACGGTCAGCACTTCCAGCAAGACCGTCGCCGCATTGCCTTCGCGGTGCACCGACTCCACCGATACATCCGCGACCAGATGGCCGCGCAACGCGAACTCGGCCTCGGGAAGGCCGGTCAGCCAGGCGTCTAGCGCGGGGGAGGCTGGTGCCGCGAGCGTCAGCAGGTGGCGCGCGCCGTTGAAGGTCACGCTGGCCCATCGGGTCCAGTCGGCCGCCGGAATGGCGACCGGGCAGCCTGCCGCCTCGGCGCTGGCGAGCAGGCCGCGGGTCAGCAGCGTAGCGGCGTCGGGACCGCGGCTCATCGCACTTGGCCGTTGGATGCCAGGAATGCCTCGATCCGCGCGACGGTGCGCGCGCGCAGTTCGCGGCCGTTGCGCAGGTCGCGGACGAGACGCGGGTCGTTGACCGCGAGGCGGCCGAACTTGCTCTCCGGCATGCCGCTGTGCCGCAGGAATTTATGGATTTTGGGCAGGACCGCCATCGCCTTTCGCCTCTCCGATTCGCCGAATGATGATCCTGTTTTGTTCTCCAAATCCTACTTGTCTAGGAAATTTCCTACCGCTATGGTTCGATTATGGATTCGACCCAGCAACGGTCCGCTTTGGCGGCGATGATCAGCGAAGCGGGCGAGAGCTACGCGGCGCTTTCGCGGCTGATCGGACGCAATGACGCCTACCTCCAGCAGTTCGTGACGCGCGGCAGTCCGCGCGAACTGGCGGAGCGCGACCGGGCGTTGCTGGCGCGCTATTTCGGCGTGGCGGAGGCGCGGCTGGGCGGGCCGGAGGCGGCGGGGCTGGTGGAAGTGACGCGGCTCGATGTCGGCGCTTCGGCGGGGCCTGGCGGGCTGGTGGACGGCGAGGCGCGGCGGCGGCCGGGCGCGCTCGATCCGGTGCTGCTGCGGCAATTGGGGGTGCGGCCGGCGGCCGCCTCGATGATCCGGGTCGAAGGCGAGTCGATGGAGCCGACCCTGTTCGACGGCGACGAGATATTGGTCGATCGCGACCGGCGGCATCTGGCGGCGCGCGCGGGCCTTTACGTGTTGCGGATCGACGGCTCGGTGATGGTCAAGCGCCTGCGGACGATGGGGCGCGACGTGGCGGTGACAAGCGACAATCCGGCGTTTGCGTCACGGCTGTGCGCGGTGGAGGATATCGAGGTGATTGGGCGCGTGGTGTGGCTTAGCAGGTCTTTGCTTTAGCCGCGCCGTTTGTCGATCAGCCATATCGCGACCAGCAGCGTTACGCCGACCCCCAGCCCGATGAAGAACCCCGCAGTCGTCTGCCCCTGGGTCGCGCCGATGAGGACCCCCGCCATCAGGCTGAGGACGAGGAAGAAGCCGCCGGCGACCGGCGTGCGCGAAGGGGGAGAGGTGACCATGGCCCCCTCTGCCATGTCCCGCGGCGAGACGCTACTGTCCCGCGCCGGGGCGGCCGGCACAGCCCGGAACCGCATGGTTTATGGCAATTTACCCTCGTCTTCGGCCCGGGAGGCGGAAAACCCCGGAGCTGGCACGCGGCGTGCGTTGTTCCCTGTCGCGCGGGTGCGTTTGGAGGGCTCATGGAATATAATATGCCGTATCTGGCCGATCCGGCTCAGGTGATCGACGCCACCGAACTGATGGCGGCCTTTGGCGACGACGCCGGCTTCGAAGCAGCCGCGCGCGCCGACCGCAGCCGCGATCTGGGCAATACCATCCACTTCTGCCGCTGGCGCCAGATCGAGCGGCTGATCGTGCTGATGTCGGTGGGCCGCGCGGTGGGGACCGTCCACTAACCGACGGACCCGAAGCCGCCCGCCGGAGTTAGGCCCCTACTGAACATAGCGGGGCCGAATGACACTCCCACAGATACTCTCGGTCTTCGTTCTCGGCGGCATGATGCTGCTCTTCATCTGGGGCAGATTTCGATACGATCTGGTGGCGGTGATGGCGCTGCTCGCCGCGATGGCGGTGGGGGTGGTCAAGCCCAAGGAGGCGTTCACCGGCTTCTCGGACGATATCGTCATCATCGTCGCTTCGGCGCTGGTGCTTTCGGGCGCGGTGCAGCGATCGGGGATCATCGAAAGCGCGATGCTGCTGTTTCAGCAGCGCGTAACGCGGATCCGCTCGCAACTGCTGTTGCTGTGCGCGAGCGTCGGTTTCGCTTCGGCGCTGGTCAAGAATATCGGCGCGCTGGCGATGATGATGCCGGTGGCGATGCAGATGGCCAAGAAATCGAACACGCAGCCCGCGGTGTTCCTGATGCCGATGGCGTTCGCGTCGCTGCTCGGCGGGCTGATCACGCTGATCGGCACATCGCCAAACATCATCGTCAGCCGCGTGCGCGAGGAGATGACGGGGCAGCCGTTCGGCATGTTCGATTATGTGCCGGTGGGGCTGGGGCTGACCGTCGTCGGGCTGATTTTTCTCCGCTTCGGCTACCGGCTGCTGCCGCGCGACCGGCGCGCCGCCCCGACCTTGGGCGAAGCGCTCGACATCAAGGACTATACCACCGAGGCGGCGATACCCGCCGGATCGCCGGCGTGTGGCGAAACCATCGCCCAATTCCAGCACCGTCATGACGACGATGTGAAAATCACCGCGATGCTGCGCGAGGGCAAGCGCAGCAGCCCACACGCCAACACCAAGCTGCGCCCGGACGATCTGCTTATCCTGGAAGGTGCGCCCGACGCGCTCGAGCGGGTGATAGCGAGCGATGCACTCGCGCTCGAAGGCCAGCACCGCGCGGCGCCGGCGGGATCGAGCGACGATGTCGGCGTGCTCGAGGCGGTGATCGCCAAGGATTCGAGTTTGGTCGGGCGGACCGCGGGCAAGCTGGGGCTGCACGAACGGTTCGGCGTCAACCTCATCGCGGTGTCGCGCAGCGGTTCGCGGATCGACCGGCGGCTCGCGGAGACCGTCCTCAAGGCCGGCGACGTCATCGTGCTGCAGGGGCCGATCGAAATCGTATTCGAGCGGCTAGGCGAGCTCGGCTGCCTGCCGCTCGCCGAACGCACGCTGCGGCTGGGCAGCGCGCGCAAGGGGCTGATCCCGCTGATCGCGCTGGGCGTGGCGATGGCGGCGACGGCGATGGGCTATGTTCCGGTCGCAGTGGCATTCTTCGCGGCGGCGGGCGTGGTGGTTATCAGCGGCGCGCTGCCGGTGCGCGAGGCATATGGTCATATCGAATGGCCGATCCTGGTGATGCTCGGCGCGCTGATCCCGGTAAGCGATTCGCTGCGCACCACCGGCACGACCGATCTGATCGGCCAGCATCTGAGCGCGCTGGCGGCGACGCTGCCGCCATGGGGCGCGGTGGCCTTGATCCTGGTCGAGGCGATGGCGGTGACGCCGTTTCTCAACAACGCCGCCACGGTGCTGGTGATGGCGCCGATCGCGGCGACCTTCGCCACGGGGCTGGGGATGAAGCCCGAGGCGTTCCTGATGGCGACCGCGGTGGGCGCGGGATGCGATTTCCTCACCCCGATCGGGCACCAGTGCAACACTTTGGTGATGGGGCCGGGCGGGTATCGCTTTGGCGACTATGCGCGGCTGGGGGCGCCCTTGTCGCTGATCGTCGTGCTGGTGGCGACGCCGCTGATTCTATGGACGTGGCCCGTGCATTGAGCGAGGGTTGGCAAATGGCATTTTCAGCGCGCATCGAGCGGACCGGCGGTCCCGAGGTCATCCAGTGGGTAGAGGCGGAATTGCCGCCGCCCGGCGCGGGCGAGGTGCGGCTGCGGACGACGGTGGCTGGGGTCAATTTCATCGATACTTATTTCCGTTCGGGCCTGTATCCGATCGCGTTGCCGGGCGGGGTGGGGATCGAGGGCGCGGGCGTGGTTGAGGCTTTGGGCGAGGGCGTGACCGGGCTGGCGGTGGGCGACCGGGTTGCGACCTATGGGCCGACGCTGGGGTCGTACGCCACGCATCGCAATTTGCCCGCGGCTTCGCTGTTCAAGCTACCCGATAGCATCGACGACGAGACTGCCGCCGCGGTGCTGCTCAAGGGCTGCACCGCCGAGTTCCTCGCCGAGCGCTGCGGGCGCGTCGAGGCGGGGTGGACGGTGCTGGTGCATGCCGCTGCGGGCGGAGTCGGGCAGATCCTTGTGCGCTGGCTGAAGGCGCTTGGCGTGACGGTGATCGGGACGGTCGGGAGCGAGGCCAAGGCGGTTGTAGCGCGGGACGCCGGCGCGGATCATGTCATCCTCCATCGCAGCGAGCATATCGCCCAGCGCGTCCGCGAACTGACTGGCGGAGCGGGCGTGCCGGTGGTGTTCGACGGCGTCGGCGGGGCGACATGGGAGGCGTCGCTGGCGGCGACCGCGCGGCGCGGCCTGATCATCAGCTATGGCAATGCCGGCGGGCCCGTGGAGGGCGTCAAATTAGCGACGCTCAACCAGCACGGCTCGCTGTTCGTCACGCGGCCCAAATTGTTCGACTATTACGCGACGCCCGAGGAGCGCGAGGCCGGGGTGGCGCGGCTGTGGACGATGATCGAGAGCGGCGCGGTGCGGGCGGATATCGGGCAGCGGTACAGGCTGGAGGAAGCCGCCGAGGTCCACCGGGCGCTGGAGGCGGGGGAGACGGTGGGGTCTACGGTGTTGCTGCCCTAACGGCTCGACAGGATGAACTGGTTGCCGTCAGGATCGCGGAAGCGGGCGAAGCTGCCCCACGGCGCTTTCTCGGGCGGCCCATCGAACGGCACGCCGCGGGCGCTGAGCTGGGCGTGGGTGTAGTCGACATCGTCACAGGCGAAGGAGCCGTTGAAGAAGCTGCCGATGCGGTCTTCCTGCCCATCGGGGGTAAACAGCACCACCCCGGTCTCGGCGCCCGGAATGCCGAGCTCGATCCAGCGCTTGCCGGGACCCATGGGCTGATCGGTGACGATGCGGAAGCCGACCTGCTGCGTCCAGAAGGCGAGCGCGCGATCCTGGTCCGACGTGGGGATGGTGACGAACTTGAGCGACTTGATCATAAGCGGGCCTCCTGATCGCGGCGGTATCGGCGGCGCTTGCCAAAGGCGAGTGGCGCATCCAATGCTATGGCAATGGATGCGCTACGCCTCGACCGCTATGTCATCGACACGCTGATGGCTGATCTGGTCGGGCACGACCGCAAGCCTTCAGCCTATCTCGTATATTTGGCTGTAGCCGCCGCCGAGCGCCCGGCGGCGCTCGGCTATGGCGAGCTTGCCGAGCGGACCGGGCTTTCGCGGCGCGCGTGCCAGCAGGCAGTCGCGCACCTCCGGCGCCGTGGACTGATTGAAGCGGCACGGCAATCGGCGAACGACGCGGCGGTCTATCGCGCGCTCACGCCCTGGGTCAGGCCAAAGCCCCCACCATCGACTTCACTTCCATGAAATCGGTCAGCCCATACTTGCCCTGTTCGCGGCCGTTGCCCGATTGCTTGTAGCCGCCGAACGGCAGGTCGGGGTTGGGCGCGCCGCCGTTGACATAGACCATGCCGGCGCGCAGCCGCGGGGCGACGCGCTTGATCGCTTCGGGCGAACCGAACACCACCGCCGACAGGCCGTAATCGGTGTCGTTGGCGATGCGGATCGCGTCTTCCTCATCCTCGTAGGGGATGATGGTGACGACGGGTCCGAACACTTCCTCGCGGGCGATGGTCATGTCGTTGCTGACGCCCGAGAAAAGCGTCGGCCGGACGAAATAGCCGGTCTCGACGCCATCGGGGCGGCCGGGACCGCCGGCTTCGAGCTTGGCGCCTTCCTCCATGCCCTTGGCGATCAGGCCCTGGATCTTGTCGAACTGCGCCTTGTTGACGACCGGGCCGATGTGGCGGCCTTCCTGCGTGGGGTCGCCGGTCTGGGTGGCCTTCATCATCTCGGTGGCGATGGCGACCGCCTCGGCCTGCAGCGCCTTGGGGACGAGCAGGCGGGTGGGGGCGATGCAGCTCTGCCCCGAGTTCATCAGCACCGTCATCAGCGTACCGGGGACGGCGCGGGCAAGATCGGCGCCTTCGAGCACTAGCGACGGCGATTTGCCGCCAAGTTCTTGATGGACGCGCTTGACCGTATCGGCGGCATTCTTGGCGACGGCGATGCCCGCGCGGGTCGATCCGGTGAAGCTCACCATGTCGACGCCCTTGTGGGTGCTGAGCGCGGTGCCGACGCCGGGGCCGTCGCCGTTGACGAGGTTGAACACGCCGGGGGGCACACCGGCGGCGTCCATCACCTCGGCGAAGAGCATCGCGCAAGTGGGGGCTTCCTCGGAGGGCTTGAGGATCATCGTGCAGCCCGCGGCGATCGCGGGGGCGACCTTCGAGACGATCTGGTTGAGCGGCCAGTTCCACGGGGTGATCATCGCGACCACGCCGATCGGCTCGTGGACGACGATGCTGTTGCCGATGGTTTCGGAGAATTCGAACGCGCGCAGCGCCTTGGCGGCGGCCATCAGGTGACCGATGCCGGTGCCGACCTGCGCGGTGCGGGCGAAGCTGACCGGCGCACCCATCTCGAGGCTGATCGCATCGGCGATGTCGTTGGCGCGCTTCTTATATTCGACGAGGATACGATCGAGCAGCGCGGCGCGCTCCTCGGCGGAAGTGCGCGAAAAGCTCTCAAACGCGCGCCTGGCGGCGGCGACGGCCTTGTCGACATCGGCCTGCGACCCGAGCGTGATCTCGGTGACCGCTTGCTCGGTGGCGGGATTGATGACGGCGTGCTTGGTGCCGCCCTCGCTCTCGACCCACGCGCCGTCGATATAGTGCTTGAGGTAGCTGTGCATCCCCGCCTCCAATTCGAGTTTCCGGTATGGCGGCCTAGATGGCGGTTAGCGTTGCGGGTTGCAACCTAGCGAGTCTTTCTATTCCTCCCCCGCTTCGCGAGGGAGGAATGAGTGTCGATACGCCCTAGCGCTTCTCCGCTGCCAGTCGGCTGATCAGGATCGCGGCGCGCTTGGCCTGGAGCCAGATCGTCGGAATATCGACATATTCGCCCTCGGCATGGCTATTGCCGCCGTCCGGGCCGAGGCCGGCAATGGTGTCGGCATAGGCCGCGACGAACGAGGAATCGGCGGCGCCGCGCTTGGCGGGGTCGTATTCGGGCATTTCTGCCAAGCCGAGGCTCCTGTTCACCTGGTTGAGACGGGCGAGCAATGCGCGATTGCCGTCGGTGGGGGCCATCGGGGGGTAGCCCGCCTCGACGACCAGCTTGGCATCCGTGCCGGGCAAATGCTGGGCGACGATCGCCTGCATGCGCTCGCGGGCGTGCGCGTCCTGCTCGCGGGTGAGGGTGCGCAGGTCGCCCCGGGCGATGGCGGTGGTGGGGATGACGTTGGTCTTGCCCGATGCGGCGACGCTGAGGCCTTGTGCGTCGATCGTCGCGGGGGTGCCGCCGGCCAGCACGCTGACGTTATAGGTAAGGTTCTTCTCGACCAATTCGCGGCGCCAGCTATCGAGGATGCGCGCCATTTCAAAATTCGCGCCATAGCCGAGATCGGGGGTGAAGATGCTGCCCGAATGGCCTGACCTGGCGGTGACGGTCAGCGTCCAATTGTTCGAGCTGCGGCGCGCGACGGTGCCGTAATCGACGCCGCCGTCGCGGGCGAGCCCTTCAAACTCGAGCGCGACATCGGCCCATTTGCCGGCGTCGATCAGATCCTTGCGCGCGGCATCGACGGGGGCGCCGACGCGCTCCTCGTCACCGGTCAGGACGACGACGATATCGGCGTTCTTCAGCGTGCCGCCGGCGTTCATGCCGCGGAGTGCCGCAAGGATCACCGAGATGCCGCCCTTGTCGTCCACCGTGCCGGGGCCGACCGCGCGGTCGCCATCGCGCTTGTAGGCCTGGAACGGCGAGCTGGGTTCGAACACGGTGTCGAGATGGCCGATCAGCAGGATACGCTTGCCGCGGCTATTGCCCTTGTGGGTGGCGATCAGGTGGCCCGCGCGGCCGGTTGCCTTCATGTCCACCCACTGGACGGTGAAGCCGAGAGTCTCGAACTCGGGCCTGACGATTTCGTACATCGCCGTGACGCCGGGCGCGTTCAGCGAGCCGCTGTTCTGGTTCACCATCCGCTCGAGCAGCGCGAGGGTTCGCGCCTGCTCCATATCGATGGCGGCGGCCATTTTCGCTTCGGGCTTCGAAAGCTGGGCGGCGGCGGGGGTGGCGATCAGCAACGCGAGGGTGCCGAGGAGGATGTGCTTCATGGCGCGCAGGCTAGGGGCGACCGGCGTCTGCCGCAATGCCCCTCTCCCATAGGGAGAGGGGAACGTCAGCCCGGCACCACCTCGAAAATCTCGCCGGTGATATCGATGATGTAGAGATTGCCCGCGGCATCCTCGCCGAACGAGACGAGTTGGTCGACCGTGCCGGCGTCGGGGGTGAAATCCAGGTTGCGGCGCTCGTAGCTGCCCGCGGGAAATAGGCTGCCTTGTACCAGCGACGCGGCGGGCAGAGTCCAGATGTTGCCGCTGACATAATCGGCGAAGACATAGTTGCCGGTCAGCGAGGTCACCGGGCCGCGATAGACATAGCCGCCGATGATGCTGTCGCCCTGCTTTTCGCCGCTGCCATGCTGATATTGCGAAACCGGCTGGGTGAAGGTCACTCCGGCGGGCGGGGTGCCGGTATAGGCCTGGGTGCCCTCGAAATAATGCCAGCCGAAATTCAGGCCGGGCTGATCGGGGCGGAGCACGTCGATCTCCTCGATCGCGCCCTGGCCGACATCGGCGATGTAGAGCCGGCCATCGGGGCCGAAGCTGTTGCGGAAGGGGTTGCGGAGGCCCAGCGCGAAGACATAGGGGTCACCGCCGCCCGCGATGTAGGGATTGCCCGCCGCCGGCCGGAAGAAGGTTGGGCTGGCGAAGGCATAGGGATCGGCAAGGACTTCGATCCGCAGCATCTTGCCCAGCCGTGAGCTGGGGTTCTGCGCATCGTTCTCGGGATCGCCCGCGCCGCCGCCATCGCCCGTGCCGGCGTAGAGATAGCCGTCGGGCCCGAAGCCGAGCCAGCCGCCGTTGTGATTGTTCGCCCCGGCATGCGGGACCGAGAGGGTGGCCAACAATGTGGGCGCGAAGCCGGGGGCGTGGAACAGATATTCGCGAAGCTCGATATTGCCGCTCGTCCCGGTGCAATAGACCATGAAGCCCGTGGCGGCCCGCGCGCCGGGCAGCAGCGCCATGCTGAGCAGCCCACGCTCGCCGTCGGTGCTGAGATTGGCGACGGTGAGGAGAAGGGTCTTCGTGCCGGTGGCCGGATCCAGGCGATAGATGCCGCCGGTCTTTTCGACGACGTAGACGTCGCTGCTGCCGGGGATTGGGGCGACGTAGATCGGCTGGCTGAAGCCGGTGCCAACGCGCTTGACGGCAATGCCTTCGCGGCTGTTGGTGACGGTCACCGCGAGGTTGAGCGTCGTGCCGAGGCTGCCGTCGCTGGCGCTCAGCTGGACGTCGTAGACATTGTTGGCGCCGGCATCGCGCGGGGTTTCGAAGCTGGGCGCCGCGGCGAAGCTGAGCGCGCCGGCTGCGGTGATCGTGAACAGCGCCGAGTCGGCGCCGCCGGCGATCGAGAAGGTGATCGGATTGCCGTCCGCGTCGGTGGCGGTCGCCTGATAGGCGGCGGCGAGGTTCTCGGCGACGCTGGCGGTGGTGGCGGAGGTAAAGGCCGGGGCGCGGTTGGCTGGGGCCGGGGTCGGGGTCGGCGTGTTGCCGCCGCCGCTGCTGCATGCTGCGAGGAGGAGCAGGGGTAGGGCCGGGGCGAGACGCATCGTGCTGCTCCTTTTGCGGCCGTAACGATGGGGGAACGCCGTCGGTTCCAGCCAGCATTCGTCACCCGGCGGAAGCCGTAGGCCGGTGCCGAAGGTACGCTTGCCGCATATGATCCCGGCTTCGCCGGAATGACGGTCAGGTCACCAAACGTGCACGCGATCCTCGGGCGCCAGCCAGAGCTTGTCGCCCGGCTTCACCCCGAACGCCTTATACCATTCGTCCAGGTTCCGGACGATGCCGTTGACCCGGTATTGCTCCGGGCTGTGGGGGTTCGAGAGCAATTGCGAGCGCAGCGCGTCCTCGCGCGCCTTGCCCTGCCACGAGGCGGCATAGGCGATGAAGAAGCGCTGGTCGCCGGTGTAGCCGTCGATCACCGCGGGCTCGCCGTGGCGCGAGACGTAGCGGCGGTACGCGGCGTAGGCGGCCTCCAGCCCGCCGAGATCGCCGAGATTCTCGCCGAGGGTCAGCTGCCCCTTGATGTGGACGCCGGGGATCGGCTCGTACGCGTCGAACTGCTTGACGAGATTCTGCGCGTGCGCGGTGTAGCGGTCGGCGGATTCCTTGGTCCACCAGTCGCGGAGCTTGCCCTGCGCGTCGAACTGGCGGCCCTCATCGTCGAAGCCGTGCCCCATTTCGTGGCCGATGGTGGCGCCGGTCATCCCATAGTTCACCGCCGGGTCGGCGGCGGGATCGAAGAAGGGCGGCTGGAGGATGCCGGCGGGGAAGGTGATCTGGTTCATCACCGGATTATAGTATGCGTTCACCTCCTGAACGTTCATGTCCCACAACTCGCGATCGACCGGTTTGCCGAGGCGCGAGAGCGCGAGCGCCCAGCCGAACTTGTCGGCGTTCAGATCGTTGGCCAGCGGATCGGTGCGGCTGACCTTCATGCTCGAATAGTCGATGTACTTCACCGGGTGGCCGATGCGCGGATCGAAGGTGGCGAGCTTGGCGAGCGCTTCCTTGCGAGTGGGCTCGTCCATCCAGGCGGCATGGTTGATCTTGTCGGCATAGGCCGCGCGGAGATCGCCGATCAATTCGTCCATCTGGCTGGCGGCCTCGCGGGTCCAGTGGCGATCCGCGTAGATCTTGCCGACCGCTTCGCCGAGATTGCCGTCGAGCAGGCGGATGCCACGCTTCCAGCGATCGGCCTGGGTCTCGGTGCCCTGCAGCGTGTGGCTGTAGAAATCGAAGCGGGCCTGGTCGAACGCTCTAGGTAGCAACGTCGCGTGATCGCTGACGAAGCGGAACGCGACATAGTCCTTCCAGGTGGCGAGCGGGACATCGGCGAGGCGTTTGCCCGCGGCGGCGACCGCGCTGGGCTCGCCGACGATAACGGTCGGCATCTTCGCAAGGCCGATGTGGGCGAGCGCGGCGGTCCATTCGAACTCGGGCGCGAGCTTCATCAGTTGCGCGCGGGTCATCGGATTGTAGGTCGCCTGCGGGTCGCGGCGCGCTTCGGGGGTCCATTGGTCCTTCGACAGGCTGGTCTCGAGCGCAATGATCGCGTCGGCCTTGGCGGCGGCATCGGGGATGCCCGCGAGGGTGTGGATGCGGATGATATAGTCGCGATAGGCCTTGCGGATTTCGACATATTTGGCGTCGCCGAGGAGGTAGTAATCGCGCGCCGGCAGGCCGAGGCGCGCCTGACCGGTGCCGACGACATAATGCGTCGGGTCCTTCGCGTCGGCGTCGATACCGATGCCGATGGGGGCGGCATAGCTCGGCTCCATCATCAGCATCACCAGATCGTGGCGGGTGCGGATCGCGGCGATGCGCGCGAGATAGGGCTTGAGCGGGGCAGTCCCGCGCGCCTCGATCCCGGCCTCGTCCATCCAGGCGGCGTAATAATCGGCGATCTGGCGCATCACCGGGTCGGCGGGGGCGGGGCCGGCATCCTCGACCATCTTGCGGACTTCGGCCTCGGTCTGATCGGGCAGGTCGTAATTATAGCCGGCGCGCGACTTGTCGGGCGCGATCTGGGCGTCGCGAAGCCAGCTACCCTGGGCGTATGCGAAGAAGTCGTCGCCGGGCTTCACCGATTTGTCCATCGTCGCATCGTCCACGCCCCAGGTGCCGTATTTGGGCTTGGCGGGGGCGGTCTGCGCGGCGGCGGGGGCGGCCAGTGCGAGGGTGGACGCGGCGAGCAGGAACAGCGACAGCGAGCGATTGAGCGACATAAGACACCTCCGGATTTTGCCAGCTAGCACCGGGGGATAAGGGGTGCAAACCATGTTCGGAAACGGCCGGCGCGCCGGTGCTGCCTTAAGGGACCGCCTTGTCCTCGCTACCCGCCCCCTCGTTCTGCCGAACCAATTGCACCGGGGTGCCGCTGTTTTCCGCCATCGCGTCGGCGGTGCGCTTGAACATCGTCCGGACGAGTCGTTCGGCGAACCCGCCGAGAAACCCGATCACAGCGGCGCCCTGCCAATTCTGTAATGCGCCCGACCCGAACAGATCGGGATTGAACAGGTTACGGGCCGTGGTGTTGTCGGCGATCAGAAACAGCATGAAGCCACCCATCACACCGATTCCGATGCGGGTGCTGGCCATCCAATAGTTCATGTTGGATTGCTGGCAGGGCTTCATTTCGAAGGCCTGCACGCGGGTGATGATGGAAAAGACCGCGCCGAGTGTGCCGAACAAGCTCGCAGTGACATAGCCCATCAAACTCATGGCCTCGAAGTAATATAGACCGGCTATGACGATGGGGGATGCCGCGAATACCGCCATCGCCGCGAGGACGCATGACATCACGTAGCGTATGGTGTTGTCGTTGGTGGCCCGGAGTACGGCCATGGAAAGTGTGGCCTTCACGAGTCGCTTGGACGCCGGCGTCTTTCCCTCCATCGCGAGCATAATCGCCTGAGCGATGTTATGATCGAACAGGGAGTCGCCGGGGTCTTCCTGGAAGCTCGTGTCTTCGTCCCCGTGATTCTCTTCCCGCGGAACGATCTTCTTTCGGCGCAGAAACCGTTGAAGCCATCCGACATGCCGCATCTGGCTTGTCAGGAAGCGGAGTTCGCAAAGCTCTGGGCTGATTTCTGTAAAATTGCAGCGTTGTACGCGCGCTTCCTCCGGGCAGTCGGCGAAGTGCACGAAGACACCGCGTTCCGTCCGGTAAATCGCGAAATCGGACCCTAGCCAGAAAATTTCGAGAACGAGGTTGCCCAGCTTATCGCGCTTGTTTCGCTCAAGTTTCGCCAGCGGAAACTGCTCATAGCAGGCGGTCTTCTCGCTGTTCTTCTCGAATTCGCCCGGCGGTGCATTCATTTCGTGTCTCGCATCAACCCTATTTCGATTCGGAACCCTAAGCTATTCGGCCCTTGGATCCAAAGCGGCGCCCAAGCTGTGCTGAGCGCGTCCATTGAGTTGATTTCGCGCGCTGTAGCCCGGGCTAGTCGGCCACCCGCTTCAGCGTCATCCGCGCGGCACCGTCGCCGTCGTCGATCACCATCGCCAGCTCGTCGCCCCTGGTGGTGTAGCGGAACACGGTGTCGCTCTCGACGAGGCGGATCTGGGCCTCGTTGATCTCATAGCGTTCGCTGGCATCGTCGAGGCGGGGGTTGTGGCGGGTGGTGAGCAGCTCCTGATCCTCGGTGAACTCGATCTCGTCGCCGCGCGAGACGTCTTCCAGCCCGCTGGCCGAGACGACTTTCCATGTGCCTACCACCGCGGTGTGGCGATAGGCCTTGGGCAGTTCGCCGGTGTAGCCCGAGTAGTATGCGGCATAGCCGAGCATGTCGCCGGTTAGCTTCTGTTCGCTGGCGAGATCGGGAATGCCGGCGCCCTTCAGCCGCGCGGCGAGGCCGGTTAGCAGGGTGAAGGCGGTCTTGGGCTCGTTGCGGGCGTGGAAGGCGGTCGCGGCTTCGCGCATCACGGTATATTGATCGACCAGCATATGGGCTTCGCGCAAAGGCACGCTGGGGCTGGCAGACGGGGCGGCGACGGCCACCTGGCTGCTGCCTTCCTTGCCGTCGGCGGCACCGCGATAGCTGAGCGCGACATCGAGCAGCGGCGTGCCAGCGGGGATCGCCGCGGCGGGGAGATCGGCGTGGTCGCCGTCCTTGGCGAGGGTGGCATAGATGCCGCCGCCGTTGGTGCTGACGAAGACGGTGGGGACCGTCACCGTGACGGCGCCTTCTGGGGCATCGGTCATCACCCCGTCGGGCACGCCGAACACGCCGGCGATGCGATAGCCCGGCGCGGGCTTCATCGTCAGGACGAGATCGTGGGCGAGCTCGCTCACCATCGTGTCGAGCTGCTTGGCGAAGACGCTGCGGACTTCCTCCGGATTGGCAACGAAGAACATATTGCCGCCGCGCACGCTGGCGATCCGGGTGGCGAGCGTATCGTCGAACTGAACGCCGACGCCGATCGTGGTGAGGCCGATGCCCTTGTGCGAGGCGGCCTCGGCCATGCCCATGAAGCTTTCGGCATCGGTGTTGCCGACATTGGGCTGCTCGTCGGTGAACAGCATCACGCGGGTGTTGCCCTTGAACGCGCCGGCATCGGCGAAGGCGGTGTCGTAGCCGAGGCGCAGGCCCGCCTCCATATAGGTCGAGCCTTCGCTGGCGATGCTGTCGATCGCGTGGAGCAGCGCGCCCTTGTGGCCGGCATAGTCGGTCGGCTGGAGGTGGAGCTCGACGTCGCTGCCGTAGAGGATGATCGACAGGCGATCGCCGTCCCGCATCTGGTTGACGATCTGCTTGAGGCTGGCGCGGACCAATGCGAGCGGCTGGCCGTTCATCGATCCCGACTTGTCGACCACCGCGACGAGATTGAGAGGGGCGCGGTGCCATTTGGCGGCGTCCACATTGCTGGTAAAGCCGAGGCCGACGAACAGCCGGTCGGCCGGGCGCATCGGCAGCGCCGCAGCCATGCTTTCGGTGACCACGCAGAACAATTGGGCGCAGGCGGTGGCGCTCGGGAGCGTCAGATCATGCTCGCCCAACAGTCCTTCGGCGCTGAGCGCTTCGGGGCGGGGCATACCGAGGTTTGCGGCGGTGGAGCGGAAGTGCGAGACGTTCTGCGCGCCGCCCTGGCGCACGGCGATGCTGCCGGTGACGACGATGCTGCTGGAGTCTTCCTCCTGATCGTCGGGCGGGGGAATGTCCTGAGCGAAGGCGGGGGCCAGCGGCAGCGTGATCGCCGCCAGCGTGAGGCCGAAGTTGCGCAACCAACGTGTCGTCATGGCGCTCTCCTGTTCGCAAGTCAGGGATGCAATATATCATCGAAACGGGCGTCGCGGGAGAGCGAAACGATTCCGCGCTGCGGCACGGTTTACAGGACGATGCGGCCGATGCGGTTGAGGCCCAGCTCGCTGAACCAGATGTTGCCATCGGGCCCTTGGGTGATGCGGTGCATCACGGTGCCGCGCGACGGCGCCTTGAACCAGGTCACCGGCACGCTGGTCAGGTCGCCCGGGGACGCGGTGAGGATGTCCTTGCCGATGCGGACGATATAATCGTTTGCAGTGGCGATCGCGCCCGCGGGCGGCGCCGGGACATATTGCTGCACCCACATCGCGCCTTCGGCATCGAAGGCGAGACCACCGAGGATAGCGGTGCGATCGGTGAGCGGCACGGGGAATTCGGTGATGGCGCCGTCGGGATCGATCCGCGCGACCTTGCCGCCGGCTTCCTGCGTGAACCACATCGACTGGCCGTCCGGCGCCGGGATCACCGCGATCGGGCGGCTGGCGGGGGTGGGGATCGCGAACTCCCTGACCGCGCGGCTGGCGTCGACGCGCGCGATCATGTTGCCGGCCAGTTCGGTGCACCACATCGTGCCGCCAGGGCCCGCGGCGATGTAGATCGGCACCGCGCCGATCATCGGCAGCGCATAGTGTGTGACCTTGCCCGAAGGATCCACGCGGCCGACGGTGTTGGTGAGCTTGCCGGTGAACCAGAGCGCGCCATCGGCGGCGAGGCCGAGGCCGTGCGGGCGCGTGTTGAGCGGCGCGGCGCCTTCGGCGTTGAGGCACACGTCGATGCGATCGGCGATGCTGCCGTCGGGATCGATGCGCGCGAGCTGGCCGTGGCCCTCGAACGTGACCCACAGCTGGCCCTTTTGATCGAAGGTCATGCCATGCGGGGCGCTGCCCGGGTCCATCGCGAAGAAGGTGGCGCTGCCGTCCATCGCGACGCGGGCGATATGGTCATAGGCCTGGCCCGAGACCCAGAAGACCTTGCCTTCGTGGTGGCGATCCCAGACCAATTCGTGGGTCGATCCGCCGCCGGCAACGTGGCAGGCGCCTTCCATCGTCATTTCGGGCATCAGCGCACCGGGCCAGTCGAGTACGAATTCGGTTACGCGGCTGTCCGGCGCGAGCGGGCAATGATCCATCGCCATCGCGCCGTGGTCCATGTGCATATCGTGCATCGCCGATCCCCCCAAGTAGCTGCCTTGTATACCGGCAAATCCACGCGCCACCAAAGAAAGGGCGCCCGGATCACTCCGGACGCCCTCTTCAATCTTGTACCCGCCGCGGCAAAGCCGCGTCGTCAGTCCTCGCTACGCGAGGCTGGCCGACAGCGGCTGTGCGCTTGCGCGCATCGCGCGGACGTGGCCGCGCTCAGCCGCTGTAGTACATATCATATTCGACCGGGCTGGGCGCCATTTCCCAGCGATACACTTCGGGCCACTTGAGCTCCATGTACGCGTCGATCTGGTCCTTGGTGAAGACGCCGCCGCGGAGCAGGAATTCCTGATCGGCTTCGAGGGCGTTGAGCGCTTCGCGGAGCGAACCGCACACCGTGGGGACGTTGGCGAGCTCTGCCGGCGGCAGATCGTACAAATTCTTGTCCATCGCCTCGCCGGGATGGATCTTGTTCTGGATCCCGTCGATGCCCGCCATCAGCAGCGCCGAGGTGGCGAGGTAGGAGTTGGCAAGCGGATCGGGGAAGCGGAACTCGACGCGCTTGGCCTTGGTGCCGGCACCGTAGGGAATGCGGCACGATGCCGAACGGTTGCGCGCCGAATAGGCAAGCAGCACCGGCGCTTCGAAGCCCGGCACCAGGCGCTTGTAGCTATTGGTGGTCGGATTGGTGAAGGCGTTGATCGCCTTGGCATGCTTGATGACGCCGCCGATGAAGTAGAGGCACGCGTCGGACAGGCCGGCATAGCCGTTGCCCGCGAACGTGTTCTGGCCCTCGTTCCAGATCGACATATGGGTGTGCATGCCCGAACCGTTATCGTCCTTGATCGGTTTCGGCATAAAGGTCGCGGTCTTGCCATAGGCCTGGGCGACCATCTTCACGACGTACTTGTAGATCTGGATGCGATCGCACGTCTCGACGAGCTTGCCGAAGGTCAGGCCCAGCTCGTGCTGGCTGCCGGCCACCTCGTGGTGATGCTTGTCCATGGGCAAGCCCATTTCCTTGAGCGTCGAGACCATTTCGGCGCGGATATCGGTGGTGACGTCGACCGGGCCGACCGGGAAATAGCCGCCCTTGGCGCGCGGACGGTGGCCGAGGTTGCCGCTCTCATAGCTGGTGCCGGTGTTGGTCGGCAGCTCGACGTCGTCGAGCTTGTAGAAGCTGCCGGCATAGTTGTTGTCGAACTCGACGCTGTCGAACATGAAGAATTCGGGCTCGGGGCCGATGTAGATCGTGTCGCCAAGGCCGGTCTGCTTGAGATAGGCTTCGGCGCGCTTCGCGGTCGACCGCGGATCGCGCGAGTAGAGCGAGCCATCCTCGGGCTCGACGATGTCGCAGATCAGGATCATCATCGGCGTCGCGCTGAACGGATCGACATAGACCGCATCGAGATCCGGCTTGAGGATCATGTCGGACTCGTTGATTTCCTTCCAGCCCGCAATCGACGAACCGTCGAACATCAGGCCGTCACCCAGCTCGTTCTCGCCGATCACGTCGGAGCACATGGTGAGGTGATGCCAGGCGCCCTGGGGATCGGTGAAGCGGACATCGACCCACTCGATCTCCTGATCCTTGATCATCTTGAGAATGTCGCTGGCAGTGTTCGCCATGGAAGGAACCCTTTCGCTCTCTTTCGTGAACCCGACGAATCGGGCAATTAAATTACGTGTCGCGCGCAGCATTCAGAAAATGCTGCGTTGCGTCAAATGGCGTTTTCGTTGCGCTCGCCGGTGCGGATGCGCAGCGCGGTTTCGACCGGCATGACGAAGATCTTGCCGTCGCCGATGCGCCCGGTCTGGGCCGCGCCGGCGATCGCCTCTACCACGCGCTCGGCCAGCGCGTCCTCGACGACGACCTCGAGCTTCACCTTGGGCAGGAAGTCGACGACATACTCCGCGCCGCGGTACAGCTCGGTATGGCCCTTTTGCCGGCCGAAGCCCTTGGCCTCGGTGACGGTGATGCCGGAGACGCCGACTTCGTGCAGCGCCTCCTTCACTTCATCCAGCTTGAACGGCTTGATGATCGCTTCGATCTTTTTCACTGGTCGTGCCCCTATTGGAAGGCTGTTTCCCCTGCCGCGCGGTTTCGCAACAAGCGTGCCAGAGCGGGACGCCAGCTAATCCGTGGGTTGCGTGGGGCGCAAGCGGTATCCGTGCCTGTTTATTAAGCAAGCGCGCGCGAGGTGCTTGATCATGGGGCATCGAGCAGGAAGTATGCGAGCAGGATCTCAGAGCCCTTGGCCTCGCCCCTTGAAAATTTGATGCAGCCAGCTCAAGAGTTCTTTACGATCCTTGCGCGGCACCGAGGCGGCAACATCCTCACTCATGAGCATCTCGGTCGCGCGGATAAGTTCCGAAGTCGCGTCGTCCCGTCCGCGGAAGAACCGAATATATTTTCCTGCTTCGTGATGCGTAACGAGAAGGAAATCCTCGACCGGGAAATTCACTGCGATTTCGAGATCCGACGCAAGCACCAGCCAGCGATCATATAATTCTAGACAAAAGCTTTCATCAGAAGCCATCCTCCTCGATATATGAGACCAAGTAGAAGCTATGGTTTCTACGATATCAATTGGATATTTATCCTCATCCTTATAAATTAATGCGTCGATTCCGAGGAGCAACGGATGAATTTGTGAGGTAATAACCTCCGTCATTCCGAGCCTTGAGCATTTGAGGCGCTGGGGTAAGCCGGCGAGAAAAAGATCCCCTTTACCCGAAAGAAATTTTTCGAACGCTTCTTCGACCGGATAGGAAAGATATTCGACGCGACTGCTATTCAAAATGGGAGTCAGGGGTGTTTGCAATAGCTCGTTTAAATCTGGGCTAAAATTGATGATAGTTAGCTTCCGTTGAGTGGCAGCACGTTCAAGCTCCCGATTTGCCGTTCTCAGATCCGGTATAGGAGACGAGAAAAGGTCATTGCGACCAAGTAAAGCGTATCCATGAAAAGAACAAAGATTGCTCCAGATCTGGAAATCTCCAGTAATATCAGGGAGCTCCCTGCGATTAAGATAAGCGATTGCTGTTTCCGACTTGGAAAAAGTATGTGCGATATTAGCCCAATTGCACTGGACAGGTACTAGCGTCGCATTACTAATTTTTTTTGACGCTTCGGCAACGGTTACGAAAAATAAGGCAGTATCTATAAAGCTCCCATCAGTTATTATCTTAATGTGTGGTGGGTCGGCTTTTCCAATCAGGCGCTGAAATCCTATTTCGATCATTCCTGCGGCACGCTTCCAGCGGGGCCGGTTCCTGAATTCAATTCTAGCAGTTGGTTTGAAATGCCGCTGATGCAAAACGGTTGAAACTATCCCAAGCGGAATGCTGGCGGCCAAGCCAAGAAAGAAAAGAACTATCTCCACGACATGGCCCCATTAGGTGTAGGAACGGAGGGCAAGAGAGACCCGACCCAGCAACCAACTCATCGGGCGCGTTTAGAGCAGGAATGCAAGAGAAATTGAATCGGAGCTTACTGTCGACTGGTTGGCGTCCTACCACACTCCAAAATTCAGTAAGGCGGCGCGTTCAGCCCCGTCTGGCTCCTGGTGAAGATCTCGCAGCCGTCTTCGGTGATGCCGATCGAATGCTCGAACTGGGCCGAGAGCGAGCGGTCGCGGGTGACGGCCGTCCAGCCATCATCGAGCAATTTCACGTCGGGGCGGCCGATGTTGATCATCGGCTCGATCGTGAAGAACATGCCGGGGCGAAGCTCGGGCCCGGTGTGCGGGCGGCCGACATGGACGACTTCGGGCGCGTCGTGGAACACCTGGCCGAGGCCATGGCCGCAGAAATCGCGGACCACGCCGTAGCGGTGCTTCTCGGCATGGACCTGGATCGCGTGGCTAATGTCGCCGAGGTGGTTGCCGGGCCGCGCCTGCTCGATGCCCAGCATCAGGCATTCGTAGGTCACGTCGACCAGGCGGCGCGCCTTGAGGCCGACGTCGCCGACCAGGAACATCCGGCTGGTATCGCCGTGCCAGCCGCCGAGCATCGGGGTCACGTCGATATTGACGATGTCGCCGTCCTTGAGCGTGCGCTCGGACGGGATGCCGTGGCAGACGACATGGTTGATCGAGATGCAGCAGCTGTGGGTATAGCCGCGATAGCCGAGCGTGGCGGGGACGCCGCCGCCGGCGACGCTCATCTGCCGGACGATATCGTCGAGCTCGCCGGTCGAGACGCCGGGGACGACATGCGGCACCAGTGCGTCGAGGATCTCCGCGGCGAGGCGCCCGGCGGCGCGCATGCCCGCAAAGCCATCCGGCCCGTGCAATTTGATCGCGCCCGTGCGCGCGAGCGGCGTGTCCGCGGTGACGGCTACATATTCGGTCATCGCGGGAATATAGGCGTTTGCGCGCGGTTTTACGAGAGACTACGGACATCCGCATGAGCGAGCGCATCTGGACCGCGGCATTGGTGGTGATCGGCGACGAGATCCTCTCGGGCCGGACCCAGGACCGGAATATCGCGCAACTGGCGACCTGGCTGAACGCGCAGGGCATAAGGCTGCGCGAAGTGCGGGTGGTGGCGGACGTGCAGGAAGCGATCGTCGAGGCGGTCAATGCGATGCGGACGCGGTGCGACTATTGCTTCTCCACCGGGGGCATCGGGCCGACACATGACGATATAACCGTCGATGCGGTGGCGGCGGCGCTGGGTGTGGCGGTGGTGATCCATCCCGAGGCGCGAGCGATGCTCGAGGCGCATTATGCCAAGCGCGGGACCGAGATCACCGATGCGCGGTTGCGGATGGCGCGGGTGCCCGACGGGGCCGAACTGATTGCGAACAAGATGTCCGGCGCGCCGGGGATCCGGATCGGCAATGTGTTCGTGCTGGCGGGGGTCCCGCATATCGCCGCGGGGATGCTCGATGCGCTGACCGGCACGCTCGAGGGTGGGCTGCCCTTGGTATCGCGGACGATCGGCTGCTGGGTGCCCGAGAGCGAGGTCGCCGACCTGCTCGCCACCACCGAGCGCGCGCACGAAGGCGTGGCGATCGGCAGCTATCCGTTTTTCCGCGAGGGGCAGGTGGGCGCGAACTTCGTGGTGCGCGCGACGTCGCAGGCCGTGGTGGATGCCTGTACGGAGGAATTGCTCGCCGCGCTGCGTGCCTTGGGCCGCGAGCCGGTCGACGGCGGGATTTGAGCGGGCCGAAGCCCGCCCATTCCTTGCCCGATCTTAGAACTTCGTGCCCGCGCGGATGCCGATCGTGCGCGGCGTGATCGGGACGAAATAGGGGCGCTGGCCGCAGCTGCCGCACTCCTGGATTCGCGAGATCTGGCCGCGCTCGTCCCACAGGTTGGCGACATATGCCTCGATCGAGAAATTGCCGAAATCGCCGCCGATCGCCAGATTGGCGGTGGTATAGGCCTGAATGCGGCCAAGCGTCGCCGCCGCGTTGTAATAGTTGGTGGGATCGCTGGCGAAGGCGGGGTCGGTAATGTCGTTGAGCGCCAGGATGAACACCTTGGTGCGGATGTCCGACGATGCCGAGCTCTGGTGTGCGATCACGGCCTGACCGTAGATCTTGCCCGAGCCGACAGGCACCGAATAGCGTGCGGTGGCATTGGCCTTGAACCGCGGCGTCACTGGAAGACGGGTGCCGCTGGGCGCCGAGACATAGTTGATCTCGCCGCCCGACCCGGGCGTGGTGCAGGTGAAGGTCGGATCGTCGAAGCCGCACAGGTTCCGCTTGGTCACGGCATCGGTGTACGATCCCGCGACAGTGAAATTGAATCCGCCCGAATTGAACGCCACGTCCATTTCGACGCCGCGAATGCGCGCGTCGGGGCCGTTGTGGATTTCAGTGAAGCTGTTCTGCCCGAGGAAGCTGAACTGGAACTTGTCCCATTCCTGCTGATAGATGGCGCCGTTGAAGCGCAATGCCCCGTCGGCCATTGTCGTCTTCCAGCCGATTTCATAGTTGGTCAGGAAATCGGCGTCGTACGGCGGGATCGTGCCGCGGCGATTGATGCCGCCGGGCCGGTAGCCGCGCGACCAGGTGCCGTACAACAACACGTCCTTGCTGGGCTTCCACGTCAGGTTGAGGCGATGGAGGAACCCGTCGCCATCGGTCGAGACGGGAACGATCTTGCCCGAAACGTAGCGCGCGAGATTGGTGCAGGGGCTGCCCGAGACGGCGGCCGGCAGGAGCGTGAGCGAGCTGCTGTAGGTGTCGGAGTCGCGATCGTACAGGCGCTGGCCGGAGGTGGTGAAGCATTGCGCGACGCCGGTACGGTTGCTGTACGCGGCGTTCGGCGGGCTATCGGAGAAGCCGTTGCCGGGGTTCCGTCCGAAGCCGAAAAAGCCGATCAGCGAGTTGTCGTATTTGTAATAGCGGCCGCCCGCGGTGACCGTGAGCGTCGGCAAGATGTCGTAGCTCGCCTCGCCGAACGCCGCGTAATCCTTGTCGACGCGGTGCTGCTGGGTCAGCCAGAGCGTGCCGGGGAAGCCGTTGACCGAGAGCAAGGGCGACAGGTTGGTCACCTTGTAATCCTGATGGATCTCATTGCTCTGGCGCTGGTAGAATAGCCCGGCGACGACGCGGAACGGCGAATCCTGCGGCGAGGCGAGCCGAAGTTCCTGGCTCGTCTTGCGGAAGTGATCGGTGCCGACGACGCGCTGGCGCGGATCGATCGTATTGCCCGCCGAATCCTGAAAAGCGAAATAGCCGGCAAGGCCGTCATAGATCGAATAGAGCGAGTCATAGGCTTCGGAATAATCGGTATAGTCGCTCGACGAAGCGGTGGTGCGATCGAGATAGGCGCCGGCATAGGTCAGGTCCCAATTGCCGATGCGGCCCTCGATCGTCAGTGCCGCCTGCGCGAAGCGATCGTTGCGATATTCCTCGAAGAAATGCTGGACCTTGAGATCGCCGACGCTGGGATCGGAGCCGAAGAAGCCCTTCGCTTTCGACTCTTGATACAGGACCGTCGGCGTGACCGTCCAGTTATCGTCGAGGTCGACCTTGAGCGCGGCGCGGCCGCCATAGGTGTCGACATCGTTGTAGTTATTCTCGACGAAGGCGTTGTTGTTGACGGTGATTCCGCCCGGCGTGGGCAGGAAGCTGCGCGTGCCGGGGACATTGTCGATATAGCCGGCGTCGTGCTGGTAGAAGCCGACCACGCGCAACGCCGCCATGTCGGACAGCGGCGCGTTGATCATGCCCTCGACCTTGCCGCCGATGCCGCCATGCGCGACGGTGTTCACTTCGCCGTCGACGCGGCCGTAGAAGCTCTTGGTGTCGGGCTTGTTGGTGATGATCCGGATCGTGCCGGCCTGCGAGGAGGCGCCGTAGAGCGTGCCCTGCGGCCCGGCGAGGCTCTCGATGCGGGCGACGTCATAGACGTGGACGTCGAGCGTGCCGCCGATCGTCGTGACCGGCTGCTCGTCGAGATAGACGCCGACCGACGGAAGCGAGCCCGAATGGTTGCCGTCGCCGCCCGATGCGACGCCGCGCATATAGACGGTGGTGACGCCCGGCTGGATCGTCTGGAACGACAGCGACGGCAGCAATTGCGAGAAATCCTCGAAATTGGCGACGTTGAGATTGTCGAGCCGCTGGGTGCCGAGCGCCTGGATGCTGATCGGCACGTCCTGCAGGCTTTCCTCGCGCTTCTGCGCGGTGACGACGATCTCATTCTCGTCCTGGACATCGGCTTCCTGCGCATAGGCCGGGGCGGTGAACGCCGCCGATGCAAGCAGGGCGGTCAGGATGGCGCGGCGCGTGGTGATCTGCATCGGAAAACTCCCGGCGTGAGACGCTCTGGCCAAGAGACTGTTCGCAGGTGAAACGATCGTCAACGTTGTACGGACGTGCAATCTATTTCGCAGGTGCAGCGTGACGTTTTTGCAACGCAGTGCCCGGTCAGAAAGCGGGCGTTCGTGGATATTCGGTGAGGACGTCGCCGAGCGCATCCTTCATCGGGCCGAGCCATTGCTCGAACGGCTGCCACGCCGCGGTGCCCTCGCGGAAGATCGGCTGGCGGACCTGCTCCGAACTTGCGGTGCGGACGGCGCGGTCGTTCTTGTGGAATTCCAGGCAGGCCGGATCGAACGCGAGCCCCATCGCCGCGAGCAGGGCGCGGACCTGGGCTTCGGTGTCGTCGACCATGCTTTCGTAGAAGACGCGGTGGACGAGGGCGGGGCGGACGGCGTCGACATGCGCCATCAGCCGCACATAGTCGCGGTAATAGGCGCCCATATCGGCGAGGCCATAGGTGAAGGTCTGGCCGCGCGCGAAATGCTGCTTGAAGTTGGAGAAGCAGCAGCCGAGCGGGTGGCGGCGGGCGTCGACGATCTTCGCGTTGGGCAGGATCAGGTGGATCAGCGGCAGATGCGCCCAATTGTTCGGGAGCTTGTCGATGAAGAACGGCCGGTCGGTCTGGCGCTGGACCGCGGCGCGCTTCAGATAGGTTTCGCCCATCTCGCGCAGGGCCTCGGGCGCGAGATCTGTGACGCCATTGGGGTAATCGGCGATCTGGCGGACGAGGCCAGGAACATCGGGAAGCTCGGTGGTGCCTTCGACGAGCGGGTGGCTCGAGAGGATCTGCTCGATCAGCGTCGAGCCGGCGCGCGGCATGCCGAGGACGAAGATCGGATCGGGCGCGGGGCAGCCCTGGCCGGCGCGGGCATCGAGGAAGTCCCGGGTGTAGAGTGCGATGCTGCGGTCGACGAAGCGGCTCGTCTCCCCGGCATCGTATTTGATCTTGGTGCGGCGCAGGCGATTGCCGGCGTCGTAATGCGCGAAGGCCTGTGCGGCCTGCTTACGGTCCTCGAACGCCTTGCCGAGCGCGAAGTCGAGGTGGAAGCGATCTTCGTCGGACAGGTCCTCGCGGGCGAGCGCGGTTTCCATCGCGGCGATGTCCGCCTCGTCGAACTTGACGGTCTTGAGGTTGGCGAGGCTCCACCAGACTTCGCCGAGCTCGGGCGCGAGCGACAGCGCCTGGCGATAGGCGGCGATGCCCTCCGCCTGGCGGCCGATCGTCTTGAGCATATGGCCCTGGCTCATCCACACCCTGGGCTGATCCGGCGCGGCGGCGAGGACGGCGGCGTAGAGCAGGATCGCTTCGTCGAACCCGCCGATGCGGGCGAGCGCGGCCGCCTTGAGGTTCGAATGGCCGATATTCTCGGGGTCTTCGCCGAGCACCTGGTCGAGTTCGGCGAGGGCTTCGGTGGGGCGGTTGAGCCGGTAGAGGACCAGCGCGAGATTGGCGCGGGCGGCGGTGAAGGCCGGGGACAGCTCGATCGCGCGGCGGAGGAGATTCTCGGCATCCTTGTAGCGGCCGATGCGGCCGGCGAGCTCGGCGAGCATGCGGATCGCGGCGACGTCGAAGGGGTCGGCCTTGAGGTGCTGCTTGAGGAGCGGCTCGGCGTCGGAGAGGCGGTTGTCGTGCAACGCGAGGGCGGCCTCGATCAGGCGGGGAGGATAGCGGGCGGGGAGGGGCTGCATTGCGCCATGTAACCATCAAACCAGTGTCCCGTCACCCTGCCGTGCTCCCGCAAAGGCGGGCGCCCAGGGTTGCGGCGGACATCGCTTGTAACTCTGGGCTCCCGCCTTCGCGGGAGCACTGGCTAGCGGTGGGGAAACGTGGTTCAACCGCGTCCAGGGGGACGCATATGACAACAGACCAACGCCCATTCGGCTTCTGGACCGCCACCGCGCTTGTGGTCGGCGGGATGATCGGTTCCGGCATCTTCATGATGCCCGCCGCGCTGGCGCCGTTCGGGTGGACGGGCAGCATCGCCTGGGTGGTGAGTATCGTCGGCGCGGTCTGCATCGCGTATGTGCTCGGACGATTAGCGACGACGATGCCCGAGGCGACCGGGGCGGTGGCGATTTCCGGGGCGGTGCTGGGCGAACTGCCCGGCGTGCTGATCGGCTGGAGCTATTGGGTCGGAGTGTGGACCGCCAACGCCGCGATCGCGATCGCCGCGGCGAGCTATCTCTCGGCGCTGTTCCCCGCGCTCAACGCGACGCCGCTGACCGGGGCGCTGACCGCGGTGGCGCTGATCGTGCTGCTGACATTACTCAATCTGGCGGGCGCGCGCCGCGCGGGGCAGTTCCAGGTGGTGACGACCGTGCTCAAGCTGGCGCCGCTGCTGGCGGTGCTGGTGATCGCGGCGCTGCTCGGCGCCAAGGGCGAGACGGCGCTGCCCGCGCTTCCGGCCTCGGGCACGTTGTTCGCGGGGCTGGCGACGGCGGTGACGCTGACGCTGTTCCCGCTGGTCGGCTTCGAGGCGGCGGGGGTCGCGGCGGAGCGCGTGCGCGATCCGGGACGGACCATCATCCGCGCCTCGATGGCGGGGACGATTCTGACCGGCCTGCTCTACATCTTCGTCTGCTCGGCGATCGTGATGCTGCTCGATCCGGCGGTGGTGGCCAAGTCCTCGGCGCCGTTCGCCTTGTTCGTCGGCCAGTTCTGGGGCGGCGCGGCATCGAACCTCGTCGCGGCGTTCGCGGCGATCGCGGCGATCGGCGCGCTCAACGGCTGGGTGCTGATCCAGGGCGAAGTGCCGCTGGGCATGGCGCGCGCCGGGCTGCTGCCCGCGTGGTTCGCCAAAGTCTCCAGCCGCGACGTGCCGGTGCGGGTGCTGTTGCTCTCCTCGGGATTGGCGAGCGTGCTGGTGCTGACCACGTCGAGCCCGACGCTGGGCGGGGTGTTCCAGCTGATCGCGGTGCTGACGACGTGCGCGACCTTATGGCTGTACGTCGCGGTGTGCGCAGCGGCGCTGATCCGGCGGATCGCGATGCCGGCGGCGGCGGGCGGGCTGGCCTTCTCGCTGTTCGCCTTCTGGGGTGCGGGCGGGTATGCGAGTGGGCTGAGCCTGGTGCTGATGCTGACCGCGGCGCCGCTGTATTGGTTACGATTTCACGGAGCGAAGCGCGAATAGATCGCGCTAAAGTTACCGTACTTTCGGCAATTTTGTAAACTTATGCCGAGGCTGAATTGACCAATTCAAAGAGCGGCCGGGCACACGCTGCCTGCTCGGCCCAAGGGCTACAGCAAGCGAAATCCTACATTGCAATCGGTTAGAACAGCCGTCCGAATACCGACCGGTCGCGCAAAATCTCGTGCGCCGCATTATGCCCAGGCGCGCCGGTCACGCCGCCACCCGGATGCGTCCCCGCGCCGCACATATACAGCCCCTTGATCGGGCCGCGGTAATCGCCGTGGCCCAGCACGGGGCGGGCGGCCCAGAGCTGATCGAGCGACATATGGCCGTGCATGATATCGCCGCCGATCAGGCCGAACTTGCGCTCCAGGTCGAGCGGCGAGTGGATCTGGGTGGCGATGATCGACTTGCGGAAATTCGGGGCGTGCCTGGTCACGGTGTCGATGATCAGGTCGGCCGCCTTGTCCTTCTCAGCGTCCCATGAGCGGCCGTCCGGAAGCTGCGGAGCGAATTGCTGGCAGAAGAGCGAGGCGATGTGCTGGCCCGGAGGCGCGAGGCTGTCGTCCACCGAGGTCGGCAGCTTCATCTCGACGATCGGCGCCTTCGACCAGCCGAACGCCTTGGCGTCGGTGAAGGCCTTGTCCATGTAATCGAGGGTGGGCGAGATGATGATGCCGGCGGTGTGGTGCTCGGCCTTTTGCTTGCCGGGGAGGACGGTGAAGTCGGGCAATTCGGACAGCGCGACATTCATGCGGAAGGTACCCGAGCCCGCCTTGAAGCCGTCCATGCGGCGGGCGAATTCGGGGGTCATGTCGCTGCGGTCGACCAACTGGCGGTAGAGCAGAGCCGGGCCGGCGTTCGAAGCGACGATCGTCGCGGCGATTTCTTCGCCGCTCTCCAGCTTCACGCCGGTGACCTTGTTGCCGTCGACCAGCACCTTGGCGACCGGTGCTTCGAGGCTGATCTCGACCCCCATGTCGGTGCAGGCCTCGGCCATATATTGGGTGATCGCGCCCATCCCGCCGACGCTGTGGCCCCACATGCCCTTCTTCCCGTTGATCTCGCCGAAGACGTGATGGAGCAGGACGTAGGCGGAGCCGGGCGTGTCGGGGCTGGCATAATTGCCGACCACCGCGTCGAAGCCGAACGCGGCCTGGATGTACGAGTTCTCGTACCAGCTGTTGAGAAAATCGCGCGCGGATTTGACGAACAGGTCCATCGTGTCGCGCTGGGCCTCGATGCTCATGCCGGCGAGGCGCTTGCCCTGGCTGGCGGCGGCGAGGAGGGCGCGGATGCCGCCGCCGGCGTTGGGCGGGGTCTTGAGCGCCATGTCGCGCAGGACCTCGGCGACGCGTTCGAGGGCTTCCTCGTAAACCGGGAAGGTGTCGGCGTCCTTCTGGCTGAAGCGGGCGAATTCGGCCTGGGTGCGCGCCTGGCCGCCGCCGAGCTTGAGATAGCCGCCTTCGTGCGGGAAGAAGTTGCTGATCGTCCGTTCGATGATCCGCCAGCCGCGCTCGTGAAGGCGCATGTCCTTGATGACCTTGGGGCGGAGCAGGCTGACGGTGTAGCTGGCGGTCGAATTGCGGAAGCCGGGGTGGAATTCCTCGGTCACCGCCGCGCCGCCGACCACGGGGCGGCGTTCGAGGACGCGGACCTTGAGGCCGGCGCGGGCGAGATAGAAGGCGCAGACGAGGCCGTTGTGGCCGCCGCCGATGATGAGTGCGTCGTATTTTTCTGACATTCTTCTTCCTAAAGCCCTCTCCCTTTGGGAGAGGGTTGGGTGAGGGTGACTTGATGTCACGCCTCGCCATTCACCCTCACCTTCCCACCGCTTCGCGGCGGGCCCCTTCCTCTCCCAGAGGGAGAGGAGTTTAGGTACTTCGCGGCCGCCTGCTCCACCCCGGCGCGGGTGGCTGGTGCAGCCTCGCCTCCGGGATCAGCCCCCTGATCTTCCGCGCGAAGCTCCGCAAACACACCTCGCTCTGTCCCAGCGGCCCCACCGTATAGCTCCGCGAGGCCATGCCCTGCTGGATGCGGGTGATCAGCCAGGTGTCCTCGGCGTTGACGATGCGGTTGATCCGCCAGTTGGCGTAGCGGACCAGCTTCATTTCTCTCCGTTCATCCGGAAGCGCGAAGGCCATTTCGCGGAGCACGCATTCCGTCGGCGACACCGGCAGCCACTGCATGAAATCGATCTGGTCCGAATAGATGTCGAACGCCTGGTTGGGCCAGAGCTTGTAGTAGAGCCAGAGCCGCTGGTTCGCCTCGGGCAGGTGCGGGGCGTGGGGGAGGTGCTTCTGGTAAAAGGCTTCCCACGGGTGCTTCGAGGTGCGTTCGAGATTGCCCGTCATCCTGTCGACCCAGGGCTGGGCCTCGATCGCATAGCTGCGGCCGAACAGGCGCGTCAGGCCGGGGTGGGCGACGGGGATGTGGAGGCCGTCCGAATAATTGTCGCCGACATTCTTCCAGTTCACCGCGCGCTCGCGCAGGCGAACCGGGCTGATGTTGCGCATATCCTCGAAGCGGTAGGGCGCGATCTCGTGGTCGTAGGGGGACATCATCTCGGCGACCGAGGGCCCGCCTTCGTCCTTGAGGCGGACGAACACGAAGCCGCGCCAGATTTCCACATCGACGGGGGCGAGCCCGTGCTTGCTGGTGTCGAGGCCGGGGTAATCGGCCTTGGCCGGGACGCCGCTGAGGCGGCCGTCGGTTTCGTAGGTCCAGGCGTGATAGGGGCAGACGAGCTTTTTCGCGCAGCCCGCGGGCCCCTCGACCAAGCGCATCGCGCGGTGGCGGCAGACGTTGGTGAAGGCCTTGATGCCCGCATCGGGCTGGCGGATCGCGATGACGCTTTCGCCGATGTAATCGAGCGTGTGGTAGTCGCCGGGATTGGCGATGTCGCTTTCGTGGCAGACGATCTGCCATGAGGGGCGGATGACGCGGTCCATCTCGACGCTCAGGAATTCGGGATCGGTGTAGATCCAGCCGGGGAGGCTGAAGTCCGCATCGGGATCGGCGCCAGAAAAGGTTACTGGCGCGTCCGCGAAACTATGCGCCATGCCGGCCTCCGATTGCTGTTGTACGATCGTATAGCACTTTCGCCATCCCGGCGAAAGCCGGGATCTCAGGCCGTCGCTCGAGGCCTGAGATCCCGACTTTCGCCGGGATGACGGATGGGGGATAGATAGACAATGCCCCGCAGCTACACCCGTGCCGAGCGCGACGCCCGCCGCCAGAGCCTGATCGCGGCGGCGGCGCGGGTGCTGGCGGCGCGGGGAGCGTCGGGGGCGTCGGTGCGGGTGATCTGCGCGGAGGCGGGCGTGTCGCCGGGGCTGCTGCGCCATTATTTCGACGGGATCGATGCGCTGATCGCCGATGCCTATCGCTGGACCGACGCGATGGTCGGGCAGTGGCTCGACGAGGCGATGGCGCGCGCCGGGCCGGACCCGCGGGCGCGGCTGCTCGCTTATGTGACCGCGAGCTTCCGCGCGCCGATCGCCGATCCCGATCTGCTGGCGACCTGGATCGCCTTCTGGAGCCTGGCGCGGTCGAACCCCGAGATGGGGCGGCTGCACGGTGAGATATATGCGGGGTACCGCGCGGAGATCGAGGTGTTGCTGGCCGAATGCGGGGTTGCGGCGGACCGGGTCCGGCTCGCCGCGGTGGGAGTGACGGCGCTGGTCGACGGGCTGTGGCTGGAGCTTTGCCTCGCGCCCGGGACTTTCTCGGTCGAGGAGGCCGGCGCCATCGCGGAGCGATGGGTCGCCAGCCTCCTCGCCTGAGCTACTTCGCCAGCGTCGTCAGCAAGGTCCGGTAATAGACGATCGACGGCGCGATCTCGCTCAGGGGCGTGCGTTCGTTGAGGCCGTGGGCAAACGAGTCCGAGGCTTTCATGAACAAGGGGCTGACGCCGTAGCTGGGCACGCCCTTGTTGCGGAAATACATCGAATCGCTCGCGCCCGCCGCCATGCTCGGGACGATCGGGATGCCCGGAAAGCGCGCGTGGATCGCCCTGGTTACCAGCTTCATCAGATCGGGGCGGAGCGGCGAGGCGGGGCTGGGCAGCGAGCCGCTGTCGACTTCGTGGATCGTCATCGACGGATCGGCGGCGACTTCGGCGAGCTTCGTCATGACATCGGCGACCGCGACGCCGGGGAAGATGCGGCAATTGATGTTGGCGGTGGCGCGCTGGGGCAGCGCATTGGTGGCGTGGCCGGCATTGACCAGCGTCGCGACGCAGGTGGTGCCGAGCTGACCGACATAGCCGGGCTCGCCGCGCAGGATATCGACCGCGCCGGCATCGTTGGGATCCTTGACGAACCGGCGCAGCGCATCGGCGATCCGCCCGGTCTCGGCATCCGCGGCGGCGGATAGGCTGGCGACGGTGATCTCGTTGGTCTGGGTGGGGAAGTGATAGTCGCCGATGCGGGCGAGTGCGCGGGCGAGCGAATAGATGGCGTTGGCCTTGCGCGGGGCCGAGGAATGGCCGCCCGGATTGGTGAAGGTCAGCGCGAAATCGGCATAGGTCTTTTCGGCGCCGTCGACGCCATAGCCGAGCGGCTTGCCGTCCTCGCTCATCGATCCGCCGCCGCCATCGACGTTGAGCAGCAACTCGGCGTCGTGATACTGGTCGGACATTGCGGCGGTGGTCTTCATCGCCGTTTCCTCGTCGCCCGAGAGCAACAGGACGATGTCGCGGCCGGGCTTGAAGCCCTCGCGGCGGAGCTGGATCAAGGTCGCGACCATCGTCGACAGATCGTATTTCATGTCGCTGGCGCCGCGGCCCCAAATATAGCCGTTTTCGACGACCGGCGTGAAGGGATCGCGGGTCCAGTCCTTCGGATCGGCCTCGACCACGTCCATATGGCCCGAGACGTAGATCGGCTTGCCCCCCTTGCCGGTGCCGCGCCAGCGCGCGACGAGATAGGCGGTGTCGCCCAGTCGGGTGACCGTCACATCCTCGGCCGGATAGCCGCCGGCGATCAGCGTCTCGCGCAGGAAAGCGGCATATTGCGGGGTCTGGTTCGCGGGGCCGGTGACGGTGCGGAAGGCGAGCCCGCGCTTGAGCAGATCGAGCGCCTGTTCCTCGGCCTGGGGGTATTTCTGGGCGTGCGCCGGGGCGATGGGAGCACCGGTGGCGAGCGCCACTGCGAGGAAAGCCGCAAACCCGCGCCGGACCATCTATCGTCTCCTTGTTGAACGTGTGTAAAGCTACGGCAGGTTCAGGGGGGATGGCAATGCGGCTGTTGCGGTGGATGCTGGTTTTGGCGGGGCTGGCGATGGCCGTGCCCGCATCGGCGCAGGTCAGCTATGTCCGGGCGGGGAAGCTGGTGGACGTGCTCGCGGGGCGGGTGCTGAGCGACCAATTGATCCGCATCGAGGGCGACCGGATCGCCAGCGTCGGGCCGTGGACGGCGACGCCCGCCGATGGGCCGGTAACCGACTGGTCGGCATTCACCGTGATGCCCGGGCTGATCGACATGCACACGCATCTGGCCGATTTCGCCGACTCCAATCCCGGATCGATCCTGATGCATTCGGCGGCCGAGGCGGCGCTGGTCGGCGTGCACAACGCCGGGGTGACGCTGCGCGCGGGGTTCACCACCGTGCACGACGTCGGCTGCTATCGCGGGCTGACCGATGTGGCGCTGCGCGATTCGATCAACGCGGGCTGGGTGCAGGGGCCGCGGATGAACGTGGTCGGCGCCTATATCACCGTGCCCGGCGGCGGCGGCGACATCACCGGCTATGCGCCCGACGTGGCGATCCCGTTCGACATGCGGCTGGGGGTGATCCGCTCGGCGGCGGAAGCGCGCGAGCGGGTGCGCTATCTGTTCCAGCACCATGTCGATACGATCAAGCTGATCGCCAGCGGCGCGGTGCTCGCGGTCGGGTCCGAGCCCGGGCGGCTCGAACTGTCCGAGGAGGAGATGCGCGCAGCGGTGGCCGAGGCGATCGAGAATGGCAGCTACGCGACGGCGCACGCGCACGGCGCGGCGGCGATCCTCGCGGCGATCCGTTCGGGCGTGCGCTCGATCGAGCATGCCTCGCTGATCGATGCCGAGGGGATTGCATTGGCCAGGGCGCGCGGCGTCTGGCTGGTGATGGATATCTACAACGGCGATTATATCGATACCGAGGGGCGGCGGCTGGGCTGGCCCGCCGAATATCTGCGCAAGAATCTGGAGACGACGGAGGCGCAGCGGATGGGCTTTACCGCGGCGGTGAAGGCCGGCGTGCGGATCGCGTTCGGCACCGACGCGGGCGTCTATCCGCACGGCCAGAATGCGATGCAATTCGCGTACATGGTCCGCTACGGCATGACCCCGATGCAGGCGATCCAGTCGGCGACGAGCGTGGCGGCGGATCTGTTGCGCTGGCAGCGCGACGTGGGCGCGGTGGCGCCGGGGCGGTTCGCCGATCTGGTCGCGGTGTCGGGCGATCCGATGCGCGATATCCGGGTGCTGGAGCATGTCGCGGCGGTGATGAAGAGCGGCGCGCTGGTCCGTTAGGAAACCGCGGCGCCGGCCATCAGCGCGCGGAGCTGCTTGCGGATCGCGGTGCCCTGGAGATGGCTGTCTATCGCGCTATAGCCTTCGCTCGACAGCGTTCGCCGCATCTCCTCCATCGTGCGATGCTGCCCGTCGCGCGCCAGCTCGAATGCGCGCTCCAGCGTCGATTTCCTGTGCATTGTTCCACCCTGCCGTTCGCGGGCGAATTAGAGCGAGGCTGCAGGGAAACGCATTAATACAGGTTGTGATGGGCGATTTTCGCTGAACCAAATGCATTGCCCGGGGTTGGGCGGCGGATGATCAGACCCATGAACCAAAGCAATCACCCGCTCGCGCTTGCCTTCCAGCAGTTCATCAAGGCGGCGGATTTCCCGTGCGTCGGCGCCAAATCGGCGCTGGCGAAGGAGCAGATGCGCTTCGTCGTGGGCCGCGACATCCGCTCGGCGTGGGACGATCTGCGGATCCTGCCCAACCTCCTCGATCTCGCGCAATCCTATCGCGCCGATCCGGTGCTGTTCCAGTCGCTGGTGGTGCTGTTCGAGGAGGATGCCGGGCTCGACGAGGCCGGGTTCGAGGCCAATCTGTGGGCGCGCGTCCAGTCGCTGACCGACAAGGACCAATGGCTGGGGCAGGAGGCCGACCCGCGCGTCAGCCACGTGCCCGACGAGCCGCATTTCTCGCTGAGCTTCGGCGGCGAGGCGTTCTTCGTCGTCGGCCTGCACCCGCGCGCCAGCCGCCCGGCGCGGCGCTTCGAGCGGCCGGCCCTGGTATTCAACCTCCATGACCAGTTCGAGCAGTTGCGCGCGCAGGGGCGCTACGAGAAATTGCGCGCGTCGATCATGGGCCGCGACATGGCGACGGCGGGATCGGAAAATCCGATGCTCGCGCGGCACGGCACGATTTCGGAGGCGCGCCAGTATAGCGGCCGGGCGGTCGGCGCGGATTGGGTCTGCCCCTTCTCGGGCCGCGGAGGGACGGGCGATGCCGCATAGGATCGAACCGCGCACCGGCGTGGCCTTCGCGCTGGACAAGGGCCAGACGCTGACGGTGATCGATCCCACCGGCGAGCAGGTCGCCGATCTGCTCGCGTTCCGTCGCGACGATGTCCGCGAGGTGATCTCGTCGGGTCGCACGCTCGATTATGCCAGCCGCATCTATCTGACCACCGGCGACAAGCTCTATTCGAACCGCAGCAACGTGCTGCTCGAGATCATCGCGGACGATGTCGGGCGGCACGATTTCCTGCTGACGCCCTGCTCGAAGGATACGTTCCGGATCATCTATGGCGACGCCGATCCGCACCAGGGCTGCTTCGGCAATCTCGCGGCGGCGCTCGCGCCCTACGGCGTCGAGCCGGACCAGATCCCGATCGCATTCAATTGCTTCATGAACGTGCCGGTGGACGGCGTCACCGGCGAACTCCGTGTCGATCCGCCGCTGAGCAAGGCGGGCGACCGCATCGTGTTCCGCGCCGCCGAGGATCTGGTCATCGGGCTGACCGCCTGCTCGGCGCTGCAATCGAACAACGGATCGTTCAAGCCGATCGATTACCGGATCGACTGAGTCGACAAGCGTTGATGGTCGCGAGGGTCATAGCAAGTCGATAGTGTGATCTCCGCAGCGGCATTGCTCTGCGCAAAGGCGGCGGACGGGAGAAACACCGCGCTCGCCGCGAAAACAATTATGAACTTCTTCATCGGCTTAGCTTCGTCTCGAAGGGAAAGCCTAGTTCCGCGAACTTGGCGCGCGTCAATAGTTCTTTTCGCGAGTTCAGGAACGGCTAACCGGTTTTGCTTGAATTACCGCCAACGCGCCTCCAAAATTATGGCCAAGGGGGATCGATGCAAAAGCGACCGTTGCGCCCATATCAGAACGTCCCGAAGGTCAGGCCGCTTGTTTCGCCACGAGCCAAGGTAGGATTGATCGGTGGCGCTGGATTGCTGGCGGTGGTGACCTTGATCATCGCTATTCCCGGAGCGTTGAAGGATACTCTCGAATTTCGGGATAAATACATCCTCCCGTCCCCGGCAAAGGCGCCTGATGTGCGGCCGAGCGTCGCACCAACCCCCATCGCATCGCCAACTGCGGTCGCAATTCCGGCCCCGACGCCGTCGCCACCACAGGCAGTTACGCGGGAAGTCGTCCGTATCGAGCGTGTAGAAGTCGCGGTTCCATTCGAGCGATCGACACCCGCACCCTTGCCCTCGCCTACGCCTTCTCCGTCCCCCACCTTCGTAAAGGCGGCGGAACCCGCTCTAGACTACCGCTATCTACTCACGGATACGTCCTTCCGAAACGCCACTGCGTTTGATCAGCGGCGGAAACGTAGTTACGCATTCGATAGTAGCTGCGGTTCGGCTAACGTGCAGTTTGACAACGGCTCAAGTCAGGGGCGTTCGCTAAGAATATTCTCTCATATCGAAGATAACATCGATACGTTCTATATTGGCGTTGGCGGGAGCCACACAGTGCGCTACACACACAAGGGCGGCAATGGAAACTTTTTGTTCATTGTAGATGCCAACACCAACAACCTAGTTTTTGCCATTTGGGTCTACGACTGCAAGGACAAAGGGACTTTCAGGAAAACAGGCGTTATTGTTAAGGGCAACATGTCGGGGGTCTTCGTGAATCCCCCGTCAAAATAATCCTACGCAATATCAAAACCTTCAATCCACTTCGCTACGGTGAGCATGCAACCGTCCGGATACAAGCTTCGTGGGCGGTCGCCATCCCGACGATAGACCACGCTCGTGATTGGCGGAGCTTTCTCTCCCCGAGCATCTAGCACTGATAACACTTGCGTTAAAGCTGGAAAGCCGTGCGAATACAGTAGCATAAAGGGGGTGCTTCGGGCATTGGAAACTCCCTTGGCGCGGGCCGGTCGCGATGGTAGAGGGACGCCGCACGATGCGTGCGGGCGTAGCTCAATGGCAGAGCAGAAGCTTCCCAAGCTTACGACGAGGGTTCGATTCCCTTCGCCCGCTCCAGACAAATGATTTGGCGACGCTGAATCGCCGCATCGCGGCTCCAGCGCAGTTGGGGGAGCCGAGACGATGAGCGACGCACCATCGGTCCTGTTTGATATGGACGGGCAGGTTGCCGTCGTGCGGCTCAATCGGCCCGAACGGCTCAACGCGATCACCCCCGAACTATTGGACCTGCTGCGCGAGACTTTGGGCCGCGCGGTGGCCGAGGGGGCGCGGGCGGTGCTGCTGACCGGCGAGGGGCGGGCGTTCTGCGCGGGCGCCGATCTGGCGGCGCGCGGGGCGGGCGAGATGATCGAGCCGGGCGCGAATCTGCGGGCGCATTACCATCCTGTCGCCGAGACCTTTGCCGCGCTGCCGATCCCGGTGGTGACCGCGATCAACGGCGCGGCGGCGGGGGCGGGGGCTTCGCTGGCGCTGCTGGGGGACATCGTCGTCGCGGCGCGGTCCTCGTATCTGCTGCTCGCCTTTGCCAATATCGGGCTGGTGCCTGATGCCGGCGTGACCTGGCTCGTCGCGAAGAGTGCGGGACGGGCGAAGGCGCTGGAAATGGCGCTGCTCGGCGAGCGGATGACCGCGCAGGAAGCGGCGGATGCCGGGTTGATCGCGCGGGTGGTGGAAGACGAAGCGCTGATGGAGACGGCGATGGGGCTCGCGCGGAAACTGGCGGCGATGCCCACGGTCGCGCTGGGGCTGATCCGCAAGCAGGTGGCGGCGGCGCTGACCAGCACGCTGAGCGATACGCTGGAGGTGGAGGCGCAGCATCAGAGCCGCGCGGCGCAGACGTCGGATTTCCGCGAGGGGGTCATGGCGTTCCTCCAGAAGCGCCCGGCGCAATTCACCGGGGGATGAGCGTGCCGCAGTACGATGTGCTGATCGTCGGCGGCGGCCATGCCGGCGCGCAGGCGGGCATCGCGTTGCGGCAGAACAAGTTCACGGGCTCGGTCGCGATCATTGGCGACGAGCTGGAACTCCCCTACGAGCGGCCGCCGCTGTCGAAGGAATATTTCTCAGGCGACAAGGCGTTCGAGCGAATCCTGATCCGGCCCGCAGCCTTCTGGGCCGAGCGCGATGTCGAGATGCTGCTGGGGCGGCGTGTGGCCAGTGTCGATGCGGTAGCGCACACGGTGAAGACTTGGCGCGGTGAGCGTTTTACCTATGGGTCGCTGATCTGGGCGACCGGGGGCAAGCCGCGGATGTTGCCGTGTGGGGGGCATCATTTGACCGGGGTGCATACCGTGCGGACGCGCGCCGATGCCGATCTGATGGTATCCGAACTCGACGGCGTCGAGCGCGTAGTGGTGATCGGCGGAGGCTATATCGGGCTCGAGGCGGCGGCGGTGCTGTCGAAGTTTGGCAAGCACGTCACGGTGCTTGAAGCGCTCGACCGGGTGCTGGCGCGGGTAGCGGGCGAGCCGCTGTCGCGCTTTTACGAAGCCGAACACCGCGCACATGGCGTCGAAATGCGGCTGGGCGTGCAGGTCGAGCGTATCGAGGGCGAAATGCAGGCGGTCGGCGTGCGGCTGGCGGGAGGCGAGAGCGTTCCGGCCGACATGGTGATCGTCGGGATCGGTATCGTGCCAGCGGTGGCGCCCTTGCTGGAGGCGGGGGCGCAGGGCGGCAATGGCGTGCTGGTCGATGCGCAATGCCGGACGAGCCTGCCTGATGTGTTCGCGGTCGGCGATTGTGCGCTGCATTCGAACCGGTTCGCGGATGGCGCGGCCATCCGGCTGGAATCGGTGCAGAATGCCAACGATCAGGCGACCGTCGCGGTGAAGACGATCCTCGGGCAGGACGTGTCGTATGACGCGGTGCCGTGGTTCTGGTCGAACCAGTACGATTTGAAGCTCCAGACGGTGGGGCTGTCGATCGGGCACGACCAATGGGTGGTACGCGGCGACCCGGCGGCACGGGCGTTTTCATTGGTGTATCTGCGCGGCGGTCGAGTGATCGCGTTGGACTGCATCAATGCGACCAAGGATTATGTGCAGGGGCGGCGGCTGGTCGTCGAGGGGTTGTCGGTCGATCCGGCGGCACTGGCGGACACAAGTATTCCGCTCAAGGAATTAAGCGCCTAGAGCGATTCGATAATCGGCTGGAGAGACACTTGTCGTCGACGATACGGGAACTTGAGCGGCGGCGCGAAGCTGCCCGTGCCGGGGGCGGCGATAAGCGCGTGGCCGCGCAGCATGCCAAGGGCAAGCTGACCGCGCGCGAGCGGATCGAGGTTTTGCTCGATGAAGGCAGCTTCGAGGAGCTCGATATGTACGTCGAGCATAATTGCGTCGATTTCGGCATGCCCGAGCAGACCGTGCCCGGCGACGGCGTGGTCACCGGGAGCGGCACCATCAACGGCCGGCTGGTGTTCGTGTTCAGCCAGGACTTTACCGTGTTCGGCGGATCGCTGAGCGAGCGGCATGCCGAGAAGATCTGCAAGGTCATGGACAATGCCATGAAGGTCGGCGCGCCGGTGATCGGCATGAACGACAGCGGCGGCGCGCGCATCCAGGAGGGCGTCGCTTCGCTTGCCGGCTATGCCGAGGTGTTCCAGCGCAACGTGCTGGCATCGGGGGTCATTCCCCAGGTTTCGCTGATCATGGGCCCCTGCGCGGGCGGCGCCGTGTACAGCCCCGCAATGACCGACTTCATCTTCATGGTGAAGGATAGCTCCTATATGTTCGTCACCGGCCCGGATGTAGTGAAGACCGTTACCAACGAGATCGTCACGCAGGAGGAACTGGGTGGAGCGGTGACGCACACCACGAAGTCGGGGGTCGCTGACGTGGCCTTCGATAACGATATCGAGGCGCTGCTCGCAGCCCGCGACTTCGTGGACTTCCTGCCCGCCTCGAACCGCGAGGACGTGCCCGAGCGGCCGTGCGCCGATCCTTGGGACCGGCTCGAGGACAGCCTCGACACGCTGATCCCGCCCAGCGCCAACCAGCCGTACGACATGCACGAGCTGATCCGTAAAGTCCTCGACGATGGCGACTTCTTCGAGCTCCAGCCGATGCACGCGGGCAACATCCTGATCGGCTTCGGCCGGGTCGAGGGGCGCACCGTGGGCGTGGTCGCCAACCAGCCGATGGTGCTGGCCGGGTGCCTCGACATCAATTCGTCGAAGAAGGCGGCGCGGTTCGTGCGCTTCTGCGACGCGTTCGATATTCCGATCCTGACATTCGTCGACGTGCCGGGCTTCCTGCCGGGCGTCGGGCAGGAGCATTCGGGCATCATCAAGCACGGTGCGAAACTGCTGTTCGCTTACGCCGAGGCGACCGTGCCCAAGATCACCGTCATCACCCGCAAGGCCTATGGCGGCGCCTATGACGTGATGAGCTCGAAGCATTTGCGCGGGGACCTCAACTACGCCTGGCCAACCGCCGAGATCGCGGTGATGGGCGCCAAGGGCGCGGTAGAGATCATCTTCCGCGGCAAGACCCCCGAGGAGATCGCCGAGCGCACTGCGGAGTATGAGGCGCGCTTCGCCAATCCGTTCGTGGCGGCCTCCAAGGGTTTCATCGACGAAGTGATCATGCCGCATTCGACGCGGCGGCGGATCGCGCTGGGGCTGCGGAAGCTGCGCAACAAGAGCCTCGAGAATCCGTGGAAGAAGCACGACAACATCCCGCTATGAAACGAGAATCCAAAGCTATGAACCAGATCAAGACCTGCCTGATCGCCGCCGCGCTGGCGCTTCCCGCCGCCGCGCATGCCCAGACCGCGCCGCAGCCGGCCCCAGCCCCCAGCGGCCCGCCGGCATGGGCGTTCAAGCAGTCGACCGATGCCGCCACCGGCAAGGTCAGCGCCAGCGCGCAGATCCGCTCGACCACCGCCAACGGCCGGCTGATCGTCCGCTGCGACACGGCGGTGACGCCGATCATATCGGTTCAGTTCATCCCGCGCCCGCCGCTCCCGGCATCGGATTCGCGGATGGTGACGATCACCTTCGACGAGAGCAAGGCCGAGATCGCCGCCTGGGAATTCCCCGGGCAGGGCGCCTATATCGGCGAGGCCTATGACGTGTTCGTGCTGGCGGGCGAGATCGCCGCGGCCAAGACCATCCGCTTCGACACGATCAACACGGACGGCAGCCCGATCCGCTCTATCTTCGCCGGCCCCGGCAACGACGCGCTGTTCCGCAAGGTCTATGAGACGTGCGGGCTGCCTTATGCGTTGCCGGACGTAACCGCCGCCAATCCCTGAGCTCTGAAAGCCCCGTCATGACCACCGACTCCGTCGTCATTCTCTCTTACGCCCGTACGCCGATGGGCAGTTTCCAGGGCAGCCTGGCGGGCGCTTCGGCGATCGACCTCGGCGCGACCGCGGTGAAGGCCGCGGTGGCGCGCGCGGGCGTCGATCCGGCGGATGTCGAGCGCTGCTATATGGGCTGCGTATTGCCGGCGGGTCTGGGGCAGGCGCCGGCGCGGCAGGCGGCGCGGTTCGCGGGCCTGGGCGACCACGTCGAGGCGACGACGGTCAACAAGATGTGCGGCAGCGGCATGATGGCGGCGATGATGGCGGCCGACGCGATCCTGGCGGGCTCCAGCGACATCATCGTCGCGGGGGGCATGGAGAGCATGTCCAACGCGCCGTATCTGTCCAAGAAGCACCGCGCCGGCGCGCGGATCGGGCATGACACGGTCTACGATCACATGATGCTCGACGGGCTCGAGGACGCGTACGAGCCCGGCCGGGCGATGGGCACCTTCGCCGAGGCGACCGCGAACGAATATCAGCTGACTCGCGCCGCGCAGGACGATTATGCGATCGAGTCGCTGACCCGCGCGCAGAAGGCGCAATCATCGGGCGCGTTCGACGGCGAGATCGTCGCGGTCGAAGTCAAGACGCGCAAGGGCGTGGAGACGGTCGACAAGGACGAGCAGCCGCTGAAGGGCGATCCGTCCAAGATCCCGACGTTGCGCCCGGCCTTCTCGAAGGACGGGACGATCACCGCCGCCAATGCCAGCTCGATCTCGGACGGCGCTGCTGCGCTGGTGCTGGCGCGCGCTTCGGTGGCGGAGGCCAAGGGGCTCAAGCCGGTCGCGCGGATCGTGGCACACACCGCGCACGCCCGGCTGCCAGCGCACTTCACCACCGCGCCGATCGGCGCGATCGAGGCATTGCTCAAGAAGACCGGCTGGGCGATCGGCGATGTCGATCTGTTCGAGATCAACGAGGCCTTCGCCTGCGTGACGATGTTCGCGATGCACGACCTCGGCATCCCACACGACAAGGTCAACATCCACGGCGGCGCGACCGCGATGGGGCATCCGATCGGCGCATCGGGCGCGCGCATCCTCGCGACCTTGATCGCGGCGCTGCAGCGGACCGGGGGCAGGCGCGGCATCGCCTCCTTGTGCATCGGCGGGGGCGAGGCCACGGCGATGGCGGTCGAGCTCGTCTGATGGGCGGCATCCACGAAGCGACGGTCGAATGGCGCGCGGGCGAGGGTGAGCCCTTCCTGACGCGCAAATACAGCCGCGCGCATCGCTGGAACTTCGATGGCGGCGCGCAGGTTCGCGCTTCCTCCTCGCCTTCGGTGGTGCGGGTGCCGCTGTCGGATCCGGTGGGCGTCGATCCGGAAGAGGCGCTGGTGGCCGCGCTGGCGAGCTGCCACATGCTGTTCTTCCTCGACCTCGCATCGCGGGCTGGGCTGGATGTGGTATCCTACGTCGATCGTGCGACCGGCGAGATGGGCAAGCGTGCCGATGGCAAGGACGCGATGACCAAGGCGACGCTGCATCCGCGCGTCAGCTTCGCGAGCGCGGCCGATGCGGCGGTGGTGGCGGATATCCACCACCACGCGCACGAACTTTGCTACATCGCCAATTCGGTGAATTTTCCGGTGGAAGTGGCGCCGGAGGCGTGAAACTCGGCCGCCTCAACCATGTCGGCGTCGCCACGCCGTCGATCGAAGCGTCGATCGCATTGTACCGCGACACGATGGGCGCGGAGGTGATCCGCGAACCGTTCGATCTGCCGGCGCAGGGCGTGCGGGTGTGCTTCGTCGATACGCCGAACAGCCAGATCGAGCTGATCGAGCCGCTGGGCGAGGCATCGCCGATCCACGGCTTCCTGGCGAAGAATCCGGCGGGCGGGCAGCACCATCTCTGCTACGAAGTTGCCGACATCCATGCCGCCAAGGCCTGGTTCGAGGGGCGGGGGTGCAAGGTGCTCGGCGAGCCGCGCATCGGCGCGCACGGGACGATGATCTTCTTCGTGCATCCCAAGGATATGGGCGGGGTGCTGACCGAGATCATGGAGACGCCCAAAAATGCGCATGACTAGCTTGAGGGCGAAAACGGGGGTAATACGGATTCCATGAACAAGCCCGTGCGTACTCCCGCCGCGGATGAAGCGATCGGCCCGCTCGACGAGAATGGGCAGCAGGTCTGGTCGGCCGAGGAAAATGCCTCGATCGAGCGGATGCACCGCGATCCCGCGTTCTGGGCGGGAATCGAGAAGGCCGAAGCGGATGTTCGCGCTGGTCGCGTCTTTTCAAACGAGGAGGTCGAGGCGCACAGCGCCGAACGACGTCGGCGCTTCCTGGCAGAACGCCGCAATTGAGGATCGCCTGGACGCTTGCGGCGCGTCTTCATCGGGACGACATCTGGTTGTTTCTGGCGGAGCGCAATGTCGATTATGCCGACAGGGTCGAACGACGGATTGCAGCGCGCGTCTCCATGCTGGAGCGGTTTCCGAAACTCGGTCGCCCGCTGCCTGGAAAGGACGATATGCGCGAGCTTTCGGTTCCCGAACGCAGCACGTGATTGCCTATCAAATCGAGGAAGATACCGTTCGGATTATGCAGATTTGGAGCACCGCGCAGGACCGTGGCGATGCCTGACAAACCCACTCCCACCGACTGGGCCGCCCTCGCCGCCAGAGAAGTGAAGGACCGCGACCTCATTTGGCACACGCCCGAGGGGATCGACGTCAAGCCGCTCTATACCGCCGAGGACGTGGCGGAGATCGATCCCGGCCTGCCCGGCTTCGCACCGTTCACCCGCGGCGTGCGCGCGTCGATGTATGCCGGGCGGCCGTGGACGATCCGGCAATATGCCGGCTTCTCCACCGCCGAGGAATCCAACGCTTTCTACCGGCGCAACCTCGCCGCCGGGCAGAAGGGGCTGAGCGTCGCCTTCGATCTCGCCACCCACCGCGGCTACGACAGCGATCATCCGCGCGTCACCGGCGATGTCGGCAAGGCGGGGGTGGCGATCGACACGATCGACGACATGAAGATATTGTTCGACGGGATTCCGCTCGACAGGATGTCCGTCTCGATGACGATGAACGGCGCGGTGATCCCGATCCTCGCTTTCTTCATCGTCGCGGGCGAGGAGCAGGGCGTGCCGCAGGCGCAGCTCGACGGGACCATCCAGAACGACATCCTCAAGGAGTTCATGGTCCGCAACACCTATATCTATCCGCCCGATCCGAGCATGCGGATCGTCTCGGACATCATCGCCTATACCTCCGCCAACATGCCGAAATTCAACAGCATTTCGATCAGCGGCTATCACATGCAGGAAGCCGGGGCGACGCAGGTGCAGGAGCTTGCCTTCACTATCGCCGACGGCCGCGAATATGCCTGCGCGGCGATGGCGAGCGGACTCGATCTGGATGCGTTCGCGGGGCGGCTGAGCTTCTTCTTCGCGATCGGCATGAACTTCTTCATGGAAGTGGCGAAGCTGCGCGCGGCGCGGACGCTCTGGTACCGGGTGATGGACGGGCTGGGCGCGAAGGACGAGCGCTCGAAGATGCTGCGCACACATTGCCAGACCTCGGGCGTGTCGCTGACCGAACAGGATCCGTACAACAACGTCATCCGCACCACGATCGAGGCAATGGCGGCGATGCTGGGGGGCACCCAGAGCCTTCACACCAACGCGCTCGACGAAGCGATCGCGCTGCCCACCGATTTCTCGGCGCGGATCGCGCGCAATACCCAGATCGTCATCCAGGAAGAAACCGGGATGACCAGGGTCGTCGATCCGCTCGGCGGCAGCTATTATGTCGAGGCGCTGACCCAGGAACTGGTCGACAAGGCCTGGGAGATCATCGAGCGCGTCGATGCCGAGGGCGGCATGGCCAGGGCGGTTGCGGCGGGCTGGCCCAAGGCGATGATCGAGGAAGCCAGCGCCGCGCGGGCGGCGCGGGTCGATCGCGGCGAGGACGTGATCGTCGGGGTCAACAAGCACCGGCTGGCGAGCGAGGATGCGATCGACATCCTCGATGTCGACAATCACGCGGTGCGCGACGGACAGATCGCGCGGATCGCGCGGGTCAAGGCCGGGCGCGACGAATCGGCGTGCCGCGCGGCGATCAATGCGTTGCGCGAGGGGGCGAAGGGCGGCGCCAATCTGCTCGCGCTGGCGGTAGATGCGGCGCGGGCGCGGGCGACGCTCGGCGAAATCAGCGCGGCGATGGAGGATGTGTTCGGCCGCTACGGCACGCATCCGACGCCGGTGAAGGGGATTTACGGCGGCGCCTATCGGAACGATAGCCGCTGGGCCGATCTGCTCGCCGGCGTGGCCGCGACCGAGCGCCGGCTCGGGCGCAGGCCCCGCATGCTGGTCGCCAAGATGGGGCAGGATGGGCATGACCGGGGCGCCAATCTGGTGTCGTCGATGTTCGGTGACCTGGGGTTCGAGATCGTGCCGGGGCCGCTGTTCCAGACGCCGTCCGAAGCCGCCGAACTGGCGCTCGCAAACGACGTCGACGTGGTCGGCGCCTCCTCGCTTGCGGCGGGGCACAAGACGCTGATCCCCGAGTTGATCGGCCATCTGAAGGACGCCGGCCGCGCCGATATCAAGGTGATCGCCGGTGGTGTGATCCCCGCGCAGGATTATGAATTCCTCCGCGAGGCCGGGGTGCAGGCGATCTTCGGGCCGGGAACCAATCTGGTGGAGGCGGCGGGGGAAGTGCTACGGCTGCTGGGACATAATATGCCGCCGCTCGAGGACGCCGCCGAATGATCGAAGACTCGGAAACCGGAGTCGCGCCGCGCGATCATGCCCCCGCGGACCGCTACGGCGAGTCGCTGCTGTATGATTTCGCCAAGTTCCTGATTTCGCTGTCGCTGCTCGTGCTCGGTGCGATGCTGACACTTAGCCAGGCAGCGCGCGATGGCGACTTGAAGCTGTTCAATATCATTCTCGTGCTGGGCGCGCTCGCCCTCGCGGCCGTGACGGCCTTCATGGTCGCCAACGCGCTGGTCGATGCCCGTTCGCGCTCGAAGGAACCGAGCCCCCGGCTGCCGACCTACCTCAAGATCGCGACCGCGCTGCTCGGAATCGGGATCGGCGGGTTCCTCAAGCTATGGGTGGATACGCTGTCATGACGATCCGCACCGACTGGACCCGCGACGAGATCGCCGAATTGTTCGATCTGCCCTTCACCGAATTGGTGTTTCGCGCTGCCGAGGTGCACCGCGCGCATCATGCGGCGGGGGAGGTGCAGCTCTGCACCCTGCTCTCGATCAAGACCGGCGGCTGCCCGGAGGATTGCGGCTATTGCAGCCAGTCGGCCAGCGCAGAGACCGGGCTGAAGGCGACCAAATTGATGGACGTCCGCGCGGTGCTGCAGGCGGCGGCGCAGGCCAAGGACGCGGGATCGCAGCGCTTCTGCATGGGCGCGGCGTGGCGCAACCCGAGGGACCGCGACATGGACGCGGTGGTCGCGATGGTCGAGGGCGTCCGTGCGATGGGACTCGAGACATGCATGACGCTCGGCATGCTCAGCCCCGAGCAGGCCGAACGGCTGGCCGAGGCGGGGCTCGATTACTATAATCACAACATCGATACTTCGCCCGAAAATTACGCCAATGTAATTACCACGAGAAGTTTCGATAACCGTTTGGAAACATTGGAAAATGTGCGCCGGGTGGGCATCAACGTGTGCTGCGGCGGCATTGTCGGCATGGGTGAAGATCGCAAAGATCGGGTCGGCTTCGTCCACGCGCTGGCGACCTTGCCGCGCCATCCCGAGAGCGTGCCGGTCAACGCGCTGGTGCCGGTGAAGGGCACCGTGCTGGGCGACATGCTCGCCGATACGCCGCTGGCCAAGATCGACGACGTGGAGTTCGTGCGGACGGTGGCGGTGGCGCGGATCACGATGCCGATGAGCATGGTCCGCCTGAGCGCCGGCCGCGAGAGCATGAGCGATGCGACGCAGGCGCTGTGCTTCCTCGCGGGCGCGAACTCGATCTTCACCGGTGACAAGCTTCTCACCACCGGCAATGCCGGGGACGACAAGGATGCGGCGCTGTTCGCGCGGCTCGGGCTGGTGCCGCTCAAGGGCGAAGAGCCGCTGCGGATTTGTGAGGCGGCGGAATGATCCTGCTGGCGGCCTTGGCGCTCTCGTCCTCGACTTGCCGCCCTCCGTCCAGTGACGCCGAGCGTATCGAATGTGCTCGGCTGGAACTGGCCACGGCCGAACAGGCCATGAATTATGCGCTGGCGCGTGGGCTGGATACCGCGCGCAGCAACGACGAGAATGCCAGCGCGGCAAAAGGGCCTCAGTCTCGTGCGGCGCGCCTTGCTGTGGCACAGGACGCATGGCTGCGGTACCGCGAGGCCCAATGCGCTGCCGAGTATCTGGCTTCCGGGGCCGGAAGCCTGGAAGCGGTGAACCGCATCTGGTGCCAAACACGCCTGACCAAAGCGCGCACGACCGAACTCAACCTGCACTTCATCGTGGACTAGAGCATGATCAAGAAAATCCTGGTCGCCAATCGCGGCGAGATCGCCTGCCGGGTGATGCGCACCGCCAAAAGGATGGGGATCGCGACGGTCGCGGTCTATTCGGATGCCGACGCGCGCTCACCCCATGTGCTGATGGCGGACGAGAGCGTGCGGCTGGGGCCGGCGCCGGCGAGCGAAAGCTATCTGAAGGCCGAGCTGATCCTGCTCGCGGCCAAGGAGGCCGGCGCGGATGCGATCCATCCGGGCTATGGCTTCCTCTCGGAGCGCGAGAGCTTCGCACGGGCGTGCGCCGATGCGGGGATTGCCTTTGTCGGGCCGCCCCCCAAGGCAATCGCGGCGATGGGCGACAAGATCGAATCCAAGAAGCTCGCCAAGCTGGCGGGCGTATCGGTGGTGCCGGGCTTTGTCGGCGAGATCCTTGATACCGAGCATGCGGTGCGGATCGCGACCGAGATCGGCTATCCGGTGATGATGAAGGCGTCGGCCGGCGGCGGCGGCAAGGGGATGCGGCTGGCGTACAGCGAGCAGGACGTTCGCGAAGGCTTTGAGGCGACCAAGCGCGAAGGGCTGGCGAGCTTCGGCGACGACCGCGTCTTCATCGAGAAGTTCATCGAGAGCCCGCGGCATATCGAGATCCAGGTGCTCGGCGACCAGCACGGCACGATCCTCTATCTCGGCGAGCGCGAATGCTCAATCCAGCGGCGCCACCAGAAGGTGGTCGAGGAAGCGCCTTCGCCGTTCGTGACGCCCGAGATGCGCAAGGCGATGGGCGAGCAGGCGGTCGCGCTGGCGGCGGCGGTGGGCTATTATTCGGCGGGCACGGTCGAGCTGATCGTCGGCGCGGATCGCAGCTTCTACTTCCTCGAGATGAACACGCGGCTGCAGGTCGAGCATCCGGTGACCGAGGAAATCACCGGGCTGGACCTGGTCGAGCAGATGATCCGCGTGGCTTCGGGCGAGAAGCTCGCTTTCGGGCAGGACGATGTGACCCTGACCGGCTGGGCGATCGAGAGCCGTGTCTATGCCGAGGACCCGTATCGGGGGTTTTTGCCCTCCACCGGCCGACTCGTCCGGTACGCGCCGAATGCCGGGGGTGATGGCGTGCGGGTGGACGACGGCGTGCTCGAGGGCGGCGAAGTCAGCATGTTCTACGATCCGATGATCGCCAAGCTGATCACCCATGGCGCGACCCGCGAGGAGGCATCGGACAAGCAGATCGCCGCGCTCGACCGGTTCGAGCTGGAGGGCGTGGGTAATAACCTCGATTTCCTGTCGGCGATCATGCAGCATCCCCGCTTCCGATCGGGCGCGCTGACGACCGGGTTCATTGCCGAGGAATATCCCGAGGGATTTCACGGCGCACCGGCTTCGCCCGAGCTGCTGCGCAAGCTGGCCGCGGTGGCGATCGTGCTCGATCTGGCGCAGGAGGAGCGGGCGGCCGTCATCTCCGGCCAGCTCAACGCGCGGTCGCTTTCGACCGAGCGCGTGGCGATCGTCGACGGACAGGAATATGCGAGCATCGTCGATGGCTATGAGGGTGGGCTGCTGGTCAATTTCGACGGGAACGATCCGCCGCTCGACGTGGCCGGGCGCTGGCGGCCGGGGCAATCCTTGTTCTCGCTGACGATCGACGACGCGCCTTTGCATGTGAAGGTGAAGCGGGTCCGCGCCGGCTGGCGGCTGACCGCGCATGGCGCTTCGCATGTGGTGAAGGTGTACAGCCCGCGCGTCGCCGAGCTGGCGCGGCACATGATCGAAAAGATCCCGCCGGATATGAGCAAATTCCTGCTCGCGCCGATGCCGGGGCTGCTCACCGCGCTGCACGTGAAGCCGGGCGACAAGGTCGAGGCCGGGCAGCCGCTGGCGGTGGTCGAGGCGATGAAGATGGAGAATATCCTGCGCGCCGAGCGTGCGGGCACGGTCAAATCGGCGCATTTCGTGGCTGGTGACAGCATGGCGGTGGATGCCGCCATCCTCGAATTCGAATAGGGTGTTTGCATGCAAAAGATGATGATTGCCGCGGCTGCGGCGCTGATGGTTTCGACGGCTACCGCTTGCGCGCAGGAAGCCCCGAAAGCGGTCGATCATTCGCAGGATACGGCTTGGCAAAACCAGCAAGTGCTCGCGATCGTCGGCCTCAAGGCGGCGGATGGCTGGCGGACCTTGCCGAAGAATGTCCGCTGGCGGCGCGTAGCGGGGGATGGAACAGGCCCGCACCCGACGGCCACGGACACGGTCAAGATCCATTACACCGGCCGCTTCGTCGACGGGACGACGTTCGACACGTCGGTGGGCGGGGAGCCGGCCGTATTCCCGCTGCCGGCGCTGATCGAAGCGTGGCAGATGGCGGTGCCGATGGCGGGCGTGGGCGACACGATCGAGATCGCGGTGCCCGCGGACATGGGCTACGGCCCGGCCGGGCGCGGCCCGATCCCGGGGAATGCGACGCTGATGTTCACGATCCAGCTGCTGGGGATCGGCGGCTAAAGTGCCTTCTTAGCCCTCTCCCGTGAAGACGGGAGAGGGCTAAGAGAGTCCGAACGCGCTCTTTGGAATGTGGGTGATCCGGCAGGCCAGATCGGCCTCGCCGGACGCCACGACGTAATGATCGCCCGCATCGGCGATGCCGGTGGTGAAGACCACGTCGCGCAAGTACATCTTGTCCTCCAGCGGGCGGGTGAGGTCGGGGTCGGCCTCGATCAGCGCCTCGTGCGAGGTGCGCACCACTTGCGAGGGGTCGTCGCGGTCGAGGATCGACCAATAGGTGCGGTAGATACCGACCACCTCCTTGGGCTCGACACCGTGCCACAGCGACAGCCAGCCGTCCGCGGTGAGAATCGGCGGGGTGCCGCCGCCCATCCGCGCGGTGGCGACGGTAGCGGCGTGCGGGCGGATGCCGGGGTTGAGATGCGGCTTCCAATGATGCGCGTCGGGGGAGGTGGCGAGGTTGATCGACGGGCCGGCGCGCCATTCGCTGCCCGGCGGATAGGCAAAATAAAGGTCGCCCAGCGGGCGGGTCTGCGCCCAATATTGCCCGGCGATGCGGCCTTCGAAGATCAGCATATCCTTGTTCTGGTGATCGAGAACCGCGCCTTCGAACCGCCAGTCGAGCGCGTCGGCGGAGGAATAGAGCGTGGTCGAGTGCCGCTCGGGGCTGACCGAGCAGGTGGTCATCAGCCAGCGGTCCTCGACCTTGCTGATGCGGGCGTCCTCGACGCCGTAGCATTGCCAGCTGCCCTCCGGCGCGACGGCGCGGCCGTAATGGACCTGCACCACCTCCAGCCCATCGGGCGAGAGCTCAACGGGGAGCAGCCATGACAGCGAGGTCAGCGCCATCACCTTCCAGCCGCCGCCGGGAATCATGAACTTGCGCGGGTCCTTGGTATCGACGAGCTCCAGCGGCCAGCCATCGAGGACGTACCTGCCAGCCGATGGCTGCGGCATGCCCCCGGCATGCCTTTCTTCGCCACCGGCTTCCCAGCGGATCGCATGGACCTTGCCGTCGCGGACGGGGTGGCGCAGCGCCTCCGCCACGCGCACCATCATCAGCAAATTGCCGTTCGGCAGCCGCGTCAGCGCCGGATTGAACGCGCCCAGCACATAGGTTTCGGCGTTCAGATGCCCGGCCAGCGGCGAGCGCGTCAGATCCACGTCATCGGGGCCGAAGACGAGGCGATCGACCGAATAGGGAGTCATTCCTTCTCCTGCACGCGAGGCGAGATGGTGAGTTGCTGTACCACCGCACGGCGTGGCTGGCGCAGCAGGAATTCCACGCCAACGGCAATGTCCTCGGCGCGGAGCATCGATTCCGCGTGGATCATTTCGCGCTGCTTTTCGGCGGGGATATCGGGATATTGGAAGTCGGCTCCGGTCTTGCCCGGCTCGACCAGGGATACCTTGATCCCCTTTGGGCCAAGCTCACGGCGCAGCGCTTCGGAGAAGCCCGCGATTCCCGCCTTCATACCGGCGTAGACGGTGGAGTGGGGCCCGAGGACGTGCGCGCTCATCGATCCGATCAGAACGATGTCGCCCTTGTCCTTCAGCCGCTTGGCGGCTTCGTGCGCGCTGGTAATGTAAGCGGTGAAATCGGTGGCCAGGGCGTAGCGCAGACTATCGTCGTCCATCTCGGTCAGGCCCGAGGCGGGGACCGCGGCGTTGACGATAGCCACGTCGAGCCCGCCGAGATATTCGTCCGCGGCGGCGAAGAAGCGTTTCACGCCGTCCGGCTCGGCCAGATCCAAGTCGATGCCGTCGCCGTCGCCGACTTCGCGGATCCGATCGCGCGCGTCGCCAAGATGCTCAGGCGTGCGGCCGCAAACGAAAACCTTTACCCCCTCCGACGCTAGCAGCACCGCAATGGCACGGCCGATGCCGGTGGTGCCGCCGGTAATCACTGCCTTGCGGCCGACGAGGCTTGGCTGCTCGGTATGGGCATCGGCAAGGTTGCGGGCAGGGGGTTCGGCGAGATCGGTCATGCGGGCTCCTGTAGCTGCCGGAACAAGCCTCTCGCGCGGCGTTGGTTCCAACCCTACAAGGCGCAATGACCCGCTGGTTCCTTCCGCTCGTTCTCCTGCTGTCGAGCGCCGCCGCCACCGCCCAGACGCCGCATCTGGCGAACGGGCAATTGATCGTCGACGGCAAGCCGTTCCTGATCCTCGGTGGTGAACTCGGCAATTCATCGGCTTCGAACCGCGAATGGCTGGCGCCGCGCTGGGCAAAAATGAAGGCGATGCACCTCAATACCGTGCTCGCGCCGGTCAGCTGGGAATTGATCGAGCCTGCAGAGGGCAAGTTCGATTTCGCGACGATCGACTGGCTGATCGCCGACGCCCGCGCGCACGATATGCGGCTGGTGCTGCTGTGGTTCGGGGCGTGGAAGAACTCGATGTCCACTTATGTGCCGAGCTGGGTGAAGCGCGACGCGAAGCGCTTTCCGCGGGCGCTGGATGCCAAGGGGGTGCCGCAGGAGATATTGTCCGCCTTCGCCCCCGCGACGCGCGATGCCGACGCGCGGGCCTTCGCGGCGCTGATGGCGCATGTGCGCGCGACCGACGACCGCCACACCGTCATCATGGTGCAGGTCGAGAATGAGATCGGCTTCCTGCCCGACGCGCGCGAGCACGGGGCCTTGGCGGACGCGGCCTATGCCAAGGCGGGTGGCGACGAAGAGGCGTTCACCGCGCTCGCTTATGCGCGCTACACCGAAACCGTCGCGGCGGCGGGCAAGCGCGCCTATCCGCTGCCGATGTACGTCAACGGCGCGCAGAACCGGCCGGGCAAGCGTCCGGGCGAATATCCCGCCGGCGGACCGCTGGCGCATCTGTGGGAGCCGTGGAAGCGCGGGGCGCCGTCGATCGATTTCCTCGCGCCCGATGTCTATTTTCCGAGCTTCGCGGGGATCGTCGCGGGCTATGCCAGACCCGGCAACCCGCTGTTCGTGCCCGAGGCGAACAACGCTGGAGACGGACGCGCCGCCGCCAATGCGATGCTGGTGTTCGGACTGCACCGGGGGTTCGGGTTCAGTCCCTTCTCGATCGAGAATATCGACGATGCCGGCGCGGCGCGGCTGGGCGGGCTCTATCGTCTGCTGGAGAGCGTGACGCCGCAGATCGTGACGGCGCAGGCCGAAGCGCGGATCATGGGCTTTGCGCCGCCCGTCAGCTTCGAAGGGGTGGTGGACGAGAAGCCGCAGAGCGTGGCGTTCGGCGGCTATCGGCTGAGCGTCGGCTTCGTCGACCCATGGACGGCGCGCGAAAAGCAGACGCCTTCGGAACACGGCGGCATGATCCTGTGGCTGGGCGGCGAGGATTTCCTGGTGGCGGGGCGCGGGATCACCGTGACCGTCGAACCCGCCGACGGCGTCGGCCGGGCCGGGTTCGACCGGGTCGAGGAGGGCCGCTTCGAGGGCGGCCGCTGGATCGCGGGACGCCGTCTGAACGGCGATCAGACGCACCAGGGACGCCACGTGCGCCTCCCGCCCGATGGCTTTCAGGTGCAAAAGGTGCGGCTATACCGATACAAGTGAGCCGAAACCGGTGCTGACGCGTTTACGAGCCGGCATGCAGAAACTCTGGTTCATCACCAATCCGAATTCCGGCACCACCTCACGAGCAAAATGCGACGCGCTGGAGGCGGTATTCGCCGAGCGCGGGCTGACGCTCGCCGGGCGCACCGAATTTCCCGATCAACCCCTGCCCAAGGGCGCGGCGCTGACCCGTGCCAAGGTCGACACTGTCGTGCTGTTCGCGGGCGACGGGACGATCAACGCGGCACTGTCCGCACTGGCGAAGTGGAAGGGCTCGTTCCTGATCCTGCCCGGGGGCACGATGAACCTGCTCGCCAAGGCGTTGCACAGCGAGATGGACCCCCACAAGATCATCCACGCCGCGCAGGAATCCATGCGGCTGGTCACCTTGCCTTATGTCGAGGCCGGGGAGCACCGCGCCTATGTCGGACTGATCCTCGGGCCTGCCGCGACCTGGCAACGGGCGCGTGAGGCGGTGCGCAAGGGCAAGGTCGGGCGGCTGGTGCAGGCGGCGCGCGCGGCGTGGCGGCGGACGTTCCGCAAGGAGGGAGTCCGCATCGCGGGCGTGCCCGGACTTCGGCACCATTATCAGGCGGTGTTCGTCACGCCCGACGACGACGGGCTGGAGGTCAATGCCGTCGATGCGCGCGACTGGGGCGCGATCGCCCAGCTCGGCTGGGACTGGCTGACCGGCGACTGGGTTGCCGGGCGCGCCGTGACCGAGACGCATGCGCAAAGCATGCGGGTCAAGGGAACCCGGCCGGTGCTTGCGCTGTTCGATGGCGAGCCGGTGACGCTCGATCCCGCGGAGACGATCCGTGCCGGCAAGAGCCCGAAGGCGTTCATCGCCACGCGCGAGGAGTGAATATGGTTCGCCTGTTCCACGTCAGCGACGTGCATTTCGGTGCGGAGGACAGCGCCGCGATCGACTGGTTCGGGCGCGTGGTGAAGGCCGAGCAGCCCGACGCGATCATCATGACCGGTGACCTGACGATGCGGGCCCGGGCGCACGAGTTCGTAGCGGCGTCCAAATGGCTGGAGAGCCTCCAGCGGCCGGTGACGGTGGAGGTGGGCAACCACGACCTTCCCTATTTCAATCTGTGGGCGCGCTTCGTCACGCCGTACCGCCGCTACGTGGCGCTCGAGCGGATGATCGAGCGGCCGCTCGACGTAAAGGGTGTGCATGTGGTGCCGCTCAAGACCACCGCGCGCTTTCAGTGGCGGTTCGACTGGTCGAAGGGCTATGTCAGCACGCAAGCGCTCCAGCAGTCGCTGGCACTGGCCGAGGCGGCGCCCAGGGACGCGCTGGTGTTCGCCGCGTGCCACCATCCGCTGGTCGAGGCCGATACGCGGACCAGCTCGCGGACGCGGCGCGGGAGCGAGGCGCTGGCGGCGCTGGCGCGCGCGGGGGTGGATGCGGTGTTGACCGGGCATGTCCACGATCCGTTCGACATCAGCCGCGAAGTGGAGGGGCGCACGGTGCGGCTGATCGGGGCGGGGACGCTGTCCGAGCGGGTGCGCGCGACGCCGCCGTCGTTCAACGAGATACGGATCGAGGGGCGCAGCTTTGAGACGGTTGTGCGGGCGATGATCTGACTCCAAACGGCCGTTCGCCATGAGCTGTCGAAGGGCATCCACCCGCAAGCGGTCCGCCTGCGGGGTGCCCTTCGACAGGCTCGGAGCCAACGGAACGTGTGTCTCCGGAATCGAAAAGGCCGCCCCCGAAGGGACGGCCTTTCCTCTCCGCCGGCCGGGGCCGGAAGATCCTAGAAGTGAATGGTGACCGAACCGCGATAGGCCTGGGCAGACACGTCGTCGCGCTCGATCGTGGTCTCGGCCGAGGCCGAGAGATCGATGCTGCCCAGGTTGAGCGTGAGGCCGCCCGCGATTTCGCCCCAGTTGCGATCCTGCCCGTTGAGAGCGAAGAGCACGTTGCCGCCGACGCCGCCGACCAGATTGGCGCCGATCACGGCGGTCTGGTCGCGGAACTCATGGACGAAGGTGCCGGTCAGGAACGGACGGACCATCGCCGAGCTGCTGCCCAGCGTCACGCTCGGACGCGCCTGGAAGCTGTCGACCGGACCATGGTCGATCATCAGCGCCATCGGGCCGCCTTCCTCAACGGTGCGCGAGAAGCCGATGTGGCTGGCGCGAACACCGGCGCGCGGCGTGACTTCCAGCATGCCGAGGTCGAAATCGGCGCCGATGCCGAGATCGCCGACGAACACCAGCGAGCCGCTCTGCGACCGCAGGGTGTACG